>WPCK01118334.1_pt1 | contig 31236 bp, 27 predicted proteins | sample 5399851 | NCBI WGS metagenome assembly WPCK01 (sample SAMN12869471, study PRJNA574797) | sludge metagenome | isolation source: wastewater treatment of pH11 | place: China:Beijing | collected 2019-05-20 | reverse complement strand
CGGGCAGACCTCGCAGAGCCAAGTCTGCACTGCTGTCGTCCACGCCAATCTGCGAATGCAGTTTTAGGATCGGTTCTGCCGACGGAAAATCGCGTATGCGCAATGAACCGTCAGTGCCGCGCGTTACAATTCGATATGTGTCTTTCATGTTCAATCACGTCCCAAATTCCAAATTCAAAATCCGAGGATAGAATGGCATGCCAATTGCTCATCCTTCGGTTGTATCGGACGAAGGTTGAGGCAATTGCTGTCTTTCTGTATTTGCCGTTGATCGACGAACAATGGCTACAGGCCGATTGTTGGGAACATGGGGAATCGCCGGTACCAGCCGCTACATTGGGTAGGATCGAATGAGCTCGAAGCGCTGCTCGGCAGAATGGTTTGACGGCTCGCCTCAGTCGATAGCCCAGCGCTTGCTCGGATGTGTTCTCGTTTGCCAGTCCAGCGGCTGTCGATGCAGCGGCGTCATCGTCGAAGTCGAAGCCTATCTAGGAAAGTCCGATCCGGCCAGTCACAGCGCGAGCGGTCCAAGCCGAAAAAACGCGACGATGTTCGAACCGGCCGGCCATCTCTATGTCTATTCAATCCATTCGCGGCATTGTCTGAACGTGGTCACGCAGCCTGCCGGGATCGGTAGCGCCGTTTTGATCCGCGCGCTAGAGCCGATTGAAGGAATTGATACGATGTTGAGGAATCGCCGGTTATCGCGATCCATGCGAGAGAAAACCCGACTTGCGTTGCTGCGCCATTTAACGAGCGGTCCCGGGCGTTTGTGCGAAGCAATCGGAGTCGATCGGCGCTATGATGGTCTTGACTTGGCAACTAGCAACCAAGTTTGGATCGAGTCGCGGCCGGAAATGGTTGCAACTTGTCGGTGGAAAATTGCCATCGGTCGGCGAATTGGAATTCGCAAGGGTAGCAATTTGCGGCTTCGTTGGTTCCTGGACGGCCATCAATTCGTTAGCGGAAAAGCAGCAGATCACACGGCCGGTCGCTCATGGCGATTCTCACCTCGATAGAACGAATTGAATTGTAGTGCACAAAAGGTTCGAAATTAGATGGAATCTGCTTGATTCAGATCTTAAACTAGGGTATCACTAATGGAATGAATCATTGCGGTGTTCGCTTTGTAATGGGTGAACATGCCCCCGCTTTCATCAAATGGGGAGCCTATCAGATGTCCGCTGATTGGTATTTTTTGAAGAGTGGATTCTTCTTTAAGAACAAGAAGATTGGTCCGATTTGTGAAATGGAGTTGCTCAAGCGGATCGAAGCAGGTGAAGTCCAACCGGACACACCATTGTTCAGCGACAGCAAAACGCGTGGACATTGGATCGCTATGCGCGAAATCAAGCCAGCCTTCAAGCATTGGAAGCAAACACACCCCGACGCATTGGCGTAAAAATTATTTCTCACCGCGCACACGAGGCCTTACGCGGCTACTGCGGTCCTCCAAGGGATGAATGTTGGGGATGCTCAAGGAGGGGGGTGGATTGAAGGACCCTTTGTTCTTTTCGCAGTGGTTTGTTTCCGCGGGTTGAGGCTCGCTGTGCGGCTGGTTGGCAATCGCTTCTTGCGACCGATATAGCCGTAAATGCGGCAGCGGCGAAGCAATCTGGTGAAGATCGAATTGACGCTTAATCTCCGTGATTAACTTTTCCTTCGCGGCCGAAACTCGTTCCTTGGCAACCCAAGCTTGAACTGTCCAACGAACTGCGGTGTCCGTCAATTCATTGACGCTAATCTGAAAGCCGCGACCTTCGCCTTGAACGATCCATTCCGAAATGGACTGTGCCGCCACATTCAATGCCGCTCGCGTTTGATCTAGGCTCGCGTCTTGGGCGACTCCCACGGTAACATCGATGCGGCGATGGGCGTGGAAAGTGATGTTTTCAATCGTGTTGCCCGCGATCGATGTATTGGGCAGGATGAGCCGACGATTATCGGAGGTATCGATCTTGGTCGTAAACAGATCGATTTCGTTCACCGTGCCGACGATGCCCGCTACATTGACGGTGTCGCCAACTTTGAAAGGACGGAATACCATCAAAAGGACGCCCGAAGCGAAATTGCTGAGCGTGCCTTGAAATGCCAGCCCAATGGCGAATCCAGCCGTCGCTAGAACCGCCATCAGTCCTGAGACTTGCACGTCGAGTTTCTGCAATATGATCGTGGCGGCGACAACCATGATCGAATAAAACGCAAAGCTGCCTGTGAAACGCCCGAGAGTCTCGTCCACGCGACGGCAGATAATTGCTGCCAGCCAGCGCGAGATGAGTTTAGCCACGAAATACGTGGCAATGAGCGCCAACAACCCGACTGCCGCTGGCCCAAATAATTCGCTGGCCAGCTTCATCAGTCCTTCGGACAAATTGCCAGCCTTAATGGAGTCTATTGATTGACTCAAGCTCTCACCGATCGAAATCGCTCCCTCGGTTACTTCAGAACTTGTTTGATTGACGTCTTGCTCCATGATCACTCCCTGCTTTTCAACTGACTCATCGCGATTGGCCAGATTGACAATACAGGTAAGCGAGCTTCCATTGGAACCTCAATTTTTGATCGGAATTGCAAGCATTTCTACAGATCTTCATCCGGAACTTCGAGAGGTTCCATCAAACGCTTCACGTCGCCAGTTTCCAAGCCGAGCATGAACCAACGCTTACGTTGCTCGGCGGTGCCGTGAGTAAACTTGTCTTCAGTCGGACGAATGCCTGCGTTCTCCATGATCGAGTCGTCGCCGACGGCCGCAGCCGCGTTCAGGCTTTCCTGGAGGTCGCCCTTTTCCAAAATGCTTTTCATCTTCTGAGCGTGATGGGCCCAAACGCCAGCCAGAAAATCTGCTTGCAACTCGAGCCGTACGGACAAATGATTGGCAGTGGCTTGATCTACTCGGCGTTGTTGGTTCTGAACCTGGCTCAGGATCCCGAGTTGATTTTGAACGTGATGGCCAACCTCATGAGCGATCACGTAGGCGCATGCGAAATCGCCAGGAGCCTTAAATCGAGTTTGTAGGTCTTGGAAAAACGACAAGTCAACATACAACTTATGGTCACCGCCGCAGTAAAATGGTCCAACCGCCGAGGAAGTCGTACCGCAGCCCCGCGTTTCGACGTTGCCGTGAAACGTGACTAGCACGGGTTCTTCATAGGGACGATTGAAATTGTCTGGGAACAATCGCCCCCAAACGTCTTCCGTGTCCTTGAGTACGACTTCCGCAAACTCTTGCAGCTTATCGTCTTCCCTCGGACCGCCTTCGCCTTGGGCACCAGCCGCAGCTTGTTGTTGAGCGCCGAGCTGTTCGTTGGCTTGTTGGACTACTTGAAACAAGTTGCCGCCATTGAGCAATGCGATGATTGCTCCAATAATGACAACCATCAAGCCGCCGCCGACCATGGGGCCGGCTAGCCCGCGACGATCTTCAACATTTTTGCTGCGCTCACGACCTTCCCAACGCATTTGAAATCTCCCGTAACAATTAGACAGTCAAATTCTGAACCTAGACGTTCCTTTCATTTGAACGCAAAACCAATAATTTACAATGGACCGGAAAAGTCAAATCCTATCGGAAGACGGGACAGCCGCCGTAGTCGGGTTGCTCGTATTATCCATCGCGCTTGCGGCATGTTTCTTGACTCAGCCCCGAGATGCCGATTGGCAAGCCGCAGCCGCAGAGTCGCAACAATTTCGATCGGATGCCGTAAAGCTGACCGTCGGCCAAGAAGTTCAATTATCCAGTTCAAGTCGAGAGAAACTGGCCAAAGAACTCCGGAAATCGTCGCTTGAACGGGTGGGAATCGTTTGGAACGCACCGGCCGCTCAGTGGATCGCCAAGGTTGGCTCTTGGAATTCCAACCCGGTGGACGGATTCCGCAAGAAGGCAACCGGCCCAGACTCTCTCGGTGCGATCCAATGGATGCCCCTCGTAATGACATACCTCATTCTGAGTCTGATCGGGGCGGTTGCAGTTGGACTCCTCGGACAAGGTATCGGGCGATTCCTCAGCGCGATGCCCGTGCTCTTTCTATTGACGACCTTGGCTTATGTTCTGGCTGCCCAAGACGTAATCAAATACTACAACTTCGAGTATCCTCTTTGGGGACTTTTTGTTGGCATGCTGGTATGCAATACCGTTGGAACTCCCAAGTGGCTCCAACCCGCAGTCCAAGGTGAGCTTTACATCAAGATCGGGTTGGTGCTGCTCGGGGCGGAAGTCTTGCTGACGCGACTGCTGGCTCTTGGACTGCCCGGAGTGATTGTGAGCTGGGTTGTAACGCCAACCGTGCTCATCACGACGTATCTGTTCGGTCAACATGTTTTGAAGATATCCAGCCGATCGCTCAACATGGTGATTTCAGCCGACATGAGCGTATGCGGCGTTTCCGCAGCCATCGCAACCGGTGCGGCCTGCAAAGCCAAAAAGGAAGAACTGTCGCTGGCGATCGGTATCTCATTGGCGTTCACGGCCATCATGATGGTGGTCATGCCGATCTTCGTTCAGCGGATCGGCCTGGACCCGGTGGTCGGCGGTGCCTGGATGGGAGGTACGATCGATTCGACCGGCGCGGTCGTGGCGGCTGGTGAGACACTCGGTATTGTCGGCAGCGAAACGGCCGTTACGGTCAAAATGATTCAGAACATCTTGATTGGCGTCGTCGCATTTGGTGTGGCGGTCTACTGGACGCGTTGGGTGGAACCGTTGGAAGAAAGTCATGGAGCCGAGTCAAAAGCTTCAACACTTCGAATGGGCCTAGTGGAAATTTGGCGTCGATTTCCCAAGTTCGTCCTGGGCTTTGTAACGGCTTCGCTCTTGTGTTCGACGATTCTGGCTTACTCGTTTTTTGGAGAAAGTTGGATTCAAACGACGACTCTAAAATTGACGGCACCGCTGCGAGGATGGTTGTTCTGCCTTGCGTTCGGGGCCATCGGGCTGTCCACCAATTTTCGTGAGCTTGCTCCGTATTTGAAGACGGGCAAACCCTTGGTACTGTATGTGTGCGGACAGTCCTTCAGCCTACTGCTGTCGCTCGCAATGGCGTACTTGATGTTTGGAGTCGTTTTTAGACCCGAGCCATAACCCAACCATGACCGAGCTGAGCCAGACTTGCAAATTGAATCACAGGAAATTCGCGTTGCCGCGGTTGGCCTTCGCGTTGGCACTGGTGGCCCTTGTCTGGCTGGTTGTCTTGCCAAAGATTTCCAACTGGCCTTTCGTCCGCCAGCACATCGATTGCATGAAGGCCAATGAAATCACCGTGGATGCCATGTTCTACACCGAACTCGATTGGTGTCCCATGCGGTAGTAGAACTAGGCATTAGCCGAATTTTGGATTAGTACCGAACGATCAGATCCATGGTAACCCGATTGGTCATAGCTCCCTTATGACCCCCCAACGGGAATTCCAGGGCCGCGCCGGTTATCACATTCTGTCGAAGTTTGATGCGGCCACCAAAGGCCTGCGTCACGAGGTTTGCTCCCCGAGCCGGTGCGCCAAGATTGAACAAATCGCCGCCTGCTGGGGCTCCGCCTTGTCCGTCGGTAAGGTAGTGCCACCAATTGATTTCGGTGAAGACGTAGGTAGGCAGTCGAGTGGGCAGACGGTAATCAAAATGATTGCTCGAATAAGTGATGCGGCTACTCAAAGATTCATCAAGCGGTTGTCTGAGGCCCGATGTGGACACCCAGTGAGCATTCCGGCTGCCCAAAATTCGTGTTCCCCCGCTCCAAAAAAAGTTGAACTCGCCATCGCCAATTCCCTGCGCGATTTGCGTAGTTCCGAGCGGCACTTCGTAAGTCATGCCAGCGCTATAGATTCGTCCGGCCTTGGGATCTCGATACAAGTTGTATTTGAAACCTGTGTTGACATTGGGAAAACCGTCATTCGGATGAGAGTAAAAATATCCAAACTTGGTGACGATCAAACTGAACCGCTGGCTGAGCGCCACCCGAGCCTGCATGGTGAAAAGCTGGCCAGATTGTCCGCCGAGGGATGGGCGAAACTCCTCGTTCATGAAGATGAAGCGGACTTCGCTTAGAGTTCGAGGGTCCTCAAAATAAAAAGGATTGGACACCGGGCTTATGAAATCGTCAAAGCACAGCTCGCTTGGCTTGATCCACCGCCCGCCCAGCAAAGTTCCAAACAGGCTTGAGCCGTCACAACCGCCGTTGCAGTTGCAGCCTGATTGGCAGGGCGAAGGGCAATCCGAACGCCAAGGCCAACTGGCGAACCGTGTGTTCGTGCGAGGTGCCGCGACGTTGAAAAATTGGCGCTGGCTGCTCTCGCCATCGGCGGATGAACTTAAGGTGTTTGACGCAGGCGGAGCTTCGGACACCTGCGAGCCGGTCGATGTGGCCGATGCAACCGCGTTGTCCCACCAGACTACGCGTTCTACCTCATCGTTTGACGAGTCGGCACGGCTCTCAGTAGAGGATGCTTTCCGAGAAGGGCGGGTTGCGGCGCTTGCCTCCGTTGTCAAACCGGAATCAAGGCTGACAATGGCTGGTGCCGACGAAACGGGGTATTCCGACGCGCCCGGAAAGGAATCGCTCGCATGAGAAATTGCAGGCATTGTCAGTGCCGACAGGCCGCCCACAGTTAGAAGTCGCCAATTAACGCCAATCATGCTCGAGCTCCCTCTCCGCAACAATCGCGATCTCAAAAAGAACGGACCCTAGTTGGGTCGCTTGCGGACCAATCCGTTGGTCCAATCAGTCGCAATCTATCGTCGCGGCCGAGCCGGAAAATTTCTAACAACAGGCTTAACTATCGGGATATAGGACCTCGGAGCAACCGTTGTAACAGGAATTTCGATTCCTCGGGTCGTAACGGCTGTACCGTTGAATTCGGTTGGCCGAAGCAGTCTTAGGAGACTCGGGTCAGCAACTAGGTTGAGTGTGAGTCGAAAGGATTTGAGAATCGAGCGATTTCTAAACACTTCGATAATGTGTTAAATGGATTGTCCGTCTGTCGCGGACCTATCCATCAAGCTGAATTGGTGGTTCTGACCAATCGAAGTTTGACAGTCGGGGCGCTCGAGCCTGCGAGTGTAACTTGACCAACTTGGATAAAGCCGAGTTTTTCAAGGACTCTCAAAGAGAGCGTGTTTTCGGAATCGGCCGTCGCAACAATCGACGAAGTTTTTGGATCGGCCAGCGCGATCTCGATCAATGTGCTGGCGGCTTCGGTTGCAATTCCTTGCCCCCAAGAAAATTCGAAGTACCGATATCCGACTTCAATTTCGTCGTCTCTGGTCCATCCGATTTCTTTGGCATTCCGAGTACCCGTCGCGGGTCGAGCAAAAACCCAACCGAGAAATTGCCCTGACGCAAGTGCATGCACCAAACGGACTCCGTACCAAGGATGGCTTTGGATCGGTACATAAATGGATTCAATCCGGTGAATATACCAAGCCAAATCGGTCGCCGGTGGCAATCCGACCAAACGCACCACACCTGGATCGCAATCCAGTTCAAGCATTTTTTGGCCGTCCGCAACGGTTACGTCACGCAGCAACAGTCGGTCGGTGATCAAATCAGGACGCATTAAAAGCTTTCAGAATTTGCCGCCACGAATTTCAATCAAGTGAATCTGATTGCGGATCCAAGTTGGGCGGTTCAAACGCACTCGCTCGAAATGTGATCGTTTTTCGATTCAAGCATCGATCAACCACTGGAATTCAATGGTCAACGTCGCCAGTCTTGTCAGTCAAATCATTCATTAGGGGACTTTCGCATTGGTCAACCATTATAGGCGAAGGTCTATTCTCGCTGTTGTTGTAGCTTCGCCATGCTAAACGAAGCATCGAGGAAGTACGCAAGCAATCCGGTATTCGCCAAATCTTCAGTCGCCGATCCAGAATTAAAGGAAGGTTCACGTATAGCGTACACCTTGGTGTTGTGGCTCGAAGAAGGCAGGCAACATGGCGTCGACTCGCAAGAGGCCGTCCATCGTCAACGTAATGCGATCCGAATGCCGCTCGGCCCAGTTTAACTGAACATAGTTTTGCCACACGGATTCATATTTTTGCCAAACGTCCACATCGAACTTGCGTCGAAAATATTCCAGGTCCAGGTATCCGCGTTTGAGCAACAGGATCAACTCGCGAATCATGCGTTGTTTCTCGGTCGGCGTGTATGCTCGGCCCAGCGGTAATCGTCGCTGAACCAGCGATTCAATATACTCGTCCCATGCCGAAACGTTTTGATAATGCACTCCGGACAAGTGCCCGAACGACGCAATGCCGGTTGCCAGCAGATCGGATCCTTGCCAAAGATTGTCGCGATAACTGAAGCTGACTTTCGACGGATCTTTGATCATGGTGTAGGCTGAGCTTTGCTTGTAACCCGCCTCGGCGAACGTCTCGAAGGCGTATTGCACCCAAGCACGCTTGGTTGGCCAATCGGCTACGGGCGATTCCGCGTGATCTTTGAGGATGCCTTCCGAGTAAACCGTATTAAAAGGCAATTCCATCTGGTAAATAGTAATGCTTTCCGGTGCGAGTTCGAGCGTTTTGGCAATGTTGGTTTTCCAATTGTCCCACGTTTCACCGACCATGCCGGCGATCAAGTCGATATTGACGTTTGGAAAATTGGCCGATCGGATCCAATCCCAGGCCTTGTAGATTTCTTGGGACAGGTGTGCCCGTCCGTTCTCTTGCAGAATGGCATCACTGAAATTTTCGATGCCCAAGCTCAATCGCGTGACGCCAAGTTCTCGCAACGTTTTGATTTTGAGTTCGCTGAGCGTTCCCGGTTCGCATTCAAAGGTGACTTCTTCGGCTTGGTCCCAGTTGATGTTGGCTCGCAGCCGATCGACCAGGCTGGTCAGTTGCTTGGGTGCGAGGAAGCTGGGCGTGCCACCGCCGAAGTAGACGAATCGAAAGGCGCGACCGCCCATGGCTTCCAACCGGCTGACGAGTTCAATTTCGGTGCACAGAGCTTGAACGTAAGTTTCAATTTCACTTGCGTTCATGCCGGTGAAGACTTTGAAGTAGCAGAATTTGCATCGCTTGCGGCAGAATGGAATATGCAGATAGAGTCCCAGAGGCACACCTGGACGAGGCGGTTGGCTCATCACGGCTTCAACCTGAGGCACCGCGTCTTTCTGCCAACACGAATACGGCGGGTAGTTGCTAATGAAATAACTACCCACGTCGGTTTTGACTGTTTCAGTTGCCATAACAAACTCACTTCGCTCCAAAGCACGAAATCTCACCGCGATCCGAGGCGACTACCAGTTTACCATCGGACACCGCCGGGGACCCCAAAAAAGAGCCTTTCAATTCAAACATCCACTCCTGCTGGCCTGTTTTCAGATCGTAAATCTGTACCCGGCCATCGGCGCCTGTCACGACGACTTGCTGGCCGGCGATGATCGGCGAGCTTTCGACGCGGCGGCGCAGCGTGTGTTGCCAAAGCATTTGTCCATTTCTGATGTCCAGCGCAAAAACACGTCGATTGCCGCTGGCGGCAATGGCGATCCCGTCCGCCACAGCCACCGAGTTTTTGAACTCGCTGGCGATTTGGGTGTTCTCAAATTTCCAAAGCAGCTTGTTGGACGGAGTTTCAAAGGCCCAGATCTGACCTTTGTAGTTTGGAACCAATACGACTGAACCGACGACCGCAGGCGTACTGCCAGTGGGCGCGTCGATTGGAATCTTGTCTGCCGCCGACCGACCTGTTTGAACATCGACGATGTGCAAGTGTTGATCGCAGCCGCCGAGAAAAGTCAAGTTGCCGGCCAACGATGCCGCGCATTGCAATTGATCGTCGGTATCATACTTCCATTGTAGAGTTCCATCGGTTCGATTGAGCGACAGTAAACTGCCGCCTTGCGAAGTGACGAGCACAGCACCGTCAAAGAAATTTGCACCTCCATCGATTTCGTGTTGAGCGTCATAGTGCCAGCGCTCTTCGCCTGACTTTGCGTCCAAAGCGCGGATGATACCGTAGACATCGCCCACGTACACGATTCCTTCAGAATAGGCGGGGGCCGCCATGAAACCGCTATCGAGGAATTTTTTCCAAATCTCTTTTCCGGATTCGAGCGACAACGCCATTACATTGCCGTCTGCATCAGCCGCGAACACGGTACCGCTTGCGATGATGGGACCAACGTCGAAACCAAGCCCATCGATTTTGTATTGCCACAAGAGTTCTAGATTTTCCGGCAAGGGCGATTCGGTGGTCCCCGAGCCAGTGGCCGTGCCTCTCGTGAGCGGCCAATCGGCTCGCACGGCGCTGTGGGAAAGAGATGCGAAAACGCATGCCAGCGCGATGAAGCTCTTGAATATCCGAGTGACTGCTAAAGTTTGCATTTGAACCTACCTAGCCAATGTTAGGATCACCCATCGCATTTTGGTAGAGCTGGCGGAAATCAGATCGTGCAAGCGGACGTGGATTGAATGAGCCGGTCCACTGCTCGGCTGCTTCGCTAGCCAAGTTGTCCAACTGATTTGTGGGAACGCCCAGCGCACCAAGTTGCGCCTGCAACCCACAGGCGGCTAAGAGGTGTTGCACTAGATCGGCCAGCGAAGCCGCGTTGATTTTCCGAGCCATATTGCTCTGGGCTACATCTCGCCACAATTCTTCGTAGCACGGGCCGACTTGCTCAGTATTGAATCGGATCACGTGAGGCAGCATGACGCCAACTGCCTGACCGTGAGTCACGCCGAAGCGTGAGGTCAATGGATTGGCCAGCGCATGGGCTGCACCTAACATGCTCGTTTCGATCGCCAGCCCCGCAAAGAATGCTCCGAGTTGAACTTGGCCCCGGGCTTCGATATCATCGGGGCGTTCGAGAACCCGTGGAAATCCGATTGCAAGCAAACGCCAAGCTTGGCGACTGTAGCACATGCTGAGCCAGTTGCGGCGCGTGCAGACGTGGGATTCCAATGCATGGCTGATGGCATCGATGCCGGTCAATGAGGTCAGTCGCGCAGGTTGGGTCAGAGTCAATTCGGGATCGAGCAGCGCGATACGGCAAGCGGCTTGACGGTCGCCACATGCCATTTTTCGACCGGTATCAGGCTGAGTAATCAGCGCGAACGATTGAGCTTCACTGCCGGTCCCGGCGGTCGTGGGAACGGCGATCATGGGAAGCATCGGGCCGGTGGTCTTATTGACACCCCAATAATCTTCCATTCGCCCACCTCGCGATAGGATGAAGTTGAGGCCCTTCGCGCAGTCCATCGAACTTCCTCCGCCCAATCCAACCAGCAAATCGGGCTGAAACTCACGAGCCACGGCGACCCCAGCATCGACTTCGGTCGTCGACGGATTCTCTCGGACGCCCAAGAACGACTCGACGACGATGTCGGATTCGATCAGGGATTCGATGCCGCGCTGGAAGTGACCTGCGGCCACGACGCCTGAATCGCTGACGACCAACGCTCGTTTGGCTCCCAATCCTTTGGCCAACTCGCCAAGCCGTACAAGTCCACCCGTAGCGAAGACTAAACGGGTTGCATGTTGGAAGTCGATTGGCTGCATGAAGGTCATTCGCCTAGAAGGGCGACGACGGTTTCGGATTCGTAGTTCAAATTTGTCGAGACGGTTTGGACATCGTCGTGGTCGTCGAGAGCTTCGAGCAGTTTGAGCACTGTGGCTGCCGTTTCGGAATCGACTTCGACCTTCATTTGAGGAATGCGAGTCACTTGGCTAACTTCGATGGCAATACCAGCTTCTTCCAAGGCCGACAGAATGGGCGAAAGGCATTCGGGAGACGTGACGATTTCGATGCGATCGTCCAAGGTCTCGACGTCTTCGGCTTGGTTTTCCAATGCAATCTCGATGATCTTCTCTTCGTTGCCTGCCGACAGTGGGATGACTACGATGCCTTTGCGATCAAACATGTAAGACACGCAGCCCGAACCACCCAGCGCGCCACCGTGAACATCGAAGATCTTGCGGATTTCTGGGGCCGTGCGATTGCGGTTATCCGTCATGATGTCGCACATCACGGCCACACCGCCGGGACCATAGCCCTCGTAAATCGTTTCTTCGACGTCACCTCCGTCGAGTTCGCCGGTTCCCTTCTTGATCGCTCGTTCGATATTGTCTTTAGGGACGCTGGCAGCTCGAGCGTCGAGAATCGCGGTTCGCAGCCTCGAATTTGCATCGGGATCGCCTCCACCCAACTTGGCCGCCACGATAATGGCTTTCGAAAGCTTGGACCAGAGTTTAGAGCGCTTGCCGTCGACCGCTGCTTTGCGGTGTCGAATATTTGCAGAATGGGAATGACCAGCCATCGTCGTTTGGGGTGCGACGATCTCTGCCGCCGCTGTCTGTTGCGGCTAAGCCGCTGTTGCCATCGTTTTAGTAGAGGGATAAATCCCGAGAACCGAATTATGCCGCAAAACTAGGCATTTCGCAATTCGCATTTCCGATTTTGATCGTCCGTATCGGGATAGACTTCCGAGAATACGACTTGTCGATTTTTCTGGTCGGTTTTATGATTTTGGGCTGCGTAGAACGGAATTCATGCCGTAATTCGGTTTTTGGAGTGGATGGCGAATATTGCGCATTGCTTGTTTGGTTCGACGGGCTGCTGGGTAACGAAAGCCCAAGGCCGCGTTCCAAGGCGGAATCGATTCCGATCTGCCAGGAGTGAGATTCAATTTTGATGTTGGTACGTCGTTTATTGCTGCTAGGGCTGATCGGATGTGGAACCGTTGGTCCGTTGGGTGTTGCGTCGGCTGAGTTCGCTCAGGACGGCCAAAGCTCGCCGGCCCAAACAGTCCAGGCAAATCCGCCCGTTGGCGAAGCCGCTGCCGGTGGTCAACCAGTCATCAATGAGGGCGGTGCCGCTGCGGATGGTCAAAAGGCCGCCCCGCCCAAAGTCGGCAGCTTCTTCGAGCAATTTTTTGGCAATCCGCTCAACCTGATCCTGCTCAGCGCGATGCTCTTCATGTTCCTCGTGCTGCTTCCGCAGCGTCGCGAAATGAAGCGACAACAAGTGGTACTCGACGGACTCAAAAAGAACGACCGAGTCATTACCAGTGGCGGAATCCACGGGGTCGTCGTTTCTGCAAATTCGGGAGAACCGACCATCAGCATTCGGATCGATGACAATTCCGGGACTCGGATGACAATCAATCGTTCGGCGGTAGCAACCGTATTGAACTCAGGCAACGGTGACTCGGGAAAAAAGGCTTCCTGAATCCAATAGGAATACAATCAGAAAAGTAAATTCAATGGGCGACAGATTTATTCAGAATCTATTACTAGCACAAGCGGAAACGGTGAATCAAGCTGCCACGGATGCAGTTCAGGCCACGAGTTGGTGGGAGCAGTGGTCAGGTGCCCTTTACGGCTTGGGCTTCGTGCTGGCCATTTTTGTCTTGCCCTTCATCCTCGGCCAGTTCATCGCCAAACTGATTCGCATGCCCAATATAGCGACTCGGCTGGGCGTCATGTTGGCAGTGATCATCGGTTCTTCGCTCTTCGTAGCCACGGGCACATTGCCGCTGGGCATCGATATGAAAGGCGGAACGACGCTGGTTTACAACATCATCGAAGCCGGCGCCGGACACCAAATTGATGCGGGAGCATTAGCTCAGGCTCTAAGCGAACGCATCGACCCATCCGGCACACGGGAAATCATGATTCGACCTCGTGGAACCAGTCAGATTGAAATCACGGTGCCAACCGATGATGAATTTGAGTTGCGACGTATCAAGGACAGCATCACTGCGGCTGGAGTGTTGGAGTTCCGCGTTGTAGCCAACACGCGAGATCACGGCGACATTATCTTGATGGCCCAACAACAAGCGGCCGAACATCGGACCGATGTCCTTTCGACGGACGGTTCAGCCGTGGGACGATGGTATCAAGTGGGACGTGAAGACAAACTCGTCAAGGGCGTTCGACCTCTGCGAACTCCCGTGATTGGTGACGTAATCCGCAATGCAGATACCGGCGCGATCATCAACATACCGCAACTCGATCCCAATCAAGCCTATGCGCTGGAAAATTGGTTGAAGACTCAGGGTATCGAGAATATCGACGTCTTGATGGCCTTGCAGTTCATCAAAAAGACCTATGCGGAAGTTTTCGGCGATGACTTGGCCAGTGCTCAGAATACAACGGACAATGTTGGTCGTCCGGTGGTCGGATTTCAATTGACGGGCCCAGGCTCTGGCAAAATGTTGGAGCTTACCACTGCCATCATGCCCGACAGCGGATTCAAGCGGCGGATGGCGATCATTATGGACAAGCGGGTCCTATCTGCCCCACAGGTCAATCAGCCGATCAGCAGTGGCGGTGTGATCGAAGGCCGGTTTTCTCGTGAAGAAGTAACTTATTTGGTCAACATTCTTCGATCTGGCCGCTTGCCAGCCACGCTCGAAAGAATTCCGGCCAGCGAGATTCGCGTGGGTGCTTCCCTGGGTGAAATTACCATTCAAAAAGGTCGAGTTGCAACCATTTGGGCGCTGGCGGTAACGGTCCTGTGCATTGTCCTTTACTATCAATTTTCAGGCCTGGTTGCGACGTTTGCCCTGTTGCTAAACGGGTTGATCATTTTCGCCGTGATGATTCTGATTCGACAACCGCTGAGCTTGCCCGGTTTGGCGGGCTTGGTGCTTACCTTGGGAATGTCGGTCGACGCGAACGTGCTGATCTACGAGCGCATGCGCGAGGAGAAAGCCAACGGAGCAGCTCCGCGTTTTACGATACGCAACGGATTTGACCGCGCGTTCTCCGCGATTTTCGATTCGAACTTGACCACGATCATCACGACGATCGTCCTTTACTGGATCGGAACTGATCAAGTCAAAGGCTTTGCGATCATGTTGTTCGTAGGGGTTATCGCTAGCTTCTTCACCGCCATCTTCTGTTCGCGGCTCATATTCGACATCGCTGAAAAACTGAAATTCCTGAGCCTGCGGATGTCCGATGGATTCGGTATCCTGAAGCGCGCGATGCTTGGTGACAAGGACTTCGATTTTATGGCAACCAGCAAATACGCGGTTGCGGCATCGCTATTGGTTTTGGCGTTAGGAATGATCGGTACATTCGTTCGCGGGTCGGGCCTGCTCAACATCGACTTTACGGGTGGAACAACAGTAACCCTACAGCTCAAAGAGCCTGTGCCGATCGATGAACTACGCGATCTGGCCGGCAAGATTCTTGTCGATGAAGAGGGCGATCCGATCGAGTTTTCATTGGTCCGCGTTGAGAAAGATCCCCCCAACACGGTCTTTACGCTGTTGACCGCGATCAACGATCAAGAAAAATTGGCCAGCACTCTGCATGATGGATTGGCCAAGAGCGATTTGGCCGACTTGGTGACGTACCAAGCTCAAATCACTCCCGTGAATACCAATAGCAGTCAATGGTTCAAAGGAAATTCACTACGAACGCGGTTTGTGTCGACTAGTGCACAAGACCAAACAACTGAGCAGCCTCCGGCGACCGACAGTCCAGCCTCTGATCAGCCAACTGACCAGCCAACCGCTTCAGATCAGCCTGCCGGTGAGCCGACGCCAAGCCAGCCGGCATCGGCGGCAGGTGATTCGATCGGGAATGCTCCCACCGAACAGACTTCAGCCGAGACAACGGCAGCGCCGCCGCGAGTGTATAGCCAGTACCGATTGGAGCTTTCCGGCTCCGAAGAGGTTGACAGTCAAGGCAACAAGCGGAATATGGCCAGACGCAGTCCCGACAAATTGAAAGTCGATTTGGTCGCAGCCGCAAAAACTGTGGGCATCGATTTGGATCCATCCAGAATTCAGTTGACTCCCGATCCGCGTCCGAAAGATTGGACTGACGATCAACTGGCTGCTTTTCCCGCTTGGGATATTCGGTTGCCGCTTGCTGAATCCGAAGCAGCCAAAGTCATGGAGCAGGTCAAAGGCGATATCCAGAGCACGCCGTTGTGGTTGTCGCTTAGCCAAATTGGTGGTCGGGCAGCCGGTGAAATGCAGCAACGGGCTGTAGGAGCAATCCTGCTGAGCTTGCTCTTCATTGTTGCCTACATTTGGTTCCGCTTTCAGCGTATTTCATACGGATTGGCCGCAGTGCTCGCGTTGGTCCATGACGTGTTGATTACGCTGGGCCTCATGGCGCTGTGCCATTGGTTGGTCAAGCCCTTGGGATTCTTGCTGATCGAAGATTTTAAGATCGGGCTAACTGAAATCGCAGCCTTTCTGACGATCATCGGCTACTCATTGAACGATACGATCGTCGTGTTTGACCGCGTGCGTGAGATTCGAGGTCGCAGTCCACGATTGACTTCAGAAATGATCAATAAAGCTGTGAACCAAACGCTCAGCCGAACATTCTTGACCGGCGGTACGACCATTCTGACGATTATTCTGTTGTACGTTTTTGGTGGCGAGGGTATTCATGCCTTTTCGTTCGCGTTGTTGATTGGTATCGTCGTCGGAACTTACAGCACGATCTTTGTCGCCGCGCCGCTGCTGTTGTGGTTCAGCGATCGGGAAGCGAAGGCAACTGCCCGAACATAAACAGCCAGACTGGGCGAGCAGCCCATGATGTTGCTGCTTTCCCGCACGCACATTTGTCGCAATTGAGCCAATCAGAGCAAGTCGCAACATGATGAGTTCGCAACCGCCATCTCCCGAATCGGCCGCAAACATCTTGGATGCGCACACGGTCGAAACCATCGCATGGCATTTCCGCGAAAGCACTGGATCGCCGTTTTGGCTGGCAAAGAAGGCAGAACTTAAGTTCGATCCGTTACGCGACGTGAAGGGCTTTGCGGATCTCAAGAAGTTTCCTCTTTTCGAAGACGATTGGCTAAGAGGCGGGCCAGTCCGACGATGGATCCCCAAAGGGCTCCAGGGGCAGCCGACTTATGTTTTCGAGACAGGAGGCACGACGGGCATTCCTAAGAGCCGTGTGGTGATCGACGATTTTCGAATCGACTACGAGCTGTTCAGCCATACTTTGCCCGATGAGTATTTTCCCAATGGCGCGAATTGGTTGATGCTCGGACCATCGGGTCCCAGGCGATTGCGATTGGCTGTCGAACACTTGTGTCAGTTTCGCGGTGGAATCTGTTTTTGCATCGACCTGGATCCGCGATGGGTTATCCAACTGATCAAGCGAGGTTGGATGGAACATTTAGAAGCCTACAAGAAACATTGCATCGATCAGGCGATCACCATTCTGACTGCTGGACACGACATCCAATGCATGTTCGCAACCCCGAAATTGCTCGAAGCCCTCGCCTATGGACTTGCCGAGAAGGGCACGAGCATTCAAGAAATCGGCATCAAGGGGATTTTCTCCGGAGGAACTGAGTTCACGCCGCAGTGGACTCGCTTTTGCGTGGAAGAGCTTTTGGGCGGGGCACCCGAAGAAAGCGGAGTCTACATGACCCCAACCTATGGCAATACGCTGATGGGACTAGCCTGCAGCAAACCGGTAACTGCGGAAGAGGCTTATAAAATCTCCTACTATGCGCCCCAGCCGCGAGCTGCCATCGAAGTCGTTGATTTTGATGATCACACGCAAATCATCCCGTATGGCAGCAGTGGCAGAGTCAAACTCTACACGATGACCAAGGAATTCTTCGTCCCGGGTTTTCTCGAGCGTGATGAAGGCGAGCGAGAGCCGCCATGCGCTGTTTATCCCTGGGATGGGGTCAGCGGCGTTCGACCCTATCATGTCCTGGCCGCGCAGACGACCGTTGGTGTCTATTAAGCGCCGGACGTCCTATGAAAGCCCATTCGGTTGACATTCTTGATCTGAGTTATCAAGCTTGATGGGTACGACCGCGATTAGTTCGCAACACACTTAAGTATGCCGCACAGCGTACTTTACCCGACTTTCTTAATTGCGGTGTTACCGAAATCCACCGAAACCTTATGATGTGGCTCAAGCAGGACTTCGAAAAAAGAGGGTCGGACGGACGGGATGCGAAGGTGGCTAAACGTTCATCCTCACGCACCGTTTGGTCAAGAATGCCCGTGTCGGATTTGTCGTCGTCGGTTTCGCATGACGGCACGTTCAGCGGAGTCTCAAGGTCATGAAGCGGCTGTTCTTGAAAGTCGTTTTCCCTATGCTCCTAGTCGCGATTGTACTTGGTATTTCCATTTCCCTGGAGCGACTCGATGACCCATCGCTGGCGAACCTGAAAGTTCAAGTCGCGGAGTATTTGATGGTTCACGCCAAAGGCCCGCGTTTTGGAAGTAGGCCCGCCAGCAAAGATATCGTGATGATTGATTTCGATCTCGAATCGGGAAATCAGTTTGGACACCTTCGGTCGATCCCCAATGATGTTAAGCTCTACAGGAAATTGTCCAAGACCGGACTCTCGATGATCTACGATTCGCGTAGTTTTGTTGCCGGCGGCCCTGAGGAATTGGAGCGTCTACGTCCTGCCTTGAACACCGCATTGGAGCTCAATGGAATTTCAACGCACACGGATACTGACCAGACATCGGAGTCCCTCGCCGAAAAGCAGCCTAATCTCGGCATTCGTTTTATTTTGGATGTCTGGCTACCGGCATCGATCGCGGACGAAGATCTGTCCAAATTCGCACCAGCAATATCGACAAGCCCGATTTCAATCAGTCCCCACGCGATTGATGCAGCTCGCGTTCGGATGTTTCCTTTGGCCCACGCGAGCCCATGGGGGCTTGAAGAAACGGTTCCTTTGAAACTGGCTCGCGGCTATTGGGGATTGAATCAAGTCGTCGGGCGCGAGGTGAACGAAGAACTTTACAACTGCGGGATCTTGACGGAGTGGCATCGACAATACCCGGTTGAAACAGCGCCCGTGGACGAGCCTCGGAAGCCATTGCGCATTGGAAACAACGATATTCCTTGGTACCCATTTGCTTCGAGCTCGCTGTTGGTGCTTCCTGGTGCACTGTGGATCAGCCATGATCCTTTGGTTCACGAGTTTCGACGGATTACTTACGCCGACGTCATGAAGACTGAGCAACTAGATTCACTGGACTTGGATGGCAAAATCGCAATCATCGGCTACACCACGCAAACCGATCCGGCATCCGATACGTATGACCTTCCTTCGGCCAAGGAGATGTGTCCACCGGCTGACATCGTCGCGCTCGCGACGCAGACTTTGCTGGATCGACGTTGGATGCAGCCCATTCCTCGATCTATCGGAATCGCCGTATTGATTTTGCTGTGCGTAGGCTTGACGACCTTGACGACCATTCTTAAGCCCGCACAGGCCATGCTGGCGGCATTGGTGGTTCTCTTGCTGTACTTCGCCAGCGCGATTGTTGCGTACCGAACGGGTTGGTTCATGGATTTTGCGCTAACACCGGTCGTCGGTATCCTTTGCGCTGTTTTGAGTGGTACGCTCAGCGCGTGGAATAGTCATCGCACTCATAATCGGGTTGTCGACATGTTTGGACGGTACATTCCGAGGGCCGTGGTCAATCAGTTGATCCAGCAACCGCAATTGGACGCATTGCGGCTTGGCGGCACCAAGCGCGAAGTCTCCGTACTTTTCGCAGACATTCGAGGCTTTACATCATTTTCTGAAAAGATGCCGCCGGATCAGGTTGTCACCGAACTCAATGGATTATTGAAAATCATGGTGGATTGCACGTTCGAGTACAAGGGAACGCTGGACAAGTTCATTGGCGATGCGATTCTCGTTCTCTTCAACGCTCCCTTGGATCAGTCCGATCACGTAGCGCGAGCCGTCCGAATGGCTATGGATATGCAGCACCGACTGGTCAACCACCGCAGCCAATTGAGCATTGGCATCGGAGTTCATGTGGGCCAGGCGGTAGTCGGCAATATCGGGACGCCTGAACGGATGGAGTATACGGCGATTGGCAGCACAGTGAATATCGCCTCGCGACTCTGCGATATCGCTCGTGCGGGACAGGTTATCGTGTCGAGCCAGGTTGCTCAGCTCCTGCGTGAACAGTTTGAAAGCCAATTGGTTGGACCAGTCAACGTCAAAGGCATCTCTCAGCCCATCGAAGTTTGGGAAGTCCACAAAGCTCTCTAAGAGGTTGCCAAGAGCAGTTTTTGAGCGCGGCAGCATTCAATCCTTTGAGTGAGGGGCTGATGCTGCTTCAAACCTGTTTACAGCTAGCACAATCGGGGGACCGAAGCCAATTCTACTTGGCGATCCCCGAAGGTGTGCTGGGTTGAGGTTCCCCCGTCGAGGCACCACTAGCGATTTTGGGTGTCTGAGGGACGACCGCAGTTGGGACCAGCGGACCATCGCGTTTGAGAATCTCGATGAGATGAGTTGGCGATTGGCAAAGGCCAACAATCGATGTCGATTTGAACATCAATTTTGGAATCGTACCCTTTTGCAACCTTGAATAAATCTGGACGTGCTTTTCGATGTATTGGCTTGGTAGCTTTGAATCGTACATGGATTGAAGACTGCCCGGGTCAACTAGAGATTCCGCGTGCTTACGGGCCTGTTCGTACGTCGGCGCTTTGTCGCCGGTAAACATCCAATCGTGAAATTCGCAGAATTTGGTTGGGTCGGTCTTCCACACGGCAACTGCAAGCTTGGCAAGCAAGCAGGATTCAGCAAATGCCGGAAGTGTCTGTGTGATCTGATTATTGCATTCCAAATTCAGAGGCAACGGAAGCGCGATCGCCGCAACTTTGTCTCCCAAAATTTCTTTGACCTTTTTTACTGTGGCATGCGTTTGGCGGCAATGACCGCAGTTGTAATCAAACATTTCGACGAAAACCATTTCCGCTTGCGGATCTCCGGCGACAGGCCAAACCGAGACGTCCAGCATGACGGCACCACCGCCGATGGATACCAAGCGGCGCGTTTCTGGTTGTTTGCTGGAGTCTTCCGTAGCCTGAGGTTGGTCCGATGAAGATTCCTGCTTGGGTGTTTCCTGTGCGTCGGTTGTTCCGGAATCCTGTACGATCAAGGTCGGGTTCGTCAAACTCACAAACAGCATCGTCGCTTGGTTGATCGACCGATTTATTCTTAGAAGCGAGCTGCTGACTTCCGGAGCTTCAATAATGGCCGATTCATCGACTGCTTGGGGTGGTTCAAAGATATCGGGGATTTCCTTGCTGGGTTCATTAGCGCCCGAAGGCACCATTGCATCATCCATCACCTTACCGGAGTTTTGGAAGATTTGAACCTCATAGGTTTGAGGTTCTTCCGCAATAACTTGCCCCAACGCAAGAGCCAGGACACTTACCAGGGCCACGCACATGAGTTGCAAATTCAATTTCATGCCGAAGGGCCGCAGCACCAACAGCCCCAAAGCAAGGATCAGCCCGCACCCGTGGGCCGCAAGGCAATAGGGGCAATAGTGTTTTAGAACAAAAGCCTGAAGATAGCCAAACCACAATGCGGCGGCTCCGGCGGCAAAGCTACAGCCGATGACCATGCTCCATGACCATTTGCGCTGCTTCGGAGTTCCAAATTGCGCCAATACGAGGGCTGTCAACAATACGGCGTAATTGGCAACCGCCAGACCGCTTACAGGCATTCCGAACCAACTCGCCCATTTCGTATTAAGAACATGATCGCAGTTGAACAGGGTCCCATCGCAACCGACAACCTTTGTACCGGAAGCCCAGTGGAACATCAAATAGACTGAAAAACCTGTTGCAATTAGGGCCGGAATAGCAACGAATATTCCCCACCCTACCTTCGGTATTTGGATTTCGTTGAGTCGGTTAGACAATGTGGGCTGCGTTCCAACCGGGCTGCAAGGTCGTGACGCGTAGGTCGTCGACTCGAAGGCTGAAAGCCTGTCGTGGTCCAGGGTTGAGACTACATCCCCTGCACGATCAATCTCAGGTTCGCGGCCAGCGGGTCCCAACGAAAGTTTGTTGGAAACGGGACGAGGCTTGTTGCCTTTGACGGAAGTCTCGTAAGACGAAAGCACGGCAATGTTCTCCAAAATCCTTCTAATGCTTGGCCTCAGCAACCAATACAAAAATCGCCAGTTTCTTCAGTTCAACCCGTTGCAATATGGTCCGCTTTCAAAAAACGACTCTTTCAATTCGAGTACGTCGCATACTCCGATCGCAAACGCGCCGTCAACGAACGTCAATCAACTACGCAAAGGCACGGGTTTGTGCCCCTCACGGGGCGTCATGCCGCGAGAAAGCACTAACCATTGACTTGTGTGAGAAGGACACAAAGAGTGTTTGTTAAGGCGGAATTTGGGTCGGGTTCGATCTTGAACCGCGCACAGATTATTCAGTCATTGCAAATATTATGCAACGCGAATTAGAAAGCAACTGTCTTGCAACAGGAATTTTCTGACAAATCGTCATGGGTTCAAGAAACTGAATTTTGGTTCTTCATTGATGAGGGGATTTGACGGTTTTATTGATTTTCGAAGATTCCTGGAAAAATGGTTTCACCATAAGCGTTCAATAGCGGTCAAAGGGAAGAACGCCGACGCAGGCGGCACGGGAAATCATCGAGCATAGCCGTGTTTTTAGGCTATGGGCTGCAGAACCCGTACTGAAAAATCCTTTAAGGCGCGCTTTGAACAATCTGACGGGCCTGACGGGTGCCACGCAATGCGCCACGTTTGAACTTTAAAGGTTGTCTCGCAACGGTGTTTCGGTTCCGCCAAGAATCAGGTTTTGCTATCAAAAGAAACTTGCAAATGTGGCGCACTGGGGATCCTCGAGCCGAACGCCCTCCGGTGCTGCACTTAGGAACAATACGCGACTCGTTCACTGATCGGGGTGCCCAGTTGGCCAACGGGGGCTGTCCTGCAGAATAATCGCTGAACATCAACTGAGACCTCGGACCCATGCCGCCAGGTCTCGAGGCCAGGCGATTTGAAATTTGAGCGGCTCGCCGGTGATCGGATGAACAAGGGAAAGGCGATCCGAATGAAGCGCTTGCCGAGGAGCACCGCTTTCATCGGTTTGTCGTACGCCTTGCGAGTCAACACCATAGAGTTGTTCGCCGCAAAGTCGATGCCCAGCTTCCGAAAAATGGATGCGTATCTGGTGTGTACGACCGGTTTCCAGCTTGCAGCGAAAGAGAGAATATTGTCCCTGCGCAATGGGCTTGGCTCCAACGATGTGTGTGACGGCCTGCTGAGCCGATTTTCGTTGTTCGGGCGTTGCCTGGGCTGGCAGACTGCCACGCAAGCCGTCGCCCCGATCTCGGACCAACATCGATCGAATGGTTTGGGGTTGAATCTGGCCATGGCAAACGCCGACGTACTCGCGGATGACATCGTGCCGGCGAAACATGGCGATCAATTTCTGCTCAGTCGTGCGCGTGCGAGCGAAAACCATGAGGCCGCTGGTGTCGCGATCGAGGCGATGGACAGGGTAGACAGCCAATTCCGGTGGCACACCTTGACTGCCTGGCTTTGGGCCACGACCGGGTTTTTTCGTTCTCGATCGCGGCCAGGGTATCTGTTGAAGCCTTGCGAGCAGTCGCGGTAGTAGCTCGTCGAGCGTGGGTTGAAGTTGCCGCCGTTTTTCGGAGAGCTTTCGATCCGCAACGTGACGAACGCTGGTAACGCCCGCCGGTTTCTCGATGACGATCAAATGCGGGTCGAAATAGGCCACTTGGATATCGGCCAAGTCGATAGCTTTGGGGCGCGAGTTGAGCCAAACTCGGATGACATCGCCGTTGCGTAGGCGTCGACTTTCATCCAAGCACAAGTTGCCATTGACGTCGATGTGCCTCCCGACAATCGATCTTTTGACTTGCGTCCAACTGACATGCGTGCTGCTTTGGAGTTGAAAAATGTCTTTAAGAGCTGCAGCTAGTGTTACGCCTGCCTGACCTTCGTTAACATGATACAGGCTGAAGTCTGGCGAATTGTCGGCGGATTTCTGATTCGTATTCATCTTGAACCAAGTATAACGTGGCGACTGTTTATACAGAAAGGACTATTGAAATGATTGATCGGCAGAACGTCCTATTTCGGAGGCGACAGCCCATGGGGCTTCGGCAGGTTGTTTGGGGGACCGCATGTTCAATGGTGGTAGTTGCGTGCCTAGTTGGATGCAAAGAGAATCCAGGTACGTGGCCAACGGATCGAGTCGCGGCCAAAGTGAGCGAAAATTTGAACGTTACAGGACTGACGTTAATGAAAACGGACAAGGGTTTAGAGGGTTCCGGCAAGACGCCTGAAGGGGAAACCATCAAGGTGATTGTCAGTCTTGAACCGGGCAGCAGTGGATTCCGTTGGAAGGCGGAAGGTGACCACGGCTCTGTGATCGATGGTAGTTATTACTTGGAATAGCTAGTGAATCCATCTATCGGTTTCGCAATAGTCCTGGCTGGATATCGATGTCCATCGCAGCGTAATCGCCGCGATGGATTCTTTCCCACGCGATCGCGCCCATGACGGCATTGTCGGTACAAAGTTCCGGTGGCGCTAGGATAAGCTCGACGCGGCGGCGTTCGGCTAAGGAGGACAACTCGTGGCGGAGTCGTCGATTGGCTGCTACGCCTCCGCCAATGCACAGCCGTTGAAGTCCGGTTTTCGCGAGCGCTAATTCTGCCTTGCCGACAATGCAGTCGATCACGGCGCGTTGGACACTTGCCGCAACGTCCGCTCGTTGCTTATGGCTGAGCGAAAGTCTCGAGAAGTCCTGTTTTCCCGGCCCGACCAAATGGTATCTCACGGCAGTTTTTAGGCCAGAGAAGCTTAGGTTCAGCGTACTGCGATCGGCCAGCATTGGACGAGGTAGACTCAGTGCCATTTCATTGCCTTCATTGGCCAGTTTGCTCAATTGAGGGCCGCCTGGGTAGGGCAATCCGAGCATTGCGGCAACTTTGTCAAAGGCTTCCCCGGCGGCGTCGTCGATCGTACCGCCCAGATAGCGCCAATCGTCTGCAGTCTCGCAGTGATAGAGGTTCGTGTGTCCTCCACTAATGACAAAGCCAAGGCACGGAAAAATGTTGTCCGCGCGACCAAATTGGCAAGCATAAATATGTGCGTGAACATGGTTCACGTTGATCAGCGGCTTGTTCCAGGCCACGCACAAGGCTTTTGCGGCGGCTAGACCGACTAGAAGACAACCTGGCAAACCCGGTTCAGTGGCTACCGCAACGGCCACAATTTCCATCTCGGGATCGACACTTGCCTGCCTGAGTACCTGGTCGACGATGGGTACAATGCGTTCGAGGTGAGTTCGCGCTGCAAGCTCCGGCACAACGCCTTGGAATGGCTCATGGACCTGTTGCTGACTCGCCACAGCCGATGCTAGCACGCAACGGTCGGAATCGATGATTGCCGCTGCCGTTTCGTCGCAAGTGGTTTCTAGGGAGAGCAGTAGACGGCGCATTGGGTTTTCGGAAATTTCCCACATTTGGGAAAATGTAGATAAATTAAGCAAATTCAAGAACTCAGGCTTGGCATCCCGTTGCGAGCGCCTGCGAGTTATCGTACAGTTAAGGATGAAAAATGCGAACGGAGCCTGGCGTGGGTTCCGAATTTTTTTAGTTGTTTGACGCTGGAGAACCCAATGAGAAATCGATCAATCATGGTATCAATCGCTTGCGGGCTATTGATTTGTCTTCCACTGGCATTGGCTGAAGGCGTGTCGTTAGAAGGGGTCAAGTGCCTGTTTGCGGCCAAGAACGATGCTAAAGAGCAGAATTCGGCCGACTGGAAGGACGGCAAAGTCTATTTTTGCTGTGGCAATTGCAAAGGCAAATTCGAAAAAATGACCCAGGACGAAAAGGACAAGCTTGCTGCCAAAGCCAACGCACAGTTGGTTGCAACCAAGCAGTACGAGCAAAAAGCATGTCCGCTTACCGGCAACAAGCTCAACCAAGAAGCGACCGTCGAAATCGGTGGAGTGAAAGTGGCGTTTTGTTGCAACGGTTGCAAAGGCAAAGCCGAAGCTTGGAAGGACGAAGAGAAGCTCGATAACGTTTTCGGAGAGAAGGCCTTCAAAACAGCCAAATTTGAAAAAGTTGAAAAGAAAGAATAACTATCCAAGCGTTTAGACTCGGCCAATCAAAAAAAACGTGTTCCATACGGAGCACGTTTTTTTGTGCGCCGTGGTTACAACCAATAATAATCTGCCAGCTCCAGGCCAGCCCAACCCGCCAAACCGCATATTGGTCCCTGGCATCTTGACTCAGCGACCCGAAATATGGCATACTTTGCGCAGATTGTAGGGGTTTTGCGACTCATTTCGTTTGCAAACAAGCTATAATTTTTCAACTTCGCAGGACTGGCCACAGTCGTTTGTGGCGCTCCGAATGGCGAAGCTTACTCCAATTGAAAAGGGCAAATTGAAGACTGTGACGACGCCAGGCAATCGAAAGCACGAGAAAAATTCTGACCAGACAAGGATCAACAATCAAATTCGCGAACGTAAGGTTCGCGTCATCAGTGAGACCGGCGAACAGCTCGGAATTATCAACATCGACACGGCCTTAGATCGTGCTCGTGATGTAGGACTGGACCTCGTTGAAGTGGCCGTTGCCGGCAAAGACGAACCTTCGGTTTGCCGTATCATGGATTACGGCAAATTCAAATACGATAAGAGCAAGAAAAAACATAGCAGCTCGCACAGCCACCAGACTCGCCTCAAAGAGATTCGGTTAAGACCCAAAACCGGTGACCACGATCTTCAATTTAAAGTGAAGCAGGCTGTTGGCTTCTTAAATCACAAAGACAAAGTGCAAGTCACCGTGATATTCAAAGGACGTGAAATGGCGCACATTGAAGAGGGGGCGCGAGTCATGGATGATATCCTTGTGGAACTCTTACAACATGGTCGGCTCGAGTCGAATCCCCAACAAAACGGCAAACGCATGGTATGCACCATCGCACCGAAGTAATTCAAACAACGCTTCTTGACGCAAGAATTAGCCAAGAGACGCCTTGACCAAAAGCAATTCGCGAGGGGTCGCTGTATCGATTCAATTGCCGGTGGACTATTGGGGTGGTAATCCCGCCCAGTATTTGATGGGCGAAGCTTAAGTCAAATCTTCGGTTCAGGTTTACGGCGTAGTGACTACGCCGTAAACCGCTGGTGAACCAATCGCCGCGCTTAAGGTACAGTAATCTGAGTCAATTGCGCCCCGACATTGACCCGCATGGCGGAAATGTCGGTGAAGGCAACGCTACCATCTTTGTCGATGTCTGCGCTGCTGCTGGCGTCTACGTTCTGGCCGACAGCCTGACGTATCGGGTCGATATCTGCAAAGGAAACGTTAAAGAACCCTTCCGAGGGACCTGTCGTCTTGCCAAGCAAGTGGCCGGCATAGTAGGTTTCGGGTTGCTCAAGGCCCGTTTCTTCCGTGGCTCGAATCGTGACACGAACCCAGCGATTCATGATGGACTGATTCGGCCATTCAATCAGCACACGGCTCGGTGATCCGGGCGTAACGCTGATCGAACTGGGGGCCGGAGCGGCTTGCCACGCAGTTGGCGGATTCGAATTGGCATCAAACGCACCCACCGGACTCATTTGGAATTCGAAATCGTCCGCATCCAGGTCATCGGATGCTGGAAGATCCTGAATGTCAAAAACAAGGCCGTTGATTCCCTGAGCAGAATTGATCAAATTCCCCAGGTTCATTGGACTTGGGCCGTTACCTTCTTTGACGACAGTCTTGGACGTGTCGATTCGATTCCAGGGAGGTGTCCCCGCACCTGCAAAGGATGAGTGGTAGACCTTTGCGTCGACGATGGACGAAGGCACAGTCGGAAGCACGTCGATGGAGTCGACCTCGCCTGGCCTAAACATGCCCAACGTGATCTGGCTAGGCGGAAATTCCGAATCACACCAATAGGAATAGAGCGTGCTCCAACGCAGCGCGTTGGCGTTGGCATTCTCGGAAAATGTCTCGGTCGCCCATTCGATTTCATTGCCATCGATGCTGGGGGCCCAGTCGGTTCCCGAGTACGCTTCAAACTGGTAGTCCACATCGTTAAATCCAGGGTTGGAAATGGTATCCGACGGGAACCGCATCTTGAGCGCCCGGATGGACTGGTGTGAATTCAAGTTTTCAATTGCAATTTCGGTATGAAAACCACCGCCATTGATCGGCGTGGTTCGCATACCAACGATGACTCGGCCATCGGTCGGCACATCAATTTCAAAGAGCTGAACGTCATTGTGCACGGCTTGCCATGCGCTGATGGCAGGTTTTTGGCGAACGGTTTGAGCTGACCCACTGAGTTGCATGGTCCAGCCATTGCCCGAAGGCTGGGCAAAAGCTTCCCGGTAAGACGCGTTATTATTGTCGTTTTCAAAGGTCGCGTCTTGTGGCTGAATATATTGGGCTTCGAAAAAATACCTCGCTCCTGAATTCAGACTCGCATTGATATCGTTGGTAAACACCCGGAGTCGACCATCCAGGGGGCCGGTTTGAGGCAAACTACCATGCGGGTAAGGGAAAAATCCAGTAGCCGCATTGACTTGGCTTCTTGGGCCAAGGCTTCCTTGAGATGCATTGTTGCCCGTGCTATACGGGTCCGAACAGCCGATACCCAATGCGCTGCCTGTACCCGACGGTTGGCAGTTGCCGCACAGGCTCATTTGCAACGCAAAAAAGCCGTGTTTCAGCCAAGCCATGCCCAACATTTCAATTCGGCCATCCTTGATCCGGTATAGGTTCTGGGTAATCACCGGATGCTGGTTGGTGTTTGAAACCCAAGCCAGTTCTTGAGTCCCAATATTGCACGATGTAGTGCCGATGGTAAATGCGGATTCATCCGAATCGCTTCCCCATTTCTGAACTGCTGGAATATCGCCTACGATGACGTCAGGTCCAGAATTTCCACCGCCTGCAATGTCATACTCGCGGACCATCCAAAGTCCAATTGTTGCAAAAAAGGCAAGTAAAATTAGGGTCCGAGAGTTGAACATGGGGTTCCTCGTTCAGAAAAACAATTCCCAACTCGCGCTGAGCGGGAAAACGACAAACGGAAGGCGGGCAAATTGGACTCTTACAATTTACACAAAATTGAAACCAGAGCTACCCCAAGGATCGCAAAAATACTACACTGGCCTGGACGGATAAATCACCTCGGAAAGTCCGTAGGCTAGTGAAAACCCTCGAATTTGATTGGTTTTGAGCTCGGTGATTCCGCGTGGATTCGGACATGATGGCTGAAACCCAATTTCATGTTTACCTGCGATTGTGCGCCAGATTTTGAGCACCGTTCTGATGCCTTGACTTTCCTGGGGTTCCCGGAATGCACAACAACTCAGCCAGCCAGCCAAGTATCGAACTACCGATACTGCCGCCGAATCCGAGTAAACCTAAAAGGAGTCAAGCCAAATCGGGCCGCGGGAAAGTCCGGGCATGTGTCCTTATCGCTGTTCACTTGGTTATTTTGGCACACATCGCGCATTTCTGGCTTGTCGGACGGACTCTTTCGCCGGTCGAACCGTCTGAATCCATGTATACCCTCGATCGCGGATATGTAAACGCCGGGGCAATTCTTTTCGTGCTCGCCATCGTCAGCACAGCAATTTTTGGAAGGTTCTTTTGCGGCTGGGGCTGTCACTTGGTCGCCTTGCAAGATTTAAGCGGATATCTGCTAGGTCGCCTCGGGTTCCGGCCCAAACCGTTGAGGAGTCGATTGTTGGCATGGGTTCCCTTCGGGCTTGCATTTTATATGTTTCTCTGGCCCACGCTGAATCGACTTTGGCACGGCACCAGCCACCCTGGCTTTACCAATCATTTGATAACGGAGCAATTCTGGGTAACCTTTCCGGGACCCGCAGTTTCCATCCTGACGTTCGCCGTGTGCGGAGGATTAGCGGTTTACCTTTTTGGAAACAAAGGCTTTTGTACCTACGCATGTCCTTATGGTGCTTTCTTTTCGATTTCGGATCGTCTGGCGATTGGACGCATTCGCGTGACCGACGCTTGCCAACATTGCGGCCAATGCACAGCTCATTGCACATCCAACGTGAAAGTACACGCCGAGGTGCGCGATTTCGGAATGGTCGTCGATCCCGGATGCATGAAATGCATGGATTGCGTTAGCGTCTGCCCAAATGGCGCGCTTTATTATGGCCTCACAAGCCGGCCCGGAATGGAAAATTCGTCTCGCAGCTTACCTGATTCAAAGAAGCCCCTGCAGAGTACAAAGGACTATGATTTTTCGTTTCCCGAAGATTTGATGGGCTTGGCGGTGGCTGGAGTGTGTGTCTTTGCAATTCGAGGACTTTACGACATCGTACCGCTACTGCTCTCGGTCGCGGTTGCCGCGATGACCGCGTACCTTGCCGTTTATTTCTGGCGGGTCTTTCGCAAACGCGATTTGCGACTTCAGAATATTCAGCTCAAGCGAAACGGTCACATCACTCGCATCGGGCGGGTTGCATTGGTCGGACTTTGCGGCTGGTTTGTATTGGTTGGACACAGTTTTTTTGTGCAATACCATCGATACCAGGGCCGTAGTCAATTGAGTCGCATTCCTGCCACCTGGACTGAATTGGTCGTTGGCAGCGCGCAACAACGACTTACCCAGGAGGATCGATCCAATTCTCAGAAGGCCTTCCACAGCTATCAACTCTCGGACCGGATTGGGTTGGTAGATGTTTTTGAAATCAAGCTTGGGCTTGCAATCTGCAACCTGATCGAAGGCGATGTGAAATCTGCCGAAGTATACCTCCGTCAGGCATACGATTGCGATGCTCCGGCGGCACGCGAGATGCTTCAGGAATTTCTTGTGACGCAGGGTCGCCAGGATGAAGCCGCTGCAATCGAATGAACGCGTGAATCACACCAATTTGACAAATGTCTGGCTTCAGTCAAAATGTAAGTTCACGGTTCTGAAGCGGGCGGCCAAGCTATGGCTTGGGCCTCGCATTCAAGTTCACCTAGTTTGCAACTCGAATTCACCGTCAAGATAGACATTTTTGAACGACCAGCCGAACTCGCCGCCGACCGCCTGGATGCTTCAACCGATGTGTGTTCGAGACGCCGCCAATTGATTCAAACTCTAACGCGAACCCCGAAAGCTCCCTTTGAAGGTAATCGACTATGAGATTTCTACTTTGCTGCTTGCCCCTATTTGCGATGCTCACAACCACAGGCGTGGCTCAAGGAAACATCATCTACAACGAGGCCATTGACGGCGATTTAGAATGGCCCGAGGTACCCACAGCACTGGGGTCGGCGGGGCTGGGGGGCAATTCGGTGACGGGGCTCTTGGACAATTCTAATATTGTCGGGTTTGATCCAGATGCGTTTTGGTTCACCGTTCCAAACGGTATGCAACTAGATTCTTTGGTGTTCACCAGCATGACGGGAGACGGAGATCATTTCTTGGCCTTCAACAATGGGCCGCTCTCAACCTCCGATGCTGCAGGTA
>WPCK01115992.1_pt1 | contig 31243 bp, 25 predicted proteins | sample 5399851 | NCBI WGS metagenome assembly WPCK01 (sample SAMN12869471, study PRJNA574797) | sludge metagenome | isolation source: wastewater treatment of pH11 | place: China:Beijing | collected 2019-05-20 | reverse complement strand
AAATAGCAGTCCGCGGCAAAGTCAAACGCTTCCGGGGACATCATCACCGGCAACTCGTTGTAGATGCAGTAGTTGCGAACCTGGAGCAACAAGTCGCGTGGCTGGCAGTTTCGGAACGGCCTGTTCACCGGCTCGTAGTGGGTTCGGATCAGATACTCGACGGCCTTGGGATCGAACGGGACATCGAGGACGCGGGCCATGATCTTGAAGAGCTTGCAGAAATTGGCCTTCGACGGATCCTTGATTTCAATCTTGTACGGAATTCGCCGCATGAAGGCATCGTCGACGAGATCGCGCGGCTCGAGATTGGTCGAGAAAATCACCAGTTGGTCAAAGGGGACCTGAATTTTCTTGCCGCTGGCCAGGTTGAGGTAATCGTGCCTCTTTTCGAGGGGAACAATCCAGCGGTTCAGCAATTCATCCACGCGCATTTTCTGGCGGCCAAAGTCGTCGATCACCAGCACGCCACAATTGCTCTTCATCTGAACCGGGGCCTCGGCAATACCGGTTTCCGGATTGTGAGTCAGTTCGAGATGATCCATCGTCAGTTCACCACCGACAACAATAGTTGGCCGTTTGATACGTACCCACCGTTCGTCCACTTCGTGGTGGTTGACCAGTCCGCTGCCAGTATCTTCCGGAGCCTCTTCATGGGACATGGCATCGAAGAGACGGACAATCTCGCCGTCTACCGAGATAGCCCGGGGAACCCAGATGTACATGCCAAACGACTTCGTGACTCGCTCGGCGATACTGGTTTTGCCGTTACCCGGAAAACCGTAGAGGAACATCCCCTTGCCGGAACTGATTGCCGGCCCAAGCCTCGCCAGAATCGACTCGTCGATCAACAAGTCGTTGAACGCTTCAAGCAACTTGCCCTTCGACGGGTATTGGCCTTCGATGGACTGGGCCTTGACGCTGTAGATGTAATCGGAAAGTGCAACCGGAGCCGCTCCGTAATAGGTGCAGATGCGTGAATTCATCCTCGCCTTGGCAGCGCCGAACTCCGTCAGCCGGTTGACGTAGTCGTTGAGAGTCGACTGTCCCACAAAGGCAATCATCTGCTCTTGCTTCATTCGGACAAGTATCTTCTCGACGATGATAAACGGGAGTTTGATCTGGTCGGCGATATTTCGCCCGCTGGTATCGCCGCGGGCGAGAAGGAATTTCAGGATCAGTTCCTCGACCTTGGCCTCAGTGAGCTTGGCTTCCTCCAGCGAATTCGGACGTCTCGGTATGAACCCGGTTTCCCTCGAGGCTTGTGAAAAACTGGCTCGGGGTGCGGCGGCGAGCTTGCTTGAGAAAGGGAGCTCCTGGCGACCCGCTTCACCCTCGGCGTCCAGGGCGGCTTCGTCCGTTTCCGGTCTGGGAGTGGTACCGGTCAGTCCGTTGATTCGTTCGAGGAGCCGGTCGAGGTCAGACCGCGAAGCGTCGGGAAAATTGAAAGCAGGAGAGGCGGGTTGATTGCTTTGCATTGCAGGGCGCGGTCCTGTTGGGGGACATGGCTTGACGAGCATTCTGCTCACGGAAACGCTAGGTCGCCCTTTTCCCCGGGTCAACCGACTGCACTCACCTGCCCGGGCGATGTCCAGGATATCGCGGCCAGGGGGCCCACGGCCCGTCCTGCGTGCCGTCAAAACCAGAGCGTTCGTTAAAGGTGGAATGGCCTCCGGCGGCGACAGATTGAAAAATGACATCCCGCCTGCGACAATCTCAGGGTCGAGCGTGCAATTCGTGGCAGGAAAAGCCTGATGACAGTTCAATCGACTACGGAATACTGGACCTGTCTCGAGAAAAGCGGGCTTTTTGACGCCGATCAGCTTGAGGGGCTGCGCGCGAAATTCGCCGAGGTCAGGGATCCACCAAGACTTGCCAGGAAGTTAATCGACGAAGGTTCGCTGACCGACTGGCAGGCAAGGTTCTTGCTGACCGGCCGATCCCAGTTGCGAATCGGCCCCTACATTCTTGTCGAACGGATTTCCAGTCAACTGGCTGGCGACCGGTTTCTTGCCCGTCATACCTCTCTTGAACGGGAAGTGGAGGTCAATGTTTTTCCGGCAAGCCTTTCGGACAACAAGGCCCTGCTGGATCAGTTACTTGCACAGGCCAGAAAGGTCGCTGGCATCGATCATCCGAATCTGGTTCACCTTTACGATATCGACAAGGAAGGGGGACGCTACTACTTCGTCTATGAAAGGGACAAGGGAACGCGGCTCGACCGATTGCAACAACGCTCGTTGAATGCGAGCCAGATTGCCGGGATCGTCAAACAGCTGCTGTGCGGGCTGGAATGTGCACGACAACATGCACTCTTTCACGGCAAGCTGACCGAGTCGCAGGTTCGGGTTGACGAGCGGGGGCACGCCCGGATCAGCAATATCGGATTGGCGACAATGCTTGATGAAGTCAGTCACGCGGAGAACGGTACGGCGACGGGGTCCAGCCCCCGCCGCGGGTTAGAGGACGACTTGCAGGCCGCAGGGAGCATCGGCCAGAATCTGCTCGACCGCCATATCGGGACGTCCGAGCCAACCGATGAGCTGGAAGCGATTTTCTTTGAGATCAAGGAAATTCCGGAAGCAACCGAACAACGAATCTCGGAATGTATCAGCCACCTTGAATTGTGGGATACGGATGGAGGGAACACCGGGGGTGCACCTGAAACCCGGACCACAGGAACTGGCGATTTTGTCGAAGCACCCGCCACGGCTGAGTTGTCGCCGTTGAACCCCATCGACCCGTTGCCGGCTTCGTTCGACGATTTTTCTGCAGACGCCGGAAGTACCAGTATCTTCCCCTCCCCTGCTCCACCCGGGCGATCACAAACCCCGAAGGCAAAACCCAGTCGCTTGCCATCGAAACCGGATGTTAACACCGGCAACCGTACCAAATTGTTGCCAAACCTCATCGGCGGCGCGCTGGCGGTGGCTTTGATGTCGATCGCCGGATGGCTTTGGTTGGGACGACAACAAAACGAAATGCCGGACCTGTCGCAGGCACGCGGACTCGACGAAGTCGATACAGGGAAACGATCAAGTACCGAAACAGCCGGCGGCCAGAATGCCGCTCCGGGGGAGAAAGAGGGAGCTTTCGGCGATAAAAGCCCGTCGTCGGCAGCGGAGTCGTCCGGCAAGAACCCGTCTCCGCTGGACAGCGCAATCAATGATACAAAAGAGGAGAGTTCCCCACCGGAACTGTCCGCCGCAGATTCCGAATCGGCAGCGAACGATGAATCCGCCGCTGGCGATCAGGTTGTCGATTCGAACGAGCAGCAAGACCAGGAAACGGGGAAAAGTGAAGCCCCTGCCACAGCGGCCCAGGAGATCGTCAAGTCGCCCATTCCGGCAGTTGGCGAGGCAGTCAACGGGATTCCGGTGATCGACTGGAATAAGGCTGCGGAATATTCGGGACAGAAGGTTGTGGTCGTTGGAAAAGTCGCTGGTACCGGGACGGATCGCTCGGGTTCGATTACCTTCCTGAATTTTGACAAATCCAATCGCGATGCATTTACAGTTGTCGTGAAACGGAAGGCGTATTCGCTGTTCGCCGAAGAGCCAAAGGACTTTTTCAAGGGCAAGGATGTCGTTGTTGTCGGCACCGTATACCTGTACCAGGACCGGGTGCCGCAAATCGAGGTCTCGTCGATCGAACAGATCGCTCTGGCCGAGGGAATCGTCGCCGGAACGACACAGATGCCTGGAAGTGCCGCGACGATGCCATCCGCTGGCAACCAAACGGGCAGCGATCCGACGGCGGATTCCAGCGGCTCCCGCGAAGCAGCCGGCCATTTTGCCACCCTGCCGGCAGCTCTTCCCGTGCCCGAATTTTCGAAGGATGCGACCGCATATGATGCTGTGGAACTCGGGTCGGTTAACGCCGGCGACCAGCTGCTGGCGATGGAAATCGTTGTCCCCGCGGGATTTGGAATCAAGAACGGGCAAGTGAGCATCGAGCGGGCCGCCGATGATCGCAATCGCTGGAGTTTCAGGTTCTCGGAGCGGAGCGCCGATCCCATGGTCGATGTCGCCGAGCTTGTTCGGGAAGGCCAGACACTGAAATTTCGATGGACTGTGCCGGAGTCGATCGGTCCCTCGGTCAACTACATTCGCAATTGCCTGTTGCGAATTCAGTCTCCATCCGAGTCGGTGCTGGTCGGGTTGCGAACGCCATTGGAAATGGATGAAGTTGTTTTGACGACGAAGAAGGCGTCGTGGAGGGAAAACATTCCTGTCGATTACCCGCCGGAGAAGGAATTTCTGTTCGCCGAGTTGATGCCGTTGTCGAGCGAAGCATTCCCCGACCAGATTTCAGAACTGGGCTATGAAGTATCTGCCAAACAGCCTGCCACGGAGGCATATTTCGAACGGGATGTAACCAGAAGAGTATTTGCGCTCGGGTTTGCTGTGCAATTTGGGTCCCGCATCCGGATTGACGCCGGACTATTACACATATCTCCGGGTGGCTTCGTTCCCTTCCGCGAGAACACCTACAAAGAGCTCGGTGAACTGATCGCGAGACAGCAACAAGCCATCAGCAATGAAAAGCTGGCGGCTGACAATTTCGAGGCGCCGACGGGTCAAAAGACGAAACACAAGGATTACGTCAAGGAATTGTCGAAAAATCTCGACGCAATCAATGCCCAGCTCGATGCCTTCAACGCTTCGCGCGATGCATTGCCCAAAATCATGGCAGAACCGGTGCGGTTCCGGATCGCCTATCGGACGGATGCCGGAAAAGAAATCGAGATTGCCCGCACGAAGGGATTTGCCATAGTTGAACTTCCTCCTCCGCCCGCCGACGAAGGAAAAGGCAACTAGCGTTTCGAGAACTGGACGCCTCTGCGAGCGCCGCGCAAACCGTATTTCTTGCGCTCTTTCATGCGCGAATCGCGAGTCAAAAACCCGCCATCGCGCATCGGCTGGAACATCGCTGTGTCGTATCCGGACAGGGCCCGCGCAAGTCCCATGCGACAAGCGCCAGCCTGGCCTGTGGTGCCACCACCGTCGACGGTAATGATCACGTCCAGAGTGTTGGCCACGGATGCTGCTTCCAGCGTATCGAGGACCGCCCTCCGGTCCTGTTCTTTCTTGAAGAAATCCTCGATGGGGCGACCATTGATCGAGATCTTGCCTGAACCCTGGCGAAGCCTGACTCGGGCAACCGACGATTTGCGACGGCCAGTTCCAATTGCGTCGCCGGTTCGTTTATCCTTTTTGACTGCTACCATAAGGTCCTCAGGCTATTGAGCTTTTCCGGTTTTCCATGGGCTGCGGATTCTGGGCCTGATGGGGATGATCAGGACCAACATACGTCTTGAGCTTGGTAAGCATCGCAACGCCAAGCTTGTTCTTGGGGAGCATTCGGCGAACCGCTTCGCGAAGGATCTGTTCCGGATGCCGTTCCAGCCGGGTCGCGGCCGTTTCCGTGCGAAGGCCTGTGTAACCGGTGTACCAGGTGTAGGTCTTCTGTTGCCATTTCCGGCCCGTGAAGCGAACTTTTTCGACATTCACAACAACGACGAAATCACCGGTATCGACGTGCTCCGTATATTGCGGCCGGTGCTTACCCATAAGCACCATAGCAATATCGCTGGCAAGTCGACCGACAATCTGATCGGTTCCGTCGACAATGAACCACTTTTGTTTGACTTCGCCGGGTTTTGCAACCCACGTTTTTGTAACCGCCACGTCACGGACCCCCGAAAATAAAACCGGCCCTATCGGCTCAAGCAACGTTGGAAAATCCGTTCCAACAACAGGCAACAATTTATCCGGCCGCTGCTTTTTTCACAAGGCATGGCCGCAAAACGGCTGGATGGGACACCCTGCCGCATAATCCGGCCAAACGGCACAGATTGGCAGGTGAGTTCCGTTTTCCCCATCTGCGGCGGACTTCCTGTCGATTCCTGGCTGCCGCCGTTCGATGAAAAGTCTCGCTGAGCGAATCGTTCGAATCAACCCGAAGTCCTTGCCCGAAAGGACAACCTGCCGTAACCGTCAACAATGGCGGCAATTCGCGCATCCGCAGTGGCCGGGCAATGACCCGGGCGCCTGCGAACAAAGGCCAGGCCGTCGTCGTTTCGACGGCGGCCGGACGGCAGTGGCTACCAACAACCTCCCGGGAACACACCCGGTTTCAGACGGAACCGAACGGCATAGAACTGGCGAAAACGACCAAAACACCCTTGAAAACCATGACTGACCAAATCACAGAAATCATTGCCGACAAGGCCCTGCGGGTTTTTGTTCCCCCGTCGGAGCGTCCGCGAAAGGCCAACGTCGCTTCTGTTCCCGGCGCCTTCAACGAATTTGACATCGCGTTTCAGAATCTCACGGGTTGGGAGTTGCGATGGAATGGCCAGCCACCGGGAGGGAAAGGTTCGGCCAGTCGCCATGCCGAACATGCCTGGCTATCGATCACGGATCTTTCCGACCGCCTTCCACCCGGCGTTCCTGCGCAAAGCCGGATCTACTGTGAAAACCTGATTGCAAAACTCAATCGACTGATCGCGCAGACGAGCGAGGAGTACAGTCGTAACGGCAAGCATCCGGCCAAGACCTCCGCCAGAAACAAAAAGGGTCCCGGCCGTTTTCAGCAACCTTGTTTTCAGGAACTCGTTTCCATCGTTCCAATCGGCATCGAGAATGACGAAAGTGTTCCGCAAGGATCTTGCGACCGCACGATCTGGTTTTTTCGGGAAAGCAGAGTTGTTCTTGCCGGGCTGCTCGATGTCAGTGGGAAGGCGGAGCTTGTTCGTACGGGTCAGATGGTTGCCAAGTCGGCATTTCTGTCGGCCAGTCGCCAGCTTGAGGACAGCAAGGGGCTTTTTGACAATATCCAGTCCACGTTCGAGCAGGTCTTTGACGGTGAACTCCAATTGCGATTGCTGATCTGGACTCTCGATCCGCTTCTCGGCCTTGGCAACCTGTGCGGCAGTGAAGATTACCAGGTAGAACTCGACGGGAAACCATTGAAGGCCTGCCGGTCATCGAGCCGGGGATTTGTCTGGCTTCGCGGCCAAAAACTGGTTTCCTTTCTTCCCGGCGAATCTTCTGAATGGGCATCCGGTACGGGTTGGAAAAGGTGTCTTGAACGGTCACTGGGCAATTACCCACCACCCCATTGGCAACAGGCACTGCTGGAGACAACTTCCAGATCCATACCGGCGGTCATCGATATGCCCGAAGTGGCCCTGGCAGCAATCAGGAATTGATCCGAATCCGCCAGAAAAAAACGGGGGGAATTGCTGACCAGGATTCGACTGCGGGGAATTCCATGCCGCGAACCGTCTTGACGTTGGCCGGTCTATACCTAAACTTGGCTGGGTCGTTCTCCCGTCGGGGGAATCAAGACCTGGACAATGAAAAAAATGCGGGCATGGCGGAATTGGCAGACGCGCATGGTTGAGGGCCATGTTCCCACAAGGAGTGGAGGTTCAAATCCTCTTGCCCGCACTCTCCATTCATTTTACGACCGCCACGATTTCCATCATCGTTGGCGGTTTTTTTTGTTTTTGTTTTTCGCCCCGGCCTTCGTCGCCGCCCTGCAGCTTGCCGGCGACCAGAGATCCCGTGCGTTCGCACAGGAGATTCCACATCCCCCTGAATTGCCGGTCGCCATCGAGGCGACCGACGACCGCATCGTTGTTTCGATTGCGGGAGAGCGGTTTACCGAATACCGGCATACAGGCCTGCAACGGCCGATTCTGTTTCCGCTGTACGCGGCCGGAGAATTGCCGGTTACACGTCAATTCCCCCTGGTTGAGGGTGTGCCCGGCGAAAGCGCGGATCATCCCCATCACCAGTCGGTGTGGTTCGCGCATGGCGATGTAAATGGACTCGACTATTGGAGTGGCCTTGCGCGAATTCGGCATGAGAAAGCCGAGATTCAGGGAAACTCGATTCACTCGACGCAAAGCTGGCTGGACGGCGAGAATCTGGTTTGCCACGAAGAGACGACGATCTCTTTTCATGCAACGGAAAAATGGCGATTGATTGATTTTCGCTCAGTTCTGCGCGCCGGCGAGTCTCCAGTGACCTTTGGCGACACCAAAGAGGGGACCTTCGCCATGCGAACTCATCCCATGCTGCAGATCAAGGGTGACGATGGCTCGATTCGCGCGACCGCTTTTAACAGCGAGGGGATAAGCGGCGTTGATATCTGGGGCAAACGAGCCCGGTGGGTGCACTATGAAGGGACGATTGAAAACCGGACCGTCGGCATCACGATGATGGACGCGCCTTCCAACCTGCGCCATCCCAATTTCTGGCATGCACGCGATTACGGACTGATTGCTGCCAATCCGTTCGGGCTGCATGAACTCGGAGGACTGCCGGCCGGCGCGGGAAACATAACGCTGGCTCCGGGGCAGTCGTTGAGTCTTCGTTACGGAATCGTCATCTGGAACGGAGCGGCCGACGAAACATCAATCAACGGCCTGTTTGCCGAGTTCTCGAAGGACTAGACCCGCGTCAGGGCTTGTTCAGCAGTTCCTGGATGGCATCCAGGGCAATTGAGGCCGGGAGTTCCAGTACATGGCTGCAACAGGACGTTACGAAAGTCGATGAAGGATTGATTTCGATCGCCGGAAGGCCCGCTTTCGCCGCAAATACCACTGGCTCGGCGATATAGGGAAATGCGCTGGTCGTCCCGATCGAAAAGACGGCGTCAAATCCCTGTTCGCGAAATGAGGCTAGTCGCTCGAGCGCCGACACCGGCAACATTTCGTCAAACAGGACGACGCCGGGCCTCATTATCCTGTTGCATTCCTCGCACCGAGGCGGAATGACTTCGTCGCAATACGAAGTGATCGCGCGCTGTCGACCGCAACTAGTGCACAGCAAATTCCGCAGATTGCCGTGAATCTCAATGACGTTTTTTGAACCAGCCATCGCGTGCAGGCCGTCGATATTCTGGGTCAGAATACAAATGTCCTCAAAAGCTGCATCCCATTCGGCGAGTACCCGATGCCCCCGGTTGGGTTGCTTGTCCGCACCGGCGAGGCCAATTTCACCCAGGTATTTCCAGGTCAGTTCCGGTTGGCGGCGAAACGTCCCGGCCGAAAGCACTTCCTCGATAGTCATCCCTTGCTCGAGCCGGCCGGAGCGGTAAAGACCTCCCGTTCCCCGATAGGTCGGCAGTCCCGATTCCGCGGACATGCCTGCGCCCGTAATGATCAAAAGCCGTTTGCAGGAAGCCAGGATATCGGCAATTTCCCGAACCAGTTCGCGATGTCGACCGGTCAGGCTGTTTTTAACGACGTCGCTCATCAGCAACTGTTTGCCCGAAATGAGAAGAGAGAAGAAAAAGCTCAGGGACGGCCGAAATCGCCAGTCCCGGCTTTCAAAGAATAAACCGCGACAAGTCCTGGTCCTCGGTGATCTCCGCGAGTCGTTCGCTTACGGCACGCGCGTCGATCTGCACGCGCCCCGGTGGCATATCCGGAGCATCAAATGAGTATGCCTCCAGCACCCGTTCAAGAATTGTGTACAAACGCCGCGCACCGATATTCTGGCTCGATTGATTGACTTGCCATGCGAATCGCGCGAGTTCGCGAATGGCATCGGGAGTGAATTCCAGTTCCAGTCCGTCGGCTTGTAACAAGGCCTGATATTGCCGGACGAGCGAATTCTCAGGTTCGGTGAGGATTCTGGCGAAATCGTCTTCCGTCAGGTCATCGAGTTCGACGCGGATAGGAAATCGCCCTTGCAGCTCCGGCATCAAATCGCCCGGGCTGTTTTTATGGAATGCACCTGCGGCAACGAACAGGATGTGATCGGTGCGTATATATCCCTGACGGGTCTGCACTGTCGTTCCCTCAACAATTGGCAACAGGTCGCGCTGAACACCCTGCCTCGACACATCCGCTCCGCGCGAATCGCTGGCGATGACCTTGTCGATCTCATCGACGAATATGATCCCCATATTTTCGGCAAGCTCGATCGCCAGACTGTTGATCTTTTCGTTATCGAGCAGCCGCTCGCATTCCTGTTCGAAAATAACTTTCCTCGCATCGGAAACCGGCATTCGCCGTTTCGTCGTCGATTTGGGCATGATTTTTTCAAGCATGCCCTGCATATCGAAGTCCATTTGCTCGATGCCAATCCCTCCGACCATGACGGGCGAGGATTTTTGCTCAATGGAGAGTTCGACTTCCCGCTGGTCGAGTTCGCCGGCAAGCAACATCGCTTCCATCCTCGCGCGGGTTCGCTCGCGGGAAGGTGGTTCGCTTTCGGAGTCGCTGCCGGAATCCGGTCCGGGTCCGGCTGCAAAGGCAATCGAATCCGTTGTTCGGGGGATCAACAGGTCGAGCAGGCGTTTTGTCGTCTGTTTGCGGGCTTCCTCCTCAACCGTTCGCCGTTCCCGTTCTCGTACGATGCCGATCGAATTGTCCAGCAATTCCCGCACCATGCTCTCCACATCGCGACCGTAGTAACCCACTTCCGTGTACTTCGTCGCTTCGACCTTGACGAAGGGAGCGTTGCCGATTCTCGCGAGGCGGCGGGCAATTTCGGTCTTGCCGACACCGGTGGAACCGATCATCAGGATGTTTTTGGGCGCGACATCGGCCCGCATGCTTTCCGGAAGTTGTCTTCTTCGCCAGCGGTTGCGCATGGCGATTGCCACCGCCCGTTTTGCCTGTGCTTGCCCGACGATATACCGGTCCAGCTCCTCGACAATTTGTCGGGGAGTCAAAGCTCTCAGGGAATCCGCGGACTCCCGGACCGGTTCAGTTACTGCGGACACTCAAGTTCCTCCACGATGATGTTCTGGTTGGTGTAAATGTCGAGGGAACCGGCAATCATCAGTGCCTTGCGAACGATATCCGTTGCCGGCAATTCAGTATTCTCCATCAACGCGCGGGCGGCTGCGATGGCAAGGTTTCCCCCTGAGCCGATTCCAATGATGCCATCCGATGGCTGGATCACATCGCCGGTGCCGCTGACGAGCAGCGAATGGCTCGCATCGGACACGGACAGAAGGGCTTCAAGCTGTCGCAAGGCCTTGTCCATTCGCCACTGTTTCGCCAGTTCCGTTGCCGCCCGGAGAATATTCGACGGATGATCGCGGAGCCGCTCCTCGAATCGTTCCAGCAGGGCAAACGAGTCCGCGCTGCTTCCCGCAAAACCGCACAGGACCTTGCCGCCATACAGTCTTCGGACTTTCACGGCATCGGCTTTCATAACGGCATTGCCCAAAGTGACCTGACCATCGCCCCCCATGGCCACCTTCGAGCCACGCCGGACAGACAGAATGGTAGTCGCATGGAACTTCATCGCTTCAAACTTTCGGGGAACAGCTACAATCGTATTGAAGGCAAAAGGTATTCATCTTGCCCGATTTTGCCCAAATTTCTCCCGGGTTACCATGGGGGACGAGATTCGTGAAATGAATGATGTCGCACCGGTTAGTTCCTTGCCCGTTATCTGATAACCTGTCTACATGAACGAAAAAGAAAAAAACACCTCCGGCGACGAGTCTCCCCAACCTTCTCCCGGGGAAACGGACGCCATTGAATCGCCCGTCGCCATGCCAGAACCGGTGATCGAGCCCGCGCCGGACGTTCCCGCTGCCCGCAGCCCGGCCTTGATGTCGCGGCACGACACGGCCATCCTGGTTGTCGATGTCCAGGACAAGCTGGTTCCCCTGATTTCCCGAAACGCGGTGGTCACCTGGAACATTCGAAGGCTTTTGACGGGGGCACGGGTGCTTGGCGTGGAACGGCTGTGCACCGAGCAATACCCTCGTGGCCTGGGCAAGACCATTCCGGAAATCGCGGAGCTTGTCGATGTGGACGATGAGAAACGGGAGTTCAGTTGCCGCAACTGCAAGCCAGTTTTTGAACGATTGCAGGAACGAGGTCTGCGCAAGGTTCTGTTATGCGGTATCGAAACCCACGTCTGCATCATGCAAACAGCCCTGGATCTGCTTGCAGCCGGATTTGATGTCTGGCTGGCCACCGATGCAAGCGGCAGCCGGTTTCCTGAAGACCATCGCGTTGCCTTGCGACGACTGGAAGGGGCCGGCGCGACAATGACGACCACGGAATCCGCCCTCTTCGAGTGGTGTGAAACTTCCGAAGCCGCCGAGTTCAAACGGATCAGCGATCTGGTTCGCGAAAAGGCCCCCGATCCCGATTGGTCCGCATCGAAAACGGATTTTCCCAAGGTCACTCCGGATTACATCCTGCAAACGGACCATGAATCCCGCGAATCCGGCTCCGGCGCGTCGGAAACGGATTTGCGTTTTGTTGTCAGACGCACTCTGGACGGCGCGGAGGTCGCCCGCTACGAAGGTGGCGTGTCGTCCGCCAAAGGCGATGGAAGCGACGCGATCAAGCGAGGCGTGACTGCCGTCGAGATCGGAGCGGATGGTGCGACCGTCAGCGTTCAGGACGCCGATGGCAAGATCGAGATGGTGTACTTGCCGGTCAGTGAATCGCGCAGCCGGCATCCGCGATGGAAAATCCGGCGATCCGAGACGTTTATTAATTCACCGGAGTATCGGAACGATTACCGGATCACGCATCAGGTGATCGAATATGCCTCGGGGAATGTGTTTCGCGAGTTCCACGGATATGAACATCGACTTGCGAACGGCACGTGCCGCTTGATCAGCGGGGTTCGGCGAATTGAAGTCTCTCGCGACGGCTTGTGGGTTACCTTGCTCTCGACCGGCCGGTCGGCTGAGATTATTGCCCTTCCGCCGGAAAGCTGACCCCTTTTTCTCTGCGGCTTTGACTCCGGTTCGTACTCAGTGAAACGGTACTCGTACTCCCACTCCTGCTCGTACTCGTACTCGTGCTCGTGCTCGAATGGGCTGTGATGACAGAACCCACATTCGTTCATGAGAAACTCGACGTCTATCGCCTCTCGATCGAGTACGAGTACGAGTACCGCGATGCTGAGTACGAGTACGAAAAAACGCCAGAACAAAGCAAACCATCGAAGTCCGCCATGCGGTGGTAGGGTAAAAAGGTGGATGGCACCCATTTGCCGATTGCATCAATGTTGACTCGATTGATTCAACGGACAGAGGCGGTTTCGGAGGGTTCGGTCGAGTACGAGTACGAGTACCGCGATGCTGAGTACGAGTACGAGAAGAAGCCAGTGGATGGCCAACTGGGGGGTGGAACCCATTTTGCTTGACTCTATTGATTCAACGGACAGAGGCGGTTTCGGAGGGTTCGCTCGAGTACGAGTACGAGTACCGCGATGCTGAGTACGAGTACGAGAAGCCGTCAGAAGATCTCTGGCTATTCCGGTTCGCGGATACTCGAGTCGAGGTTCTGGAAGAGAGGATCGAGGAAGTAATCGATTACTCTTCGCGTGCCGACCTTGATCTCCGCGGACCCGATCAATGAGTCCTGACCCCTTTTCTTCACCTTGCTTCCGAACTGCTTTCGGCTGGCTTTTCCGGGTTTTTGTAAGTCCTGGAAATTTCCTGGCGTTTTGTGCCACCTACATTGACTTCCCATTTTGCCTGGCTAGACTCGGCAAAACCCTTCAACCCACCAACCCAGGAAAGTCATTAGAATGAAGCTCAATCTATTCGGGTCATTGCTCCTGATGTTTGCGTTCGCGGGACGGTCCTCTGGTGACATTGTCTTGACGGCTATTGAAACTGGCGGGGACGTCGTGATTTCTGGCGGCGGCGCGGCGAATTTGGACGGTCTCAATTTATTGACGAATGGCGTCGGGTTCGGTGCCATTGTTCCACAGGATGGCACTCTTCTAACGCCTGTAGGCTTCGTCGTTGTCGATTTTTACGGAAGCACGAGCGGACCCGTAAGTTTCGGTACGGGCACTTATGTCAATCCAACCTCTGGTTTTGGTGATGCTCTTGGAGTGGAATCTAATTCGTTATATGTCCCAACTGGATATGTCTCTGGCACAAACCTTTCGACAACCATGGTGTTTGCCAACCAGACGTTTGCGTCGATCGGTCTGACGCCGGGAACTTACGTATGGACGTGGGGAAGTGGCGCGAATGCCGATTCGTTCACGCTGCAAATTGGTGCCATTCCCGAACCGGCGACGTTGGGTGTTTTTAGCTTGGGCTTGGTTGGACTCATTTGTTTGGGACGTCGGCGACGTCACACCGCGTAGCTTGTTGCCCTTCCGCCGGAAAGCTGAATTCGGCGGCGGGATCCGGGCTATTCCGGTTCGCGGATACTGGAGTCGAGGTTCTGGAAGAGAGGATCGAGGAAGTAATCGATTACTCTTCGCGTGCCGACCTTGATCTCCGCGGACCCGGCCATTCCGGGAACGAGAAGTCGCGTGTCGGCCGGAACGTCCTCGAGATCGATGCTTGTGATTTCGATCCGAACCTTGTAGTAGGGGAGCGACTGCGGCTGCTGATTGTCGAGAAAGGCGTCTTCGCTGATCGCGCGTACCCGGCCCTTCAACGTGCCATGCTTGACGTACGGGAACGCCGTCAGCTTGATGCGGACTTCACGTGGCATGCCATCTTCCGTTTCGCGCACCCTGGCGATGTCCTTGGCGTTGACCCGGCATTCCAGTTCCGGAACCACGTCGACGGGAATCAGTCGGACGAGCGTATCGCCCGGCGAGACGACGGAGCCGACATTACGTTCGGCGACTTCCACGACCACGAATTCGTTGTAGCGTGGATGTTCGGGCACTGGAATCGTGACCAGTTCTTTCGCGCGACGGGCCTTGTTCAGGTCTTCGATAACGACGTTGTAGTCCTGGCGGATTTTTGACAGTTCGGCGCTGATCTGCGTCCGGATCGCCGATTTCTCTGCTTCATATCCTTTCTCCAGCGCATCCAGGTCGGCGTCTGCTTCCAGAATGGAATTTTTGGCATTGGTAAGCTGGTTGATGGCGAAATTAAGCTGGATTTCGCTATCCATAAGTTCGGTCTTTGGTGCGTGACGGTCCTTTTCGAGCTTCTGCATGGAAAGGAATTTCTGCTCGAGAAGTTTTCTGCGGCTTTCCAGTTCAATCACATCGGCAACATGCTTTTCGCGTGTTGCCTGGAGTTTTCTCTTATCGGCCTCGTACTTCTCCCCTTTGGCGGCCCATTCGCGATTGCGGGCTCCAAAGAGAATTCTTTCGTTGAGCCAGACCGGGTCGGATTCATGGCCCGGAATTTCAAACTCCGTCAATCCTTTCTGTTCCGCGTCGAGTCTGGCGAGTTGTGCCCCCAGGCCATTTTCCTGGGCGACGAGTTTGGAAACATCGGCATCGGAAAAGGTCGGATCGAGGGTTGCCAGGACATAGCCGGATTTGACGACCTGGCCAAAGGTCACATTGAAATCGCGAATCGGGCTTGTCGTCGGTGGCTGGATTACGATTGTTTCCGGCGAGATCAGTTTCCCCTCCGCCATGACAATCCGGTCGACTTTTGCCCACCAGGCCCAGCCGACGGCGGCAGCCAGCAGCAGAATCACGGCGTAGAGCGTCCAGCGCAGGCCACCGGCAACTTTCCGGTACTCCATTTCCACGGCATCGGGCTGAAACTCGACAACGAGCCGGTCGATGGCCCGCGAGCGGCGTTGACGGGCCTTTTGCTCGCGGACTATTTGAGCCGGGGAAGCCACTTTCTTTTTTGCAGGGGTCGCTTCAGCGGTAGCCGTGCCGGCCGCCGAGGCGGAAGAAGCCGTCGCCGGGCGCGCTGCGGCCGTCCCTGCAGCCGGAAGTCGCGAGCGAGATCCGTTTCCAGGTTGTTTGCCGCCACCTTCAGGCTCGGGACCTTCCGGCGTTATTGATGACCCATCTGTTGATACCATAGTTCCTGATAGACCTTTGAAGTGTCGAGCAACTCCCTGTGCCGGCCCATTTTTTCAATCTTGCCACGTTCAAGCACAATTATCGAATCACAACTCGTGAGTGTTGAGAGTCGGTGAGACACGAGAATCACCGTTCGCCCCCGGGCGATTTTTCGCAAGTTCGCCTGAATAATGGCTTCGCTCTCCGGATCGAGCGCGCTGGTGGCTTCGTCGAAGATCAGGATTCGCGGATTGGTCAGCAAGGCGCGGGCGATGGCAAGCCGCTGTTTCTGGCCACCGGAAAGGTTTGTGCCGTTTTCCTCAAGCATCGTATCGTAGGACTGCGGCATTCGCTCGATGAATTCCTCCGCGCCGGCCAGTTTGGCCGCGTGAACGATCTCCGGGAGGCCCGCGTTGCTTTTGGCCATGCCGATATTCTCGCGAACCGTCCCGCGAAACAGAAAGTTGTCCTGGAGAACGACTCCGATATTCTGGCGAAGATGGGCGATGTCCAATTCGCGCATGTCGAGCCCGTCGACGCGAATCAGGCCGGATTGCACACGGTACATCCCCTGGATCAGCCGCGTGACGGTAGTCTTTCCTGACCCGCTGCGACCGACGACGCCGATGATGGAGCCGGCCGGAATGGTCAACGATACGCCGTCGAGGGCCGGGGGGCTGTTGGCGCTGTAATGAAACGAGATGTTGTCGAACTCCAGTTTGCCCTGGATCTGCGGGCGCAAGCCTTGTCCCAGGCCGGCCTCCGGCGGGCGATTCATGACCTCGCCGAGCATGCGCACCGAGAGGGCCGTTTCCTGGTACGAGTGGATCAGCGATACCAGTTGCACTAGCGGGCCGGACACGCGCCCGGAAATCATATTGAAAGCCACCAGCGTGCCCACGGTCAGTTCCTTGCTGAAAACCAGCTCGGCGCCGAGGTAGATAATGGCGACCGTCATCAGTTTTTCAAGCAGCTTTGAAAGGGTGGTCGCAGTAATCGAGATCTTGCCGACCCGGTAGTGCATGGAAACAGCCTGGGCCGAGCGTTCGTCCCATTTCTTCCGCTGTGTCGGCTCCATGCTCAGTGCCTTGACGGTCTGGGCGCCGTGGATCGTCTCGACCAGCATGGCCTGCCGATTTCCCTCAGCAACATAAAGGGCTTCGAGTCGTCGGCGGTACGGGCCCAGCAGCAGTCCAATGGTCAGAGCGAGTAATCCGGAAAATCCGAGCACGACGAGGCAAAGTTTCGGGCTGTAAAAATACAGGATCGGCAGAAACACAACCAGCGCCGCCGAATCCAGCAAGGTCATGAACAGCTGGCCAGTGAGAAACTCGCGAATCCGCGACGCCTGCTGCATGTGCTTGGTCAGGACCCCGGCCGTGATCCGCTCGAAGTAATCCATCGGCAAGGCCAACATGTGCGCAAAGGTCCTCGTCGAGACGCGCACATCGATCTTGCTGGTGGCATGCAGCAACAGGTATCCGCGGAGATAATTCAGGATCGCGTCAAAGACAAGTGCGATGGTAATGCCGATGGCAATGACCCGCAGAGTGTTCTGGGCGTTGTTCACCAGGACCTTGTCGATGACGATCTGAAAGAACAGGGGCAGGACCATCGCCAGGGCATAGATGAAGAACGCTGCGATGACCACATCGACAAACGAGGTCCATTGGCGAGCCATTTCCGGGATGAACCAGCGAAGGCTGAACGGCTGTTGCGAATCAAACAGCGAATAGCTCCGCTTGGCGAGGATCACTTCGCCATTCCAGCTCTTTTCAAAATCCTTGCGGGAGAGGAACAGGAACTCGCTGCGATCGGCCAGCGGATCGAAAACGGCCAGTTCCTGCCTTGGCGCCCCGTTTTCCTCTTCGACTTCGCGAATTCCGACCAGAATCACCCAGTTTCCGTTCTTCAGCCGGGCCATGACCGGCCAGGCCGACCCCATTCTCTCCAGATGCTTCCAGGCAATTCGCGTCGGCTTGACCTTGAATCCGTGATCGCTGGCGATTCGCAACAGGCGGCGGACATCGGGCTCCGAGTTCTCAAGCGAATAGTCATGGATCATCCTGTCCATGCTGATGTCGACGCCGTGATGGCGGCCAATCAGGGCCAGGCAGCGCAAGGACGTGTGGTTGACGTTCGGAGCGGCGGGCGCCCCGGTGTCTGGGAGCTGGTTGCTGGCGGAAACAGTTGGCATGGTCATCCTGGACGTAACGGGGCGCGGCGCAAGCAGATCGTGCAGTGCAATTTCCGCACTGCATGAACGCGCAGTTTATCGCCACAACTCCCGACGGGACCGAAATCAGACCACGGGAACAGCGAGATTGCCGTATCGCGAAGTGTTGTCTGTCAGGCGGAAAACCTGGGAAGTGGCAGTGGCGCCGGTCGTAATCGAGTACAGATTGATGTCCGGACCAATCTGTTCGTTGTCAGCGTTAAAGAGCCGCAAGGTCTCGATGCGACTCTTTCCGAAAGCCTGGTTGGTAATGGTGACACCACCATCCGCTGCGTTGCTTCCGAAATTCAGGTCAATGCGCATGTCATTTCCCAGCATTCGGAACAGGAAGCGTTCCTGCAGGGTGTCCATACCGCTGTCGTATTCATTGAACAAGCGCACTTCCCAGACATCCAGGCCAGCGCCCAGTTCCTCGTCGATCAGGTCGAAACCATCGCCGGCCTGCCAGACATAGTTGTCGTTTCCTGCCGATCCGCGCAGGTAATCGTTCCCCTGACGACCTTCAAGCAGGTCGTTTCCGGCATTTCCCCAAAGGAGATTGTTCAGTTCATTGCCTCGAACGTTGTCGTTCCCTTTCCCGCAAAGTGCGTGTTAGATAACGGTGCCCCAGGCGATGGCTATGTTGTCTGTCTCACCACCGACAGAACTGAACTGGCCCTGGCGAAGATCGATCGAGACATTAATGACGTGGTTGGCGAGATTCAGCGAATCCATGCCACCCGCGTCGTAAATGGTCTGCGGAATCGGGCTGTTCGCCTCAAGGCGAATCTGGGTATCGGTTTTGTTGTAATTCGGGTTCGCCCCGTACAGTGACTGGACCGCCATGATGTCGTACAACATGGGCGTGCGGGGGTATAGCGTTGCGCCATTCGAGTCCCGGAAAACGCTGGTATACGACATGACCGTATAACGATCATTTTCGATCGCCGGAGGCAAAATAGGGGTGGAATCGAACGAGTGCTTCAATCCCAGCGAATGGCCGTTTTCGTGGAGCCAGACGAAATGTCCATATTGGCCTGGCGCCGTCATCAACAGGCCGCCGAGCGATGAAATCGACCCCCACATGTCACCCCGGACGTCATAATCGCCCACTGTGCCGGGAGCATAGGCATAGGCTCCCGCCCCCGGAACCGCGTCCGTCAGCATGAATGTCACATCGGCAGACGCGGTGGACGCAACCTCCGTGTATTTGACATTCACATAGTTTTCGTAGATTTTCAGGGCATCGCGAATCGCATCCCTCATGCCGGTGTCAGTAATCGCCTGATTGTCCGTGCATTCGTCGAAGTTGGGGCAGTAGTACAACGGGACGGTCTGCGGGAAATTGAACGTCAATTCCAGTCGCGGAGTTGCGTAACTCCATTTTCCGATCTGAAGAACACCGTCCATATTGACCGGATCCGTCGAAATCTCGAACGAACTCCATGCCGACTTTTCAAAGCCGTTGTCGACGCGAATTGAATAACGATCCATCGACCGGCCAAGGTCGTCCGCTCCTCCGCGAACCCTCAGATCCGAATACTGCTGAGGGGTCAGCGAATGAACGACGCCGGCCTCGAGCTCAAGACCGTTCAACAAAAGCCGGCCCGAACTCGATATCTGGTTGAGATCAATCACCTCGACGCGAACCAGGCTGACCGCCGATTGGACGCTGACGAAGTCCGCGACACGGCGGCTTTCGAAGGAGTCGAGCATCTGGATGGCCGACGAACCCGGTGTGATCACGGGAATTTCCGTGGTGGTCACCAGTGCCCGGCTGACCGTGCTGAGACGCTGGCCGTCGAAGACCTGAACGTCAAAGTTTTCCGAACCAATCACACTGCCGGCAACATATTTCAGGCGGCCAAGTTCATCGGCATTGACACGTATAAAGATCCCCGAGTCCTGTCGAACACCATCCAGCTCAAAATAGCCCGATGTCGGCGAAGATCCGAGGTCCTTGACCTGAACCCATTTCATCGAATTGCCGTCGATGTCGCCGTAGGAAAACATCTGCTCGATGTTCACGCGGTTCCCGCGACGAACAAGCGTATTTCCGGCAACAACTGTCGGGTCGTTGAGATTGGGCTTTGTCGTAACAGCATAATATCGGAATGGACTCCAGGCACCGGCATCGCGGGCGTGAAAGTTCAGGTTCTCGGTGCCACCGATGAGGCCACCGTAGTACAACAACCGCGAGAATTGCTCCGATGTCAGATTGTGCCAGGTCTGTTGGGCCAGGTTGACGCCATCCAGCTGGAAATACCCGCTCGCCGCGTTGTTGACTCCATCATTGATCAGCCAGTTGAGAATCGGATAGCCATTGGGGTCGGCCGCACTGATGAAATCCGAGACCTTGAAGAACTCCATCGCCGCCACGGACATATTTGTGCCGGAAATGACGGGCGGGTCAATATTCGGAGTGACCGTGAAATAGGTTGCCGCTCCCGGGTCGCTCCAATACACTCCATCAAACGCCTGAATCGTGATCAACTCGCTGCTGATCAGGGCCGCAGAGCGGTAACGGACCCGATACAAGTCGGCTGCCGCGACCTCGAGAACGGTTCCTTGCTGCCAGGGGACTCCGTCGAAAGTGAAATAGCCGGACTGGGGCGTCGTCACGGAGTCGCGAAAACGGTAACGGGTGACCACCGAATTCGGGTCGACGTCATCGACAGTGAAACGACCGTTCGGTGCTATCGTCTGGTTCAACTCGACGGTTGCATTATCCGCAAATACAGTCGGTGGAAAATTATTGGCCACAGCTCACTCCAAATTCTTGTTGTCCGGCCGACATCTGTCGCCCGACGGCTGATTGATCTGTCTCTTGTCTGTTCGCGGGGGTTACGGTCCGGATTCAGGATAATCGAAACGGATCTCTGTAAAAGAGACCGATGAAAACCTGTTTCATTGTGATTGCTGTTCCCCCAATATTGAACGGCCGATCTCGCCGAATGTCCCCGACTTATGCTAAAAGTTCGGCGAATTCGGGCGATTTTCCGGCTTTACGGCGGTTCCCGCCACGTTCGAGCCCTCTCGCGGCTTGACCAATCCGGCCTCGACGAGCTGCCGCACAAGGTCTTCCATGGCCGAAAAGCTCCTTAAAAAACCGTCCGGTGGCATCACGACCCGTTGGCGAACCTCCATCCGTGGTTTGTCGCCGGCATCGCGCTGGCTTCCAGTCAAAACGACCAGATCCAGTCGCACCATTCCGCCGCTCAGCACGATCTCGCCTACGCCGTCCGCAAAAATTTCACGAAAACTGTCCATTTATGAGGAATCTCCAGGGTCGGGCGGGATTGAACGAAAACACGCCGGCGCCCAACTCGCACCGGCCTGCCCTCCTGCTCAACCCCAGGAATTCAGGTCATTCGGACTTATCGGCACGGGCTCGTAAACGCATTCAATGTTCATTGATTCGTCCATTGGCGCCGCCGAAATGCCAGCATTCCAGCCAGCTTTGCGGATTCGGCCCCCCGTTCAGCCTTCGCAGAAAGCGGTCGGCAATTCGTGTGGCCGACTTCACACGGTTGAAGTTGTTAAAGCCGGCAAGCTTTGCTGGTCGATCAATGATCAAGGTTGTCGATTGTACCGAATAATCTGACTGAAAGGCAAATCCTTGCCGGGCAGTCGTGACCACCCATTCGCTCTTCTTTCGAGTTGAAGCCTTGCCGGGCAAAGAGAACATTGACCACTCCAGGCCTTACTTCGCCAACGATCGCGAGTCTCCACACGGAAATTCGCCCTGAAACGAGTCATCGGCTCGCCGCGGGTATCGTCGCCGGCATGTTCATGGGTTTGTTGCCCAAGGATTCCTTGTTTGCCTGGCTGCCCTGCCTCGCGCTCTTGCTGACGACAAGCAGCCTCGGCAGTGCAGCGCTTGCAACGGTTTTCTTTTCGATCGCCAGCCGGCTGCTGGATCCTTTGGCCCATCCGATTGGAGCGATGATCCTCACGGCGAACGGCTTGGAGCACATCTGGGGTTTCCTGTACGAGTTGCCCGTCATTCCCTGGACGAAGTTCAACAACACCGTGGTTTTGGGACAACTGGTTCTTTCGTGCATCCTTGCCATTCCGGTCTATGTCCTTTCAATGCGGTTTGTCGAGGCGTACGGTCAACAGCTTCACGAGCGTTTGAGCCGACGCGCCGTCTATCGCTGGATGATTGCCTCGCCAATCCCTGAATCTGCCGAGGAAACAGGATGATTCGCTGGAACCACCTTTTCCCCAGACTAGTTCTGCTGCTGGCGGCGTTCGTCGCGTTTCACTTTCTCAAGAATCCCATGGCCAGGTGGATGCTGGTGAGAACCGCCACATTCGCCAACGGGGAGTGCGTGGATATCCTGGCGATGAAGGTTTCGGCAGGCTCGGGAAGGGTTTGTATCGAGGACGTTCAATGTGCCGATTCCCGTGTTCGCGGGAACAACCTGTTTCAATTTGAATCGGGCGATTTCCAACTGAGCCTTTGGCAGGCCCTGCACAAGAACTGGGTTGTGGAATCGGCGACGATTCAGGGGGTTCGTTTTGGTACGCCCCGCTCCGATTCGGGACTGGTGACACATTCGGTCAGTCCGCACAGAGGGATCCGGCCAGTCGTCACATTGAACGACGCGTCCCGCAATGCTGCGACGACCCTGATGGCCGATCTTGAGCGGCACATCCCCATCGTCATAGAGTCCGACCTTCAGTCCTCGCGGCTGATTCGCGAACTCGACCAGCGATGGCCCGGAAACATGGAAGCGGCAGGAAATGACGCCATGGAACTGGCCCGGCTCGTCGAACAAATCGAACAACAACTGATCGAGCGGGACTCGAATCCCCTTCGAGATCTGAGGCGTGTCGACCAGGCCCGGCAGCAAACCGTTCTGGCAAAGGAACGGCTCGCCGAATCCATTCAACGCGCCGCCCGGCTGGAGCAGGCCTACCAACAGGACCGGCTGGCGCTGATCGAGGCGCAGCAACGGGATCTGGATACGCTGGCGGCCATGTCCCGCAATATCCGGCTCGACGAGAAAATGATGAACGAGTTGCTGCTGGAACAGCACGCCAGGGAACTTTCCGCCCTCACACTCGACTGGGCAAACTGGCTCCACGATCAATTGCTTTGTCGCGAAATCCAGCGGGAACCCGAGGGGATGCGGGGAAGTGACGTCGTCTTTGCGCAGCGACCCGCGTTCATGATTCGGCAGCTGTCGATCTCGGGAGATACTTGCATCTCCGGGAAAAACGTCGGCTTTGCCGGAACAGTTTGCAATCTCTCCTCGTCTCCGCATTTGCTGGAGTCGCCGATAACGTTCCACATCCGCGGCCTCGGCGAGAGCAATTTCCTGCTTGCCGGTTCAGCCGATTTCCGCGGTGCGGAGCCCGTGTGCGAGGTATGCCTCACCCTTCCAGCTGTCCAGTTGCCCGCCCGGCAAATCGGGAAGCCTGAACTCATTCAGCTGGCGGTTACACCTGGCCAGCAATCGGTTGTCGTCCGCATGAAACTGGCGGGTGACCAGATTGAAGCCCGCATCGATGTCGAAACGGCGAGAGTGAAAATGGCGGTCGAGCAACTGGCCGCTGCCATCGAAAGCGGCGACTTGCAGGGCAGCCTGAACAACCGCCTCGACCCGGTGGATCACTACTCGATCGTTGTGGATCTTTGCGGGCCCATAAGCGAGCCGAGGATGTCGCTCAACTCCGACCTCGGAAGCCGTTTTGCGGACTTGCTGGGAGATTCCTGGCGCGAAGCCATGGAGGAAAAGATCTTGCAGCGGCAGCGCGAAATGGAAAGCCGGTTTGCCCGGCAAATTGCCGAGCGGGACACCCGTTTTCAGGAAAGCGCCGAGAAGGTTGCCCGCTTCCTGAGCCAGGAGTCCGTCCGACTGGCAAGTCTCAGCGAATCGCTGGAACCTCCCGGCTCAACGGCGAATTCGATCCGCTAACGCCCTCTGTCGGGAACGGCTCAGGTGGGACAAGGATCCTTGCTTGTCGTCTTTTGAACGCCACATGCGCGGCGCTTCCTGCCAACATGGCAGTTTTCCCGGTATGTCGTTTTCACCAGCCATTACCGGAGTTGGGTTTCCGGTCCGGTCCGAAGAAGCCTTCGCCTTCGGCTGCGGGCTAAACAAGATGCCTTTCAATAAGTAGCGGAGCGGCGCCGGCTGCCCGCTTTCCAGCGCCGATTTGATCGAAAGGACAGGACGGCGGGCGCCGTTTCGCTTCAGATTGGCCCGTTTGTTTAACGGAATTGCCCTTAAAGGTGGACCTGATTGGCTAATAGGAGGAAAGGCCCATTGGCATACCGCTTGCTTAACAGGTAGCGAATCCACCCAATCGCCTGACAAAAAGGCGGCACGGCAGATACTCCGGCCCGTTTTTCCGGGTCCAGGAATGCCAGGACCAGACCAGTTCACCGAATATTCAAGTTTAGGGAGACAATACCGTGGCAAAACAGATGGTTTTTGATGATGAAGCACGGCAACCACTATTGGCCGGGGTTTCCAAACTGGCCAAAGCGGTTCGCAGCACGCTTGGCCCGCGAGGTCGGAATGCCATTCTCGACAAGGGTTGGGGATCCCCGAAAATCACCAAGGACGGAGTGACCGTCGCGGAAGACATTGATCTGGACGATCCGTTCGAGAATCTGGGCGTTCAGCTTGTAAAGGAAGCGGCCAGCAAGACCAATGATGTTGCTGGCGACGGCACGACAACGGCCACGGTGTTGGCCGAAGCGATCTTCCGCGAAGGGCTGAAGATGATCGCATCCGGTTACGATCCGATGGCCCTTTCACGTGGCATTGCACGCGCTACGGAAGTTGTCTGCGAATCGATTCGCAAGCAGGCAACGCCAATCAACGAGAAAAACAAACGGGAAATCCAGCAGATTGCCACCATTGCCGGCAACAATGACCCGTCGATCGGCGCGGTCCTCGCCGACGCCTTCCTGAAGGTCGGCAAGGACGGAGTGATCACCGTCGAGGAAGGCCGGACGAGCGAAACCGTCGTCGATGTTGTCGAGGGCATGCAGTTCGATCGCGGATTCCTGTCGCCGCATTTCGTCACCAATCAGGATGACGTTGCGGTCGAATTCAGCAACTGCCACATCCTGCTGTTTGAAGAAAAGATCTCCGCCAACAAGCATCTCATCCCGCTGCTGGAAGCGATTTCCAAAGCGAAAAAGCCCCTGCTGATTATCGCCGAGGATGTGGACGGAGAAGCTCTGGCGACACTGGTGGTCAACAAGATGCGCGGCATTCTGCAGGTCGCAGCCGTGAAGGCACCTGGCTACGGCGATCGCCGCAAGGCCATTCTCGGCGATATTGCCGTGCTGACCGGCGGGCAGGCGATCTTCAAGGACCTCGGTATTCAGCTGGAAAATGTACAGATCAAGGACCTGGGCAAGGCCCGCAAGGTGCGGATCACTTCGGACGAAACGGTGATCGTTGGCGGCGCCGGCGACAAGGCCGCGATCGATGCCCGCACCGAACAGATTCGGCGTGAAATCGAAAACACCGACAGCGACTATGACCGCGAGAAACTCGAAGAGCGTCTTGCCAAACTCGCCGGTGGCGTGGCCCAGATTCAGGTCGGAGCCGTGACCGAGACGGAAATGAAAGAGCGCAAGGACCTTCTGATCGATGCCAAGAGCGCGACGGCAGCCGCTTTGAAGGAAGGGATCGTTCCCGGCGGTGGTGTCGCGCTGATTCGCGCGAGCAAGGACCTCGACAAGCTCAAACTGGAAGGTGACGAGGATGCCGGCGTCCGCATCATTCGAAACGTTCTGGATTACCCGCTTCGAAGTATCGCCGACAACGCCGGGTACGATGGCGCTGTCGTCGTCAATCGCGTTCGCAACATGAAGGGCAAGAATGACGGATTCAATGCCGACACCGGACAGTATGGCGACCTCGTCGAGGATGGCGTGATCGATCCGGCGATGGTTGTCCGCACTGCCTTGCAGAATGCTGCAAGCGTTGCCTCCCTCTTGCTGACCACCGAATCCCTGATCGCCGACATTCCGGTGAAGGAAGAAGCTGGCGGCGGTCACCACGATCACCACGGAATGGGTGGCGACATGGGCATGGGCGGCATGGGTGGCATGGGCGGCATGGGAATGCCGGGCATGATGTAATCCATCCGGAATCTGTTGCATTTTCCGGGTCGCCGATTCAATCAACCAGAAAAATCAAAACTGAAACATCAACATTCATTCAATAAGGAATTTCACTATGGCCAAGATCAATATTCGCCCTCTCGATGACCGCATTGTTGTTGAGCCCCATGAAGCCGAGGAAACCACTTCGGGCGGGATCGTTCTGCCCGACAACGCCAAGGAAAAACCGCAGCGCGGCACGGTATTGGCCGTCGGTCCCGGCAAGCTGCTTGACAGTGGCGAACGTGGCAAGGTTGCCGTGACCATCGGCGACGAAGTCATCTTCGGGAAGTACGGTGGCACGGAGATTGAAGTGAACGGCATGGAAGTCAAGATTCTGCGCGAGTCCGATATTCTCGCAAAGATCGTCTGATCGAAAGACAACCCGAACAGCCCGCAGTGGCCGGTCGCTCGCCGGCCATCGCGCGGCGCAATCAATACCAAATCAACATTCAAGGAACCTGACCGTGCCCAAACAACTGATTTTTGATGATTATGCCCGGCAGCGCATGCTGAAAGGCATCAACAAACTTGCCGATGCTGTTGCCATCACCATGGGTCCCACGGGACGCAACGTGATTATCAACAAGTCGTACGGTGGTCCGACCGTAACCAAGGACGGAGTGACCGTTGCCAAGGAAATCGAGCTGGAAGATCGCTTCGAGAATATGGGCGCCAAGCTCGTTGCCGAAGTGGCACAAAAAACATCCGACCTGGCCGGCGACGGGACCACGACGGCGACGGTTCTGGCTCGCGCTATTTTCCGCGAGGGGATTCGCAGCGTCGTCTCGGGTTGCAACCCGACGGCCGTCCGCCGCGGGATTGAAAAAGCTGTCGATGCAGCCGAGGAATTTCTGGTGAAAATGGCGCGCCCGGTTTCGCGAAAGGAAACCAGCGATGTCGCCAATGTCGGGGCGATCAGCGCCAACAACGACATGGAAATCGGCAAACTGCTTGCCGAGGCCCTGCAGCGGGTCGGAAATGACGGCGTGATCACCGTCGAAGAAGGAAAAACCCGCGAGACGACCGTCGAGTATGTCGACGGCATGCAGTTCGACAAGGTCTTTATCTCGCCGTACTTCATGAACCGCCCGTCCGAAATGGACTGCGAGATGGAGGACTGCCGGATTCTGCTGTACGAAAAGAAGATCAGCAACATCCGCGATCTGGTGCCGATCCTGGAAAAAGTCAGTCAGACCGGCAAGCCGCTGCTGATCGTTGCCGAAGACGTCGATGCTGAAGCCCTGACCCTGCTGGTCGTCAACCGGCTGCGCGGCACGCTGAACGTTTGCGCCGTGAAGGCGCCGGGATTTGGCGATCGCCGCAAGGCCCTGCTTGGCGACATTGCCACGCTGACGGGCGGTACCCTGATCAGCGAAGACCTCGGCATTCAGCTCGAGAATATTACCCTCGAGCACCTTGGCAAGGCCAAACGCGTCAACGTCGACAAGAACAACACGACGATTGTCGAAGGTGCCGGGGCGAGAAAAGACGTTACTGCCCGAATCGACCAGATTCGCAAATCGATCGAGTCGACCGACAGCGACTACGATCGCGAGAAGCTCCAGGAACGTCTGGCCAAACTGACCGGCGGCGTGGCTGTCGTCAAAGTCGGTGCGGAGACCGAATCGGACATGAAGCAGAAGAAAGCCCGGGTCGAGGATGCACTTCACGCCACCCGTGCGGCCATCGAAGAGGGAATTCTCCCCGGCGGCGGCGTCGCTCTCCTGCGTGCCCGCGCAGCCGTGGAAGCGGCTCGTTCATCTGCCAAAGGCGATGAAAAGATCGGAATCGATATTGTCGTCAAGGCCCTCGATGCACCCATTCGACAGATAGCCGACAACGGCGGTATCGATGGCTCTGTCGTAGCCGACACAATCCTCGAAAAAGGACAGAACGTCGGTTATGACGCCAATACCGGGCAATATGTCGATATGTTCAAAGCCGGCGTTATCGATCCGGTCAAGGTTGTGCGAACGGCATTGCGAAATGCCGCCAGCATTGCCGGCCTTTTGCTGACCACCGACGCGATGGTCAGCAAATTTGAGGACGATGACAAGAAGAAAGCACTTGCCGAAGGGGCCATTACCTGATTGGTTTCTTTCGGAAAAGTTCACTCAACGAGTATCGGGCCGCCCATCGGGTGGCCCGATTGCTCAAGGTGACCGAACACTGCAACCTCGATAACTGACGAATGTCCAAACGCTGCTTTTACGAAATCCTGCAAGTCGAGCGAAACGCGGACGATCGCGAAATCGCCCGCGCCTATCGCAAGCTCGCTGTCAAATACCATCCCGACAGCAATGCCGATGACGCCGATGCAGCGCTCAAATTCAAGGAAGCGGCAGAGGCCTACGAAGTCCTTAGCGATCGCGAGAAGCGGTCGGCGTACGACCGGTTCGGACACGCGGGTGTCGATGGAAGTCGATCCCATTTCAACAGCGCCGATGACATCATGTCGGCCTTTTCCGAAATCTTTGGCGATAGCCTTTTTGGCAATTTCTTCGGTGGTGGAAGAAGCCGCAGCAGTCGTGGACAAAATATCGCTGTGGAAGTGACCTTGTCGCTGGAAGAAGCGGCTTCAGGCACCAGAAAGACCATCCATTTTCCGCGTGGCAAGCGATGTGAATCCTGCCGTGGGAGTGGCGCTCGTGCCGGGTCAAAACCGTCGACCTGTTCCCGTTGTGGCGGGCGTGGGCAGGTCCTGCAGTCGAACGGGATTCTGCGGATACAGACTAGCTGCCCCGGTTGCCGTGGCTCCGGACAGGTGATCAATGACCCTTGCCCGGATTGCCGTGGCCAAGGGATCAGAAAAAGCAACGTCGAGCTGGAAGTGGTCATTCCCCCCGGCGTCGATGAGGGCATGCAGGTGCGGCTGCAGGGAGAGGGAGAACCCTGTCACGTGGGAGATGGTCCTCCGGGTGATTGCTATTGCCAGATCCATTTGCGCAAACACAAACTGTTTCATCGCGACGGCTCCAATTTGATCCTGCAGCTGCCCATCACATACTCCCAGGCCGCTCTCGGGGCCGGCATCGAGGTACCAACTCTGGAAGGTCCCGATCGTCTGGAGATACCGGCGGGTTGCCAGTCCGGAGATGTCTTCCGCATTTCCGGCCGTGGAATGCCCGATCCCCATAGCCGAAGGAAGGGGGATTTGCTGGTGCAGACGTTTATCGAAACACCGCGTCGCCTGAATCCCCGGCAAGAAGAATTGTTGCGCGAGCTTGCCGAACTGGAAAACAGCAATGTGTCGCCGCAGCGCAAGTCGTTTATGTCCAAACTCAAGGAATATTTTGCTCCGGCTGAATGATGAATGCTGATGTCGAGCCGCTACTTTTCGCACAGGAACATGGAACCATGAGCAAAGACAATCGGAACGATCGCGATGAATCCGGAAACCTTGCCGATGCCGCTATCGAGTCCCTGATGGGTAGCGATGCCGGCAGCGAGATGCCCGACGAGGTGGACCGCCTGCGACAACAGCTCGACGAAGCGGAAAAGAAAGCGCTCCTTTACCAGGCGGATCTCGACAACTTTCGCCGCCGCAAGAATCGTGAATCGGCCGAACAGCTGAGATATGCCAATCTGCCCATCATTCAGGATCTGTTGGGCGTCCTGGACAATTTTGAAAGGGCATTGCAGACGGCCCGTTCCGGAGGGGGCGGGGATTCGTTGCAACAAGGGGTCGAAATGGTGTTGATACAGCTTCGGTCCGTTCTCGAAGGGGCCGGTTGCAAACCGATCGAGTCCGTTGGAGCTCCTTTTGATCCCAACATTCATGAATCGCTTGAAATGCGAGCGTCTCCGTTGCCGGCCAATACGATTATCGAGGAATCTCAACCTGGTTACCGGCTGCATGACCGGGTCATTCGCCCGGCAAAGGTTGTCATATCTTCCGGCCCGGGTAATTCCGGAGCCTGATCAGCGCAAAAGGAACCTGCACCATGCCGACCTATGACTATGAATGCGAAGCATGCGGCCACTCGTTCGAGCACTTTCAGTCGATCACATCCGAACTTCTGACAAAATGCCCGGCCTGTGGAAAGAAGAAATTGCAACGGCTTTTCGGCACCGGTGCCGCTGTGGTCTTCAAGGGGAGCGGTTTCTACCAAACCGATTACCGCAGCGAATCCTGGCGAAAAGGAGCTGAATCCGCCAAAAAGGAAAGTGGCTCTGCCGGAAGCGAAAGCAAAACGGAATCGCAAAGCGCTCCCTCCCCTTCAACCGAATCCAAGCCCGCGGAAAAGCCGGCCGTCGAAAAGAAAAACAAAAAAAAGTCCGGCGACTGAACGGAACTTTCGCTGACGGATCGGGATTTCGACGCCACGCGCTTACCCTTCCAGGACCCGCCCAGGGAACTTCCGCCCCTGCCTCAAAGTGAGAATTTTCACCAGATTGTTGGGCATTCCTCCATTTTTGCCCCCTTTCGATAACGACAGAAGTCTCGCCGCCGGTTTTAATAGGTGGCGTTCCTGTTCCCTGCCTGGAGCCAGAAAGTGTTGAAAACAAAACCCCTGATTGTTCTTGTGGCATGCCTGTTCGTTTTTGCAGCGAAGACCGCACTTGCCCAGCCCGGAAATGACAATGCATCGCGGCTCGAAGCCATTCGAAGGCATATTGCCGAAGCCGGCGATCTGTACAAGAAAAACGAATTCGTCGACTCTGGCAAGAAAATCCGTTCTGCCCAGGCTCTTCTGGAACGAGTCGTCGCCGATGCCGTGGAAGCCGATCGCGAAACGCTCATGAAAGAGTACTCGCGGATCGCGAAGGCCCATGAACTGCTGGGAAAGGAAAACGTCGAGCTGCCCGCGCTGGCGCCGTTTCCCGAGACCCTGGGTGGCAGCGATGATCAGCCTGTGGATGAAAACCCGGGTGAGGATTCGTCAGGGAATGACATGAAAGAAGAAAGCGAATCCGGCGACGAGGGCACGGTAAGCTTCAAATCCGACGTCGCGCCGCTGTTGGTCAAGCACTGTGGCGACTGCCACGTTCGCAGAGCGATGGGCCAATACAGCATTGCGACATTCGATGCCTTGATGACGGCCTCGGGTGGCAAGTCGGTAGTGAACGGGAAGCCGAATGAGAGTTTGCTGGTAACGATAATTGAAGATGGGTCGATGCCGAAGCGGGGTCCCAAAGTCAAACCGGCAGACC
>WPCK01132082.1_pt1 | contig 31370 bp, 25 predicted proteins | sample 5399851 | NCBI WGS metagenome assembly WPCK01 (sample SAMN12869471, study PRJNA574797) | sludge metagenome | isolation source: wastewater treatment of pH11 | place: China:Beijing | collected 2019-05-20 | reverse complement strand
GGTGAACTATTACTTGACCTACTACAACGAAGAACGTATCCAAGAAAAATTAGGCTACCTCACACCGATAAAATACGGTGGGATGGCAGCCTAATCAGGTGTTTTTATTAGTGTCTCATTTCGCTAGGTCAGTCTAGACGCGGTGTTTTTTTTGAACGAGTAAGTGTGACATCGCCGTGGTAAGATAAGGGGACCATCAACAAATCGGGGAGGATAGGTCATGTGGGAATATTACGGGGACGCGCTCATCGCGGTCGGCATCTTGACGACGGCGCTTCTCATCGGTGCGCTTCACTTTTTACGTTCGTCACATAAACGAAGACTGACGCTCCCGCTCCTGATCACAGGAGTCGGCTACACGCTGTTCCTCATCGGTCTCGTCTTCATCCGAGGCTGGGACGGGATGGGGTGGAGTTTGGTTGGATTTAGTCTATACGCCTCCGGGCTCATCATCTATATTTTCGTCGCCACGTACCTTTGGTTTCAACAGCGGCGACTCGAGTCGTGACTATCCTATCCTTAGGGTGGTCTTTTTTGTGTCACAAGGCCTGTTCAAACTTTTGACATAATTACGTGAAAAACTGAGCATAGTCATTGTCAAACATCCTTGTGAAATAGTACACTAAGTTTAGAAATTGAATGTGACATTTATCACAATCGTAAACTTGCCAACCACTCAAAGGAGAGACTACCATATGAAAATCGCAGTCATCGGATGTACACACGCAGGAACAGCAGCTGTCAAAGGACTACTTGCCAAGCATGACAATCTTGAGATCACCGTTTATGAGCGGAACGACAACGTCAGCTTCCTTTCGTGTGGGATTGCGCTCCACGTCGGCGGCGTCGTCCAACGGGCCGAGGAACTGTTTTACTCGTCACCACGTGAACTTGAAGAGCTCGGTGCATTGATGCGCATGAAGCACGACGTGTTGAACATCGACACCGAGGCGAAGACGATTCACGCGAAAAATCTCGATACGGGTGAAGATGTGCATGACACGTTCGACCGTTTGGTTGTGACGACAGGTTCATGGCCAATCGTCCCGACGCTCCCGGGCATCGAGATGGATGGCATCGAACTTTGTAAAAACTATGCGCACGCCCAGCGCATCATCGAACGGGCGACGGATGCGACGAACATCGCCGTCATCGGCGCCGGCTATATCGGTGTCGAGCTCGTCGAGGCGTTCGAAGTATACGGCAAACACGTCACGTTCATTGATAGCGCGGACCGCATCTTGAACAAGTATCTCGACAAGTCGTTCACGGACCAACTTGAAGCGGACATGACGTCACGTGGCATCGACCTCGAGCTCGGTCAGACGGTCGAAGCGTTCCGTGGGACAGATGGCAACGTCACACACGTCGTGACGGACAAAGGTGAGTTCGAGGCCGACCTCGTCATCCTCTGCGTCGGTTTCCGCCCGAATACGGGACTGCTTGAAGGCCAAGTCGACATGCTCGGCAACGGTGCGATCATCGTCGACGAATATATGCGTACGAGCAACCCGGACGTCTTCGCAGCAGGGGACAGCTGTGCCGTCTACTACAACCCGGCGCGCACGCACGCCTACATCCCGCTCGCGACAAACGCGGTCCGCATGGGCACGCTCGTCGCCGAGAACCTCGTGACGCCGCGCGTCCGCTATCAAGGGACACAAGGGACGTCAGGTCTTCGTCTCTATGATTGGAATATCGCCTCGTCAGGTCTCACGGAAGAAGCGGCCGGCCTGTTCGGTCTCGACGTCGAGAGCGTCGTCGTCGAAGACGCATACCGTCCGGAGTTCATGCCGACGGCTGAAAAAGTCCAGTTCAAACTCGTCTATGAGGTCGACACACATCGCGTCGTCGGCGGACAAGTGCTCTCGAAAGCGGATATGACGCAAGCGGTGAACACGTTGTCGCTCGCGATCCAAAACGAGATGACGGTCGAAGAGCTCGCTTACGTCGACTTCTTCTTCCAACCGCACTACAACAAGCCATGGCACTTCATCAACAGCGGGGCGCTCGCGGCGATGAGAGACAAAGTGAACGCATAAAAAACTCGGGAGCCGCGGCTTCCGAGTTTTTTTATAGATAGCGTGGGGCATCCTTCATCGAGTTCGCCAAGATAATATAGACGAGGACGTTCCCGGGCATGATGAGGAACAGCAGACGGACACCGAGCGAGGACAAGCCGAAGTATTCGGCGATGCCACCGCAGACACCGGAAAGCGAGCGGTCGGTTACGGATTTTCGAAGCGTGCGTTGCATGAGCGTGGCTCCTATCTTCATTGTGATATGAAAATTTTACCATATCAAGTGTCATTCGTCCCGTTTCTTTCCGGTCATCGGATGAGGTTTTTTTTCGCCTGAAGCCGGGGAAGGGTAAGAGAAAGTATGTGTCACCTGGTCCTGTCAAAGGAGGAGCCGATATGGCGAAGAAGGAAAAGCAGTCGTACCACATCGTCACGTTCACGTTTCCAGAGGAGTCGGTCTCGTATCAAGCGTTCAGTAAGTTGAAGAAGTATCACGCCGAAGGGCTGATCGGGTTCGAACAGCTCGTCGTCATCAAGCGTGAGGACAATGGGGCGTTCTCGTTCGAGGACGCCGTCCAACTGACACCGACGAACAAGTCCACGAAAGGTGCCTTGATCGGGATGGCGGTCGGGATTCTCGGAGGACCGTTCGGAATCTTGTTCGGGACGCTCACGGGCGGACTCATCGGTGGGACGAAAGATTTGAAGCACGTCCAAAGCATTCAAGAAACGTTCAAACGGACTGTCGGCAACATCGAGCCGGGACAGACAGGTGTGATGGGCATTGGGGAAGAGTTTGACCATTCGGTGCTCGACGGGCTCGCCGCCGAACTCGGTGGGACGGTGACACGGACAGACGAAGAATTGTAAAGGGGAGTTGTTTATGAAGATTGGGATATTGGGGGCCGGGAAAGTCGGCCGGACGCTCGGTCGCAAGTTCGAGGACGTCGGGTATGAAGTGTTATACGGGACACGATCGGAGCGAGAAGGGACGATGCCGCTTCAAGAGGTAGCCTCGAACGCGCAGATTTTATTGTTGACGACGCCGTTCGCGGCCGCGGTCGACTTAGTTCAGTCGCTACGTGATTTAGACGACAAGATCGTCATCGACGTGACGAATCCGATCGCCAAAGAGTTCAACGCCATCGAGCGGCCGGAAGGGAAATCTGGGGCCGAGCATCTGCAAGAACTCGCCCCGCACGTCCGTATCGTCAAGGCGTTCAACCAGACGGGCGTTGAGAATCTCGAGAATCCGAACAAGTCGATGATGTTCATCGCCGGCGACGAGCAGGAGTCGGTCCGGGCCGTGCAAGACCTCGCTGCGAAGATCGGTTTTGACGCCCATACGCTCAGACACTTGAAGCTCGCGCGTGAGCTCGAGTCGCTCGCGTGGCTATGGATCCATTACGCGACGAAAGAGCGGAAACATCGGAACTTTGCGTTTTACTTGAAAGAAAATAGTTTTTAAAACAGACCGAGGCGAATTCGTCTCGGTCTTTCAAGTAATCTTTGATAGAATGGGGTTGTGAGTATTGAGGATTTTCTAGAAAACGATTGGTCAGGAAGGAAGACAGCTATGGGTTTTGCCATTTTGACGTTCATCGTCGCGTTCATCCACGTCATCGCAGGGGCGGTCGTCTTACATAAGTACCCGCAGTATAAAACGATCGCCATCAGTGTCATCGTGCTCGGTTTCATGTACGGACTGTTGACGGTCGGGTTTATCGTGTTATAGAAGAAGTCTCCAAAAGCATACAGAGGGACATGAAGACCGGTGAGGCGAAAGCCTGACCGGTCTTTTCTGTGTGAGGGACTGTGGTTTAAGTCATCGCATAACGTGAATAGACCAAAGAGTGTTGTTACTGTCTGCATTGGAATGGAAGGAGTCTAATTATGTGTACAGCAATCACGTATGCGCCGCACGCCCACTACTTCGGCAGAAACTTAGACCTGAACGTGTCCTATCACGAACAAGTGACAATCACGCCTCGACATTATCCGTTCAACTTCAGACGGATGGGGGAGTACACCGACCATTATGCGCTGATCGGGATGGCGACCGTTGTGAAAGGCTATCCGCTCTATTATGAAGCGACGAATGAGAAAGGACTGAGCATGGCGGGGCTGAACTTCCCGGACAATGCCGTGTTCAAGCCGGAAGTCGACGGACGCGACAACGTTTCCCCGTTCGAGTTCATCCCGTGGATCCTCGGGCAGTGTGCGACAATCGAGGAAGTGAAAGAACGACTGGCGACGATTCATCTGGTCAATCTCAACTTCATCGAAGCGCTCCCGCTTCACCCGCTGCACTGGATCATCGCCGACAGGGACACGTCAATTGTCGTCGAGCCGATGGCGGACGGGCTACGCGTGTACGACAATCCGGTCGGGGTCTTGACGAACAATCCGTCGTTCGAATATCAGTTGTTCAATCTGAACGATTATCGGCACATCTCGACTAAGCTGCCGGCCAATACGTTCGCACCGACATTGAACCTCGATGCCTATTGTCTCGGATTGGGCGGGCAGGGATTGCCGGGTGACTTATCGTCGACATCGCGATTCGTCCGGGCGACGTTCGCCACATTCAACTCGGTCTGTGAACCGACCGAGGCGTCCGCGGTCGGGCAATTTTTCAAACTGTTGGATACGGTGCTCCAAGTGCGTGGATTGAACGAGGCGGAGGATGGGACGTACGAGTACACGATCTATTCCTCGTGCTGTAACGTCGACGATGGCATCTATTATTATCGGACGTATGACAATAACCAAATCACGGCCGTATCGCTGTTCAATGAGCAGTTAGATAGCGAGCAATTGATCACGTATCGCCTTCAACACGAGCAACAGATCCATTACGAGAATTGAGAACAGCCCTCTTCGCGTGAAGAGGGCTGTGTCTTATAGCGTACCGTTATAAAGGGGCGGCGCATCGTCTGTGCTGATCACTTTCAAATGACGCTCGTCTTTCACGTAGACGCTCTTATAGGCCACACGCCCATCCTCATAGAACAGGATGACGCGGCTGCCATCGTTATCGGTCTCGACTTTCGGTTCGTACTTCGCGACGTCGATTGTCTCCTCGAGCACACCATACTCTTCGTATGCGGCCAACCCATCGGCGTCCGTACAACCGACAAGAAAGACGGAAGCGAGGATAGCAAATATCAATTTTTTCATCGTATCTCTCCTTTTGATAGTTCACCTATCAACTATAACGTACGGCAATCGCGTTTTCAAAGCGAACGAAACTTGTCGCAAACTTCTTCGTATAGATGGGAAGAGGAGGTGGATGATATGAGCGGACGGAAGCTGGCCTTCGCCGTCGGAATCGGCTTGGTGATTGCGGGCACCGTTTTTGGTGTGTCTTCGTATCTATTGTTTCTCATCGCGAGCGTGTTGTTTTACCGGCAGAAACGCCTAAAAACGGGAGAGTATGCGACCTCGGTCAAAGAACGTCTACTTTGGCGCTCGAGTGAGAAGACGTGGCTCGTCGCCGTCCTCGTGTTCGTGGTGATGTATTTGATTGGATTTGGTGCGACGCAGGTGACGATCCCGACTCAGGATCTTGCCTTGACCGCTTTGACCTATTTGTTTGCGACAAAAGGGCTGTTTTTGATGAATGAGATTTATACGTACGAGCAGGAGGCGAAAGATGAGTAAGAACGTATTCAAAGGATTACTCGTGATGTGGCTGGCACTGATTGGACTCGACCTATGGCTTGAACAATACGCGCTCGTTGCGGTCACGGGTCTCGGGATCACCGTCTATTCCTATAACAGTCAACAAGTGAAGCGACTTTCCGACGAGTCGAAAACGAGCATCATGAACGAGCTGAACGAGAAGACGGTGTCGTTCGTCGTCTAGTCTTTCCTGCTCGTCTTGATTGTCGGGCTTTGGTTCAACCTGCGAACCCTTCCGACGATCGAGACAGTGTACGTCGCGCTCGGTGGCTTGTTCGTCTATCGGGGGTTGACGATTCGTGGCTTACTCATGCGAGACGTCTATCGAGGCGAGCTGATGGATACATCTAAGGCAATACAACTATAGAAAATCCCAAGCGACGTCGCTTGGGATGTTTTTAGGCCGACTTGTCGGTCTTTTCTTTTTTCGCTTTTCGGGCGAGCGTCAAGATTTGATACACCTTGAAGAAGTCATACGCGGCTACGGCGATGATGAAGTACGTCCAGAAGCTGAAGCCGTACTCTTGCACCGAGTAATAGGCGAGGACCGTGAACAGAATCCCGAACGAGAGACTGAACAAAAACATAACTTTTAAGTGTCGCGGCATACGTGCCACCTCATTTCTACATCAATAATAGGGCGACCATGACGAGCGCGTTGTTGAACGCGTGAATCGCGATCGGGACGATCAAGCGACGCGTCTTCGCATAGGCGACCGTGAAGGCAAAGCTCATCGCGATATACACGAGGAAGCGGTTGTCATCATGGATGAGCGCGAATAAGACAGAGCTGACCGCAAAGGCGATCCAGAATCCGAACCGGGCGTTCAAGTTTCCGAATAGAATATGTCGGAACAGAATTTCCTCGATGATCGGTCCGAGGAGGACAACCGAGAGCGTCATGACCGGGACGAGACGGACGATTTCCGCAATGCGTTCCGTGTTCTCCGAAGCGACCATCTCACCGGAAATTGATGTCTCGATCAAGCTGGCGACGATGACGAGACCGTATTGCATAAGAATCCCGAGCCCGATCCATTTGACGGTGTCATTCAAGTTCGATTGGATGCCTTGCTGTTTATACAGCTTTAAGTCCGGCCACAGCAAGAAGACCGAGATGACGATCGTCAAGCTGAATCCGATGGCGAACCAGAGTCCGGTCGACGTCGGCGTGATCCATTCGGGACGAACACCGCTAATCAATACCGGAAAGAATTGAACAAACGCGTATAGCAGAATCGGGATGATATGCCGAATCCGAATGTTAGGCGCCATCGAAAAACGGGTATTTATCGATTGGTTTGAGTTTAGTGTAGCCAATTCAACACGTCCTTATTCCTAAGAGTCAACGTTCCTTTTCACCATTGTAACAAATAAGGTCTCTTGACCGCGAGTGGAAGCATTTTTTCGATGTTCCCGCTTGCATTTTCAGGCGTCTCATACTACACTAATCAATGTTAGCACTCCTTTTTGATGAGTGCTAAAACTTACGATTCAACGATACATCATTCATATTCGGAGGAGGTTTTTTCTATGTTAAAACCACTAGGCGATCGCGTCATCATCGAAGTCGTGGAGAAAGAAGAAAAGACGATCGGAGGCATCGTGCTTCCTGACACGGCGAAAGAAAAGCCGCAACAAGGACGCGTCCTCGCAGTCGGTACAGGCCGCGTCACGGACCAAGGTGAGCGAATCGCGCTCGACGTCAAAGAAAATGATTTGGTCATCTACTCGAAATACGCGGGTACCGAAGTGAAGCATGAAGGCAAAGAATACTTAATCGTTCGAGAGAGCGACATTCTCGCAATCGTAGGCTAAGACTCACCATTCTTCAAAAACTTTTCTAGGGGGAAATGAACAATGGCAAAAGAAATCAAATTCTCAGAAGACGCACGTCACGCGATGCTTCGCGGTGTCGACGCACTCGCTGACGCGGTAAAAGTCACAATCGGACCGAAAGGACGCAACGTCGTCCTCGAGAAGAAGTTCGGCTCACCGCTCATCACGAATGACGGCGTGACGATCGCGAAAGAAATCGAACTCGAAGACCACTTCGAAAACATGGGCGCGAAGCTCGTTGCCGAAGTCGCCTCGAAGACGAACGAAGTCGCAGGGGACGGTACCACGACAGCGACAGTCCTCGCTCAAGCGATGATTCGTGAAGGTTTGAAAAACGTGACAGCGGGCGCGAACCCGATGATCCTTCGTAAAGGGATCGACAAAGCAGTTCGTCGTTCACTCGAAGAGCTCAAGCTCATCTCGAAACCGATCGAGTCGAAAGAAGCGATCGCCCAAGTTGCGGCCATCTCGGCAGCGGACGAAGAAGTCGGCGAGTTGATCGCCGAAGCGATGGAGCGCGTCGGCAACGACGGCGTCATCACGATTGAAGAGTCACGCGGTTTCACGACTGAACTTGACGTCGTCGAAGGGATGCAGTTCGACCGTGGTTACTTGTCACCATACATGATCTCAGACTCAGACAAGATGGAAGCGGTGCTCGACAACCCGTTCATCTTGATCACCGATAAGAAAATCTCGAACATCCAAGAGATCATCCCAGTGCTCGAACAAGTCGTGCAACAAGGGAAACCGATCTTGATTGTCGCTGAAGACATCGAAGGCGATGCACTCGCGACACTCGTCTTGAACAAGCTCCGTGGTACGTTCAACGCGGTCGCGGTCAAGGCACCAGGATTCGGCGATCGTCGTAAAGCGATGCTCGAAGACCTCGCGACGCTCACAGGCGGCCAAGTCATCACCGAAGACCTCGGCCTCGAGCTCAAGTCGGCATCACTCCAACAGCTCGGACGCGCATCGAAAGTCGTCGTCACGAAAGACACGACAACGATCGTCGAAGGTGCTGGAGACGAAGCAACAATCAAAGCACGCGTTCAAACGATTCGCAACCAAATCGAAGAGACATCGTCTGACTTCGACCGTGAGAAACTCCAAGAGCGTCTCGCGAAACTCGCAGGCGGCGTAGCCGTCGTCAAAGTTGGCGCAGCGACGGAGACAGAGCTGAAAGAGCGTAAGCTCCGCATCGAAGACGCGCTCAACGCGACACGCGCAGCCGTTGAAGAAGGTATCGTCGCCGGTGGTGGTACGGCGTTCATCAACGTCATCCCAGCCGTTCGTGCGTTGCTCGCAGAAGTGACAGCGGATGAAGCGACAGGTGTGAAACTCGTCCTCCGTGCCCTCGAAGCACCGGTCCGTCAAATCGCGGAAAATGCGGGTGAAGAAGGTTCGGTCATCGTCGAGAAGCTCAAGAACGAGTCGGTCGGCATCGGCTACAACGCCGCGACTGGCGAGTACGTCGACATGATTGCTCACGGTATCGTCGACCCGGCGAAAGTGACGCGCTCAGCGCTTCAAAACGCAGCATCAGTATCAGCCATGTTCCTCACGACAGAAGCGGTCATCGCAGACAAGCCAGAACCAGCAGGCGCTGGCGGCGGCATGCCTGACATGGGCGGCATGGGTGGAATGGGCGGAATGATGTAAAAACAGCTTATAAAGATCTGGTATACATTGATTTATAAGCATTTAAACAGGTTCATGCTTTGAAACAATTTGACTTTTCGAGAGGTCTTTTATTAAGTTAATTTACTTAATGGAAGACCTCTTTTTTATTTTCTTTAATATCGAGTGTATATATTCATATTTTTGTATTAAATGGCTTGTATATGTTTAAGTTTATAAAGAATGTAGAAATATTATGTGGTCTTTATTTACATTTATGAGGATTAATGGTTATTTTTTATATATAATAAATATAAGGAAAAAGGAGGGGGCATCATGTTTACTGGATTTAACTTGCAAGGGCTGGATAGTAAATTTCTTTTGCATTATAAGAGCGCGGGGGAAGTTGCATTTAACAAACAAAAGCAGCACATACGAAAAGAATTAGACCATTTCTTATTGAATGAGGGAAGCCTCGATGGTTCTGCTCTGCAGAATGATTGGTTTCCAGGTGTAGATGCAGATATATTTCTTTCTCACTCTCATGGAGATCAAAAACTCGCCATGGGATTTGCAGCCATGCTGGAGGATAAATTCGGTCTGACAACCTTTATCGACTCCTGTGTATGGGGGTATGCTGATGACCTCTTGAAAAAGATTGATGATGTATATTGTAAGAACGAAAAAGGAGATACGTACAATTATCAACAAAGGAATTATTCTACCAGCCATGTACACATGATGCTATCATCTGCATTGACAAAAATGATGGATAAAGCTGAATGCCTTATTTTCGTCAACACACCAAACTCCATCACGACACATGATGTTATCGAGAATAAAACGAAATCGCCATGGATTTATAGTGAAATTGTTACATCACAAATGTTGCAAAAAAAAATACCGGTGCGAGATGAAGCGATAGAAAAATCTCGAAACTTTGAAGCCATGCAAAAGAAACTGGACATCGTTTATAACGTAGATCTCAATCATCTTACATCACTGTCTACAGATGACCTTGCAAGATGGGAAAGAAAGTATAATGAAGACAAACTACTATCGGAACTACGTCAATGCCCATATCAGCATCCACTCGATGTTCTATATGTGACTAAGAAGTTGCTAGAGTTCAATACTTATCAGGGATAACAATCACAGGGGCTGAATACAAATGGAAGAAAAAATGAAGCATCTTGAAATGATTCAGAACGTCATAACACGCATGGCATCCAATTCGTTCTTATTGAAAGGATGGACGGTGACGCTGGTGGTGGGGTTATTGGCTTTTGGTAACATCAAGGAAATGAATGTCGACTTCATGTTCCTTGCTCTGATTCCGGCTTTATTCTTTTGGGTTCTGGATGCCTTTTATCTCAACGAAGAACGAAAATATGTCAAACTGTATGAACATGTGGCCAAACTTGAAAACGAGAAAATCGATTTCTTGTTGAATGCTCGCCAACACGAAGAAGGAGCTGGGGGTATAGTTTCAGCATTTCTTTCAAAAACCCTATGTGTATTTTACTTTCCAACTCTATTCATTGTCTTAGTAGCAATATTCGTTCATCAATAAGAAAAATAGTAGGCAGGATATCTCTCTAATGAACTGAGTTTCGTAGAATGAACAGTTTAATAAAATCCCGTATGTTCTATGAGACAATCAGGTGGCCTTAATATTGTGAACTGAATACCGTATGACGGACGTTTGATAAAAGATGCTATTCGTTTTTATGAATCAAATAAAATGCCAAGCCACCTATCCATCTCATAATTGAAATGGATAGGTGGCTTATCGTTTGTAACATTACTGAGCTTGTCTTCCATCGAAAAGTTGTTGCAGGAAAAAGCTCTCCTTTTCTGCGCGAAGACCTTCAATATACTCCAAGTGGTCAATTTTTTGAATTGAACCGACGGAACGCTTTTTCGTCCCCGGCATTTCAGCGACGACTGCCATCACGCCGACCGTAGTCGAATTGCCAGGCATCACGAGATATCTTGCTACACTAATTTCTTTTCCTTTCCCTACATGCCCATAACGCACAACAGCTTTCCAATAAGACCATTCCACAATATTTTCATCGGCAATATTCATAACATCTCATTCCTTCGTTTTAAGTTGGCTCGATACGCATCCAATAGTCTCTGAGATGATCAGGCAAAACCAACAAGTTCATTAGAAGCTGATTTTCCACTCGTGGTTTCAAGCTGATTGTATGGAAATAACGAGGAAGAGGTGAGTTATAAATTTCACCTGGTTGAATATTGAATCGGGTGAAGGCGGGACTGAACGGATGAGTTTCTTCTCTCTAATCGAGGTTGCTTAATACAGGCCGAACAATTTTTTTAAAGATCGCCACTTCGGGGGATAAGCATTGCTCCCGCTATGGACACGAGGTTTCTCACCTATCCGACAAATCTCCAGCTTCCATTGCGTCCCATCGTGTGTGATGAGCCCATCTTCTTCTAGAAAGACCTCTGGCCATAATTGTGTCTTGAAGGAGTTGAATTTTTTTAAGACTTGCGCAGAGTCTGACGGAGTATACCAGCCAAACTCGATACGAGGTTCTAAGCCAAACGTCTGGAGGATAAACAGTTCTCGTTTAACGAGGCCGTTCGCATAGAATGTAAGGGTAGAATCGTTAGAGAGCCCAAAACTTCCAATTGATAGAGTCGCACTCATAACGGGGTCTGTCGCTGAGACGTCTTGGAGCGGAATTGTCGGTTCTAACGTCGAGGGTTTACGGCGTTTTGATTTATCCGACTTTTCTTCATCAGACAATCGATTTGTTTCACTCATAGCAAGGCCTCCTAGTTTTTTCGGTGCATTTAACAACGGAAATATGTGATTGCTACTCTGGTAGTGTCTATTCCAGTCAGTCTGAAAATCATGATGGTATTTGAATGAACTCTATTATATATAGTAGCGGGAAACGAGGCGTGTAAAATAATGGGTGTGGTGTTGCTTTAAGAAACATGGCAAAACCGTTATACTTCTTAGTGTGGAATAATTTTTTATCACTAAACTTCTAATATCAGACAGGAGAAATAAACATGTCAGCATTGAACCAAAAACTGTTCAGCGCAGCGGATAACCTTCGCAGCAAAATGGACGCCTCAGAATACAAGAACTACTTATTAGGCCTCATCTTCTATAAATATCTCTCGGACAAGTTGCTCGAGAAAGTCGTTGTGAGCGCAGATGCTTCGCTTGAGGACTACGATACGCAGAAGAAGCAGACAGAACTCTACATCGAATTATTGGCGGATGACGACATCAAGGACGATTTGGTTGAGACGCTCGTCGATGTGCTCGGTTATGATATTGAACCAAAGTACCTGTTCAACGTTCTCGCGGAACAAGCGCAACAAAACGTCTTCCAATTGAATGATTTAAATAAAGCGTTCGTTGAATTGGCCTCGAAGTATGAGCAGTTCAACGGCCTGTTTGATGATGTCGATTTGACGTCGAAGAAGCTCGGGTCGGATGATCAGCAACGGAATATCACCATCACGGAAGTGTTGAAGAAATTGGCGCATGTCGACTTGATGGGTTATGGTGGCGATGTAATCGGGGACGCATACGAGTTCTTGATCAGCCAATTCGCTTCAGAGGCAGGGAAGAAGGCAGGCGAATTCTATACGCCGCACCAAGTCTCAGACATGATGGCACGAATCGTTGCCATCGGCCAAGAAGACAAGAAACTTTTCAGTGTCTTTGACCCGACGATGGGATCGGGATCGCTCATGTTGAATGTCCGGAACTATCTCAACTATCCGGACAGCGTGAAGTATCACGGTCAAGAGCTGAACACGACGACGTTCAACTTAGCGAAGATGAACTTGATACTTCATGGTGTCAATAGTGAAGACATGCGCCTACGTAACGGCGACACGTTGAACAAGGACTGGCCGACAGATGAGCCATATACATTCGACTCGGTCCTCATGAACCCACCATATTCAGCAAAATGGTCAGCGGATGACACGTTCCTCGATGATTCACGTTTTAACCGATACGGAAAGTTGGCACCGAAGACGAAAGCAGACTTCGCTTTCCTACTTCATGGTTTTTATCATTTGAAAGATTCCGGGACGATGGCGATTGTCTTACCTCACGGGATTCTTTTCCGAGGAGCGGCAGAGGGCGTCATTCGTAAGAAGCTGTTGGAAGATGGAAGTATCGACGCGGTCATCGGGTTACCAGGAAACATGTTCTTTGGTACTTCAATTCCGACGACAGTCGTTATCCTCAAAAAGAACCGTGAAACACGTGATGTACTCTTCATCGATGCGAGTAAAGACTTTACTAAAGAGAAAAATCAGAACAAACTTTCAACCGAGCACATCAATCGAATCGTTGAAACGTATAAAGTGCGAGAAACAGTTGAAAAATATGCTTATGTCGCAAGTTTTGATGAAATCAAAGAAAATGATTTTAACCTCAACATCCCGAGATATGTCGATACGTTTGAAGAGGAAGAACAAATCGATTTGGCAACCGTAGGGAGTGAGTTAAAAGCGGTTCGTGAGAAGAAAGTGGAGCTGGAAGCTAATCTCTTCGAAATGATTTCTTCGCTTCAATATGACGAACAAGACGAAGAGTGGATGCAAGGAGCATTAGAGGTGTTTAAAAAATGAAAAAAAAAGGTACACCAAAAATCTATTTTTCAAGAAATATTGTTTTAATCGAAACTACTTTTGGTGAAATAATTTTCTCTTTAAGAAGTGGACTTTCGAGAATGCTTTCATCGGATGATATTGGTCTTCCTGTAGTTCGCGCTAACAACATTAGTCATGGGAATCTAGATTTAAATAACGACGTTAAGTATTGGTACCAAGAAGATCCACAAGGTGCTAACACAAATAACTATCTTATTAAAAAAAACGATTTGTTAATAAATTTCATTAATAGCGAAAAAAAAATGGGGACAGCGGCTCTTGTAAAGGAGGAACCGAAAAGAGCTACAATTTACACTACGAATATTTTGAATTTGCGTACAAAGAGTGGAATTGATCCCTATTATATTTTTATGATTACAAAAACTTTAAAATATAAAAATTATATAAAATCAATTACTAAACCCGCCGTTAACCAAGCGAGCTTTACAACAGTAGACTTTAAAAAGTTTAGTTTAAAACTTCCTTCTTTTGAAGAACAACAAAAAATTGGATATTTCTTTAAAAACCTAGACGATACAATTTCTCTTCATCAGCAAGAGCTTGAAGCCCTCAAACAAACCAAGCAAGGTTTCTTGCAAAAGCTGTTTCCGAGAGAAGCGGAAGTTGTTCCTGAAATCCGCTTTAACGATTTTAAAGAGGATTGGGAAACAAAAAAAATTAGCAAGATTGCGACTGAGACTTTTGGAGGAGGAACACCGAAAACTGCTGAAAAAAGATTTTGGAGCGGGGATATTCCATGGATTCAAAGTTCAGATATCACTCAACATAAAGTGTATGAAGTTTTTCCTAAAAAAACAATCAGTGAAGAAGCAGTGAAATCATCAGCAACAAAATTAATCCCAAAAGACTCTATTGCAGTAGTAACTAGAGTAGGAGTTGGAAAAGTAGCATTGATTGAATACGATTATTCGACGAGTCAAGATTTTGTATCGCTGAGTAATTTGAAATCGGACAAATGGTTTACGATTTATGCACTATATAAAATCCTTCAACGAGAGCTCCACAATGTTCAAGGTACCTCGATTAAAGGGATTACAAAAAGCGAGTTGCTAGAGAAAAATATTATGTTGCCACCGAATATTGAAGAACAAGTCAAAATCGGTGAGTTCTTCAGACAACTGGACGAAGTCATCGAGTTGAAAGAAAAAGAAGTTGAGGCCTTGAAGGAAACGAAGAAGGGCTTCCTCCAAAAGATGTTCGTATAATCTAATGAGACGAAAAGGGGAATCGTGGTGAAGACGACACATAGTGATGAACTTGCAGTCGAACATCGACTGATTGAGGTGCTCGGGGAAGGGCACAACCAATGGAACTATCGAGCGGACTTAAAATCGGAGGCGGACCTATGGGACAACCTCCGTCATAAGATCATGCGCAACAACTTATCAGAAATTGGTGAATATCCAATCACGGACAAGGAGTTCGATACCATCAAGACAGAGCTCCTTTCGAAGACACAGACGCCGTTCGACGCGGCACGCTGGTTAAAAGGGGAAAACGGCATCGCCCGTATCACCATCGAGCGGGAGGATTCCTCGCTCGGCTCGATGTCACTCATCCTCTATTCGAACCAGGACATTGGAGGCGGTATCTCGACGTATGAGGTCGTCCATCAGATTGCCAAACAGAAAGTGGACGAGGACGGACGTGACCGTCGTTTTGATGTGACGCTCCTCATCAACGGTCTCCCAATCGTCCAAATCGAGTTGAAAAAAGTGACCGCTAAGGACGGGGTGTATCAGGCACACAACCAAATCAAGAAGTATGCGGAAGAGGGTCTGTTCCGCAACAACATCTTCTCGACGCTCCAGCTGTTCGTCATCTCGAACGAACAGACGACACGCTACTTTGCGAACGCGCTTCCGAAGGACATGCATCGGAAGTTCGTCTTCAGCTGGCGCACGACCGACAACCGGAAAGTCGACAACTTATACGAGTTCGTGAAACAGATGTTGAACATCCCGGACGCGCACCGCTTGATTGCGAACTACACGATTGTCAGCGAGGACCAGGACAACAAGGTGCTCATGGTCCTGCACCCATATCAAATTCATGCGATTCAAGCACTGTTTACATCAGCGATGAAACATGAGTCGGGCTTCGTCTGGCACGCGACCGGGTCCGGGAAGACTTTGACGAGTTTCGTCTCGACGAAACTCCTCGCCCGGAAGCCTGGGGTCGATCGGACGATCATGTTGATCGACCGGAAGGACCTGGACAGTCAGACAACGAGCGAGTTCACGAAATTCGCCTCGGAATTCAACACCGGCATATCGTCGGGGAACGCCGCGGCGAACAGTCTGATCGTCGGGACGTCGAGCTCGAAGAAGCTGAGTGAGACACTTCTGTCGGATACAAACTCGAACACGGTCATCATCACGACGCGCCAGAAGCTCGAGGCGGCGCTCCGCATCGCGCAGAAACAGGAAGAAGAGAAAGGTACACATCGCTTCCAAAAGCTCATCGGACAACATATCGTCTTCGTGGTCGATGAGTGTCACCGAGCGCTTAGTGCTGAAGGGATGGAGTCCATCAAAGGATTCTTCCCGAACGCGACGTGGTTCGGCTTCACCGGCACGCCGATCTTCAACGAGAACAAGAAACAGGCCCAAGGACAACTTGCCCGTACGACCCGTGATCAATACGGGGAACTGCTGCATTCCTACACAATCAAGAATGCGCTCGAGGACGGGGCTGTGCTCGGCTTCCAAGTCGAGCATGAGGACACAATCGAGCCGACTTCTCTGAACAATCGCATCTTCAGTATCATGCGTCAGGACGAGAAGCACGCCAAACTCTCCGACAATGAGTTGAACGAGCTGATTGACCAGATGGAGGCAATTGAAAAGGAGAAACATATCCCGAACGATCTTTACGAGCGGGACGAGCATATCCAGAAAGTCATCCATAAGATGTTCCGTCCGGACAATGCCTACACGAAGTTCGACTTCAAGAACGGTCGACCACAGAAGTCAGCGATTCTGACGACGAGTTCGATCGCGATGGCGAAACGCTATTATCAGGCCATCCAGACGATGAAGCAAGACCCGGACTGGATGACGAATGAGTTCACCGGCCAACCGATTCGGAAAGGCCGTACCATCGACGATCCGGACTTCCCACGCATCGCCATCACGTACTCGATGCAGGAGAATGAGGACAATTCGAAACAGGTCGAGGACGAGATGCGACAGGTTATCCGTGACTATAACACTTATTATGGGACGGCGTGGTCAATCGAGGACATCGAGCGTTATAATGGCGACATCAACAACCGTCTCGCCCGTAAGAAAGCGGAGTTCAAAGAGTTTGGGAATCAAGTTGATCTCGTCATCGTCGTCGACCGGTTGCTCACAGGATTCGACGCGCCGACGATTCAGACGCTCTTCGTCGACCGAAACTTGAGCTATGCGAACTTGATTCAAGCGTTCTCGCGGACGAACCGCACTTATCCGGATAAGACGAAAGGGTTGATCGTGACGTTCCGAAAGCCGGCGCTGATGGAAAAGAATGTCCAAGACGCGACCAGGCTCTATTCGAACGACAATGATGACTCGAGCCTCGTCTATCCGACGTATGAGGAGTCGAAAAAGCGGTTTAACAAAGCACATAAAGCACTTCAAGCCATTACGACGCGACCGGATGATATCGATGAACATTCTCCAATCGACGAACGTATTGATTTCGTGAAGGCGTATCAAGAACTGAACAATGCGTTTGGAGCGCTGATCACGTACGATGACTACAACGATGACATGGAGAAGTCGAACGCCCTGCCTGACAAAGTGAAAACGTTGGAAGAGTATACGGCTATCTACAACACGGTGAAAGGCTCATTGGTTGCAGAGGACCCCGCCGATTATGGAGATGAAGGAGAGATTCCTGACTACTCCGACCTAGAATTTTATGGCGAGCACTCGGCGATTTTATATGATGTCGATTCACGTTATATCGACAAATTGCTCGGGGACTATTCTGCTAACAACGAAGATATCCGCTCAGAGATTGAGAAGGCCCTTCAAAAGTTGAACAAATCAGAAGTCGTCAAAGACGTGTATCGTTCAATTTTAAACGCGATTGATCACGGGGAGATTCAAGAGGAGAACATCTTTGCGGTCAAACGAAGTTACTTCACGCGTTCTTATGAAACAGCAATCTCGGATTTTGCTCAGACGTGGTTTGTCGAAGAACATGAATTGCATGCTTCAGCCGTTCAATATCACATTGGGGCTGAACCGATTCCGAACATAGGCGGTATCATCAGTAACAATGATTTCGCGAGTTACAAAGAAGCGAATCCAGGTGCGATGAAGTTGAAATATGGACCGGAATTGAAGCGCCAGTGGCGGGCTTTGTTAGATGAGGTCGTCATTCCACTAGGGCAAGAGTTAAAGTGACATGATAAAAGAACGTGAAAATGGTGTGTCCGCGTAAACGCAGACACACCATTTTTTCATACGAACAAATCCATGACGTAATGTCGTTTTAATTGATCATGCAAGTACTGGTTACGATATGATCGCAAACAAGTATAACAACTTGTATCCGCATCACACATACAATGTTGAATACTGTCTTTCACGTGGTCCATAATTTCAGGCAATCGTTCACTGACAGCACGGACGAAGCCGGCACCACCCGGAACGTCATCGTATAGAATCAAATCATACGTACCCGTGGCAGACACGTAATGAATGACGCCACCTAAGCTGTCTTCACTAATTTGAAGCACATAACTCGCTGAGCGAATCAACGCGTACAAGAGAGAATGGGCTTGGTTTGATTCGTATAGAAAGCTACCGTTATTGAAGTTGAAGCTCATCCGTAAAATGTCCGTCGTAAATTGATGCCCTAGTGAGATTGGAGCATTTCGAACAGTGAGTCGCTTTTTAGAAGAGCACTTATGGCCGAGTGGAGACGTGTGAGGGCGTTTATGGTCCACATGTGATCCGCATGATTCGCACACAAAGTATTGCTGCCCTTTGTTGTCGTTGACGATGGATAGGTTCCCATAGTGAGAATATAGGTAATCTAGTTCGTAGCCATTGCCTTCGACGTGTAAAGGCTGGATGGATTCCTCAGCGTGGTCCGCGAAAAAGACTCGTGAGCCATACGCTTTGTCTGGCCGGCGTTCCGTGCTCAATTCTTTCGCTTTTCCATAGAAACCGAACTTCGGAATTGCGTAGTATTTAACTCTTAAAGGGTCCTTGCATTTGTCGCAAGGGATTTCGGTTTCATCATTAACGCCATACTTTCCGACATACGTGTACTTGTTGCAGCTTTTACAGTAAGTGTAGTGGTGAAGCGGCAATTGTTTTCCATCAATCAATTTTAATCCAGTTGATTCAATCAACATGCCGTTCGCGACTAACTTACTGCCAGGCGCATATTCCGATACGGCTAATTTCAAATCCCGTTGAAGTCTCAAGTTAGAGCGATTTGATTTATCCATGAGCTTCATTTCGACCGTGTCGACTGGGAAGCCGTACTTCGGTAAGAATCCTTTACTCGATAGATAGCCGATTAGAGAATCGTCTTTAAGCGTTTTGATCATTTTGGCATACGTATCGCCTAACCCTAAGTCTTTCGTTTTCTCAGCATGGATGTCCATTAAACTCTTTAAGTCAGTTTCATATTGGAGTGCCGCAGTATAAAATGCTTCATCTTCATCTTTTACAATTTCAATCCAACGCCAATCTTCCAGCCCGAAAATAGAATAGAGCGAACTCGGGACGATGGAGAAGAGCTGTTGCTTTAAGTGAGCTGGATGTGAGTCTAACCACTGAATAAATTGTTCAGGTCCTTTCTCAGAAGACTCGTTGAAACGATAAAACGTCTGGCAGTTGCCATAAAACTCACGACGCTCTTTAAAGAACAGAGCCAAAGCAGTAGCGTGAATATGACGGCGAATGATCTTTTCATTTTCTAATGAAAAAATCGGTGCTTTGACGTTACCCGCAATCATGTCCTTTGGGTTTTCAAAGTAAGTGAGGTCATGTGATTTTTTCTGGGCGAACGTTAACGCAAAAGCAGCGGCGGAAGAACTTCGTCCGGCCCGCCCGGCCCGTTGAATATAGTTACTTGTTTTCGGGGGGACGTTTCGCATAAACACGGACTCTAAACTTCCGACGTCGATGCCCATCTCAAACGTCGTTGAACAGGATAGTACATTGATTTCACGACGAATAAACTCATTTTGATATTGTTGACCAAGTTTATTGGAGAGTTGGGCCGTATGTTCTTTTACTACCATATCGATTGGAAGTAAGTCACGATACATCTCTCGATAATGTTGTCCCCGTTCTAGCTCTTCCACGCGCACTTCGTTTAACTGACCATCACAGTTACGTGTCTTACAAATCCCTGCATCATGTGTATGGACCGTCTTACAAAGCGAGCATTCATACACGGTTTGAGGTCGATATGCTTTGAAATGTGAAGCTTGTAGCGACCAAAGCTCTGACCGATTGTGTTCAGGCGGTAAGTGATCAAACAGATCATTAAGCGGAGATGACGGGTCTGTGAGCAGCTTTGTGAAAAAAACATTCAGTTTGCGCTTTACGTCCTCGGTAGTATATGGAACTCCATATTTTGAGTAGTAGCGTTCAAACAGTTGTAGAAAGACGTTTGTTCGTTCAGGGACAAAGTTTTTTACATAGTTGGTAGGATGCCCGCCTATCGCTACAATCCCATATTCATATTGTTTAGGTGCAAGAATGAGATGCTTTCGATTCAAATCTTTAGAAATACTCACGATGGCCTGCAAACGCAAATAATAAAAGACAGTCATTAAGAACGCCCACGCGTGTTCGTGTCTGATTTCAAAGTTTTTGCTGATTAACTGTTCTAGTCTGGCTTTTTTGTCAGCTGGAAGAGATAATTCAAATCCAATCATGCCGAGATTCTCTAGTGAAAAATCGTCGTCACTTAAAATGAATTCTCGGAATAAACGCAACTTCACTTCTTGCTCGACGTCTAGTTCTTCAAACCGATGAATTGAACGAGAACCCGGAAGATTGATAACGATATTTTTCCACTCTTCAATCGAAATCAGCCCTTCGCGATTTTCGATGGCACGCCAAAAGTAAGAGCGCCACAAGTAATTTCGGTACGTGCGATCTAAAAACGGTGCAAAGAAAGCGGCATCTTGTCTGGAATCCGAAAAGACGATTAAGTTCTGTTTTTCGTACATGAGTTGTTCTTCTGTATTCTCTGCTTCTTCGTCATCAAACCAGCTATCTTGTATCTGTTTCTGATTTTCTTGACGTTTCGGATTGCCAATGACCAATTCTTGATACAGTTGAGCAGCCAGAGCGGAAGTTACACCATCTGCTCCGGTGTAAAATGGTCGAATCGCATCGGTTCGCAGAGAGGTAAGACCGCAAGATAAACAGATTAGTTTTTCTTCTTGTAGATTGATAGTTTGAACCTTTTGTAAGGACACATGGCAGTCACAAGGTTCATGTTGCTCTCCCGGGAATTTAGTAGCTCCACAACTAGGGCACCACTCTTTAATAGACACCTTCGTCTCTTCTTCGTCCTCTAAATCAGAAGTGATTGTTTTTTCATCCGTAGAAAGGCGGAACAACACATTCGGGGCATCGCCATTACTGCTCTTTGAATGAATGTGACCGGCGTGAGGAGAGTGACCGTAACCATGTATTTCTCCGCACCGTCGACAAACGCCAATTTCATAAATCGGATGACCATCTTCAGACTGTTGTTTTGGGAACAGATGCAACTTTCTTGTTGGATAGAACTCTAAATATGCCCCCTCTAACGCGCGGAAGAACGTATGATACTTAGCTGGTAGTAACTTCGGACGGGTATCATCTTTTACTAACGTAGCCACGTCAATCAATTGAATCAAATACTCAAGCGCCTGCTCGTGAGATTCGTCTGGGAAGATGTCATTTGCCAAATCAGATAGTAAGTGCACATCGCTCAAATTTCTGCGTAAACGATGCAAACGCCGATCGTGTGCCAATAACTCGTAAATTAGAGATTTAGGAAAACCTTCATATGATTTAAGGTAGTTGTATTCGGTAATGTGAGGAGACTCGTCCTGTTCATAACAACGTTTCAAATAGGTATAAACGGACGGATCAGGTAGTTCAACTGCTGTGTATAATTCATCATAATCAATGCGTTCGGATGTAATCAACTGCCCCGATTCTAAACTGAAAGGCTGACCAAACAACTTTTCAGCAAACGACATCACATCTCGTTTGGCTTGTTCAGAAGAGCCGAGTGTAGCTGAGGTGGCGATGAATTGAAGGGGTGTTTGTTGTTCTACTTCGGTCCGGAGACGTCGAAGCAACATAGCGACTTCCGCCCCGGTCGCGCCGTCATACGTATGGGCTTCATCGAGTACAACAAAGCGCCAATGGTCTCGGTAGTGCCCAGAAAACAAAGCATTATCTTCAGGGCGCATCATTAAATACTCAAGCATGGCATAGTTCGTTAACAAGATATGTGGCGGATTACGACGGATTTCTTCTCGTGATAATCGTTCGTTTGGCAATGGATCTTTGCCATGTTGACTATAGAATGATTTCCGAGCATCTTGCGTTTTCTCAATCGTCTCCCCAGTAAAGCGACCAAACGTGATATCTGGTGTATCCTTTAACAATTCACGTAGGCGATCAAGCTGATCGTTGGCAAGGGCGTTCATTGGATAGAGTAACAATGCTCTCACGCCATCGTTTAACTGTCCGTTATCACGTTGTGTTAGAAGGTGGTTGAAAATCGGAAGAATAAAACTTTCTGTTTTACCAGAACCTGTTCCGGTCGCGACGACAAAAGACTGACCGTTTTTTGCGGTTCGAATCGCTCGTTCCTGATGGAGATATAGACGAAAGTTGTCCTCACCTGGAAGAAAGCGGGTAATGTCGGGATGGACGGTCCCATCATCGACTAAGTCAGTAATTTGTCGACCTGGCTTGTAAGGGAGTGTTGCTTCAAGATAAGGTCCTTTTAAAAACTGTTTGTCGTGTCTTAAACCGTCAATAAATTGCTGATTGAGGTCGCCATCGTTGATCTTAAAATAAGAAGTCAGGTAGTCCATGTATCTGTCTTGCAGACGAGCGGTTGCTTGAATCGGGTGAATACTCATAGCTGCTTGTCCTCCCATGCTGTGACGAAATGATAACTGTTATGACATACATCTTTAATCGACAATGCGGGAATTTGATTGAGCCGTTTATAGATTTTCAACTTTCCTTTAACACTTAAATTTGGCTTTGTGCCTAGTGCCAGGAGTTTCGTCTGTGCAGAAACATATAAGAAAGTGGGATATTGATTTAATTCAATTTTTGGTGGGAACGTTCGTTTTGACAACAACTCTTGGACACGAAGTGGAATTTCTTTTTGTCGTTCAGCCAGTTTAGACTCAATCCAACTTAACTGAGTTTGGGCATCTTGTTTGTAGCCCATTAATTGAGTTGGATTTTGGTAAAATTCGTCTGCTAGATATCGATTACAACTGTCAAGAACATCATATTCTAGAGGGTGTGCGTCTTGTGGCCGAACTAGTCTAAATTGCTGTCGCAACTGTTGACGATTCGCAGGATTTAAAGCTGAAAATGTTTGAAGGTGACCAAATTCGGAATGGATGAGAGGGTGAATTCCGGCCTTTTCGTAAAAACGTTTTTGGTGTTCATATTTCCATAAATACACACCGAATAGCGTAACCCAGCGTTCCCAAGAGACTCTCTCTGCGTCAAACCGAGTGAGTAAGATTTCAATCAAATCAGGAGAGAGAAGTACCTTTTCAATGAGTAATGGATTAGCAACTGATTCGAGCGCTCGTAAATAAGCAGCCCCATATTGGTTTAACTTATCGATGAACGTTCCCCAAGTCGTCTCATCTAGTGAATCGATAAACAGATAAACTTCGATATGATCTAGTTTTTGAATTAGCTTCGGAAATAGGATTTCTGTGTCATCATCGAACCAACTTGACTCCTCTTGTTTCATGCCATTTACAATGACTCGAGAATCAGGAAATGGATGAAGCAATTTATAGGTTTTGCCTCGTTCGAATGTAAAGATATGAGGTTCGTTTTCTAAGGAGTAGGGATGAAAGATTTTAAAACTAATCTCATACGGTAGCGGATGTGATAAATGAACCGTATACGATTCGTCCATAGATAGGAGCGAATGGAGCTCATCGGTAAAATGGCCAATCAATTCTGTCTGGCCATTTATACTTAACGTAATTTGTCCAGATTGAAAACGATTGATGACATGCTGACAAATTGAAAGAGAGACCAAATTTGATATTCGATTTCGTTTTAATGGGATAGGAACATGTTCCTCCTGCATTTGATTTCTAACAATCAAATGCGCATGGATTGATTCAGCGGATTGAAAGCGAGTCGTCACCCGAATCAGAATTGACTGTATCTCCTCTTGTGTAAACGTTTGGTGTCGGCCTTCGGAAGAGATGATTTCATATTCGTAAAACGTCTTGCTAAAAGATGTAGTGTACAATGGGTGACCTGCAATCGTTAACGTTAACGAAACGGAGTCATTCACCTCATGGAGTGGAATCGTTACTTTCTGTTGATGAGGTGCATATGATTTTTGATCAACGCGTACGCGTTGCAAGTGTCTTGACTCAAATTGGATTGATCCTTGACTCATTTTGTAAGAGAAGTCTTGTGGTAATAGAGTGAAATGAAATTTGTAGGTGTCATTTCGTTCAGTGTTTCGAAGTTTCAGCGTAACGTCTTCGAGTAAATTTCGATGGAGCTTAAGAGCTCGGATATCGAGCAATACATCATCTTCATCTTGACGAAATGCACCATTGAAATCTTCTAACCCAAACACATTGTCTTTTACTTCTACTTTCCAATGAAGCAAGTCATGAATATCTAGGTCGTGAAATCTTAGAGAAGGAAAATCGGTGTAATGGCTTCGGTCGGAATAAAAGAGCGGTCGGGTGTCAATTGTTACTTCAGCGCGTGGTGATGTGACGAGTTGTCGATAAATCGTTTGATCCGGAGTATGGAAATAAAGTTCAACGTCTTCATTCAGTTGTAATTTTTTGTACTCATATTCATGCCACTTCGGATTTGAGATAGGATGATAGGAGTCGTTTGTAGAGTAACTGCTTGGTTTAACGATAATTATTTCTGTCCCTGGAGTCACATATTTTCCTCGGAGCAGCTCCCATTGTTCACTCTGCTCTTTCTGTTTAAAGACCATAGGATAAGTAGAGGGTAATTCATAAACCTCATCTTCTCCGTCAATCGTGATGCAAGCCGTAGTAATATGAGGAGAAAAATCTACGATTGAATCATGCGGATGGAATCGAATGGCGTGTGGCAACATTTCGCGGCTACACTGGACCGTAGTGTCACCAATTCGCCAATAAGCTGACTTGGCATCTTCTCGATAAATCTTAGGAAGCTTAATGCGAGGACGGGATGCGAGCTCGTCCCAAAAGATGAATTGCCGACGGGAGCGCCGCTGTTGGTCTTTCTTCACGATGGCTTGTATGATTTGCAGATTGTTACGCATAAAAGGTGGGAACGATTGAATTTTTCGTTGTTCCATAAAGAACTCTTTAAGACGCAATAAGGGTTCTGGATTGTTGATACTCTGTTCAATGTATAGTTTTACGGGCTTATTTAGCTGTTCGTTCCAGGGCCATTCATTCTGTGTGACTTGTTTGATTGCACTTGGAAGCTGTCTTCGATCTTCAATCACATGGCTTATAAAATGGTTATAGATATTCTCAAGCGCATACACAGAAGTGATACCTGAATGAATCAAAGCGGTTAAATAATATTTTAAGTTACCGTCTACTGCAGTGAATATATGTCGATGTATTAACGCTTGATGCATTGTGGTTTTCCAATAGCCGACAAAGTTGATACTGACTGAGTAATAGTCGCTAAACAGTGTCCAAAATCCTCGGTCTTCTTGATGCAGCGCAACCATGGACGTACCAATCAAGCAGGTGAGTGGATAGAGCCGCCAAAGACGCTCTGTAACAAGAGAGGCAGAGGAATGGTGCTGATGAGTCATTTGATGTTTTAACCAATCTTGAACTGCTACGATTTCTTCATTTTTAAGTGGAAGTTCATGGACAAAATGCAAATCATGTTCTTTCCAATAAGTTGACCATTCTTTTTCTTTCAGAGATGCATTGAACTCGGACATAATCTCAGTCTCCTTCCCCCAAAAATCAAACGGTTATTTTTAATTTTAACTTCTATATTTGTATGGATATTCCCTTTATTGTAAATGAAAAAGCCCAATTCTCTTAGATGGAATTGGGCTTAATAATTGATAGAGATATTACTGTAGGGCATTTTCGAGATAATAAGAATCTGTATCAACTTCTTTTTTTTCAGGGAATTTTTTATAGTATAATTCAGCAACCGAATATCGAGAGTAACCTGGTAGGTATTCGAAAGAGTTATCATCATTCCAGTTTACGATGGACAGTCCTTCTTTTTCTAGTACCTTGATTCTGAATATTTCCATTCGGTAGTTTCCACGAGCTACAGCGTTGAGGTATTCTGCCAATTCTTCTTTGGTTTGCTTAGTATTTAATTGAATGATTGTTTCATAATAAGACATCATAGATTCATCATATCCATTAGTCCAACTATATTCTCCTGAACTAAAATCAATTGACACAATATCTTTTAAGGAGACTCCTAGATTTTGAGCAAATGTACGCAAAGACTCCTCATCCGTGGTCGTCACGTCACTTTGCTCATTCATAGTATCAGTCGTATCTGAAGAGGGAGTCTGTGCATTAGATTTCTCTTCATTCGCTGTGATTTCAGTATTGGGTTCGAGCACTAAAGATACCGATTTAGTTACGTTGAGAACCACGATTGCGCTGATACCTACAACAAGCAATAACACGATTAGCATTTGTACATACTGTTTTTTCATAAGTATTCTTCTCCGTATGTATGACATGAAGACCTCGAATTTATGTAAAACGATGACCGCTCTCTCGAACGGTCATCTACAAAGCACGAACTTATTTACTATTTAATCGTATCGGCTCAATACCCATCTCATCAAGCAACGTCCATAATGGCTCCATTGCCTGATCCGCATCACGGTAAAAATGGCGACCGCGGACGCGCCAGAATGTCCAACCGGCCCGTTCGAGCACTTTTTGCCGGAACATATCTTGCTCATATACATCCGGTCCGTGCCAACGTTCGCCATCACATTCGACAGCAAGGCGGTTCGATTCGCCTTCGACGACGAGGTCGATGCGATAGCCATTCACTTGAACTTGCGGACGAACGAGGTAACCGCGGTTCGTCAAACGCTTATACACTTCCTCTTCGAATGGAGAGTCGAATAAGTGTTGGACCGCTTCGAACGATTCTTGATCACCAAGCGGATTCTGGCAGTAATTGACGAGTTTATAGCGCATACAGTTTTGGTTGCCGATGTCTTGCAGCGTCACAGAATGGAACAAAATCATCTGATCCCGAGCCCGACTCGCCGCGACGTTGAAGCGCTGGCTGTCGGTCTCTTTCGTGAGTGCGGCAAAACGGCGGTTCGGTGCGACGACGAGTGACAGCAACATGACGTCACGCTCATCACCTTGGAACGTATAGGCGTCACCGAAGCGGACGTTGTGCTCAATCAGCTTGTCGATTCCGATCAAGTCGGTCGCCATCCGCTCGATTTGATCGGTCTGGGCTTTCCCGAGGAGCGAGATGACCCCGAACGTCCGCTTCGCGTAGCGTGGGTCGTCAATCAACTGCTTCAAGTGAGCGACGAGCGCTTTCGCTTCCGGGACGTTGAACTTGTCTTTCGTCGTTTCAGAGACGTTCCCATCCTCGACAAAGACGCTCTGCACCGCCGGCGTCAACCGTTCGGCACGTTGCGGGAGTCGGAGTGGGACGATCCGACCTTCGTACACATGGGCGTTGCTGAAACCGATAATCTCCGGTACGCAACGGAAGTGTTCACGGAGCCCGACCGTCGCACTGAACTTGACGGAGGCGAGGTCGTATAGACTCGATGAGCCATCGAATAACGTCATCGTCGTGTCGTTTCCGAAGTATGTCTTTTTCTTCTCTTGGATCGCATTTTGATCTTGGAACGTCGTTGGACTGATTTGGCGGTCATCCCCGACGATGATGGCTTTTCGAGCACGCGACAAGAGCGAGATGGCATCCATCGTGCTTTGTGAGCTCTCGTCGAAGATGATGACGTCGAACAGCTCGTCGATTTCTTTGAACGATTCGAGCACGCGGTTCACCGGCATAATCCAGACTGGGATCGCGTCTTGGGCTGCAGCCATTTGACGGGCGGCTTCCCGCTTATGACGAGCCGCATGTTTCCCGGTGCCTTTCCCGATTTGGCGAATCAACTTCGCCCAACTGTTCAAGCGTTCTTGTTTCGACGGTGTCATCCGCGTCAGCTGCTCTTTCCACGCGTATGTCGCACACAAGTCCGCTGTCGCTTTTCCTTCCTCTTTCTCCAATCGTTTCATCTTCTCCCGATAATCGTCGTCGCTCAGTGCTTCGAGCAATGTCAAGACACGTGCTACTTTCCAATCGAGTTCGAACGTCTGAAGTTGAAGCGTCGGAGCAGTCCCGTCGTAAAACGCGTTCAACCAACCTGGCGCGACTTGTTTGAAGCGCTCTGTTAGTTCTTTTAGGCGTGTCGCCTTCACGTTTTGTTGCTCGAGTAATGCCAACTCTTCAATGGACTGTGTGTAACGTGCGGCATCCCAAGAGTGCATCGCTTGTTTGAGACGTAACGCCGCTGGATGGATGTGCGTGTCATGGACGAGTGAGAGATAAGACGTCTGAATTGTCTGTAGCTCCTTCATCTCGTCGAGCGTCAGCGAGGCATCTAGCTCTTGTTTGGCTTGCGTCAACCAAGCTTTCTCATAGCGGAACCGTTCGTCGTACAGACGGAAAGTCGGAGCCAATGACTCGTTGTACGTCACAAAGACAGCTTTCCATTCACGGAGCGCATGAAGCGCCGTCCGATAAGACGAAAATTCAGGTGTCTCCAGCTCGAGTTCAAAGTGTTCACACGCATATTTGAAACGACGTGATAATGTCGTCAACGATGACTTCAATTCATCGAATTGTTTCAACAGTTGAAGGTCGGCACTCGATTGCGGAGCCTTCCCGTCAATTTTGGTTTCATCGAGTAAGACGGCATATTTTTTACGTTTTGTCAGTTTGAAGAAAAAGCCCTCGGTCTTTCCTTCGTCTAATACTGGACCGAGTTCGTCAGCGAGCGTCCATACATCATTCGGTAAAGTAGACGGCAATTCGATGTCGTGGACGGCGAGTTTACGCTCCAACGACTCGAGTGCTTTGACGTCGCGTTCAAACGTCTGACAGTCTTCTTCACATTGCACTTCATCGCTTCGATGGGTGGACCAGTAGCTGTACCGTTCACGTAGCCACTCGGGTTGACGATCAAATGACTCGAGCAACGTCTGAATATGGTCTCGTGTCTGTTGACGAAGTGACGTCGATTTTTCCTGTAACCATGACGCAGCGGCCTGCGTCTGTTCGAGAGCGGCGAGTTGTTCGTAACGACTGCTTTCAGCTAAGAACGTTTCAAGTGACGGAAGCGTTGTCGTCGCTGGATAGGTCGTCACATTCGGTCCTTGGTTGAGCGTTTCCCGTTCTGCCATGAGTTGATAGAAGTCCGCCAATTCATCAGCCGTCAGCGGACAAGTGTCTGTCAATACGGGGAGCGGAAGCTGCATCGTGACTTTTTGTTCGCTCGTCCATTTCGCCCAATCGGTCGGTGAACGCGTCTCATCGAGATATGGAATCACTGTATGCTCGCTAGCGGCTTGCTCAATCATTTTCCGACGCAGACGGGCAATCTCTTCACGTGTCTCATACAATTTTTGTTGCTTTTGTGTTCCTGTCTTCTCTAATTCCGAAGCGGTCGTGCGATTCAAGTACGAGGCAATCTCTTGGAGTGAACTTTCCGTCTGCTTTGTCGTCTTTGAATCTGATCCAAGGACGGATACCGCGAGCTGGCGAATTTGGGCCGGAAGTTTATCACGCAAGACGTTCAACGCATGTTCCTTTTCACTGGTGACGAGGACGCGCTTTCCGTGTGCAAGCAAGTGCGAAATCAAGTTTGAAATCGTGTGACTCTTCCCGGTGCCAGGGGGTCCTTGTACGACGACACCGGCATGGTTACTCAATTGACTTAAAATGCGTTTTTGTTCTTCATTATATGGAAGCGGGAAGAGAATCTCTTCACCGACCGGCTTCCACGTGTCACGATCAAGCGCGTCAAGCGCGTGGATTTCTTCGTCGTTCGACGTCAAAAACTGTTGCAAGGCAGGTGAAGGTGATAGACCGTTTTCGATCAACGTGGCCAAGTTCTCATGTTCTTCGACCCACGCATGGGCAGACTTCTTGCGAACGTATAAGCGCATGCCGGGCATTGCATAGACGGTTGCGATTTCGCCATAGGCGTGGTCGTCATTCAACAGTTTCAATACACGCTCGGACTGCTCTTTTAATTCTGTCTCGACCCATGGTTTGAAGTCGAAGGTGAGCTCTTCTTTAAAATCGACTTCGTATCGGGATAGCTCAGATGACATCCAAACATGGTCACGGTCGAGCATATCAAGTTCGAGTTTCGTCGGTATGGCTGACGCTTCGATGCGGAACAGACTTTTCTCTTGATCGAACTCGAGTACGGCTGCTCGTGTGAACAACGGCCGTTCGACTTTGTCATTCGGCCAGTGCAACATCCCGAATGAATAGACAAGTTCATATGTATCGCTCTCAGTCGAGAGAAGTTGCATCGTCCGATACATCGTGTCGTATAATTTTCGAGCAGACTCGTGTGCTTTTTTCTCTTGTTCCCAAGTTTCAATCGAGGTTAAAAAGTCATTGAACGTCGCGTCGAGTTTTTCAGGAAACAATTCTGTCCGTTTATACGTTTCGCCTTCTTGGAGAACGTAGGCGTACAACTCTCGCGGAAGACCTGGTCGCTTCTCTGCGAATGGTGCGAGAAAATGAATTTCAATAGAGAGCTCCTCTTCTTGGGTGACGCGAACGTTCGGATACGTTGACGCCTCGGGAGATAAAAGGAGTTCATAACTTTTTGTATTGGTTTCAGTGCGAATATCCATCCGTTTGACAGCTGCTAAAAACTTAAATAAATCAGCTGTCTTTTGTTGGATTGTTGCGTTCATGGTTAAATCCTTCTTTCTTCAAAAACGATGATGCGACAGTCGTCTCATTCCAAACATAGGGAATGTTTCCCGTCTATTTAGGAATCAATTAACATTATAACTTTTGTCTGATTATTTTTGAATGAAATAGTTATCTAACCTACACATAAATATTAAAAGGTTTTCAGTATGAATATTAAAGGATTTATTGTATTATTTAGGCTCATCACCATAAGGTGTGGTTGACACATAAAATCCATCGGATTTTGAATTGAACATAGAAAAAAAGCGAAAACCCCGGTATCGTAATTGTTGCTTAGACAAACCACGATTGGAGTTTTCGCTTTGTCCCAACAGTT
>WPCK01209797.1_pt1 | contig 31414 bp, 33 predicted proteins | sample 5399851 | NCBI WGS metagenome assembly WPCK01 (sample SAMN12869471, study PRJNA574797) | sludge metagenome | isolation source: wastewater treatment of pH11 | place: China:Beijing | collected 2019-05-20 | reverse complement strand
GCCATCTTCCGGTGGATCAACTGGTACAACAGCCAACGCCTGCACTCCAGCCTCGACTACATCCCGCCCATCGAGTGGGAACAGCAGTACCTTCAGCAAGCGTCATAATCACCCGTCCGCCAGACGGGGAGAGGCCCAGTCCATGTGATCGTGCGTTCGTCGCTGGACCTTGCTCTACGCCGCCAGCTCGTCATCACCAACGTCGCCCAGGCGACCAACGCCCGACACAAGCGCCCGACCCGCACGATTCCCCGCTCGTGGACGGCCGACGAACTCGCCACCTTCCTCGCCGCCGCCCGATCCCAGCGGCTTTACCCCGCCCTACACCTCGCCGCCTACACCGGCATGCGCCGCAGCGAGGTCGCCGGCCTGAAGTGGTCCGACCTCGACCGAACGAACCAGCGCCTCTCGATCAGCCGAACCCTGCAAAGCCTGGCCGGCCAGCCCGTCGAGTTCCCCGTCAAGACCCGCACCAGCCGCCGCTGCATCGACCTCGACGACCAGACCATGGCGATCCTCACCCGCTGGCGGCGGCGCCTTACCCGCGACGGACTGCCGCATGGCATCGATGACTGGATGTTCGTCAACCCCGCCGGCCGGTTCGTGAACCCCGAGTCCGTCACCCAACTCTTCCACCGGGTCCAGGCCGCGCTCCCCGACCTGACCAGGATCCGGTTCCACGACCTCCGCCACACCCACGCCTCGCTGCTGATCATGGACGGCGTGCCCGTCAAGGTCGTCAGCGAACGCCTCGGCCACGCCAACGTCGCCTTCACCATGCACACCTACCAGCACCTGTTGCCGGGCATGAGCGCCGCCGCCGCACGACAGTTCGCGGGCCTCATCGCCGCTGCAGGCCGGTAGACGTCTACCGGCCCACTCCCCAGCAGTTCAGCGGGATCCCGCCGGCGGCCGGTAGACGACCCGGTAGACCGGTACCTAAAAAGCAGGAGGCCCCACTCCGGAAAGTGGGGCCTGACCTGGGACTTCTCTTGGTGGCGGGGGCAAGATTTGAACTTGCGACCTTCGGGTTATGAGCGCGACGATCAGCTCGTCAGCCCGTACCACCGTGTACCGGATCGTGCCCTCTTGCTTGGGTTTCGAGTTCCATCGTACCGCCGACGTGCCAGCCCGTACACCCCTGTACCGCGCCGCACGGTAGAAGGAACAGTAGAAGCGCCCGGGTGTCGATGCGGGTTCGTCGAGTGACGGATCGAGGCGTCAGCTTCGCGTTCCGGCCCTCATCGGCTCTGCCCCCGAAGCTGTCGACGACGCCGGCAAGCCGACCTTCGGGTTCGCTCCTCGAGACCGAGAGCGCGACCCCGCTCGACGCTTCGTTGTGGACCGAACACCCCTCCCCTCGCTGGCGCGGAGCCGCATCGGGACGACCCGACCAGCGGGAGACCGGATGCGTTGCCGATTCAAGCCGCATCCCCGGGATCGCCATGGCCGCGCTGATGATCGGGCTCGTTGGAACGCAGGGAGCTGAACGCGAGGAGCATCGCACCGCAGACGATGGCGACATCTGCGAGGTTGAAGGTGGGCCACCATCCGGTGTGCAGCATGTCGACCACGGTGCCGGCCTCGGCGCGGTCGATGACGTTGCCGATCGCCCCTCCCACGATGAGTCCTGCCGCCCACGGGTTGGGGAGCCAGCCCCGCCACGCGCCGATGGCGATGAGCGCGGCGACGGTCGTGGTGACGGCGAGGACGACTGCCAGCGGGAGGTTCGATCCGAGACCGAACGCTGCGCCGGGGTTGTAGGCCAGTTGCAGGTCGAGCGGACCGGGAAGCTCCACGGGAGCGTCGCGCAGCCAGGTGGAAGCCGCCACCTTCGAGGTGACGTCGACGACCAGCACGGCCAGCGCCGTAAAGGCGAGCACCGTCCGGTCGCGTCGACGGTCGGGGGAGCCGACGCGCTTGGGTGTCGGTGCGGAGGCCGACCCGCGTGGATTCGACGGCGGACCCGTCACTTTCGTGCCATTCGGGTGCCGTTGAGGATGACGACGAGTTCGGACAGTTCGTGGGCGAGCACGGCAGCGGGGAGTGCGATGACCCCGAACAGGGCGAGTGGTACGAGCGTGGCAAGGATCACGAGGGAGAGGGCAAGGTTCTGGGTGACGACCCGGCGGGTGCGGCGACCGATCTCGATGGCAGTGACGAGCTTCGAGAGGTCGTCGGCCATGAGGGCGACATCTGCGGTCTCGAGCGCGATGTCGCTACCGGCGGTACCCATGGCGACCCCGACCGACGCCGCAGCGAGGGGCGGCGCGTCGTTGACGCCGTCGCCGACCATCGCGACGTGTCCGTACTGCTCGACGAGGCGTTGGACGTGTGCCGCTTTGGCTTCCGGTGTCATGCCGGCGGCGACGTCGTCGATGCCCACCTGTGCGGCGATCGCGGCTGCGGTGCGAGGGTTGTCGCCCGTGAGCATCACGACGTGGTCGATGCCGAGGCCGCGGAGTCGGGTGATCGTGTCGGCGGATTGTTCGCGCACCGTGTCGGCCACCCCGAGCACTGCGACCGGTCCTTGGTCGTCGACGAGGACCACGGTGGTGTTCCCGGCCACTTCCATCTCCTCGATCATGTCGGCGATCGGGGCGAGGTCGTGGCCCTCGTCGGTGATGAAACGTGGGCTGCCGACCGTGTACTGCTTGCCCTTGATGCGTGCGTGCACACCGCCGCCGACGGCGGCACGGAAGTCCTCGGGCTCGGAAAAGTCGAGGCCCTTCGCTTCGGCGGCGTCGACGATCGCGGTGGCGATGGGGTGCTCGGAGCGGCGCTCTGCTGATGCGGCGATCGCCAGAGCGCGATCGGCGTCGAGGTCGCGGAGGGGGTGCAGTTCGGTGAGCTGCGGTTTGCCGCGGGTGAGGGTGCCGGTCTTGTCGAGGGCGACGGCGCGTAGCCGGCCGAGTTCCTCGAGGTAGATGCCGCCCTTGATGAGTATCCCGGAGCGGCTGGATCGGCCCATCGCGGCGACGTAGGTGACCGGAATCGAGATGACCAGGGCACAGGGGGCGGCGGCGACGAGGACCGTGGCGGCGCGCAGCGCCCAGTCGTTCCACGACCCGGTCACCGCGCCACCGGTGATCCACACCCCGGCAGCGAGCGCCAGGACCGCTGGGGAGTACACCTTCGAGAAGCGCTCCATGAACTGCTGGCCGCGGCCCTTGCGTTCCTGGGCTTCGCTGACGAGCTCGACGACCCGGGCGAGGGTGTTCGTCGCCGACGTTGCGGTCGCCTCGACGACGAGCGCGCCCTGCGCGTTCGAGGTGCCGGCGAAGACCAGTTCACCGGGCATCTTGTCGACCGGCACCGACTCACCGGTGACGGCGGCCTCGTCGACCGACGAGGTCCCTTCGAGGACCCTGCCATCAGTGGCGATGTTCTGGCCGAGGCGCACCAGGAACCGGTCACCGACGACCACCTCGTCGACATCGACCTCGCGTTCGGACCCGTCCGCTCCGAGCAGAGTGACGCGGCGCGGCGCGAGGTCCAACAGCTTGCGGACCGCGTCGCGTGTGCGGTCCTCGGTGAACTCCTCGAGCGATTCCGAGATCGAGTACAAGAACGCCAGCGCCGCGGCCTCGGACCACGCGCCGAGCACACCGGCGACGACCGCGGCGACGGTCATCAGCAACTCGATGCCGATCGCACGCTCCCGTACGAGCTCCTCGACGGCTTCGGCGGCGAAGAAGCGGGCACCGACGAGCGCCGCGGCGATGAACAGCGCGGTCGAGATCGCGTCGACAGCTCCGAGGGGTCCGGCCAGATAGCCCGCCGCGATCAGCAGACCGCTGAACCCGGACCAGCGCACCTCGCGGGAGCGCCACAGGTCGCCGAGCAGGCCGCCCCCCTCGCCCTCGGTCCGGGTCGGCGCGACAGGGGTCGGTGTCGCGCTCATCGCTTCGTCCGATAGTTCTCGCACAGCTCGACCCGCTCACCGATCTCGCCCAGCAACGCCTCGGCCTGACGCAACAGGTCGACAACCGCGGGGGTGGCGAGCCGGTAGTGGACCGAGCGGCCCTCCGGGCGATCCGAGATCAATCCGCACTCCTTCAGGCACGCGAGGTGCCCGGAGACGTTCGACTGCGAACAGCCGAGCACGTCGACCAGGTCCACGACCCGGCGCTCACCGCGGAGCAGCTCGGTGAGGATCGCGAGACGAGTCGGGTCGCCGAAGCTGCGGAACATGTGCGCTGCGATCGCAATGTCTGGTTGCACGGTGGTTCCCATCAGGACAACTCCCTTTTCATCGGCATGAACCGATGTTAGCGTTGATGGCCGATGGAGTCACGCACGGCTCCGCGAAACGATGGAGATCGATCATGCCGGTGATGTCGAGAGTCGAGCGGGCGTTCTGTCGCAGCGCACCGTGGCAGAGCTTCACCGGTCGGGTCGTGCTGCCGTGGCTACTGGGCGACACCGAGTTGGACGGCCAAGTGCTCGAGATCGGCTCCGGTCCCGGAGCGAACGGCCGGGCACTCCTCGAGCGATACCGGGCCGTTGAACTGACTGCAACGGACCTCGATCCGGTGATGGTCGCCGCAGCACGCCGACGTCTCGCCCCGCACGGCGCCCGCGTCACCGTGACCAAAGCCGACGCAACCGACTTGCCGTTCGACGACGATCACTTCGACACCGCGGTGAGCCTGCTGATGCTGCACCACGTCATCGACTGGCGCGACGCCCTGGTGGAGGTCGCCAGGGTCCTCCGCCCCGGCGGCACCCTGGTCGGCTATGACCTCACCGACCGCCGGACCGCGCGCATCGTGCACCTCGTAGACCGTTCTCCGCACCGACTGCTCGCATCCGGAGAACTCGCAGACGGGCTCGACGCCGCCGGGTTCACCGCCGTCCAGATCGACACCGCAGCCCTCGGCACCGTCACCAGATTCCGCGCTGAATGAACAACACCTGGTGTCGTGTGGATGGACCGTGTGGGGCATCGCGCGATCAGGCACGGCACAGCGTGCGTCGGGCCAGCCCGCGATGAGCACCGATCGCACGATCGCCTTCGTGGACCTCGCCGGGTTCACGGCTCTCACCGAGACCCACGGCGATCTCGCGGCCGTCGATCTGATCGACATGTTCACCGGCATCGCAACCACCGCCATCGAGGGCACCGGCACCGAGCTGGTCAAGACGATCGGCGACGCCGTCATGCTCGCCGCCGCCACCCCCGACAGTGCCATCATCGCGGTACAGCGACTGTTCGAAGCGGCCTACGACCTCGGCGGGTTCCCCGAACCCCGTGCAGGGCTCCACCACGGATCCGTCGTCGCTCGCGGCGACGACTTCTTCGGCGCCACCGTCAACCTCGCAGCCAGAGTCGCGAGCCGTGCCGGTTCCGGTCAAGCCCTCGTCACCAACTCCATGCTCAGCGCCGCCCACGACGCGGACATCGACACGGTCAGCCTCGGCCTGCACCAACTCCGCAACATCCTCGAGCCCGTCGAGCTGTGGGCACTCGAGCTGTGCCCCACCCACATCGACCTGTCCGTCGACCCCGTGTGCCGTATGCGTCTCGCATGCCAAGCCGCGATCGGCCGGGTCCGCCATCACGGTGTCGAGTACCGCTTCTGCTCTCTCCCCTGCACCGCCGCTTTCGCCGCCGACCCCGACCGCTACCTCGACAGGGGAGCCTCGTGACCACGAGCACCGCGCCCGAACCGCCGACTGACAGTGACAGAGGGAACACCACGGTGCCCACCCCCCAACAGGACCACACGCGAACCCCACCGCCCTCCCCCACGCTCGGCGCCGACACGCGACCCTGATCGTCGCCGCCGTCGCAGTCCTCGCCATGGACATCCGACCAAGGTCGCATCGAGCGAATGGCTCACCGGTCGCGGCGTCGTCGAACTCCCCGGCCCGCTCGACCTCCAGCTCGGCTACAACCCGGCATCGCATTCGACCTCGGTGACACGGTGCCCCAGTGGGTCGGCCGTCACAGCGTTGCGAACGGTGCGACTCCGTCGTCGTTGAACGAGAGGACTTCGAGGGGTCTGCCATCGGGCTCGCCCATCCCAGGGGCGTTGGTGGGCATGCCGGGGATGCCGATGCCGTCCACGGCGGGTCGCTCCGCCAGGAGCTTGTCGATCGCTTCGACGGGAACGTGGCCCTCGACGGCGTAGCCGTCGAGGAGCACCGTGTGGCAACTCGCCGCCTCGGACGGGACGCCGTTCTGCGAACGAATGGGTGTCAGGTCGTCACGGACTTCGGACTGGACGTCGAAGTCGTGCTTGCGGAGGTAATCCTCGTAGCTCTTGCAGCAGCCGCAGGTCGGGGTTCGGTAGACGACCACCGACGGACGAGCCGCCGAGATGGATGGCGAGGCGGACGAGCGCTCGACCGGTTCGGTCGATCCGCATCCGGCGAGAGATGCTGCTCCGAGAAGGACGACTGCGGCGCCCCCTACGCGAAAGGAGCCGCGGCGGCTTCTCGGTCGAGCGAGAATGCTAAATCCACGACGATCGGACACGGTCAGAACGCTACCCGGTGCTAGTGCCGAGCTGAGATCGGCGTTGGTGGTAAAGGACACGAAACTGGTCGATCCGCACTCGGGACGGCACCGGTCGAACGCCCGACGCGAGAACAGGTCGCCTGCCAGCGCTGATCTGTCCTGCGATGGCGGAGATCCCGGCACGGGATCATCACCCCCGATGCCGAGCGACACCGCCCCGGCCATGCTCAGGCTGTTCGCGTCTCGTAGGAACCCCCGCCTGCTCCCATTCTCCGAATGGGCATTCACGTCAGTCGAGCGACGCCGACGTCACTTCTTCTTCGGCGATCGGGTCGAGTTGAAGGTCGACCCGGCGCAGCAGCTGGGCGTTGAGGGCGACGACGATGGTCGACAAGCTCATCAGGATGGCGCCGACAGCAGGGGACAGGTCGAGTCCGGCCCACGCGAACACGCCGGCGGCGAGCGGGATGGCGACGATGTTGTAGCCCGCTGCCCACGCCAGGTTCTGGACCATCTTGCGGTAGCTCGCCCGCGACAGCCGGACCACCCCGGTCACCGAACGCGGATCGCTCGAAGCCAGCACCACCCCGGCCGATTCGATCGCGACGTCGGTACCGGCACCGATCGCGAGCCCGACATCGGCTCTGGCGAGCGCCGGAGCGTCATTGACGCCGTCACCCACCATCGCCACCGACAGACCCTGGGCCTGCAGCTCGCTGACGGCACGGTCCTTGTCCTCGGGCAGCACCTCGGCCATCACCCGGTCGAGGCCCAGCTCGGCGCCGACCGCGTCAGCGACCTGTTGGGCGTCCCCGGTGATCATCACGACCTGGATGCCCATCGCCTTCAACTCGTCGACGGCCTGGCGGGCCTCGGGACGGACCTCGTCCTCGAGCGCGAACGCCCCGATGATCCCGTCACCGTGGAACAGGTAGAGCGCGGCCGCTCCACGCGCGACCCACTCGTCCGTGCGTCGCTGGACCTCGCCCGGAACGGGTGTGCCCAACTCACGGAGCAACGCCGGTCCACCAACGGAGTACTGCTCGCCGTCGACCACGGCATCGACCCCTCGACCGGTTCGTGCCCGGAAGTCCGTCGCAGCAGGAACGTCGCCCCGGCGAGCGGCTTCGGCGGTGATGGCCCGGGCCAACGGATGCTCGCTGTCGCTCTCGACCGCACCGGCGATGGCGACCATCCGGTCCTCGTCGACCGTGTCGGCCGCCGCGACGCCGGTGACCACGTGGGCGCCCTTGGTGAGTGTGCCGGTCTTGTCGAACAGGACGGCGTCGATCGTGCGCATGCGCTCGAGCGCCAGGCGGTCCTTGACCAGGATGCCGGCCCGGGCCGACACCGCGGTCGAGATGGCGATAACTAGCGGAATCGCCAGTCCGAGCGCATGCGGGCAGGCGATCACCAGCACCGTCACGGTCTTCACCACAGCCGAATCCACGTCGCCGAGGGCCGCCCACGCAACGAACGTCGCGAGCGCTGCACCAGCCGCGACGTAGAAGAGCAGCGCAGCGAATCGATCCGCCAACACCTGTGCCCGGCTGCTGGACTCCTGGGCATCGGCGACCATCCGCTGGATGCCGGCCAGTGCGGTGTCATCACCGACCGCTACGACGCTGATCCTCAGCGACGAGTCGGTCGAGACGGTGCCGGCCACGACGCGGTCGCCCTCACGCTTCTCGACCGGTCGCGACTCCCCGGTGATCATCGACTCATCCAGCTCGGCCTCGCCATCGAGGATCTCGCCGTCGACCGGGACACGACCGCCGGCACGAACGAGCACGACGTCGCCCACGGCCAGCGTGTCGATCGGCACGGTCTCGGTGACGCCCTCGCCCCGGACGACCTCGGCCTCGTCCGGGATCAACTCGGCCAGCGCAGCGAGCGCGTTCTGCGCCTGGCCGATCGCCTTCATCTCCTGCCAGTGACCCAGCAACATGATCGTCACCAGCGCGGCGAGCTCCCACCAGAAGTCCAGGTCGAACCAGCCGAGACTCGTGGCCATCGACGCCGCGTACGCAACGGTGATCGCCATCGAGATCAGCAACATCATCCCGGGCTGACGGTCGCGGATCTCGCGCACTCCGCCCTGGAGGAAGGGCCAGCCGGCCCACAGGAACACGATCGAGCCAAGCACCGGGCCGACCCATTCGATGCCTGGGAAGTCGAGCGTGTAGCCGAACCAGTCCATGACCATGTGGCTCGTCACCACGAGGGGGACGGTCAGGATCAGCGAGATCCAGAAGCGGCGCCGGAACATCTCCGGGTCGTGGCCTGCGTGCTTGTTGTGCCCCGCGTGGTCATCGTGCCCGGAATGCTGGTGGTGACCGGTGTGCTGCGCTGTGTGTGGTTCATGCGGCGTCGACGACATGGTGACCCCCTTCGGACCGTATCTCTGGAGTGCGGCCAGCTGCGCCGGCGGAGGCGGACAGCGGAGCGAAACGTCGCAGCCGGAGGCTGTTGGTGATGACGAAGACGGAGGAGAACGCCATGGCGGCGCCGGCGATCATCGGGTTCAGGTACCCGGCGGCAGCGAGTGGAAGGGCGGCGACGTTGTAGGCGAACGCCCAGAACAGGTTGCCCTTGATCGTGGCGAGCGTCCGTCGGGCGAGGCGGATCGCGTCGGGCGCTGCCCGGAGGTCTCCGCGGACGAGGGTGAGGTCGCTGGCCTCGATGGCGGCGTCGGTGCCCGTGCCCATCGACAGTCCGAGGTCGGCCTGGGCGAGGGCGGCAGCGTCGTTGACGCCGTCGCCGACCATCGCGACGACCTTGCCGTCGGCCTGGAGACGCTGGACGACGTCGACCTTGTCGGAGGGCAGCACCTCGGCGATGACCTCGGTGATGCCGACCTGGGCGGCGACGCTGCGGGCGGCGGCGGTGTTGTCGCCGGTGAGGAGGATCGGGGTGAGTCCGAGGTCGCGCAACTGCTGGATCGCTTCGGCCGAGGTCGCCTTCACGGTGTCTGCGACCACGAACAGCGCCCGGACCTGGCCGTCCCACGCAGCGAGGACCGCGGTCCGGGCCTGCGCTTCAGCCTCGGCCTTCTCGGCGAGCAGTGTCTCGCTGGGGGTGAGGCCCCAGTCGGCGAGCAACGCCGGGCGACCAGCGATCACACCGTGCCCCTCGACGACACCCTCGACGCCGAGGCCTTCGCGGTTGGCGAACGACTCGACGGGCGGCAGTTCGCCGACCTCGTCGGCGGCGCCGTTGGCGATCGCCTGGGCGATGGGGTGCTCTGAGGCGTGCTCTAGTGCGCCCACGATCCGCAGCGCGTCCTCCCTGGTCGTGCCGGGCTCGACGACGACGTCGACGAGAGTCATCTTGCCGGTGGTGACCGTGCCGGTCTTGTCGAGCACGACGGTGTCGACCTTGCGGGTCGATTCGAGCACCTCGGGGCCCTTGATCAGGATGCCGAGCTGGGCGCCGCGGCCTGTGCCCACCATCAGTGCGACGGGGGTGGCGAGTCCGAGGGCGCACGGGCAGGCGATGATCAGCACGGCGACGGCGGCGGTGAACGCCGCCGTGGTTCCGCCGCCGGCGCCGATCCAGAAGCCGAGCGTTGCGAGCGCCAGAACGATGACGATCGGCACGAACACTGCGGAGACACGGTCGGCGAGTCGTTGCACCTCGGCCTTACCGGTCTGGGCCTGGGTCACGAGGCGGGCCATCTGGGCGAGTTGGGTGTCGGCTCCGACGCGGGTCGCTCGGATCACCAGCCGCCCGCCGGCGTTCACCGTGGCGCCGGTGACGTGGTCACCGGGCACGACTTCGATCGGCACGCTCTCGCCGGTCAGCAGCGACGCATCGACTGCGGAGGAGCCTTCGTCGACGATGCCGTCGGTGGCGATCTTCTCGCCGGGCCGGGCGACGAACCGGTCGCCGACCTGGAGCTGGTCGATCCCGATGCGTTCCTCGCGGCCGTCGCGGAGCACCACGACGTCCTTGGCGCCGAGGTCGAGCAACGCCCGCAGCGCAGCACCGGTGCGGCGCTTGGACTTCGCTTCGAAGTAGCGCCCGGCGAGGATGAACGTGGTGACCGCTGCCGCGACCTCGAGGTAGATCTCATCTGCGCCGGAGCCGCGTTGGATGGTGAGCTCGAAGGGCATCGTCATGCCGACCACGCCGGCGTCGCCGATGAACAGGCTGTAGATCGACCATCCGAACGCGGCGAGTGTGCCGATCGAGATGAGCGTGTCCATCGTCGCTGTGCCGTGACGCAGGTTCAGCCACGCGGCCCGGTGGAACGGCAACGCACCCCACACGACGACTGGCGCAGCGAGCGTGAGGGATAGCCACTGCCAGTTGTCGAACTGCAGCGCCGGGATCATCGCCATCGCGACGACCGGGATGGTCAGCGCGAGCGAGACGAGCAAGCGGGTGCGCAGCGCAGCGGTCGGATCGATCGTTGCAGCACCCTCGTTGTCATCACCTTCGCCACCCGGCGCCTGGGGCAGCTGAGCGGTGTAACCAGCCGCCTCGACCTCCGCGACGAGCTCGGCAGGGTCGACGTCCACGTCGCCGTCGATCGTGACCGCCGCACGTTCGGTGGCGTAGTTCACGGTGGCGGTGACGCCGTCGACCTTGTTGAGCCGCTTCTCGATGCGGTTGGCGCACGACGCGCAGGTCATGCCGCTGATGGTCAGGTCGAGCGTGCGAACCGCGGAGTCGGGAGTGCCCTCGTCGGTGCGGTGGGTGGTAGCGGTCATCGTCCTGCTCCGTTGCTGTGGTGGCCGTCGCTGTCGTCGTGCGACGCGGACGTCGGGGTGGTCGTGCTGCTGTCGGGCGCTGCTGCTGCGGGTGCGTCCGTGCTGGCGGTTGCCGTGAACTCGGCGGTTCTGACCACGCCGTCGTGAAGGAAGTCCAGGTAGAGCCGGTAGGTCCCCGCCGAGGGGACGCTGGCGGCGAACTCGATGGTCGGCCCCGCCGTCGTCGTGCCGTCGCCGGGTTCACCCTCCGGGTGGACGTGCAGATAGGCGACATCGCCTGAGCGGAGCGCGACGAGGTGGCCGTAGGCGCCCAGGTACGGCTCCAGATTCGTGACGGGTCGACCATCCTTCGCGACCGACGGGGTCAGCGCCGACGACGATCCGGGCACCAGGTCACCTGTGAGGGTGACGGTGTAGCCGTCGATCTCGGCGGTCCTCGACGGCGCAGGCAGTGGCGTGGCGCGCTGCTCGCCCGGGACCTGGAGGTCCAGGCCGAGCGTGAGCCCGTCGCCGGACGCTGTTGGGGTGAAGTCGGCGAGGATCCGGTAGGTGCCCGGGACGGACAGGTCAGTGGTTGTGCTCCAGACGCCCTCCGCGTCACGGGTGGGATGCAGATGCTGGTAACCCGACAGGTCGCGGCGCACCACGATGAGGTGCAGCTCCTTGTCGTGCTCCTTGGTGTACTCGTTCACCGGGAGGCCGTCGGGGCCTTCGATCGTGAATCGGTAGTCGGCGGTGTCGGTGGCCTCGAGCGCCGTCTCTGTCGGGACGAGGGTATAGCCGGCCTGCGAGGTCTCAAGGCCCCCGAGCGTGGTGGCGGTGTGGTCCATGGCGACCATCTCGTCGCCTCCTGCCGTGTCATGGGCCCCGTCGATCGACGGGGTGTGGGTAGTGGGCTGATTCTGGGTGTCGACCGGGCCGACGGCCGCCCCGACGCCAAGGGCAGCGAAGAACACCGCTGCCGACAGGGCGCCGAAGGCGGCGAGCTTCGTCGGGACGTTCATGGCCTGACCTCGTACCCGGCCTCGTCGATCGCCGCGTTCACGTCCGCCTCTTCGAGGGGGGCGTCGCTGGTGATCTGCACCGTGCCCGCAGCCAGGTCGACGTCGACCCCGGTCACGCCGTCGACCTTGCGGACCTCGTTCGTCACCGAGGTGACGCAGTGTCCGCAGCTCATGCCGTCGACGTTGATTTTCCTGGTGGTGGACATCGGTGACTCCTTCGTGGTCGATACCCCTATGGGGTATGTCTGACGATACCCCTATGGGGTATACTCGTCAACAATCGATCCACGAGATGTCGTGCTGGAGGTACCGATGACCGAACGCGGATACACCGCAACCAAGGAACAGCTGCAGGCCCGGCTGTCACGCATCGAAGGCCAGGTCCGTGGCGTGAAGGGCATGGTCGACGACGACCGCTACTGCATCGACGTCCTCACCCAGATCAGCGCGATCCGCTCCGCGCTCGACAAGGTCGCCCTCGGGCTCCTGGACGGGCACACCCGGCACTGCCTCGCTGACGGACACGGCGGACCCACCGATCCTGACGAACAGGCCGACGAACTGATGAGCGCCGTCGGACGCCTCCTCACGCGATGAGCCGCCCGGCAATCTGCGCGGTCCGTCGAGAGCACGCCCGACGTCGGACGGACAACTGCGGCGACGGACCGTCGTCACGGACGAGTCGTAGGGTGACCGCCATGACACGACGGGCAACGGCGGTCGCAGCGATGTTGCTGCTCGGATTCGGCGTGCTCGGAATGCACGTGATGCTGGCCGCACCCTCGATGTCGCCCGACCAATCCGTCGGTCAGGAATGTCACCATGACCAGGACTGCTCACCGTCACCGATGTCGCACCTCGGAGCGATGTGCGCAGCGATCCTCGCCGTCATCGCCGTTGCCCTCGTGGGATTCCGACGGCGAGGACGATCAGTCCTTCGGCGCCTCGTCGCTCCGAGACGGATGCGACCGGGACCGACGGCGGCACCCGCTGCGCCGAACCTCGCGTCGTTGTGCATCCTCCGCTGCTGAGCGGCCTCTGTGGGACCGGGCCCGTTCCCGGACGCCACCACTAGAGACCGAACAATGAGGAGACCACATGACATCCCGACAGATCCGTCGCGCATTCAGCGTAGCGATCCTGGCCGTCGCGCTCGTCACGACCGCGGCGGCGTGCAGCAACGACGACGGCACCACCGGCAACTCAGGAGCCACCACGACCCGGGGGCAGACGGCTACGGCTGAACTTCCCGACGACGTGAACGACGCCGACGTCGCCTTCGTACAAGGCATGGTCCCGCACCACGAACAAGCCATCCAGATGTCCGAACTGGTGATTGCCAACGGTGACGATCCGACCGTGATCGCCCTCGCGGAGCAGATCAACGCCGCCCAAGGACCCGAGATCGACCAGATGAACACCTGGCTCGACGACTGGGACATCGACCCGGCCGGATCCGACGGCATGGACGGCATGGACGGAGCCAACGGCATGATGTCCGACGACGAGATGGACATGATGTCCGAGGCCATGGGCGCCGATCTCGACCGAATGTTCCTCGAGACGATGATCCGACACCACCAAGGGGCGATCCGGATGGCGGAGGTCGAACTCGAGGAGGGCTCGAACGCCGACGTCCTCGCGCTCGCCCAAGGGATCATCGACGGCCAACAGGCCGAGATCGACCAGATGCAGTCGATGCTCGAAGACACCTGACCCATTCGTGCTCGCCCGGCGGCCTGCACGGGGAACCAATCTCAGCGCGGTCGCTGCTTGATGCCAGCGTGCAGCAGTGCCACGACCTCGTCGATGCGAGCAGCACGTAGGTCCGGTCGACGCGTTGCGCCGTCGATCCAGCGCAGGTAAGCGCGGCGATAGAACTGGGCGAGCCCGTCGAAGAACTCCCCGGCAGCCGGATCCGCGTCGAGCGCTGTGGCCACGTCCCCAGCGAGGTCGTCGCGCTGAGGCCCTTCGGGCTCGAGCACGACGTCGACCTCATCGCCCGGCGCGATGCCGCAGTCCCGCCGCCAGGCCGGCCCGAGCAGGATCGCCGATCGCTCGTCGAGTGTCTCGATGACGGCGCGCACCGCCATGCCGTTGACGGTGCCAGCGACAGGGTGGGCGGGCTTGTGGCCCCATGCGTCGTCGGGATCGAAGGGGAGCGGGACCAGGACCCGACGCCTCGGGTCGCGCACGACGGTTGTGGTGAATCGCTGCGTCCGGTCATCCATCGGTCTGATTCTCGCGCTCGTCGGTCGATCGAACCGCACGGCTTCGGCTGGTCGTCAGGGCGTTCACCGGCCGAGCGACTGACGTTCCCTCCGATGACACTGATCGCAGCGGAGGCGGCTGTTCCGCCCGCGGCGCGGGTGCCTGATCACCTCAGTGGCGGACCCCAATTCGCACTGGCGTCGATCGATCCGTCGCTCGACAGGACGTGGCAGATGTCGTCCGGCCGGCAGTCGGCCGGGTTCAAGGTGGCGCTGCGATCGACGAGGCGGATGAGTTCCTGTTCGAGCGCAGCGAGCTGGACCCGCCGTTCGCGAACTTCGGCGATCTTGTCGGCCAGAAGCGCTGTGACGTGGCCGCACGGCGTGGTGCCATCGTCGCGGAGTTCGATCACACTGCCGATCTCGGCGAGGGTGAGCCCGGCCGCTTGCGCGGTCCGGATGAAGCGCAGTTGGTTGAGAGCAGCATCATCGTAGGTGCGGTAGCCGTTGGCTGAACGCGGCGGGGCGGCCAGCAGACCGCGTTTCTCGTAGTAGCGGACGGTTTCGGTAGGGATCGCCGCAGCTGCCGCCAGATCTCCGATGCGCATACGACGACAGTACTCCTTGACCTTGGAGTACGGATCAGGGTTTATGTTGCCATCAATCGACACGGTCGTCGCGAACATCGAGAGGACCACGTGACCAAGACAGAAGCCCTGCCGACACACCGCGGAGGTACGAGCCGCAGGCACGATCCGCTGTTTCCCGTTGCTGCAGGTGCTGCCGCGTTCGGTGTGTGCTGCGGTCTGCCGCTGCTCGGCTCCTTGGGAGCTGCGGGTGTGATCGCCGGGCTCGAAGTCGGGAGTTGGATCACCGTTGCGCCCGCCTCGTTCATCGCAGTGATCGGGGTGCTTCGGTGGCACCGCCAGCGGGTGTGCCACCCAGGTCCCGGGATAGCGAGCGCAGGTCTGGTATCCACAGTCGCCGTTGGCGCCACAGCGCCCCATCAGCAGGCTGGGCAGTGAGCTCATGCTGCAGCATCCCAACCGGCCCTTCGAGGCCGTGTCCGTCGTGTGGCGAGGTCGGCCCGATCGTCGGCTCGGCACCGGTTCGCCCGCACCATCACGACCCAGCCGATGGCGCCTGGCAACACTGCCCCACAGCGGGGTGTCGGGTCGTGTACCACCTCGACCAGATCACGGTCGACGCCGACGCAGTCATCGCCCAGGTCGCTCACAAAGCGACTGATCGACCGACGCCGGTGTGTTTCTGTTTCGCGCACACCGCCGACGACCTCGTCGCCGACGCCGCCCGGAACGGCGGTGCCAGCACCATCAAGTCGGCGATCAAGCACGCCGTCGCCGACCGGCGCTGCGCCTGCGAGCACCTCAATCCGTCCACCAAGTGCTGCCTGGCCGACATCCACCGCTCGCTCACAGGCACCGGGCCGGCCACGACGACAGATCGAGTGAGCCCGACATGAGCAGGACGTTCGACCTTTACGACCTGATCGTGATCGGCGCCGGCATGGCCGGCAGCGCCGCCGCGGAGAAATGCGCGACCGCCGGGTGGCGCGTCGCGATCGTCGACGACCTCCCCTACGGCGGCACCTGCGCGCTACGGGGATGTGACCCGAAGAAGATCCTGCGCCGAGGCGCCGAGATCATCGACGCCGCACACCTCCTCACCGGCAAAGGCATCGACCCGGCCGGACTGGCCATCGATTGGACGGCGCTCAGCGCCCACATGCACGGCTTCACCGACCCCGTCCCCGCCAACATGGAAACCAGCCTCGGGCGCCACGGCGTCGACACCCTCCACGGCACCGCACGATTCACCGGCCCGGACCGGCTCGACATCGACGGCACCAACCACCAGTTCCGACACGCCCTGATCGCCACCGGCGCCCGACCCCGACCACTCGACTTCCCGGGCGCCGATCACCTCATCGACTCCACCGGCTTCTTGTACCTCGACGCGCTCCCCCCACGGATCCTCTTCGTCGGCGGTGGGTTCATCTCCTTCGAGTTCGCCCACATCGCCGCGCGCACGGGCACCCACACCGTCATCGTCGACCACGGCCCCCGCCCGCTGCGCGGCTTCGACCCCGACCTCGTCGAACTCCTCGTCACCCGCAGCCACACCATCGACATCGACGTGCGCCGCAACACCGAGATCGTCGCCGTGCACCGCAGCGGCGACGGCTACCACGTCACCCTCGACGATCATCGCAGACAGACCACGATCACCACCGATCTCGTCGTGCACGGCGCCGGCCGCCAACCCGAACTCGATCGCCTCGACCTCGACGCCGCCGACATCGCCCACGGCACGCACGGCGTCCACGTCGCCAGCCACCTCCAGAGCACCACCAACCCACGCATCTACGCCGCCGGCGACGCCGCCGACACCCCCGGTGCGCCGCTCACCCCCGTCGCAGTGTTCGAAGGCAGAGTCGCCGCATCCAACATGCTCAAAGCCGCCGCCACCACACCCAACTACAGCGGGATCGCGACCGCCGTGTTCACCATCCCTGAACTCACCCGAGTCGGCCTGCTCGAGACCGAGGCCCGAGACGCCGGCATCGACCTCGACGTCCGCTACACCGACACCAGCGGCTGGTACTCCAACTACCGCATCGGCGAGACCGCCGCCGCCGCCAAGATTCTCATCGACCGCGCCACTGACACGATCGTCGGCGCCCACATGCTCGGACCCGAGTACGGCGAGCTGATCAATATCTGCGCGCTCGCCATCAAGCTCGGCCTCACCACCCGACAGCTCAAGTCCATGAACGCCGCGTACCCCACCGTCGGCAGCGACCTCGGCTCCATGCTCTGACCTAATCCCTGCACCGCACCACCCCGCACTTCCCCGGAGAGACCCCGGTCGCCACGACGGCACCCGGCCATCGGACCCGATGGTCACTGCCCAACGTCGGGGCACCCACCCGATCACAGAACGACATGGCCTGCGCATCCCGTCGCCTGCTACCGACTCCGCTACCGAACCCCGATGATGAGGAGCGACAGGTGGCGTACGTGACCGAGAAGCGAGGCGTGTTCTACGCGGTGATCTACCAAGGCCGGAACCCGGTATCGGGCAGGGACCGCCGACGCTGGCACCGCTGCGACGACCGCGCTGGCGCCGAGCAACTCGCGAACGACCTCACTGAGCAACGCGCCCGACAACGCCACACCGGCTCGTCACTGACCGTCGCCGAGTACATCCTCGGCCAATGGCTCCCTGCCAAGGAGGCGACACTCGCACCCACGACACATGCCCGCTACGTCACCTCGGTCGAGCACTACCTGCTCCCACACCTCGGCGACACACCGCTTCGTCGGCTCCGGACCGAGCACCTCGAGGCGCTCTACCGACGCCTCCTCATCACCGGCAGCAGGCGAGGTGGGCCACTCGCAGCGAAGACCGTTACGAACCTCCACCAGATCATCAGATCCTCACTCAACGACGCAGTCGGACGGGGCCTCCTGGCGTCGAACCCGGCGCAGGGTTCACACGTCCCGGACCCCCGCAAGCGACCATCGACTCGACGCCGCGCCCGCTCGTGGACCGCCGCCGAACTGAGCGACTTCCTGACCGAGACCGCCGCCAACCGCTACTCGATGTTGTTCCGACTGGCCGCCGCGACCGGGATGCGGCGCGGCGAGGTCCTCGGCCTGCGCTGGGACGACGTCCACTTCGACACCCGACGCATCGAAGTGACCCAGGCCCTCACCTCGATCGGGTACCGCCTCGAGTTTTCACGACTCAAGACCCGCACCAGCCGGCGCAACATCACCATCGACGCCGACACGATGGACCTGCTCGCCCGATGGCGACAGGAGCAGACAACGGGGCTCGCAGAGGCTGGCGCCGCCAACGCTCACGGGCTCGTGTTCGTCCGCCCCGACGGCCAGCCCCTCCACCCACACAGCGTCTCGCAGGCGTTCGACCGTGCATAGCGCCCCCTCGACGTGTCACCGATCCGGTTCCACGATCTGCGCCACACCCACGCCAGCCTTCTGTTGCGTGACCGGGTCCCGATAAAGGTCGTCTCCGAACGCCTCGGCCATTCCAACCCCGCGTTCACGATGACGACCTACCAGCACGTGCTTCCCGGAATGCAGGACGACGCCGCCGCCACATTTGGACAACTCCTCTCCAACCATTCACGAGAAGTCGGCGAGGTCGCGGCCGCCGCATAGCCGGTAGGCGTCGGTAGACACCCGGTAGCGGGGCCCTGACGCGACAGGGCCCCCGATCACTCGGAGGCCTTGCCATCACTGCCATGTCGTTGGTGGCGGGGGTGGGATTTGAACCCACGACCTTCGGGTTATGAGCCCGATTCCAAGCCTCTCCTGGCGTCCCGTTCCGTACCTTCTCGTACCTCTGAGCTGGGCTTTCGCGCATACGACGTGCCAGTCCGTACAACTGCGGACCAGCCAATCCCAGCCCGCGGTGTAGAAGACAGTGTAGAAGCCTTGAGTTGCCCGCGGAGCGCGGACGTTGGGTCGCTCGACGTTCGTCGAGCACCGTCGCAGTTGCCTCTCACCGGGGACGTTCCTTGATGCCGGCCTTGAGAAGGTCGACGACTTCGATGATGCGTTCGGCGCGAAGGTCTGGTCGACGCTTGGTGGCGTCGATCCAGCGGAGGTACGCGCGGCGGTAGAACTGGGCCAGCCCGTCGAAGAACGCAGCGGCGTCGGGTTCGGCGGCGAGCGCTGCGGCGATGTCATCGGCAAGGTCGTCGCGTTGGGGCCCTTCGGGGTAGAGAACGACGTCGACCTCGTCACCGGGGGCGATCCCGCAGTCGCGTCGCCACGCCGGTCCGAGCACGATCCCCCATCCGTCGTCGATCGCTTCGACGACGGCCCGGACACCCATGCCGTTCACGGAGCCGGCCACGGGATGCGAGGGCTTGTGGCCCCAGGCGTCGTCGGGCGCGAAGGGAAGCGGTACGAGGACGCGCCCCTTTGCGTTGCTGACGACGGTTGCTGTGAAGCGGCGGGAGGGGCCGGCCATGGTTCTCATCATCGCGGAGCGGACTCGGGTCGGGTCGTCGGTCACGCAGCAAGCAACTCGACTGCCACCCCTGGCGGCGCCGCTTCCGGCAGATGCGCGCCTCCACCTGAGTCTGCTTTCGGCTGCTGGGACTACACCGACCGATAGCTGGTGGCCCCCGGGCCTAATTCAGGTGTTGCGCCCGATCCGCACACAGCTTCCGCCTGGGGTCGAGGACACTGAACTCGCGTGGAAGGCGCGGTTGGTCAGGTGTTGTCGATGATCTGGCACACGGGTGCGTCGGTGCAGCTCGCCGGGTCGAGCGCGTCGGCGTTGGCGGCGAGAGCTCGCAGCTGGGTGCGGACCTGGCGCAGCTCGGTCATGCGTTGGTCGATGTCGGCGAGGTGCCGTTCGATCAACGTGGTGACGTGCTCGCATGGCGCCTCGCCTCGGGAGCGGATGTCGATGATCTGTGCGATCTCGGCGACGGTGAAGCCTGCCGCCTGCGCGGATCGTACGAAGCGCAACACCGCGAGCGTGTCGTCGTGGTAGTCGCGGTAGCCGGAACCGGTGCGGGCCGGTTCGGCGACGAGCCCGGATTGTTCCCAGTACCGGATCGTCTTGGTGGGCACGCCGCTGCGTTCGCTCAGCTCACCGATGCGCACGACCGAACCCTAGACCGCTTGACCTTCCAGCGCACGGGAAGGTTTAGGGTGGCAGCATGGAGGTTCGCATCCTGTACTTCGACGACTGCCCCAACGTCGGCCTCGCCGAGCAACGCGTACGCGACCTCGCCGCCGGTGATCCCGAGATCCGCGTCGTCCGCCAACGGGTCGCCGACCCGAGCGACGCGGAAGCTGCGGGATTGCACGGGTCGCCGACGATTCTCATCGACGGCGTCGACCCGTTCGCCGAGCCGGGCACGGAGGCGTCGTGGGCATGCCGGGTGTTCGTGTCGGCCGACGGTGTCCAGGGCGCGCCGTCGACAGAGCAGCTGCGCGAGGCAATGGGCCGGTGAGAGCGCCCGAAGCGGTTCGGTTCGGTGCCGTGTCCGCAGCGGGCATGGCGCTGTGTTGCTCGTTGACCGCCCTCGCCACGGCCGGAACCCTGTCGGCAACCGTCGGCTGGATGGGCGGATCGATCGGGCTCGGCGTGGTGGCGGGGCTTGGCAGGCGCGGAGCTCTACGCGCAGTCGTGTGCGTCCTGCCACGGAAGTGATCTGCGCGGCACTGATGTGGGACCACCCCACCTGTCTCAGGTGTACGCGCCGGACCACCATCCCGACGAGTCGTTCCGAGCCGCGATCACCCAGGGGAGCCGGGCTCACCATTGGGACTTCGGTGATATGGCTCCGGTCGCGGGCCTCACCGACGAGGAGATCGACCTGGTCATCGCCTTTGTCCGCGAGCAGCAGGAGATCCACGGATTCGAGCCCTACCCACCGCGGTGAGGGTGCGTCACGGATCCCGAGACTGCTGAAGGGCTCAGGACCCGCCCATCATCGGGCCGTTGCGCATCCACTGGTCCCAGTCGCCCATGTGGTCGCTCATCCAGTCGACCATCTGATCGCACCACTGTCCGCCGCCGTTCGTGGCTCCGGGGTCCTCGGCCATCCACTGTTGGCAGGTGGCGCGCATCGAGTCGGGGTCCTGCCACATCATCGACCCCATCATCATTCCGCCCTGACGCTGGCCCATCTGGCCGTTCATCCAGTCGGTCCTGGAGCTGCACCACCCGGCGCTGGGCCCGTCACCGCCCTGGTAGGTGTCGGCCCACTCTTGGCAACCCTGGTGCATCCAGCCGATCTGGGCGGTGTCATAGGAGGGGCCGTCATCGCGGGTGGCGATGACCGCAGCAGCCACGCCGCCGACGGCGAGGACGGCGACGACGATCGCGAGCGCGATCCACCGGCGACCGGTCCGCTTCGTCTCCGCCGGCGAGTCTGCGGTCTCTCTCTCGGTGGGTTCCACGTCGGTGTCTGCCATGGCTCCACGATCCTCCCGTCCGGCGGCGGGGCACAAGGGACCTTGGGCCCTGCGCGGGCCGCCGAACGGGGAGTTGTGACAGCAGACCCGACCGTGGGGGTCAGGCGGTCCGGCTGCGGCCCAGGCCAGGGAGGAAGCGGCCGGCGGTCGCGGTGTAGCGCTCGTAGTCGGGGCCGTGGACGGTGCGCAGGTAGGGCTCCTCCACGAAGCGGACCTGGACCTCGAGCGCCGCGAACAGGGCAGCCAGGCCGGTGAGGGAGATGACGTTGCCGACCATGAGGGTGAGGCCGACGGCGGTGAGGAGCATGGCGGTGAAGATCGGGTTGCGGACCAGGGCGAAGATCCCGCCGGTGACCAGGCCTGTGCGTTCGGCGGGGTCGACGCCGATACGCCACGATGCGCCCATCCGCATCTGGGCGGCGGTGGTCGCCACGATCCCTGCGAGGGCGAGGGCGAGGCCGACGACCTGCACCGTGGCGTTGGCCAGCGGCGCGACCGGGTCCAGCCCTGCGAGCCCGGCGATCGGCGCGGCGAACCCCGCGACCAGGGCTGCGACGAACCCGAGCTTCGCCCACCACTGGGTGGTTCCGGCCTCGGCGTGCAGACGCAGCCCGGTGTCGCCGGTCTGGCGCCACTGGACCCAGGTCCGCCACCCGAACGCGACCGCCGCGAACGCCACGTAGAGCACGAGCGCCAACTCCGTCATCACAGACCTCCGTCCCGAACGACTTGTTTCATCGCCATAGGACGGTATCATCGGTCTATGCCGATGCAAGACGGTCCTGCGGTCAGCGTTGATGAGCGCGGCGACATCGATGTCGCCGCCCAGATGTTCAGAGGGTTCGGCGATCCGACCCGCCTGGCGATCCTCACCGAGCTGCTCGCCGGGGAGCGACGCGTCGTCGACCTCGTCGCCGCGGTGGGCGGTTCCCAGTCGAACGTGTCGGGCCACCTGGCGTGCCTCAAGGAGTGCGGCCTGGTGCTCGACCGCCCCCAAGGCCGCGCCGTGCACTACCGGCTGGCCAGCCCGGCGGTCGTGGATCTCCTGCGCCAGGCCGAGGTCCTCCTCGGCCAGATCGGCGAGAACGTGGCGCTGTGCCGCAACCACCGGATGCCGCGATGAGCGCCCCGACCACCCCCGGCACCGCCCAGGGCCACAGCCCGGACAGGCTGCTCCCGGCATTGGTGGCGTCACGGGAGGTGCGGTGGTCCGCGACCAGCGGTCTGCTCATCGCCGCGGGATACCTGGCCGGACCGCTGGGCGCGCCGGGTGTCGTGTCCACGGTCCTGTTCGTGGCGGGGGCGGTGGTCGGCGCCCGGTTCTTCGCCGCCGAGGCGATCGAGGAGCTCGTGACCGAGCGCGAGGTCGGCATCGAGCTGTTGATGACCGTCGCCGCGGTGATCGCGGGGGCGCTCGGCGCGTGGTCGGAGGCGGCCGCGCTGGCGTTCCTGTACTCGATCAGTGAGGCCCTTGAGGAGTTCACCGAGGACCGCACCCGCGACGCGATCCGCAAGCTGTTGGACCTCGCCCCCCGCACCGTCACCGTCGTCGCACCCGATGGCACCGAACGCGACGTGGACATCGACACCGTCGCGGTCGGCGACCGGTTCCTGATCCGGCCCGGCCAGAACGTCGCCACCGACGGGACCGTCGTCGACGGCAGCTCCGCGGTCGACGAGTCCGCCGTCACCGGCGAGTCGATCCCCGTCGACAAAGCCGCCGGCGACCCCGTCATCGCCGGGACCACCAACGGCCACGGGGCCCTCGTCGCCGAAGCGACCGCCACCGCCGCCACCAACACCCTGGCCCGAGTGGTCGACCTCGTCAGCGAAGCCCAGGAGCAGAAGGGCCGGGGCCAGCAGTTCATGGAGCGCTTCGCCCGCATCTACTCCCCCGCGGTGCTCGCCCTCGGCGCCGCCGTCCTCCTCATCGGTGGCGCGGTGAGCGGCGACTGGTCCGAATGGGCCCTGCGCGCCGCGACGGTGCTCGTCGCCGCCGCGCCCTGTGCGCTGGTGATCTCGATCCCGGTCACCTACGTCGCCGCCATGGGGAGAGCCAGCCGCGACGGCGTGCTCATCAAGGGCGGCATCTACCTCGAAGAGCTCGGCCGGCTCCGCGCCATCGCCCTGGACAAGACCGGCACCCTCACCCACGGCCGACCCGAGCTCACCGAGATCCACCCCCTCGACGGCCGCGACCCCGATGAGCTCCTCACTCTCGCCGCCACCGCCGAGCGTCGCTCCGAACACCCCATCGCCCGAGCCATCGTGCGCGCCGCCGACGCCCGAGACCTCACCATCGGCGAACCCGACACGTTCCACGCCGCGGTCGGCGGCGGCATCCACGCCCGCGTCGACGGCACCGACCTCACCATCGCCAGCCCCGACTACACCACCAGCCAGGGCCATGACCTCGACCCCGCGGTGATCGAGGTGATCGAAGGGCTCGAGTCCAACGGCAACACCACCGTCGTGATGGCCGGCCCCACCGGTCCCCTCGCCGTGCTCGCCGTCGCCGACACCATCCGCCCCCAAGCCGCCGACACGATCGACCGCCTCCGGGCGCTCGGCGTCAACCACATCACCATGCTCACCGGCGACAACCCCCGAACCGCCCGAGCCATCGCCACCCGAGCGGGCATCGACCACGTCGACGCCAGCCTGAGACCCGAGGACAAGGCCGCCCGCATCCACCAACTCGTCGACGAGCACCACCACGTCGCCATGGTCGGCGACGGCATCAACGACGCCCCACCCCTCGCTGCGGCCAGCGTCGGCATCGCCATGGGCACCGCCGGCAGCGACATCGCCCTCGAAACCGCTGACGTCGCCCTCATGGCCGACGACCTCACCCGGCTCGTCACCGCCATCACCATCGGACGGCGAACCCGTCGCGTCGTCACCCAGAACCTCGTCCTGTCCCTGATCATCCTCGCCGCCCTGGTTCCCACCGCACTGCTCGGTGTCATCGGACTGCCCGCCGCCGTCCTCGCCCACGAGCTCTCCGAGCTCGTCGTCATCCTCAACGGCACCCGCATGGCGAAGAAGTAGCGGTCATCTACGGCGACGAGGACTGACATCGCGCCGTTCCAAGGTGATGAGGTGGAGCGATGCGGATCGGACGAAAGGGACGTGGAGATGGCTGAGCGGAAGGCCGGCTGGGGCGGCTCGGTCGAGGTCGGGCCATGGTGGCTCCTCTACACAGGGGTCTACGGGCCCACCGGCCGCCACGCCCACCACGCCGCGCAGGTCATCTCCTCGACGGCCGACGTGACCGTCAACTACGGCGACGGCGCGGCGTTGAGGTCTCGGACCATCGCCATCCCGTCTGACCTCACCCATGCGATCGTCTCCTCGGGGACCGCGACCATCGTCTTCGTCGACGGCGAGAGCGCCGCTGGGCGCCGCCTCTCCGCGCGTTGCGACGGCCGGCCCGTCGGTGCCGACACCCTCACCCCAGCACCGGTCGGCGACGGCGGGCAGATCGTCAGCGAGGTCCTCGCACTGGTCGACGACACCACCGTCACCGCGGAGCCGGTGACGCCTGCGGTCGCCGCCGTGCTCGCAGAGCTCGCCGATGACCCCGGCACCGGCACCCTGGTCGAGCTCGCCGCCCGCACCGGCCTGTCCCCCAGCCGCTTCTCGCAGCGCTTCGCCCGAGAGGTCGGCATCCCGCTGCGCAGCTACCGCCGGTGGGTCCGGATGCTGCACGCCGTCGAAGCGCTCGCCCAGGGCACGTCGCTCACCGCTGCCGCACATGACGCCGGGTTCGTCGACAGCGCGCATCTCACCCACACCTTCCGTGATCACTTCGGGCTCGCCCCCACCGACCTGCTCGCCGCCACCCGATTCCAGCCACCCGATTGAACGCGGCATCTGCCTACAAGCCCGCACGGCTCTCTTCCCCCATGCTCGAGACCATGACCCCGACAACGACCGACGGCACGGTGCGATCGGTGATTCGCTACACCCACCTCCCGCTGCTCCTGGTCGGGGCGAACGGGATCGTGCTCTGGGCAGCCGCAACCGGCCGCGACTGGGCGGTCATCGCCGTGATCGTCATGGCGTTGGCTTGGACCTTCCTCGCCGAGCGCCTCGCCCCGTACGACCAGGACTGGAACGTGGACCGAGGCGACACTGGCCGCGACTTCCTCTACGCCGTCCTCAACGAATCCCTCAACGTTGCCAGCGTTGCGCTGCTCCCGCTGCTCGCCAGCACGCTCACGCTCGCCGACCTGTGGCCGAGCGACCTGCCCTTCGTCGTTCAAGTCCTCGGTGCGGTGTTGGTGCTCGACGCCGGCATCACCTTCGCCCACGCCGCCAGCCACCGCTTCGGTGGACTGTGGCGTTTCCATGCCGTCCATCACAGCGTGACGCGCTTCTACGGACTCAACGGGCTCATGAAGCACCCGATCCACCAAGCCATCGAGATGACCGCCGGCGTCGCCCCGCTCCTCCTCATCGGCATCCCCCAACCCGTCGCCGTCGCGGTCGCCGGCTGCGTCGCCATCCAGCTCCTCGTGCAACACGCCAACATCGACTACATCAGTGGCCCGCTCGAACGCTGGCTGGCCATCAACGCCGGGCACCGCCTCCACCACCTTCGCTACCCCGGCCAGGGCGACGTCAACTTCGGGCTCTTCACCCTTCTGTGGGACCGAGCCATGGGCACCTACACCCCCGCACACACCCGGGCCGTGGTCACCTCCGACGACCTCGGCATCGCCGGACGACCCGACTACCCCACCACGCTCACTGGCCAGCTCGCCGAGCCCTTCCGCCCGGCCGCCGCAATGCAAGCCAGCTGACCCCGAGACGAGCCGCCCAGGCTGGCGTGTGGGCACCTCCCCGGCGGAGGTCATCTTCCCGAGGGGCTCGTGGGGTTGGTACCGAAGTGGTCACCCTTCCACGCTTCGGCGATGGCCTACATCATCGAACGCAAGGACCGCTTCTACGTCGTCGCCTACGACGGCCTCGACCCCCTCACCGGCCGGGAACGACGACGATGGCATCCCGCCGGCCGGGACCGTCACGACGCCGACGCGATGGCCGCCCGCATCGAACGCGACGCCGCCGGCTCAGCACCGCGGCGGGGTGGACCGGTCCATCTCGGCGAGTTCCTCACCGACACCTGGTTGCCTACCAAGCGACGCCACGTTCGAGCGTCCACGTCGTACCGCTACACGTGGATGGTCGACAACTACATCAACCCCGCCATCGGCCACGTGCCGCTCCGGCGGCTTCGCGCCGACCACCTCGACGGCCTCTACGACCAGCTCGCCACCACCGGCGGCCGACACGGCACTGGGCTCGCGCCCAAGACCGTCCATGAGGTCCACGTGATCGTGCGGTCCAGCCTCGATCTGGCCATCCGCCGCCAGCTCGTCGACGGCAACGTCGCGCATGCCGCCAACGCCCGCCACAAGCGTCACACCCGCACCGTCCCCCGGTCCTGGACCGCCGCCGAACTGGCGTCGTTCCTGGGCTCGGCCCGCCGACACCGGCTTTACCCGGCGCTGCACCTCACCGCCTGCACGGGGATGCGCCGCGGTGAAGTCGCCGGCCTGAAGTGGTCCGATCTCGACCCCACCAACCAGCGCCTGGCGATCAGCCGCACCCTCCAGAGCATCGCCGGCCACCCCGTCGAGTTCCCGGTCAAGACGCGCACCAGCCGCCGCTGCATCGACCTCGACGACGCGACGATGGACGTCCTTGCACGGTGGCGGCGACGCCTCAGCCGCGAAGGCCTGGCGCACGGCGCCGACGACTGGATGTTCCTCAACACCGCCGGACGGTTCCTCAACCCCGAGTCCCTCAGCCAGCTCTTCGACCGCCTCCAGCGGACGATGCCCGACCTGACACGGATCCGCTTCCACGACCTACGGCACACCCACGCGTCTCTGCTGATCATGGACGGCGTACCCGTCAAGGTCGTCAGCGAACGGCTCGGCCACGCCAACGTCGCCTTCACCATCCACACCTACCAGCACCTGCTCCCAGGGATGAGCGCAGCGGCCGCCCAACAGTTCGCCGCCCTCCTCGCCGCCCACGCCCGGTAGACGTCTACCGGCACGATCCGACCGAAGCCCCAGGTCAGCGAGCCGCACCCGCCCGAGCCGGTAGATCACCCGGTAGACGCCACCCCGAACAAGCATCAGGCCCCACTCCGAGAAGTGGGGCCTGACCAGCACATTCAGATGGTGGCGGGGGTAGGATTTGAACCTACGACCTTCGGGTTATGAGTGGTCAGGCCCCTCTCCCGTCCCGTTCCGTACCTTCCAGTACCGCTGAGGTGGGGTTTCGCGCATTCGACGTGCCAGTCCGTACCACTGCGGACCAGCCAATCCCAGCCCGCGGTGTAGAAGCGAGTGTAGAAGCCGCACCGACCGCCGTCACGTGGACGGCTCCGCCCGCTGCAGCTGAGCGATGCCGTCGAAGATCGTGTCCTCGCTGGCGAGGGGGAGCTTCGCAGCGAGGGCGACGGCGGCGACCCAGCGGTCGGCTTCGTGGTCCTTGGCGCCGAGGCCATGGCCTTCTCGAACGCACCAGGTCCGTAGATCGACGTACGCGTCGGTCACCTCGACAAGCGGGGGCATCACCTTCGAGGATGCGATGAGGCGGTCGAGCACGCCGCGTCGCCGGGCGCCCCAGCCAGCGACTTCGGCACCGAATCGCATCTCGGCGACGACGGTGAAGGGCAGGACCCACGCCGACCGGGTCAGGAGCGGCTGCCAGCGGGTCTTGCGCGCCGAGTCTCGAACTCCGAGCCAGGCGCTTGCGATCATCGTGTCGACGACGATCGCCGAGGGCATCGGTCAGGCGTCCTCGAGGATCTGGAAGAACTCGTCCTCTTCGTCCGGAGTGAGGTCCTCGATCACGAAGCGGCTCAGGTCGCCCATGGGCTCGAGATGTTCGAGTACCTCTGCGACGGTGGTGGGGTCACCAGGTGCAGGTCGTTGGTTGGCGGTGTTGTCCGACATGGCCTTCCCCTTTCACCGTGAGCGACTCAGCCAGGGTACCCGCGCACGCCACCGGATCGCCGTCCGGGGCCCGGCTCGCTTCGGTTGTGACACGGCGAACCAGTTGGCGACACACCAGAACGACTATCGGCGCTCCCGCGAGACTGGGGAGGGCTCAGGGCTGGTGGCGCCGGTGGCGCTGCGCCATGACCGCCACGCAAAGGCCGGCGGCGACGACGCCGAGGGTCACTGCGGCGGCCGGCCCGACCGCGACGCTCAGCACCGAGGTCAGCACGACGAGGAGCAGCATGGGACCGACGCAGCACGCGGCGAGTGCGACGAGCACCCTTCGGTCGTTGCGCTCCTCGGTGCGTCGGGTCATCGGGATACCGCCTCGGTGGCGGGTCGTGGGGCTGGCTCGTCGAGGACGGGCGGGCGCAGCGCGACACGGCGCAGGAGCTGTGCGTTGAGGGCCACGACGATCGTGGAGACGCTCATCAGGACCGCGGCGAGCGCCGGGGGCATGCTGATGCCGGCCCAGGCGAAGGCACCGGCCGCGACGGGAATGGCGAGCACGTTGTAGCCCGCGGCCCACCACAGGTTCTGGAGGCTCTTGCGGTAGGCGGCCTTGGAGAGTCGGATGATACTGACCACGGCGCGGGGGTCGGAGCTGGCCAGGATGAGCCCGGCCGACTCGATGGCGACGTCGGTGCCGGCGCCGATGGCGATGCCGACGTCGGCGCGGGCGAGTGCGGGGGCGTCGTTGACGCCGTCGCCGACCATCGCCACCTTCAGCTTGCGTGCCTGGAGCTCGGCGACCTTGGCGTCCTTGTCCTCGGGCAGGACCTCGGCCATGACCTCGTCGATTCCGAGATCGGCACCGACGGCGTCGGCGACCTGTCGGGCGTCGCCGGTGATCATCACCACCCGGCGGTCCATCGCGTGCAACTCGTCGACAGCGTGGCGGGCCTCGGCTCGGACCTCGTCCTCCAGGGCGATGCCACCGACGATCGCGTCCCCGCGAGTGAGGTAGAGGACCGATGCGCCCCGCTCGCGCCAACGCGCCGACCACTCCGACAGCTCGTCGGGCTCGGCGAGGGAGCGCTCCCGCAGGAGGGCGGGCCCGCCGACCGCGTAGGCGGTCCCGTCGACGGTCGCCTCGACGCCGCGACCGGTGATGGACCGGAACTCCGACGCGGTGGCGACGGTGCCGCGGTCTCGTGCGGCGGTGACGATGGCCCGGGCGAGGGGGTGCTCGCTGTCGGACTCGACGCCGCCGGCGAGGCGGAGAACGTCGGCCTCGTCGATGCCGGCGCCGCCTGTCACACCGACGACGGTGTGGGCGCCCTTGGTGAGGGTGCCGGTCTTGTCGAACAGGAAGGTGTCGACGGTGCGGCTCTGCTCGAGCGCGAGGCGGTCCTTGACCAGGATCCCGTTGCGGGCCGCGAGCGCCGAGGAGATCGACGTCGTCAACGGGATGGCCAGGCCGAGGGCGTGGGGGCAGGAGATGACCAGCACGGTGACGACTCGGGTGACGGCTTCGTCGGTGTCGCCGAGCAGCACCCAGACCACCCCGGTGATCGCGGCGGCTCCTGTCGCGACGTAGAACAGCAGTGCGGCGGCTCGATCCGCCAGGACCTGCGCTCGGGACTGTGACGACTGCGCCTCCGCCACCAGGCGTTGGATTCCCGCCAGCGCAGTCTCCTCCCCCACCGCGTCGACGCGGACCCGGATGGCTGAGTCCGTCGACACGGTGCCGGCGACGACCCGGTCACCGGTGTCCTTGGCGACAGGCTTGGACTCGCCGGTGATCATGGACTCGTCGAGCTCGGCAGACCCTTCGATGATCTCGCCGTCGGCGGGCACGCGGGCCCCTGAGCGGACCAGGACCACGTCGCCGGGCTGCAGGTCATCGATCGCGACTGACTCGACGGTGCCGTCGGGTCCGACCCGTTCGGCTTCGTCGGGGAGCAGGGCGGCCAGGGCGGCGAGGGCGTCCTGGGCTTGTCCGAGCGCCTTCATCTCCTGCCAGTGGCCCAGCAGCATGATCGTGACGAGGGCGGCCAGTTCCCACCAGAAGTCCAGGTCGAACGCGTCGAGCGAGGTGGCCATCGACGCCACGTAGGCGACGGTGATCGCCATGGCGATCAGCAGCATCATCCCGGGCTGGCGTTCCTTCAGCTCACGGCGGCCACCCTCGAGGAAGGGCCAGCCGCCCCAGAAGAAGATCACCGAGCCGAGCACGGGGCCGACCCATTCCATCGCGGTGAAGTCGAGCTCGTAGCCGAACCAGTCCATGACCATGTGGCTGGTGGCGACCACCGGGACGGTCAAGAGCAGGCACCACCAGAACCGTCGCCGGAATGCCTCGGTGTGATGCCCGGCATGCTTCCCAGCCGTGTGTCCGCCGCCGTGATTGCCGTGGCCGCGTGGTCCTTCGTGGCCGCCGTGGTGGCCGTCGCGGGTGCCATGGGCGGGGGCGTGGCCGCTGGTGGTCGGGGTCTGGTGCTGTTCGGTTGCCATCTCGGGGCCTCCGATGGTCGGGTTCATGATGCCGCGAGGTGCGGCTCGTCGTCGTTGGTCGGTCGCGCGGCTCGTCGTTGCCGGTGGTGGAGCACGGCCAGCGTCACGGTCGAGGCGGTGATCGCGAGGAGGCTGACCCAGATGTTCACCCGTACCCCGGCGAGGCGGGTGGCGTCGTCGATGCGCAGGGCTTCGACCCAGAGTCGGCCCAGGCCGTAGCCGCCGACGTAGAGGGCGAACAGGGTCCCGGGTCGGGCGTCGGGGCGGCGACGTTCGTAGAGGACGAGGAGCCCGGCGAGGGCGAGGTTCCAAAGCGCCTCGTAGATGAACGTCGGGTGGAAGGTGGCGAACCGCTCGTAGCCGTCAGGACGGTGGGCGGCGTCGATGCGCAGCCCCCAGGGCAGGTCGGTCGGTCGGCCGAAGAGCTCCTGGTTGAACCAGTTGCCCAGCCGGCCGATCGCCTGGGCGAGGGGGATGGCGGGGGCGACCACGTCGAGGAGCTGCGCGGCGGGCAGCCCGCGGCGGCGGGCCAGGACGACGCCGGTGAC
>WPCK01101542.1_pt1 | contig 31524 bp, 24 predicted proteins | sample 5399851 | NCBI WGS metagenome assembly WPCK01 (sample SAMN12869471, study PRJNA574797) | sludge metagenome | isolation source: wastewater treatment of pH11 | place: China:Beijing | collected 2019-05-20 | reverse complement strand
TCCTGCCCAAGTACGCTCCCGAAACCAATCCGATTGAACGCGTCTGGTGGCACATGCACGAGAGCATCACCCGAAATCACCGATGCCGGGATATGTCCGAACTGCTCCGTGACGTTTATGATTTCCTGGACGGCAACAACCACCATTTCATTGAAATGCGACGCATCTTTGCTCAGGCCGCATAGCGCTTCGATCCCGATGTGGACCTATTTAGAGACTTGGAACTCCGGTAATTCAATAACTCAATAGCCCTTGCATGGCCTGCTCCAATAGATCCGTTCGTGCCAGGCCAAGGCGATATTTGTCGGGAATTCCCGATTCACCCCAATGCGCTCCCGCAAGCTGCCCGCAAATCGCAGCCGTCGTATCGGAATCCTCGCCAAGGTTGACAGCCTTGACGACGGCTTCTTCAAAATCCTTCGCATCATGAAAAGACCATAACGCAGCCTCAAGGCTCTTGACCACCCAGCCGGATCCCTGGATGGCAGGAGGCTGTTTCGTTCGAAAAGTCCCTTCGACGACTTGCCGGATCAGCGGATGAATTGCCTTGGCTGCTTCAAGATCCTCCAACAGCGACCAGTCAGCGGAAAGCACTTCCTCGCGATCGGCTCCATGGATCAGGGCGGCGATTAAGGTTGCCAGGTATCGACAGGCGGAAGTGCACTGGTCGCTAGCGTGTGTGGGCAAGCTCGATTCTTCGGCCAGCCTCGCAAGCTCCCCGGGCTGACCGGGGAAAAGGTGACAATACCGGATCGGTACTGGTGCAAGTCGCATTGCGGACCCATTCCCGCTGGCCTGTTCCGAGCGGTCGCCGGAGAGAAGCGCGTTCCTGCCCGACTTGAACTCGACGAGAGCCTGCCGCGTCGTTATGCCAATGTCGAAGCACCGGCCGTTTACCGAGTACTTGCCGGTTTCCCACCATTCCAGGTATCGCCGTGCCTGGTCGTTGATGTCCCAGCCCGCGTTGGCGATGCTGTCCGCCAGGGCAAGCGCCATGCTCGTATCATCGGTCCATTCGCCCGCTTCCAGGCCATGCGGTCCGCCGGCCCGAAAGTGCGTTACGGGAGCAAAGCAGCCGGGAGTCATGAACTCGACAGCCGCTCCAAGTGCATCACCGACGGCAAGGCCGATTAACGCCCCTCTTCGGCGGTCGTCAAGGGACAATTTCCCAATCTTCATCAAATCTTCTTTGGTTGGGCGGCTCAAAAGAAATCACGTCTTTGGATCGAACCGACATTCTAAGAACCTGGAGTCATAAGGCAAAATACTCAAAGGGGTGCCGGGAAGAAGCTGAAGGAAGCGGCGCCGCGCAGCAACCGGAAAAAGACAGCCCTTCGGCAACGTTTCGGGCAAATCGCCGGATGTCTCCGCTGGCGATTCACGTGCGTAAAGTGGACCTCTGAAATGGACCCCGCCAGTTGGACAGAAACTGGTGTTGTTTAAGGTGCAAGGGTCTGGCGGCCCGCGGGCCTTTCACAAGGCCACGCGCGGCCGCCGTGGATGCCTGGCGGATCGCCGCCAACGCCACCTTGGCCTTGAATGACCCTGAAAATAGCCGCCGTTTCCTGCTCATCCATGGAACTCCCGTTCGACTCCGAACCGCCAATCTCTATCTTGTTGGACTGTCCAGTTTTCGGCGTCCACTTCAGTTCGACGAATTCTGTGCCGGCAAAACGTCTCGAAGGCGTTTTGAATTTTGGATTCCGTGAGTCCGTTTTCACGACTGTGTAAGTGAATAGCGCCTTTGTCGATTGAGGTCTCCCAATCGACAGCGTACAGGCTGTTATAAATGAAAAACTCAAAGATAAAATTGGTAAGGGGCGAAATGTTCTTTTGGGAATGTGGTGCGTCAACCTTGATGGCCGAAAACACTCGCCTGGAGGTGTCGTGATGCGGCCCGTGAAGTGAGGCCACGAAATTTTCTTGTGTTCATGGTGCCTCCCCGAATGCGAGTTGCCTTGCATAGGCTGCCCGATCGCGACGTCCCTGCGATGATGGCGATGAGACCAAATCCACTAGCATTGGCAGATGAACGGGACGAAGACAAACCTGCCCCAGAAACTTGCCGAAGATCGGGTCGGTCACGTCGATACGAGCTTCCTTCGCTTTGGCGTCCGTCGTTGGATAGAGGATGCTGCTTTGAGGCTGCGTCCGATGGCTGATGGCGTAAACGACCAGTTGGTAAAGCATCTCACGGGGAAGTTTCCTCTCCCACAGGTCACGATACTTGGCGTCGAGGATCGAGCGAATCGCCCCTTGTTGCGTCACGACGTAATCCGGGCGTGGCGTAGGTGACTGCCGGCCCTGCGGATTGAACTTGGGGTTGTACCGCATCATCCCCTTCAAGCCATGCTCATCCCGTACGGAGTAGCCCGGCAGGTTGTGTCGCAAAAAACGAGACACAAGTGCCTGAAAGAAGGCGTTCATGTCGAACAGGAAGCCCGGCAGCGTCGTCGTGTTCGTCTGGCCTTCAAGAACCACGCCTTGTGCTTCCACCAGCAACCGAATGATCGACAAGGCCGGGGAATACGCCTTGGTGAGCCGGTTCATCTGCCGAGCCGCTCGGTCCAGTATGATCCCGTCCAGTCGAACGGAAGTCACCTGCTCATCCATCAGGGAGGCGAGCCGCCGTGATTCACGGCGAAGATCAACGACACTGGCCATAGTTGCTGCAAACCGTAGTCCGGCCATCAGCACACGATTGAGCAGAGTGTCTTCGATTCGAGGGTGATGCAGGCACGGAAGAGTCGCTGTTGCGGTCCCGCCGTCCAATGCCATTCGTGTCAGGTCAATCCGCCCACGGGGAGAACTGAGCCGTTCACTCGTCGGGATGTAGGCCCGCAACAGGCCACGAGAGATGAGTTCTTGAATCTCGGCGTTCAATTGGCTAATCAGCAGGTCTTCAAAGCCGCATTGGTCAACAAGGTGCGTCGAATCGGAAATAAGATTCAGACGCCGAAATCCGTAGGCGTAGCGCACCAAACTGAGTAGCGACGTGCCCTTGATCTTGGGAAGGATCGTCACGCTCAGATCACCGACCCGGATTCTGCCGACGTGCGAGTACGCCTTGATTTGCAAACCTTGCCGAAGTTCCGTGAGGCCAAGCAGGTTGCTTTCGGTGATGCGTTCAACAACACGACGGGTCACGGCAGAAACATCAAGATAACGACCGGCAAGCTCAGAGCATTGGTCTGGCCCAAGCGTTTCCCATTCGGACAGCGAGATTGACGTAGTTAGGGGGATCACGACTCATCCCCCTCGTCGTCCTCATCGACCTCGACCTGCGATTCCTCAGAGGACAGCGCCTCCGAGGAAGTTGAAATGTCCATGAACGGAGCGAGAAGTCCTTGAACGAGGGCGTCCTCCTGGCCGTCATCGAACAACTCGTGGCGAACTCTTGCGGCGGCCACGTCCACGATCTGGTCGCCAAGGATGTTCCCCAACGTGCCGTAGTCCTCGTAGCAGTATTCCTCAAGAAGCGGAATAATGTCGTCTCGAATTGCCCGCTTGAGGGTTGCCAAGTCCTTGAGCGGACTGCCCCCATGCATCAGGTACGAGTGCCCGATTTGAAGATTGCGGGCATCTCGCCCGACGTGATCCCGAATTCTCGTGTTCAGGGCATCCAGCCACGCTTTTAGTGCAATACCTGCGACCGCCGAGTCCTTCAGCACGCTACTGTCGGGCATCAACTCCACGAATCCGAACCGCCGCCGCAACGCCGCATCGAGCAGGGAAATTGACCGATCCGCTGTGTTCATCGTCCCGATCAGGAACACGTTGCGAGGAATTGAGAAAATCTCCTGACTCACCGGCAGGATGATACGCTTACCTCGCTTGTCCTTTTCAAGCGTCGTCAGCAGTTCGCCAAAGATTCGAGGAATGTCGCCCCGGTTAATTTCATCCACGATCAGGTAGAAGCTGCGTTCGGGCGAGGCATTGGCGTCCTTGCAGAGCTTCTTGAATACTCCATCCCGAAGCTCGAACGAGACTTGTCCGTTGACAGTTTTGGGGCGGTAGCCTTCGAGAAAATCCTCGTAGCCGTAGGCAGGATGGAAACAGCAGAGGCGGACAAGCCCAGCGTTGTCGCCGCGGCCAAGTACCGCAGAGCGTTCAGACTCATCCAAAGCCTCAAACAGCTTCCCATAGACGGACAGTGCGGCAAGGTCGTTAGCGGTGTTCTCTGCCCAAAAGGTCTTGCCGGTGCCGGGTGGCCCATAAAGGACAACTTGACTCTTTCGTTCCAAGACGGACTGAATTCTACCCGGAACGCCCGTAAGCCGCATGGGACGATTGATCGTCGTCTGACTCTCTTTTTGGTTCGGCAGTCTCACCGAAGGTGATTGAAGTTGCCGTTCAATTGCCAGCAGGTTCTCGTTGGATTTGCCGAGTTCCCGTACCGTCGATTGCAGTCCTTCAGTTGCTTCTGGAAGTTGCCATTCGTCGTCAGTCAACCATTCCACCTGCCGCTGGTGTGGGAAGTCAAACTCTGATTGGAACTCATATCCCCCAAGTACTCGACCGATTCCGAGAATGGCCATTCCATCAGCCGCAAGTACAATGTCGCCTTCGCCGATCCCAACCACGAACTGTGTTAGCTGCGAACCCTCCCGGCCAGTCGTCCTCGGATCGTTTGGATACGCTTTGGCAAGCAGGCTTTTCAGCTTTGCTACTGTTTCCTTTTTGCCGTCCAGCCACGATATATCACCTAGTTCTGGCCAGCCCACCGCAATGCAACTACGGTCGCGCATCATCGACCAGTAACTTTTCCCCGGCTTGCCAGCTGTTGTCGCAATTCTCCAGTAGCGATGGAGACGCCCATGCACCGAGTTGATCGTTGTCGCGAAATGATTCATTCGAAGGCCGACTTCCTTGGCGGCAGCGATGAATCGCCCGGCGCAGATATATCGACCGTCTCCCTCTGGCGGAAGTTGCAGCATTTTCAGCAGATGAAACCGCTGCCAATACGGGCTGTGATAGTCATCGAGCTTTTCGGGGAAGAGCAGGCTGAAATATTTGTGGCCCCATGCCAGCCGGCTCACGTCCGGAGCAACCTCGTCCATCTGGTCTTGAAATTCGGCGTAGTCCTCGTCGGTGGCGTCAACTTCGAGGTTTTCGAGAAGTGCGATTCCCTTGAGTAACTGGTCCCGGTGACTGCGGGCGATCTCGATTGCCTCATCCATGGTAATGTCCTGCGGCTGATTGGCCTTTTCACCGCCCGCCTGCCAGTTGCCGGTTTCCTTCCGACGAAAGATTCGGAACTTCAGGGCGCTGCCACCGGCAATGCTGCCGAACCTCGGTGTCTCGAACTCGTCGTCGTTCTTGAATTCCAGCCAGTAAACGAGGCTGTCACGATTGCCGTGATCGTGCATGAGGGTTAGCAACGCTTCGCCGTCCAACCCCGCCAGCACAGAAGGGCCGAACTTCTCACGAAACAGGGCATATTCCTTATCGAGTTGCTGCGGCGTCGGGAGTTTTCGCTCGTTCAGTAGCTGCTGGTATCGTTCGGTGATTTCTTTTCGTTTGCTTTCATCAAGCAGTTGGACCTGAACATCTCGTGACACTCGCTTGATTTCACTCAGGGTGTGACCATCGGCTCGTTTCCACGAAATCCAGCCGTTAGCCGTTCGACCCAAGACAGCAGCAGCGGCACCACTTGGGGATTTGAAGAGATAATCCTTCGCAAACCGCAACTTCCCCTCATGCTCTTCCAAGACTCCTTCGTTGAGCAAGCGCTGATGGACGGAGTTTACACTCTTGCCCGAAGGGACCGTTTCACGCCGAGCGAAGGAACCCGCTTTGACGAGGAAGCCGTTGTCGGTGAAAACACCCTTGGCGTCGGCGTCCGGTCCTGAGAGTTCGTATTCTTCGACTGGCGTGTCCACGGTCACCCCCGCTGATGTTCTCTTAAACCTGTTTTAATTGCCCACTATGAATAAGCCGGTCGAACTGTTGCTCCACCCGCTTTGGCATCGTCCCGCCCCGGACCAGCATTCCCAATTCCATGTTGATCGTGAAGGCTTGCTGGGTCAGGTTCGCCGATGAAAGGAACAGCCACTCGCCATCGGCCACGGCACACTTGACGTGCAAAACGCCGACCTTGTTGTTGTCACCGAGGGGCCGGTTCTCCTTCGGCCAGAAGTAGACGGTCGAGCAAGCCGCCACTTCCTGCCCCAACGCCTTGATGGTACTGTACTCGCCCTCGCCCTCGACCTTGTCGGGAGTTTCCAAGATGACCGTCAGCCGGACTCCCCGCTTAGCCGCTCGCACCAGTGCCTTGCCGATATTCGGAATCTTGTAGACGGCGAAACTCACCAGCGTGATCCGGCTCTTGGCGGCATCCAGCACTTGCAGGATCGCCTGTTCGGTGCGGCGGAACGGCGTGTCTTCGGTGTCGGGGCCGGTCCACACGAGTTCGACCGAGTGCGAATCCCGATGCGTCTGCTCCGACAACGCCGCCGTTTGGAGCGCCACGCATACCGTTCGGGCATCAACTTCTTTTGCTTCACATCGCCAGCGATCCACAAACGCAAGAGCCAAGTCTCGATGCTGGTGGTGCGGCACTCGCTTGGTAATCTCTGCCCGCAACGAACTCTCGGAACAGGACAGAATCGCAGCCGCAACCGACTCGGCGGTGCTGCTGGGCAAGCTGCACGCCAAGGCGTATGCGGATTCAACGATGGCCCGTTCCGGCGTCATGGATCACCCGAAGAATGCCAAGTTGGTGCGTTCCACGGTCGGCACCAACGCCGACCGATCCAGATACTTGTTCCCCCGCTCACACGAGGTTTCCGGCAAGAACGAGCAAGCGTGGCAGGATGCCCCGTGAAGTTTTTCGCCGCTGCCAGCCGTATGCTCCGAGCAAAGCGGATCGGAAGCACACAAGCTCATTTTCTCTAACGCCCGGCGAATGTGCCGATTGAGTTTGGCGGGTTCGCCAAGGGCGCAGAGTCCACCGAGCGTTCCTTCGCTGTCCGGTGCCGCTGTGTAGATCAGCACGCCCGCCATCGGATCGCCGTCAGCAGGATTGCGGGAGTAAATCCGCTCAGTGATCGAGGCACTAGTGTAACCACACTCGATGGCCAGTTGCCGAATAAGGGCGTGGGCGAACGTGTGCAGCAGAACGTACCGAATGCCGGGATAGCCCTTGTTGGGTTCGAGGTTCTTGCTGGCCCGCCATGCTTGATGGCCAACCTCGAACTCCCGGTCGTAGGCATGGTTCTTCTTTACCCAATCCTGAATCAGCTTCTCGGAAAGCTGAAAGAAGATGCCCTCGCCCCGTGTTTCACAGGCAGGCAACCACGTCGGGTCTTTACGGGAAATCTTGGCCCGGTTCTCAGGCGGCAGATCGGCGGCGCTGTCGAAGTCCCGTGGGGACATAATGCGGGTAAAGCCCACCAGCGCCCGAACCTCCCGCAGCTTCTCCACCAGCACGATCTTCTCGAAGTGCTTGGTGAAGTCGGTCGGTGGGTCCACGATTCGCAGCTTAAATGTCCGGCTGGCCTTCGCCTTTGACGGGTTCGAGAAGACCTTCCATTCCGGCGACTTCAAATCGTCCGGGTCTTCAATTTCCTCGCCGGTGCCCTGATTCTTCCTCCGAATGGCCTCCCATATTTGGTCGTCGTTGTACTTGCTCAAGTCCTTGACTTGGCCGATGAGCCGGAATGCTTTCAGCACGTCGATACTCGTGGCCTTTTCCAGAACGGCCCAGTTCTCTTCGACCAGCCGTCCCAGATCGTCGGCGGATTGTGGTATCGACAGAGCTGAAACCAGCACAGGGAACCAAAGATTTGAAGCACCAAGAGCGATGGCCCGCATGTTTTCCACATCGCAACCATTGGGATCAAATTCCCTCAAGTGCGGGCGGCGACCCCTACATGCCGGCAACAGTCCTGCGCGAGCAGGACCAATCACTTCGGACATTCGCCGTTTGACAGTGCAACCGTCACATGCGATTTGCACATCTGCCATTTCCCCAGAAGGGCCGAATTCAAGTAGTCGTAAAGGGCCCTTGCATTCGGTAGGTCCTCTGTGCAAATACTCCACCCATGGGAAATCATCGAGATGCCCGTGTTCGCACGTCACCATGAAACGGGCCGGGACCACCAAAGGCAACCGTCCTTGAGTCGTGCAGTTGTGGACGTAGCAGGCTCGGTCGGGCCGGTAGGGGTAAACCTTCGGCTCAAACAGACCGGAACTTATCGGGGCCAACAACCGGCATTTCGAGCAAACCATCCAGCGGGGGAAGGGAGCGACCGGCACGCCGATCTGCCGGGCTTCATCGAACCAGTTGGTTTGAGAACCTTGCGTTTCCGGTCCCCGTGGGGGCGTGAGGAAACGGCTCACCTGCGGGCCAAGAATGGACTGAGCAGACCGCAACAGGCGCTCTTCGGCAATCTCGTTGGAATGGGCGTTGGGCCAGTCGTCCAAGCCCATCACGATCACCGACATATTTGGCAGATCGACCAGCGACCCGATGCCGAACGTCGTGAGGGTTTGGCTGGGGCGAACTTCCCCAACCTCGGATTTTCGCATGTGGCTGGAAGTAGTCATGCCCCCTCCGGGTGGCGGGTGGCGGGTGGCGAGTGGTGCGTTGAAGAGTCCTCGGAGGATTCTGGCTCCTCACTTTCCACTCCCAACTCGTCACTCACGTCATCGAGTCCGCCATCGCTGATGATGAACTTCACGGGCGGCTCAACCTCCCGCAACGAATTGAGGCAAGTGAACTCTTCCCAGCGTTCCATGCCGGGACTGTGTAGCAGCTTCACTGAGGTTCCCTTCTTGGGGCCATCCGAGCCGTAGGGTTCGGTGTACGTCAGTGTTCGCCCGCCCGTGGTGTTCTGGGCTTCCGCCTGCCACAGGTCGGCCTTACTCAACAATTCCGCCCGGCAGAAGTCTCCGGTCTTGTTCCCGTCCCCAATGAGTTCCGCCCGCTTCGCAATCGTCTCGATGGCGTCCTGAACGTAAGGATTGCCCGTAGTGATTCGGGCGGCGGCTTCATTCGGGTTGAACTCGACACCCCGCAGCCGCACGAGCGACACGAGCAAGCCCGCCAATCCCCGTTGCAAGGCACCCGGCGAAAACGGCGTCACCGACAGCGGTTCAACGTGCTTGTAAAACGTCGTGTGGTAATGCTCGAAGGTTTCGTAGTGGGACAGGTCACGAGGTCTGGCCCAATTGAACACCGTGCAGACCAAGCCGGGAAATGTACGACCGACACGGCTGGTCGCTTGGATATATTCCGCCGTTGCTTTCGGCTGACCGGCGACGATCATCAGGCCCAACCGCTTCACGTCCACGCCGACCGAAATCATGTTCGTGGCCAGCAGCACGTCCAGCGGCTTCTTGGGAATGTTCTTGTAGTCCTTGGTCTTGAACGCCTCTTTGCGTTGTTCTTCGAGTTCGGGATCGAACACCGCTTCCAGCCGGTCGAGAATCTGCGGAATGTCTTCCGACCGCATACGGCTCGTCAACTCGGCAAGATAATCGCCGCTGAAGAAGCGTTTGGCCAATCCCCGACGATCCTGCTTGCGACAACGGGAGAACACGTCGTCATCGACCAGACGCCGCATCCCGCCAAGCTCTCGCATCGAGTTGAAGTAGCCCACGAGAGTCATCCACGGATCAACTCTCTTGCCGTACTTCTCGTAAAGAGCCTGAGCCGAGCAGAGGTAGGCGGTGTAAACCCGGATCAATGCCGCTTTCAACCGGCGACCGGGGGCACAGATGCCGAGATAGCGCCGACCAAACTCTTGCTCGGTCGGTTCCCGCTGAACAGAAAAGAAATTGTCCCGCACATCGAGGCCGGGTGGCGGGAAGATGTTGACCGTTCGCAGGAACAGGCTCCGCACCTGCACGTCGGCGTTCTTGATCGTCGCCGTCGATGCGATCACCTTGGGCCGGACCTTCTTCCCGTTGACCTCCCAAGTGCAGAGCTTGTCGATGGCCGTCTCGTAAAGGCCCACGAGCGTTCCCAGCGGTCCGCTGATGAGATGCAATTCGTCTTGAATGATGAGGTCGGGTGGACGCAGGGCCGGGTGTTCCTGCAACTTGGCTGAGGGCAACCCGAACTTCGACTTCGGATGGAAAGTGGAATCCTCAATCTCTGGTGATTTGAACCCGTGCCTGTCGCAAATGCCGTTGACCTGACCGAAGAGCATCTGCACTTCACCCTTCCACGGCATCTGAGCGAACTTGTCCACCGTGGCGATGAGCAGCGTCGGCAAACGGCGGTAAATCTCTTCATCCACCACGACGACTGGCAACCCTTCATTCGCCGCTTGCCGTTTGCTGAAGAGGCATTGTCCGAATTTGTCACCGCAGTAAGTGAGCGTGCGACCGGCACCGTGCGGGTAGGGTTGAGCGTCCAGATGCTTACCCGCCTCGATGGCGCTGCCGCACCACGGACAGGCAGTGAGTTGGTACGGGGTGCCGATCCCGCCGCCCACGAATTGGTTGCCACGGGCCTGCTTGATCGCTTCGACGGCATCATCGGTGCGGTTGGGCGTCGTGCGGCGACCGACCCATAGGCCAATGCGGAACGGCGTCTTCCCCCAGCGAGCATCACCGTGTTCAAGGGCTTTGCGACGAATCGACTCGCAGGCACAGATGAGCGCCGTGGCCCGTTGGAATTGCTGAATGGTGAGCAGCCGCAGCGTGTACCGCATCAGGACGGCCACGCCTTCATCGCCCACTCGCCCAGCAATCGCCCCCTGCAATCGCCGCAGGGCCATCGTGTAGGCCGACAGGCCCAAGTAGGCTTCGGTCTTACCACCACCCGTGGGAAAGAAGAGCAGATCGGCCAAGGCTTCAGGGCCGACGCCACGTTCGGAGTGATCGAGCTTGGTCACGCCGGGCAGGTTGAGCAGGATGAACGCAATCTGGAACGGTCGCCAACTGCGGTTCTTTTCTTCGTCAACGTCTTTGTCGAAGTCGGGCTGCTCACCCCGCCGTACCCGCTCGGAATAGATCGAGTGCGTGCGTTGAAGCCACATGGCCCGGTTCATAAACAGAAACGCTTCGCACGCCTTCGTGTCCTTCGTCAGTAGCGTCAGTCCCTCTTCGATCCGCTTGAGGGTCAAACGGCAGTTGTCGATGGCCACGCTACCCGCATCGCCAAACTGCGAGAGTCCTTCCTGCGGGTCTTTGAGCTTGGCTTCCTCTCGGTCGATCCACTCCCTGTAGGCGGCGACGAGCGGTTCGAGTTGCTTGGGCAGTTTTTTGGCGTCCGACTCGGCCAGCAACTTCATGTCCAGCACCAGCCCGGCGAGCTTTCCAAACGCCGGATTCTCGTCGGCGTCCTTTTCGGTCGGTGGAGCCGTGCGTAGGACTTCGTAGGTCGGGACGATCACCGTCTCGATGCTCGTCGCCTTGTCGAATGACTCAGGGGAAACCTCGGCGTGAATGCTGACGCCGTGCCCCACGGCGAACTCGACGTGATGCCGGTAGAGCATCGCCGTCAGTCGCTCTTCGAGATCGTCGTTGTTGCCAAGAGTCGAGCGTTTGCAGAACACGGCCTGTCCGTCCTCGCCGCTGGCCGTGAGCTTCGGCTGAAAGATGTGGAACTCGTCCTTGGGCCGCAACTCTTCTTGAGCGTTGACGAGAAACAGCGTGACGATGAAGTGGGTGTTCCGTTTGCGGACCTGCCCCTGAATGTAAACGTCGGGGAACTGCGGATCGGGAGCCTTCGCCTTGATCGGCCCGTCCTTGAGCGGGATCGTGATGCTGCCGCCCCGTGTGTACCGCTTCCAGACCTTGAGCGGGTTGCCCTTGTAATCCTGCTGATCGTCTCGTTTCTCCCGCTTGTACTGACCCCAAGAGGCGCTGGCCTTGATCGACTTGGCATCGCCATCGACGCAGAAGCTCATGCCGAATGACGACGGTAGATGAGCTTGAACGACCGGAATATCGGCGTCGGTGTTGCCATCGTCGGCGGTGTCGCTGCCACCCTCGGAAAGTTCGTCGGGGATGAGCGGAATCTCTTCGTCTTCTTCCTCATCGACGGCGGGCTTGGCGGCGGCACCTGCGGAGCGGCTGGGAGCCAACACGCCGACGAGGTAACGATCCCGCACCGTGCGTTCGGTGAGTTCTTCACCCTCCCCGCCAGCCGGTCCCAAAAGATCGCCAAGCACCATCGCTTCGAGTTCGGCTCGAAGCTGGTGCTGGGAGGGCAGACTACTTGTGTTACTCATTACTGCAACTCGCTCGGTAGTTCGTACCTTGTTCCAGACGCCTTTCCAACTCGTAGCAGCCTTCCATTTGCGACCATGAAGTTGAAAAAGGTAATTGCTTGGTCATAGGACACTCCCGTCAATGCACGCAATTCCCGATTCGTAATGCTGGGATGGGTTGCAAGATATTGAATCATGTGCCGCTCACATGATTCTGATTGTGTGTCAGTAAGTGAGGCCATCTGTTCACGCTCCCGTCGCAATCAAGCCAAGCGAAGCGCACTCAAGCGAGAAGTAAATCATTCGTCATCCTCCATGTCGAAGAGGGTAGATTCTCCCTTGGCTGGTATGCTGGCCGCTTTCTTCTTCTGGGCGGCCTTCTTGGCAGCTCCCTTTTTGCCGTGGAGTCCTTGCTTCTCTTCCTCGGCGTAGCGTTCGTGGTTGAGTTTTAGCAGGAGTCGCAGGACTTCACGGCGGGTGGGTTCGCTGATGGTGAAGCGTACACCAAGCTTGGTTTCGTGAAAGTTGTGGTCAAGATCGAGGTCGTTCCAGCCGTAGATAGCGGCAACTGCCTGATCCATTTCGACGTGCAGTTCTCGTAGTTTTCTAATGTCGGCAGATGACTCGTCAGGATCGTGGAAGCGGTTGTAGGTCTTGGTCAGCCCCTCGTTGCGTTCCCGCATAAGTGCTTTTCTAAAACAATCAAACCGTTCCCCAATTTGGTCCAATTGCAATTGTGTTTGCGTACACAATAAGGGAAATGGAAATGCACCGTAACACAAAGAAGGGGTGTATCGGGGTCGAGATTCCAAGCTAGCACCGAACTCCAACGCCCAGATGCGATGCATCTCAGATTGAAGCAGCATCAGTCTGTGGTACTGATCAAATGCAAAAACTGGCAAGGTTTGGTCAAAAATCTGGCCAGTAGTAACGAATGCGAATGCGTGATGTTTACTTGTCAAAGCCTTGGCGATGACACGGTCCTTGCCTTGAATCGCTAAATAGAGATATTTTGCATCCCCGGCAAAACGCCACCAATTTGTGCCACGAATGGTACTCATTGCGTTCTTGCCAATGATCTTGTCTCGCTCTGGCTTGACCCTAGCTCGAACGATATCTAGTGCGAGCGGATAGTCCTCGGCACATTTATCGTTGGCTCCGGTTCTTGTAAGGGGCCAGTCATAAAAGCAGATAACCCAACGGCGGCCCGACTGATCAACTGTAGCATTCAGGTCATCACCGTTGATGTACCGCTTGACAACATCCTTGTACTTGGAATCAGTATTGAAAAGACTTGCAACTTCATCGTCAGTGAGTAGGAATCCTGCTCCCATGACGTATGAGCCGATGAAGGACTGATTTGTGTTTTGCACTAGGGGCTGCGGTGCGGCAAGTTGCGAAGCATCAGAGCGAACTAGGAGGCTTGCGATGCCTTCTACTTGGTTGTCATCAAGCCAATAAGTACCATTCCATTCACCTGACAAAATCCATGCAACCGAAATCTGAAGGCTTGCGCTACCGGGCCACTGAATACTTTTATACGCACGAATAATGGTGCCTCCGCCTTCGACAATTTGGTTCAATCCTACTTGATGGGAATCGCCTTCGGAGACGGTATTCGTTCCGATCAAACCGAGTGAACCCTGCCGAGACAGCAGGCTGAAAGCTCGTAGGAAGAAATAGGAACAAAGATCAGCCGTCCCCCGGACGCCTCTTATGCCGAGAGCAAGCTGATGCACTAGCCACGCCCTCCATTCTGTTCCGAACGCTGTCTCTAGCTTTAACCCACCCATAAACGGTGGATTCCCCACGAACGCATCGAACCCGCCCCGCTTCACGATCACTTCGGGGAATTCGAGCGGCCAGTGGAACATCGTCTGGCCCCGGCGTTCCTTGGCGGCGACTTGCTCGAACTCTGCGGTCGGCCCTTTCTCGAAGTACAGCACGGATTGATTGGCAGCGTGGCGTACCCGCTCCAACTTGTCCTTTGCACTCTCACCCCAGAACTCAGCGGCCACGAGCAAGTCCGCCGCACACCGCAGGCGGGCGATCTTCTCGTTGGCTTCGGTAAGCAACTTCTCCTGCCGCTGCACGTCATCGACCGTGTTGGCGGGCATGTCTTCGAGCTTGAGCCGTAGAGTGATGGCCTCATCCACGGCGCTGTCGAGCGGTCCCTTGAACAGCACGGCATCGTCGGCATCAGGCTTGAGGCTGTAATGCCGCAACTGGTCGATACTGTGCAGCCCGACCAGCGAATCGCCACAGCGGATGGAGTGGTCGAGAAACTCGAACGGCTTGTCCTTGGCCAGCGTTAAGAGCCACAGTGACAACTTGGCCATTTCCGCCGCCAGCGAGTTCTTGTCCACGCCGTACAAGCACCGCTGGGCGATGATCCGCATGGCGTACGTCTTCCGCTCGGCGGGATCATCGGGGATCAGGGCTTCATTCGTCTTGCCGGTCGAGGGCATCCCCTCCGGCGTGATGCCGGGCGTATTGGGATTGGCCTTCTTAGCATTGTCCCATGCTTCCAACAGCCTTTCGGCCATGTAGCGAGCGGCTTGCACCAAGAACGCACCCGACCCGCAGGCCATGTCGCAAATCTTGAATTCAAGCAGTTCCTTGGCCGACTTGAGCTTCCATTCCCCCTTCGGCTTGCCTTCAGCCGGGCCGACATAGACCAGCGGCTCCAACGTGTACTGCACGATGGGTTCGGTCAGGCTGCGGGGCGTGTAGTGCGTGCCGCTGGATCGCCGGTCAGTCCCCGCCGTCACGAAGACGCTTCCCTTGGGAATGACGACCGGATAGCCAAAGTTATCTTGCCGCACCAATCCGGCCAGCGGCTCGACTCGCTTCCACAGGGCGTTGTCGCTCTGACAGGCGGTGCGGAAGCGAGCGGCGTCGTGCTTGTCGAGTTCGAGCTTGAGCGACTTCTTGAGGGCACTGTCCGACTTGCCGGTTTCGTCCTTGAGGAACTTGACCAGATCACCTTCGCCCTTGGCTAGAAGTTCTTCGAGCTTCGCCAGCGGGAGTTCGGGTTCCTTATCACGAGTTCCGGCCAGACCGAGGAACGGTTCGGCGGCACGCTTGGCGGTGTGGTCCAACAAGCCTTCGTAAACGTGGCCGATCTGTTCAATGTCGAGCGCTCGGAAGCTCAGCCGACGAGCTTCCGCTGGCCCGCCGCCCGGCACCTTGATTTGCAGGAGTTGCAACGCTTCGAGCAGATGCAGCACGGTGCGGTTGTTGACCGGCAACGGGTTAGCTTCGCTGTCTTTCCATGAGGTTCCCCGCTTGCGACCTTCAAGGAACGGGAAGCGGTCGGGATTGAAGAGGTTGCCGCCGTAGGCCGGAATGTGAACGTCGTCGTGCTTCAAGCCGCCGTACACCGCACGGAACGCCGCCAGCAGCCGGGGCCATGCGTCGTAGCGGCGTTCGAGCAGTTCTTCGCCGTGCTGGTCGGCCAATTCCCGCAGTTGCTTGCTGATCGTGGAGACGGAGTAGTTCTGTTCGTAAACGGGGAAGGGCTTGCTGGGAATAAGTTCCCGTTCCTCGGCACAGAAAAGGAACACCAGCCGCATCATCACCGTGAGCGCCGACTCGTAGAGTTGTTCCGGCGATACGTCGGCCAAGAGTTCACGGCCAAAGTCCTGATCGGCCCGGTCGAGCGAATGAATCAGCACTTCGACCGCCCGCCGCACCTGATAGCCGAGTTGGTCGGTGACTTCCTGCTGATTGGAAGCACTCTTGGCGAGCAGGGCTTCGAGCGTTTGATCGTCGGGGACGTTGAAGAATCGGCTGGCCGAAAGCAGGCTGCGAAAGGCCCGCAACGTGATGTATTCTTCGATCCAAAGTGAGGCGTACCACGACGCATAGCCGGTTGTTTCGCCCTTGGGGGCATCGACCAGCATCCAGTGTTCGCCGTTGGTCACGAGGCCGAGCCGCACGCCAGTGCCATGCAGCAACTCGGTCATGCGAGTATCGGGCGATGCTTTCCAAGGGGAGCCAGCGACGTAGCTGGTGAGTTCCTGCGACCGGGGATACGTCTGGACCAGCAGCCGGATGGAGTGGTGGGTGGCGAGTGGCGAGTGGCCAGTTGAAGAAGCAACTGCGTCCGCAGGGTTGATTAGCGCGAACGTCGGGCGAAGAAATTCGCCATGTTCAGGTAGTTCGACCTGTAGAGTTTGCGGAATCGCCTGGCCCTCCAGCAGTAACTTGCTGGGCAGGTCCAACGTCTGCTGCAAGACAAACCTGATGAACGCATAATGGCGCTCCGGTGTCTTTGCTCGCCACTCATCACTCGCCACCCGCCACGCTTCATATTCCTGCCTGAGCAGCCGGACATGCTCCGGGTCGTGAGGTTCCAAGCCGGTATTGAACGCTTCCATCAGCACAGGCAGGCTCAGGAACGGGCCTGATACCGGCACGAGCGAAAGCCATTCAGCGTGGTGGCGTGCGATGGACATGGTAGTATTACCTGTTGATGAATTCGTCACTGAGCCGACATGCAATGGCACGCCCCATCACACGCCAGTATTGCTCGGTTGGTGCTTGGTCTGTTTGTCCCGTAGCAAATTGCGTGAAACACGCCTGTACGTTTCCGATGTTTCCTTGGCGGTAGGCTTCATTGTGCAAGAGTGGCACAGCAGAACGAAAGAATCTGACGAGCGAGTCCTTGTCAACGTTGGGCTTCGCCATCGTCTTCACCGCCTGCTGAAGCATTCCTTCCCCTTCATTCTCAACGCACAAGCGATGAATCAACCCTGTGTGTCCTGTCTTTGGCTTTAGCTCAACAGGACTCGGCCAATTCAAGATGATCTTCGTGTGCGTCGATGCGGCTGTCAGAAAGGCAAACGCAACCTCGCTGATTTTTTCACGAGTCCACGTTGTCTCCTGTTGACCGCCAAGCATCCACGCCAAAAGTCCGAAAACAGTTTGATAGCCAAATAGAAGACAAAGTGTCTCGCTTGGGTTCGTTACACGCACGAACTCCGAAAGTTCTTGTCGAATGACGAACGGCTCATTCGCTTCCTTCTTCTTTCTCTGGAAAATGTTGAGTCGCCTCTCGCCCTTGTCTTTCAAAAGTGGTTCCAGTTGGTCAATTAGGGACGCCGTTTCCTTTTGTTGTTGTCTCAGTACGTGAATTGTGGCGAGCAGCGGGGTCATCACATAGTTGCAGAACACTCCGTGGCGAGCATCGAATGGCTCAAGCTCGCTACCCAGAAGTCCGCACGGCGTGATCGTGTATTCACTGCCGTCCTGCTTCAACGGGATTGATTCCCCAATTAGAAAGACAGTTCGCACGACTTACCCCCCCGTCATATTTTCAGGGACCAAAAACGTTACAGCCACGGGGAACATGCGGACCCGCGTGTCGGCAAGCCGTGCCCGGATCGCTTCCGTCTCCTGTTCGATTTCGTCAGGGATTTCTTTCGCCCTCGCTCGCATGGCGTCCTTGTTCCGCTCGAAGCATTCCTGCTCCAGGTCGGGCGGCTCAAAGCCAGAATTGAATGCCTCCATCAGCACGGGCAATCTCAGGAACGGGCCTGATACCGGCACGAGCGAAAGCCATTCAGCATGGTGGCGCGCGATGGACATTGGTTAGTAGCCCGGCTCGTTGGTTGGTTCGCCGACTTTGGCGATCACAGCTTCGATAAGTTGCTTCGTCTTTTCGTCGTTCTCCTGCAAGTCCCCGAATCCACGAATGAGTCTTCGAGCATCAATTGGTGCCGTCTCAGGGTAGGTGTTTTCCTTGAGCTGTTTGGCGATTGCGCGAATTAGCTGCCGTTTGGCCTGGTTGTTGACCTTCGCCTTATACTCGTCATAGTCGTAGCCAGGAATCGCATTCGCATAGTGACGATTGCTCCATGCACGATCATGTGATTTGACATGACTATGTCGGTAGTGCGTCACTAATGCCGCGGCATGCAATCCAGGTCGATTTTGGCGAAATGCGATTTTCAAATAACCGAACTGCTTAAAGGTCACTCCACATTTCGGGCACCATACAAGTTGGTGCGTGTCCCAACAGCCACGACAAACAAGCTCAGACTCCGCAAGTTGAGCGTCTTGAATCGAAATCTGTCTTCCGCAAACCACGCATGCCCCCACTTCGTGGCGAGAGGCGCATTGCGAGCACACAACATCATCGTGCCAAGTGAAACAGGTCCTTTTTCCAAGGAACCATTCGCGTTCGCAGTCTTCGCACCAGCATTCAGTGTGGCCTGTTGGTACCTCATCGCCACAGAACTGACAAGGAACGGTCTCCTTCCGCCATTCTGCTGACATCCCGCAGTTCCTGCATTCAATTCGATCTTCAAAAACGCGCATCGCTCTGACTCCTCATTCAGCTCTGCCAGCGATCTTTTCAGGGACCAAAAACGTCACGGCCACGGGGAACATGCGGGCCTGTGGATCGGCAAACCGTGCCCGAATCGCTTCCGTCTCCCGTTTGATTTCTTCGGGGATTTCCTTCGCCCTCGCTCGCATGGCGTCCTTGTTCCGCTCGAAGCGTTCTTGCTCCGGGTCATCGAAGAGCGACGGCTGAATGTAGGCCGGGTCTTTGAGTTCGGCCTCAATGGACTTCTTCAGTTCGGTCAGGATCGAGGTAATGTCCTTCGCTTCCTTCTCGGCCCGATCCGCCAGCTTTTTTTGCAGGCCATCGACCATCTGCTTCATCCGGGCTTCGAGAGCCGAGGCCAAGGACGACGTGAACGACGGATAGAGTTCCAACAACTTCGCCTTCACCGCCGCCGAAGGTTCTTTTGCCGTCGCCCCGGCAACCGCCGACTCCGTTTGTCCGACGTTGAGGCGACTTCCCCATTTCTGGTCCTTGATGAAGCCGCCAGCGGCGATGATTTCTTCGTGCAGTCGGTAGCTGTCGCCGCCGATTACCACGAGCCGAGCGTGAGCGATCACGGCGGGAGTATCAAGAACATCGTTGGGCGCCACACGGGCCGTCACCCGTTGCAGTTTCGACCGGCCCTTTTCCGCCCAGACTTCGGCCCGCAACAACCGCAGGCACATCTGGGGTAGGCGGTGATTGAGATGGACCAGCACCACGTCGTCCCGGCCTTTGGAAAACGCTTCATCGAAGGTGATCGGGCGAATGTCTTTGGTGTGGGGATGTTCCAGACCTTCGGCACATGCGGCCCAGCTTCCCTTGAGTGGCGGCAACTGGAAGAGGGGTGAGTGGTGGGTGGCGGGTGGTGAGTGAATATAAGACGATGGCTTTTCAACAACCAAACTGTAGTGGTTTTCGGCGGTTGCAGGACGAGAACTTTTCGCCGTTTTCTTACTCGTCACCGTTGTCTCCTGCTTGCCCGCCACTCGCCACTCGTCACTCGCCACTGGCTTTAGCGCGGGCTGTCCCGCCAATGCCAAACCGACCTGAACAACTTGAGCGATGTTCTCAGGTGACAACCGCAATTCTTTCCGTGTCTCCCGATACTGTTCCATGAGCGCCTGAACCTGCTTTTGCAAGTCCCGCTCGAACTTGAGCATCTTGCGGATCGGCTCGGCATCTTTCTCAGCCTTCTCGGTGTTGAGCGTGGTGCGGCGTCCGAGCATGGCCTCTTCGACTTGCTCGGCAATGACCGTCCCGACTTTGCCGAGGTCTTCCCGAATCGTTTCGATCTTGAGCGCCACCCGCATCAGGAATTCAAGGTCGGCCTCGAGAGTTGAGAGTGAGGAGTGGTGAGTGGTGAGTGAGGAAGGGCGACCTGAAAGTTCTCTCCACTTTTCACTTTTCACTCTCCACCCACTCGGTACGAAGTGGAAGACCTGAACCTTGTCGGCCTTCTGCCCGTGACGGTCCACACGCCCATTCCGCTGCTCCATCCGGTTCGGGTTCCACGGGATTTCGTAGTGAATGAGCCGGGAGCAGAAGTTCTGGAAGTCCAAGCCTTCGGAAGCGGCATCGGTCGCCAAAAGAATGCGAACGGGGCTGATTTCAGGTGCCGTTTGGAAGGCCGCTTTGACTTCCTCCCGTTTCTCCGAGTCCATTCCGCCGTACATCGTCAGGAGCCGGTCGCCATCGGTGAATCCTTCCACCGACAAAACCTCTTGCAACCAGTTTTGCGTGGCCCGGTACTCGGTGAAGATGATGACCCGCTCATTCGACCACTTGCCGCCCAGCTTGAGATGCTCCTTGAGCCACGCCACGAGTTGCTTGACCTTGGAATCCCGCTGACCACGGGCACGCTTCGCCCAGTCCTTCATCCGTTTCAGCAGGGCTTCTTCGTCGGCGGTCGGTTCGGCAAACAGTCTCGTTGCCGTGTCGAGAGCATCGGCGGTCGCCTCGTCGTAATCGCCGTCGTCGGCGTACTCTTCGTCCATCCGGTCGAGTTCGAGTTGCAGCGTTTTGTACGTTGGCTTGGCAACTTTCTTCTTGGCGGTGTGCAAGGACTTCTCGTGCTGTTCCAACGTGGTCAGGAATGCGGCGGGGCAGGAGAAGAGCCGCTTCTTTAGTGTCTTTAACACGAACTCGGTAGCGAACCGCTCAGCATTGTCTTCCGCCCGTGAGGACCGCAGTTTCGTGTACTGCCGCAAGGCCGCATGTATCTCCCGCTCTTCGTCGGTGTAGGGAACCTCGATAGGTTCCAAAATGCGTGGAGGGAAACGGCGAATGCCCAGATGGTTAAAGGCGAACGACGGGTCGCTCTTGAGGCGGCGAACCATGACCGCTTCGAGTTGCTTGCGATCCGGCTCCGTACCCCGTGAGAACCGCTGGTTGTCGAGCAGTTCGAGCAGGGCGCTGAAACTCTCCCGATAGCCGTTGTGCGGCGTGGCGGTGAGGAAGAGCTTGTGTTCAAAGTGCGGGGCCAGTTCCCGCAGTGCTTGCGTCCGTAACGAATCAGCCGAGTATTGGCCGACGCCAGACGGGGCACAGTTATGGGCCTCGTCCACGATGAGCAGGTCGTACTTGCGGGGATAGATCGGCTCGGCGGGTGCGGGCAGCGTTTCACGGAACAGGCGCAGCGGACGTTCCCGTTTAAGGAAGTCGATGCTGGTGATGAGGCGGGGAAAGTGTGCCCACGGATTAACGTGAATGCCCCGGCGACGGCGAAGCTCACGCATCAGGCTCGAATCCACGATGCGGAAGTCGAGGCCGAACTTGTCCCGCATCTGGTCCCGCCACTGGATTTGCAGGGCAGAAGGGCAAACCACGAGAATCTTTCTGGCCCGGTGCCGGATGATGAGTTCCAGCCCCACCATGCCCGCTTCGATGGTCTTACCGAGGCCCACGTCGTCAGCGATGAGCAGGTTGACCCTCGGCATCTGGATCGCCCGCACCACCGGGTCAAGCTGGTAGTCCTCGATTTCGATGCCGCTGCGGAAGGGTGATTGGATGTTCTTGTGATCAGCAGTGGAAGCAGCGCCCCAGCGGACGGCATCGAGGAAGGCGTCGAGCTTGTCGGGCGAATCGAACTCGGTCGGTTCGGGGAGCGCCACCCGCTCGATGATCTTGGCGCCCGGCTCGATTTCCCAAACCACCTGCAATTCTTCCCCCAGCCCGTCGTCTTCGACGGAAGAAAGGGTCAGCAGGTTCTGCCTCGTGTTAACCGGCAGTTCCATCGCCGGGGACGGCAGGCTGCTCGGCTTGACCTCGTTCACCACCCACGGACGGGAACGGACTTGCACAAGCTGGCCCTGTTCGGGAGCGGCAGTGGTCGTTTGCATATGTTGTAACCCCATCGCCCATTGAAAAAACAGAGTCGTTACCTGGTGGCTTTCATTCGGGCAGCAGCGATTTTCTTTAGCAATGAATCAAGGTCTTCCTTCCGGAACAAGCGATATTCATTCATTGGATTGCGAACCGAGCGAATTTTGCCAGCGCTCACCCAGTTCCGAAGCGTGTTGGGAGCGACTCCCAGGTGCTCCGCCGCCTCCTTGACGCGCAGGTAATCAGATAGCTTTTCCATTTGGTGCTCCTGTTGTGGATGAGATTTGCCTTGCCTGCCATCAGGTTTCAAACCTTACCAGAAACCGTCAGACAATCCAACTAATGAGTCCTGGATAGGGAATTAGGGGGTTGTTGATTTTGGGCAGTTTTACTTCAGATTCTGTTCGGGCCTGAGGGCCAGCCAGTGGCTACTCACCAGCCGTCCACCGTGCGGCTTCGCCGCTTACATTTTTTCCTTTTTCCTAACTCGTTTCACGGTCTACTTTTACTGGGGAATACCAACTTTTCCTGGGAAATTCCAAAGTGAGCGAATTGACTGGTTGTAACCGTGGCTGATGAGGGAGTATTGCGCGTCGAAGGGGACCTGGAATGCTCCTTGGCGCGTGTGACGGGCCATACCAGAGCCTCGAAACTCTGCAGCGAAAAAGCTGAAAATTCGCCATTCGCTAGACGCGGGGGGGCGCGATGTTAAGATGGGTGGTGATTTAGGCTTTGAGCGGTTTTAGGCTCAACCCAAATGGGAAATCCCGTTTCAAGATATCGCAGTCTATTGGTAACCAAAAATTGATTTTGATTTGACCGAAAGTGTTGGGGTTTTTATGAGCAACCGTCCAGGGGGAGAATTGGCCAAACGGCCATTACAGTTCATTTGGTTGTGTGATTGTTCGGGATCAATGTCCGGAAAAAAGATCCAGTCACTTAATTTTGCAATCAAAGAGTCTATTCCTGCGATGCGACAGGTCGCCGATGAAAATCCCAATGTTAGCGTTCAAGTTCGCGCGATTACGTTTTCGAGTGGGGCCGAATGGCACGTAGACCAACCTACCAACGTTCAAGACTTTGTTTGGTCAGACCTAACTGCCGACGGTGTGACTGATATGGGGCGGGCAATCGATTTGGTCTGCGATGCATTGGAAATTAGTAGAATGCCCGAACGAGGATTGCCTCCTGTACTCGTTCTTATCAGCGACGGACAACCGACTGATAACTTCGATGCTCCGCTCGAACGTCTGGTACGTATGCCATGGGGAGCGAAGTCGGTAAGGGTCGGTATCGCGATTGGCGATGACGCCGATACGGATGTGCTTCAAAGATTTATGGGAGGAGACGCTCGTGAATTAAGGCCTTTGGTTGCGACCAACGCTAAAGATTTGGTTAAATTCATTAAGTGGGCCTCAACTGTTCCGTTAAGCGCTGCTTCGAGACCAGCGAGCAGGCCGGAGAATGATGACTCAAAATCCCACATTCCTATTCCACCGGCCCCGCAACCATCTGCAGACCCGATCGATCCCTCCGATGTCTTTTAGATCTAAGGCACGATTATGGAAGGCACTTCAAGTTGGGCAGTAATCACCGGGTCGGCGATTGGCAAAACACATCTGCGCAAAGGAACGCCTAATCAAGATGCGGTTGGTTTCTACCAGTTCCGGGGTAGCGGCTCGGCATGCGTACTTGCAGTTTCAGATGGTCATGGAAGTGAAAAATGCGCCCGAAGCGAGATTGGGTCCTCCCTTGCCGTAAACTCCGCTATAAAAGTCATCATCGAGTTTTGGCAGGCAATGAAAAACCGGGAAATGACTTCCTCTGACTTCACCAGGCATGAAGCCCGAGCCAACTCAGTTGAAAAACATATAAGAACCCAACTACTCGATGATCTGGTTTCAGATTGGCAATCGTCGGTTGAGAATCATATCTTATCCAATCCACTTGAACGTGAAGTCGATGAAAAGAACAAGCTGCTAATCTATGGGGCCACATTGACTGTAGTTTTTCTTGCTGATGACTACGGCGTCTTTCTCAGGCTGGGTGATGGAGAGATCTTGACGGTTGACAACAATAACGAAGTGGAGAGATTTACGGTCGACGCCGTTGCCAATATTGGTGAGGACACAGACTCGCTCTGCATGCCAGATGCGAGCTCTCGATTTAATGTGAAGCTCTTTTCGTTGGACTCAACTAATGTTAAGCGGCCAAGTTTGATTCTAGCCTGTACAGATGGCTTCAATAATGCTTTCAAATCCAATCGCGACTTTGAGTCGACAGCATCCGATTTCTGCCAAAGACTCAAAACGCTTGAAGGTCAGATGGAGGTCAAACGAGACTTGCATTCATGGCTCGATGAGTATTCCGATTTTTCTGGAGACGATGTAACCGTTGGAATAGTCTTCAATGACTCGAACTCCGGAAGGCCGATCGAAGATGCCCGCGATCATCCTGGTAATTTATCGACAAAAACGGATGCATGCCCAATCAATGAAGGGGACGAAGAACATGCCGACAAGTCCGAGGCGTTAGCCAAAGATGAAATCACATTTCCTGATGAGAATCAGCAAGCAGGATCGGAACCAAGCTCGGCTTCTGAGTTAGAGACACTTGACTGTGAAGGGCGAGAGTTGCATTCCAAGGTCGATTCAACCAGAAACAAAAGTCGTTGGTTTCGATGGTATCAAGATAAAAATCAGGAAAAGTAATGAGTGGGATCTTCATCGAGGGCGATCGAGTAAAGTCAACGACAACCAATCATTCAATTGAGGTGCATGAACTCCTTGGTAGCGGTGGCCAGGGGGAAGTCTACCGCGTCAATTACGGTGGTCATGAGCATGCACTTAAATGGTATTTCGATGAAACGGCTACACCGAGCCAAAGAAGCTGCATCGAGCAATTGGTCGAGCAAGGCCCGCCCAGCAGTTCATTTTTGTGGCCAATTGATTTGGTTGAATCTAGCGATAAGAGCGGGTTTGGATACGTGATGCCACTACGCCAGAAACGCTTCGCCAGCTTTGTCGATGTAGTAAATGGAAAGCTCGATCCGAAATTCAGCGTTCTGATGACAGTTGGCTTGAATCTTGTTGAAAGCTTCTATCAACTTCACGCAAAGGGCTTGTGCTACCGTGACATTTCCTTCCACAACGGATTTCTGGATCCTGCGACCGGCGAAGTTCTCATCTGTGACAACGACAACGTCACTCCCAACAAGTCGACTGCCACGACCGTCCTCGGTACTCCCGACTTTATGGCACCCGAAATCGTGGTTGGCAAGGCTCGACCAAGTCGTGAGACTGATTATTTTTCCTTGTCAGTCTTGCTTTTTTATTTGTCCCATATCCAACATCCCCTTCTGGGCAAGAAAGTTTTGGCGATACGAAGCTGGGATCTGCCAGCTCGAGAAAAGCTTTTCGGTTCCGAGCCAGTTTTTATCTTTGATCCAATCGATAAGTCGAATGAAGCGATAGATAACCGCAACGCCGACCCTCTTGGTGAGGCCGGCAAAAATGCACTGCCTTACTGGAACAAGGTTTATCCAAAAATATTGAAGGATGCCTTTACAACTTCTTTCACTGACGGAATTCGATCGCCAGACAAGAGGCTATTGGGAACAAAGTGGAAAGAGGTCTTGAACGTATGCAGAGACTCACTCTTCTCGTGTGGTTCATGTCGCGTTGAGAATTTTTTTGATCGTGAAGACCAAAGCAAAAGGTGCTGGAATTGTTCGACACCTGCAAAGCCAGTGTTTCGATTTGAGATCGGAAGCCATAACGTGATGCTTGCTACAGGAAAAAAAGTCTATGCGTTTCACGTACAGGATGAAGCGGTTGACACCGCTTCGCCCATCGTCGCGGAAGTCGTTGCCCATCCAGGGCGGAACGATGTCTGGGGGCTTTGTAATCGCACTTCAACTTCGTGGACCGCGCAACCTGAAGGCAAGGGCATGGTGGAAGTGCCGCCGGGAAGAAGCGTTCCACTTTGTGATGGTACAAGGGTCACAATTGGCCGCCACTCGGGAACAATCAGAGCTTGAAAGGCAGAATGAATGTTAGGCAACCGGACCGTCCGAAACAAAACAAATGTCGTGATTGTTACTGGAATTTGTGCACTTGGCAAATCCGGGTTTGGCATTCGTTTGGAAGAGACAGGGCGAGGCAACTGGATTGCTGATTGGGCATTTTCCATTAGGTCAGGGACGGCAAAACGAGAGGGTTACGACAAGTCAACGATCTCGGGAAGTTTTCGATTTTCGGATCAGTTTCCAGGTTGTCCGCATTGCAAATCCAGGTCATTTGTAAAATGCGCATGTGGAAGCGTGGTTTGCTACGACGGTGAATCATCTACCTTCAGATGTCCCGTTTGCGGTATTTCTGGAGCCATCGGCGGGGATGTTAAGAATTTGTCTGCTGGTGAAGACAGATAATTGGTCAGAAGTTTTATGACGGCGGTACATAAACCCTATGAACAAATTGCTCGAGAAGCTCTGGTGCGGGTTGTCGCCTCGTACCATGACAAGATTAGAAATGATCCTCGTTGCATCAACAACTTGCTAAACGATATATGCCCTGAGCAAAAAGATGAACGATTTAAGCTCTCATCTGTTTTAGAATTAAACAGCTTCCGCGCAAAACTGGGCAACATGAGTGTCCAAGAGTATGATCTCGAGCGATTAAAGTACGCCTTGGTTGATCAACTTGGTTTTGGCCCGCTGACGTCAGAATGGGTCGCCGATTCCTGGGGAATCGCACTCAAGATCTACAAGCCAAATGATTTGAACTACGAGTTCAGTTGCCCCAATTGTTTCGAGCAAGGAATTGCCGGGCGACACTGGCGACGCCGAACACTTATTTGCCCTCGATGCAAAAGTATAATTGAGTTTTCAAACGAGCTTGAGCCGTCGATCGTCAAAATTGGCTGGAAGAAAAAGCGAGCGACTGATGGCATTTGGCTTTTCGTTGAGAAGAACAAGATCGCCGCGACTAAGGTGTCGAAGACCTTGGCCGAGAATGTTTACAACCTGGTGGTCGACGAAACCCTCTCGTCTGGCGAGAAAGCGGAGCGAATTGACTTGGTAAGCATTGTTGCGTACCTAACTGAGGAAACCGCTTCGGTTCTAAAGGAGCTAAGAATTCAACAAACATTTGCTGGAATGGAATTCGTAATCAGGGGAATCCTGAAAGGTGCATTCCGGCAAGGCGAAATTCACCTTTTTCCGGATCTCCCCACCGATCGTTTGGATGCCCTCGGAATTTGTTTGCCTGTTGAAATAGTGAATCGTGATCAGGTGATTGGCCTTATCGGTACAGCTCATGTTTGCGAGCCTCAAACTGCGTTGATCTTTGGAAAAGAGCATTTCGTTTTTGTAGGTGAATTCGGAAAAGGATGGATCGCCTATCAAGACCTCAATTCGGTTCCAATTACCATGGAAGGACTGGCAACTAGCTTCAAAATTGGCCTGGAACGAACGGTGAGCGTTCGGGGCCTTGGTATTTCACGCAGAGCGGTTGTTAAGGTCTTGAATACCATTTCAGAAAGTGTTCGTGGAATCAATGAGTTTCAGCACATGAGCCAACAATGAATCCACATCTACTTTTGCTGTTAGTATTCAGTGTGGCCTTTCTGCTGGGTCAGATTTACCTTTGCTGGCGTGCATGGGGTTGGTCGCGATTGTTTGAAAATGAAGTAGCTTCCATCCGTTCCGACATCCCCGCTTTCGGCTATGAGCAGTTTCCAAAATGGTTTGCTCCGTTTGTTTCGACGTCAAAGAACTCCACGCATATCTCGTCCGCACGTGACGTGGCCTTGCGTCAGCTCGAAGAATATGTCGCAATGCAACCTCATTATTTACTTCTCCAGAAGGCGTCGGTGGCCGCTCCGTTAATGGGCGTGGTCTTGACCGCATTTGGATTTATCACATTGGAGGGAGACTTGGATAGTGTCAAAGATCTGACAATCCCTCTTGTCAGTGGTGTCGCAAGTGGAGCGATCCTCGCGTTTTTGAATCAGCCATTGTTACAGTTGGTTGAGAATCGACTTGAGCGTTCGCGGCGAGCAGGTCAATCCCTGGTGGATGATTTTTGGGTAGGCAGCGTGAATCAGATGGGGGATCCCGTTTTGCAAATGGCCAAGGTTTCAGTTAAGTTCGATTCAACAGTGCAGAAGTTGGCTTCCCTGGTGGGCGAATTCCCTAAAGACGTCAGTGAGCTGACGATACGGTTCGATAAGATCGGCCGAGTTGCGGAGCGAACATTTAACGAATTGTCAACGATTTCGCCAAGGCTTGTTTCATCCGTGCAAACATGGGCAAACGCCGCAGAGACGCTCGCTAATGCGACGAACGAAGATTTGTTGAACTCACTCCAGTCGCTTAAAACCGGGGCCGGGCAATTGAGCGAATCTGCGTCGCAAATGGAAATCGCAATATCGATTTTGAACGCCACAACAGGGCGATTTGAAGCTACTGCAATTGGCCAACAGAAATTGCTCAACATCCTGTCAACGACTGTCAAAAGTACACTGGACGATCAATCCGAAAATTTTAGGCGGCACATCGAAAAAATCAGGATGGGCACAGATGCGATAGTAGAACCAATTCGGGACATCGCCAGCGGATTGAGAGCGATTGTTCCTGGGTTTAATCAAACCAAGCAGATTCTCGAATTGATCACTGGATCGTCGGCAAAATTTAGTCAGGTCGTTGACACGCAATTTGTTCCGGCTCGGGAGTCGATGGAGAAGTTTGAAGCATGCGCAACAAAACTGGTTGCGTCAGTTGATCGACTGACAAAATGTTTGGCCGGTTTGGAAGACGCTGGACGGCAACACGCAGAACTTTCGTCATTACTGGAGAAAGTTGTAAGACAGCGGGCGCTTCCGACGGCAGAATTGCTTCAACGAGCAACTGGGACGTTTGATGACTCAGCGCACCAGATCGCGGAATGTTGCCACGAGTTGAGTGAAACAATCCACAAGCTGAAAACAGATTTGCAGAGTTTCAACTTCACAGCAAATGGGGATACGCCGTTTTTGGCTGCAAGAGAACAAGAAGTTAATAAGCAATAAGTAGCCAGTAGAAGCTTGGGGGTCTTTGTGACGCGACGATTCGGCCGGTCGAAATCAAATCAATCAGAAGTTGGTTGGATTTCAACAACTGACATTTTTGTTTTCGGCACTTGCTTTTTATTGCTGATTTCAGTTGCCGCAATTAAGAACCGGGACGTCGTCAAGCAGGAGCTGTTAACCAGAAGCACTGAATTGGACCAAACTAGGACGAAGCTCAAGGAGACAGGTGCAAATCTGGAGCTCGCGACGGAACAGATTGCAGACATCAAAAATCAACTGCTGCTCAAGCAGCAGGAGTCAGAAGACACCAAACGACAGCTTGTTCTGGAATCAAGCAGTGTCAAGCCTCTTCAAGAGGATCTAAGGCAAGCAAAACTCGAAATTGAAAGTTCGAAGCGTCAGCTTGCGGAAATAGTGGAAACTGAAAGGAAGAAGCTGGAGGAGTTAACCAAGAATCAGCGGCAACTTAATAACGAACTGGTCGGGCTGGGGGGGCGGCTTGAAAAAGTTGTCATCATGGTCGACGTTTCGCAGAGCATGAACGAAAAGAACAATTGGGAACCGGCATTGGAAATTATTGAGAGATGGATTCTGAATCTGGATGTTGGCTCCGCAGCATTCGTTCTGTTTGGCGACACCGCGAATTTGGAAATACCGATGCAAACGCTGGATGATCGCTCCAGGCTTCAAATTGTTGCTTCTGTCCGAAACGTTGTTCCAAGTGCCACGAGCACAAACTTCCACGACGCGTTCCGGATGGCTTATGGTATTGACGGTGTCGATACGATTATCGCATTTAGCGACGGCTTGCCCTCAGTGGGCGTGAACGGAAAGCCGATCACCAGCGACGACGAAGACAATCTGGAGAGAGTGCTTGAGGTTCATTCTGAAATTCTCAAAATGGCCGAAAACCATCCTAATGTAACCGTCAACGCAATTGGTTTAGGCAATCGAGTGTACACAAAGGAGACCGGGAATTTGCTTAACGAATTAGCTTTAAAGACTGGTGGCATCTTCCTAGCCGTGCCATCCAAAGCAAACCACGGCGATTAACTTTTTAGGGAGAGACGGGGACATCGACGGTCTTGGTTTAGGTCAAGAGTCGATTCGAAAAAAGATTTTCGAATTGCGTTTTTTGGCGGGATAGACTTTGCTGGCGGGTTTAGATCATGTGGCACCAAATTTCGGTTCTTCAAGAATACAGGATACCGACGAACATGGGTGTCGCACCGACAGCGTCGGTGGTCGCCAATTATTTGCATCGCACTTATCATTAATGTGAAGCAGTCCCGCCTCACGGTCGATCAACTGCCGGTTTGGGGTGCTCCCCAAAAGCTGATCCAGAAGTTATGAGAGTCTTTAAGGCCCGGGAGGGCAAGGAGACTCGCGATGAGCAAGAGTGGCAGAAAGCGGCATTCTCCGGAGCAGATCGTGAACAAGCTTCGGGAAGCGGAGACGATGCTGGCGGCAGGCAAGACGATCGGGCAGGTACTTCAGTCGCTGGAAATCAGCGAGGCGACGTTCAATCGCTGGCGGAACCAGTACGGCGGGATGAAGTCGGAGGAAGCCCGGCGGCTCAAGCAGCTTGAAGAGGAGATCCGTCGGCTGAAGAAGGTTGTGGCGGACCTGACGCTGGACAAGGACATCCTGCAGGAGGCGCTCAAGGGAAACTTCTGAGCCCGGCGCGGAGTCGCCTGGTGGTGTCGCATGTTCGCAAGCACTGCCAGGTATCCGAGCGTCGGGCGTGCATGGCCCTTGGAGTTCCGCGGAGCAGTCTGCGGTATGAAGCGAAGGGGGATTCGGAAGAGGAGTCGCGTCTGGTATCGCGGATGCACGAGCTGGTGCGGAAGTATCCGCGTCATGGTTACCAGATGATGTGGGCAAGGCTTCGTAGGGAGGGATGGCACGTGAACGAGAAAAGGATTTGTCGCCTGTGGCGTCGTGAAGGCTTCAAGATACCGCGGAAAACGCGGAAGAAACGTCGTTTGGGACATAGCGGCAACAGCTGCATTCGCCTGAAGGCAGAGCGCAAGGATCACGTCTGGGCTTGGGACTTCATCCACGACCGGACGACACACGGTCGTCCGCTGAAGTGGCTTGCGATCACGGACGAGTACACGCGGGAGTGCCTGGCTCTGGAAGTGGACCATGGCATGACCTCGGAGCGGGTGCTCGACTTTCTGACGAACCTGTTCCTCACGCGAGGAGTTCCAGGGTACATCCGTAGCGACAACGGTCCCGAGTTCATCGCCAGGGCGATCCTTAACCATGGAGCGGCCGCAGGCCTGGAGATGAAATACATCGAGCCGGGCAGCCCGTGGGAGAATGGCTATGCGGAATCGTTCTTCAGCCGCTTACGAGATGAACTGCTCAACTGCGAGGAGTTCGAGAACCTGGCGGAAGCCGGCTGGTTCGCAAGGCAGCGGCTGCATGAGCACAACGAGGAGCGGCCGCACAGCCGAAACCCTGTACAATCAACCTTTACTGAACTTTGACCCGCAACCGGAAAAGTGGTCCACGGCCAATGAGAAAAATCGGGTTAGAATCTGGTCGTCAGTTTTGGAGGATTGACGATGAAGAAATCTCGATTTACGAATGAGCAGATTGCGTTTGCCTTGAAGCAGGGGAGTT
>WPCK01113741.1_pt1 | contig 31551 bp, 33 predicted proteins | sample 5399851 | NCBI WGS metagenome assembly WPCK01 (sample SAMN12869471, study PRJNA574797) | sludge metagenome | isolation source: wastewater treatment of pH11 | place: China:Beijing | collected 2019-05-20 | reverse complement strand
ACCGTTGTCGTGGCAATACGTATCCTCGAGTAGGTCCGTGATAAAATCGAACGAGACGAGGTCATGGATGAGCCGCAGTTCGTCATCGGCCGGGATTAACAGGTCATAGAGGGCCGCATACGGGCTCGGCGGCATGTTGGGCAGGTCAGGCATCATCGGGATCGCCTCCAGATTGGTTGGTTACAGCCAGTATAGTCCGGAATGTCAGGCGCGTACAGCGCCGCCCGAGGGCACGCCGACTCCCGGGGAATCAGCGGGCAAGGCGAGACCCAGCAGCGACGACGTCGCGATGCGGCTCGGCGCGATGCGGCTCGGCGCCCGCCCCCAGGAAAGCGGCGTGCCGGACAGGGCGGCTGAAGGGCAATGAAAACAGAGGAGCGCCACCCCTTCCGGGACGACGCTCCTCTGTTCAAAAACATTTGAAGTTTTTCAGTGCCCTCACCCGTTGACGGTCTCGTCATCGGGTGGGGTGGTGTTGTTTTCATATGTCAGTCGATGGTGATCGCTTCACCTGTCCAACGAATGCTCGCTTCTAGCACGTTCCCGTTGTCATCGATATGTTCAAAACTTAATTTCCCGTCGGCGATGATGGTACACAGGCCGACACGAACGAGGTCGCTCCAGTCACGACGCGTCTGAACCGATGCATCGAATAGCGGGATCGATTCAGGAAAACGTTCATGCAGATGGGCCAAGTTATGGTGATCGAAATGGTAAGGCCGTTTTGACAAATCGTTCGGTGCTTTAATGTCGAACGGCTCAAACCCTTGGACGAGTCGATTTTTACGATAGAAGGCGAACACGCCGTTATTTGGGTGGAGCGCTTTAATGTCATCGATTTCAATCACATAGGTCAGCCGTTGGATCCAACCGTTCTTTGCATCTTGACGCATCAAAATCCCTCCTTGTTCAATGGAACACGCCTTATTTTAGCGCTGACCGCCATGAAAATCAAGTTCAGCTTGTCGGTTGTCAACGTGACGTTTATCGGCTACAATGGGTGAAGTGACTATGAGGTCTGGACAATCGCGGGGCGCAAGCTTTGAGGAAAGTCCATGCTCGCACAGCCTGTGATGGCTGTAGTGATCGTGCTACACGAAAAGATAAGTGTAGGCAACGCAAGTTGACGGCAGAAGAAGCACCTAAGTCCTCGGATATGGTGCAAGCTTCTTGAAAGTGCCACAGTGACGGAGTCTGACCGGAAACGTTCAGAGTGGAACGAGGTAAACCCCACGAGCGAGAAACCCAAACTATGGTAGGGGAACTTCCTGACCGGAACCGAACGGGACGGAGGGCGCCAGACGGCGCAGATAGATGATTGTCACTCCATCGTGCCAGGGAGACCGTTATGAGCACCGGAGTACAGAACATGGCTTACAGGGCAGCATAGTCTCTTATCTTACATCGACCAGGAGTTCAAGCAATCCTACTTGAGCTCCTTTTTACTTGACCATTTTAGGACGAACAAATAGAAAGTAGGGATATTATGGCAAAACGAAAATTGATCGCCACAGCGGCGATGGGCATCGAGGCGCTCGTCGCCAAAGAAGTGCGTGACCTCGGCTATACGTGTGAAGTCGAGAACGGTCGCGTCTACATCGACGCCGAGATGGAGGATATTCCTCGCCTGAACTTATGGCTCCGTACGGCCGACCGCGTCAAGCTCGTCGTCGCCGAGTTCAAGGCGACGACGTTCACCGAGCTGTTCGACGGGGTCGTCGAGCTTCCATGGACGGATTTGATGCCGTGGGACGCCCGGTTCATCGTCGACGGCCGCTCGGTCAAGTCGAAGCTGTTCTCGATTCGCGACTGTCAGAAGATCACTGAGAAGGCGATCGTCGACGCGATGCAGCGCGGCTATAACAAACCGGGCGAATGGTTGCCGAAAACGGGGGCGTTCTATCCGATCGAGGTCGCCTTGTTGAAAGACGTGGCGACGATCACGATCGATACGTCGGGCGAGGCGCTCCACCGTCGCGGATACCGCGAACTTCATTCGCAAGCCCCGCTCAAAGAGACGATGGCCGCGGCCATGATCCAGCTGACGAACTGGAAGCCGGACATGCCGTTCTATGACGTCTTTACCGGCTCGGGTACGCTCGCCATCGAAGCCGCGCTCATCGGCCGTAACATCGCGCCTGGTCTCAACCGTGAGTTCTGCTCGCAAGACTGGCCGTGTGTGCCGAAGAAGGCATGGTACGAGGCGATCAACGAGGCGAACGATAAAGCCGAGTGGGACAAGCCGCTAAAAATCTACGGCATCGACCTCGACCCGCGCATGGTCAAGCTCGCCAAGGACAACGCCGAACTCGCCGACGTGCGTGACGCCATCACGTTCGTCCACAGTGACGCGGCCGCGTTGAAGCCGAAAGAAGAGTACGGCGTCATCATCGGTAACCCGCCATACGGGGAACGGTTGCAGACGGAAGAAGAAATCATCGACTTGTATGAACGGATCGGGCAACAGTTTGCCAAGTATCCGGGCTACAGCGTCTATATGCTGACAAGCTATGAGGACTTCGAGAAGGCGTACGGTCGCCCGGCGACGAAACGCCGTAAGCTGTACAACGGGAATATCGAGACGCAGTACTACCAGTTCTTCGGCAAACGTCCACCGAGACGCCCGAAAGAGGAAACTTCTGAAAACAAGTGAGGCAGCAGTAGGCCTGGCACCAGCTTGTAAATAGTAAACGACCGCAACTCGAGCGGACGGACCGTAGACGGATGTCTGCGGTCTTTTTTTCGTCTGTCTATCGTAGGTAGATCACCGCATCGTATGGAAAGAAAAAACGACGCCCGCTAGAAAGCGGTGCGTCGATCGAGCTGGCGTTTGCCGTCAGCTCATTCGCCGACCATCCCGTCGTTGTCATTGTCTCGCATGTACGGATAGAGCCAATGATCGCTCATGATCGGCATACTGAAGCCGGCATCTTTCGCTTCTTGGATCGTCACTTGTCCGTTTCCGTTCTTGTCGACGGTCGAGATGTCAACGCGGTCAGCCGGTGTGTCCGTCTCTGGCGTCTTCTCGGTCAAGCCGAGTGCTGCGTTCACTTCGTCCGGGTTGACGTTGTCGAACCGGTCGATGATGACGTTCCCGTTCAACGTGTACGTATATTGATAGCTGGACGGGATTTGGGTCGATGTGTCCGGATATGTGATGAGCGCCTCGAAGTCAGTGACCCCGCCCGCGTTGCGAATGATCGTCTCCATGTAGGCTTGGTCACCGTGGCGGTTGAGCGTGCTGTTTTGTGGCGTGATGTTATAGGCGTTCGAGACGCCTCCGAGCGAGTCGGCGATGACGTGCCCTTCATCGAACTCGGCATGCTCGGTGCCGGGAACTTTCGCCTCGTCGGCGTAGTAACGGCCAGAAGACTTTACAGCCTCGTGCGCCTCGTCCTGCAAGGTGATCTCAGCGGCGACAACTCGTACAAGTTGTCCGTGCTCATTTGTGAACGCCCAATATTCACGCTCGCCGAATCCGACGTTTACGACGACGTTTCCTTCGCGATGTCCAGACAAGTCACCGCCATCGACTTCGAGCAACGTGTAGCCTGAGAATCGTTCTTGTGCCGACGGATCTGATTGGTCCTCAGCCTCAGTCGTTGACGCCGATTGTTCTTGCACATCGGTCACTTCAGCCGTATCATCTGTGAGAGAAGCATCTTGTTCACTGTTGCATGCGACTAGCAGAAGCATCGTTAGCGGCAAAGTGAAGTAAATCAAGTTTCGGATCATCTCGACACCCCTCTATGGATTATTAGTACTTGTTCATTTTAGAAATGTTTGAAACGTTATACAAGCAAACTGATTGGGAGTTGGGGGGACGTCACATCCGAAAGGTTCGGTCAAGCACTTGTTGCGTTTCAATCGATTCGATCCAGGTTATACATACGTATACATGAGAGAGGAGACGTGCCATGCAGACATACACAATCGAATATGCGTTTCAAGACAAGGAGCAGACGTCACGAACGTGCGAAGTCCGACTCGATCGTACGCCCGACTTGAATGATAACGAGCAACTCGCTGACCTTTATCAAATCGTGTCAGAGGCGATTCGAAAGCCGATCACGACTTTCGAGATATTGGCGGTTCGCTAAAACAAATCGACCCCTGGGCAACCGTCTTGGGGGTCGATTCAGTCAATCGAAAAGAGGAGTGATGATGTAATGAGAATAGTCGTCGTCGGGCTTGGCGATGTCGCCAAAAAAGCATACTTGCCAGTCTACGCCGGATTGGACGGGGTGGACACTTTCCTCGTCTCACGGGACGAAGAAAAAGCAAAACAACTCGTCGCAAAATATCGATTCGCCGGACAGTATCAGACGCTCGAGGAGACGCCGCTCTCCGAGATGGACGCGGTGTTGATTCATTCGACCACATCGGTACATACGGACCAAGTCGCCTATGCGCTCGAACGAGGAAAGCACGTCTTCATCGATAAGCCGGTCACGTTCACGCTCGAGGAGACCGCTCGTCTCGTCGGGCTCGCCGAGACGAATCAAGTCGAGCTCGTCACCGGATTCAATCGCCGTTTCGCGACGGCGACGACGGCATTGAAGGCCGTCGCAGCCCCGAACCTCGTGTTGATCCAGAAGAATCGGACGTATCAACCGGCGACACTGCGGGAGTTCATCGTCGAGGACTTCGTCCACGTCGTCGACACGCTGCGGTTTTTGACGGGCCTCGAACCGGTGCAACATCTCTCCGTCCGTCCCCGTTATGAAGGGGAGACGCTCAAGCAACTTCAGATTCAGTTCACGGCCGGTGGGGTCGAGGCGATCGGAATCATGAACCGCGACAACGGTTGTACAGAAGAAGTGATGGAAGTGATGTCTCCGAATGTGAAACGGGTATCTCGGGACGTCGAGCGCGTCTTCGACCACACCCCGGACGGCATGCTCGAACGGAGTTTAAGTCCGTGGGAATCGAATTTGGCACGGCGAGGATTCACATCGATGATCGATGAGTTCATCAAATTGCTCAAAGGGGAAGAGAACGATTCCGTCCGGGCCCGTGACAGTCTGACGACCCATGAGCTGTGCGAACAGATCATCGAAGCGGTCACGCACTGAACGCACCGTTTCCTAGCGTAAAGGAGCGGGTAAGGATTCCTTAAGAGGAGGGATGTTCAGTGGAAATGCGAGAGTTGATCATGCAGGCGAACGACTTGCTGTGGACGTATGTCCTTATTTTCGTTTTGATTGCCGGCGGGATCTTCTTCACGATCCGGATGGGATTCGTCCAATTCCGGATGCTGCCGGAAATGTTCAAGCTGTTGTTCGTCAAAGGATTGAAGCATGAGAAAGGACAAGTATCTTCGTTCCAAGCGTTCGCCATCGGGACGGCTGCGCGGGTCGGCACCGGGAACATCGCCGGCGTCTCGACCGCGATCGCCCTCGGTGGACCCGGGGCCGTCTTTTGGATGTGGCTCATCGCTTTGATCGGTGCGGCGTCGGCATTCGTCGAGAGCACGCTCGCCCAAGTGTATAAAGTCCATGACGGCAAGGCGTGGCGCGGTGGCCCGGCCTATTACATCGAACGGGCACTCGGGCAACGTTGGCTCGGGATCGTGTTTGCGATTTTAATCACGTTCTCATTTGGGTTTGCTTTTAACTCGGTACAAGCGAACACGATCGCCTTATCTGTCAACAACGTGTTTGACATCGACACGGTTTGGGTCGGTCTCATCCTCGCTGTCGTGACGGGGATCATCATCTTCGGTGGGATCCGCTCCATCTCGACACTGTCGGGGATCATCGTCCCGGTCATGGCCGGTGGGTACATCTTGCTCGCGATTTGGGTCGTATTGACGAACCTTGGCGCCGTACCGGCCGTGTTCTCGGCCATCTTCTCAGAAGGGGTGCTCGGCTTCCGACAACTGTTCGGTGGCGCGGTCGGTGCTGCCGTCTTGCAAGGGATTCGCCGCGGCTTGTTCTCGAACGAGGCGGGGATGGGCTCGGCTCCGAACGCCGCAGCGACGGCCGAAGTCAGCCATCCTGTGAAACAAGGGCTCATCCAGTCGCTCAGTGTGTTCGTGGACACGCTGTTCATCTGTACGGCGACGGCGATGATCGTCTTGATCTCTGGCGTCCCGGGTTCAGAGGAGCTTCAAGGCATCGAACTAGCGCAAGAAGCGCTCTTGACCGAAATCGGTCCGGTCGCGACGTCACTCATGACGATTGCGATTCTGTTGTTCGCATTCAGTTCGATACTGGCGAACTATTATTATGGGGAGACGAACATCGAGTTCATTTCAGAACGGAAAGTGTATCTCGTCATCTATCGTATCGCCGTGATCGGGATGGTCATGTTCGGTGCCGTTCGTTCGGCAGGACTCGTCTGGTCGATCGCCGACATCTTCATGGGCTTGATGGCGCTCGTCAACATGTACGCCATCTTCCGTCTGAGCAAGATTGCCCGCGTACTGCTCGACGATTACGTCGCACAGAAACGGGCCGGAAAAGATCCGCACTTCAGTCGAGATGACGTCGACTTGCCTGGTAAAGAACACGTCGAGGCATGGGAAACGAAGCGGGAACATATCGGTTGAATGAAGAGCAAGGGCTGCGTCGCGGTCCTTGCTTTAAATCGACATAAAAATATTTATTTCAAATACCGAATTCATTTTATAAAAATTATTTAAGAAAAGAGTAGAGAACATGATACAAACCTTCACTACTGTGTTCAAGCGTTTTTTTGTCGAACGCTTCTTTGATCAAGCGGCCATGTTGGCCTATTATTTTATTTTGTCGACATTTCCTTTCTTGCTGTTCGTTCTTGGAATCGTCGGATTGCTGCCGTTCACGAGCGGGGACGTCATTGATGCGCTCGCTCTCATCATGCCAGAAGGGAGTTATGAGTTGTTAGAAGGAAACATCGAGGCGATTTTTGATGATTCAAGACTCGGTCTGGCCTCGATCAGCATCTTGCCTGCCCTTTGGATTTCTTCGATGGCGGTGCAATCGCTCGTTCGTTCGCTGAACGATGCCTATCGATTGATTCGCAACAAGTCATTTCTAAGAGGGGCGCTCCAAGACATCGCGGTCACGCTCGCGCTTATGTTCGTATTACCGTTCTCGCTCGTCATCCCGGTCGTCGAGGCGGCGTTACGGGAAGTCTCGACACATATCATCTTCATCGATGAGATCATCGCGACATACGCCCAAATCTGGTTTTATTTCCGTTGGATTGTCGGTTCACTCGTCTTGTTCAGCGTCTTTTTACTCGTCTACAAATGGCTCCCTAGCCACCGTGGGACAATCCGTGACAGTTGGGGAGGGGCAGCGTTCGCCACAATCGGTATCTTGACAGTCTCGAACGTGTTCAGCTACTATTCACAGTATGCAAACTATGAACGCTTCTATGGCCAGTTAGGTGCGTTCATCGTGCTGCTCGTCTGGTTTTATTTGGCGGCCTCGGTGATCTTGCTCGGCGGGTTGCTGAACGCCACGCTCATCGAACGAAAAGAAAAGTCCGATTAACCTGCAATTGATTGTTATCATTCAAGGATTCAGGGAATGATATCGATAAGATCGCATCTTTCAATCGGAGGTGGGAAACATGGATATGCAACGGCTCGTACACAATCGTCGTTTCATCGATCAATCATTGTTTTACCTCGCCTTACAACTATGGAAGTGGATCATGTTGCTACCGGTTCTCTTCTACTTGGACGTCTCGATGCGTGTCGCCCCATTTTCTCAGTACGTGATGGTCAGTTTGATTCTTTACGTCGCGTTTCGTGTCATTCAGTACGTGATTGCGAGTCGAGCCTCCTTGATGGAGCTGCTCGAGTTCGGCTACGGGGTACTCTCACTCGTCCTTGTCATTTCGCTTTTGATTGAAGTGTCGGCCTCACCGACCGCAATCGCGTTCCTTGCCGCAGTATTTCTCGTCCACCCGACGCTGGCACTTCATCATTACCGTGATTTTAGCGAACGGAAGTGGTTGAACAAACAGTTTCAGCTGTTCAGCCCGATGCTCAAGCAAGGTGAGGTGCCGGTCCATGTGCTCGTATTGACCGAGGACGAGATCGTCATCACTGCCGAGAGTGGCAAAGAGTTCACATACCGGCACATCTATTGGGGTGGGTTCTATTTTGAAAATGTGTCTTAAGGTGGTCGTTTGATTGGATAATATTATTGTCATCGTATTTTGGATTGTCGCGTTCCTGGCATTCTTTAAAGGTGCTTACGACATGTGGCGGGAGTATCGATCGACGAAACAACGATCGGTCCTCTACTTCTTGATCGCCTTGATTTTAACTTGGTTTTGGTTCAACCCTTACGAATTGACCGCACTTCATCCGTTCGTTCTCATGGCTTATTATTGGAACCGGAACCGGACGCTTCGAAACGTGATGTTCGTCCTTGTCCTCGTTCCATTCTTCATTCGTGTGTGGTTACTCGCCTCGACGATGTGAATCCAATGACAGAAGAAAGGCTCGCCCCGAATAATGGGGCGAGCCTTTTGATGCTTATTCTTCTTTGGCGGCAGCAAGTTCTGCTTCCATCTCAGAGAATTCGCGACTAATTCGTTTTTGCTCACGCTGGCTCGTGAACGTGCTGACGAGAACGATGGCCAACATACTGAGGAAGAATCCTGGCACCATCTCGTAAATGACGTTCGAGAGTCCTGTGACAATCCAGAGGATGACCGTGAGTGCACCGACAAGGATACCGGCGAGGGCGCCTTGACGTGTCATCTTATTCCAGTAAAGAGACAAGAGGATCGCTGGTCCAAAGGCTGAACCGAAGCCTGCCCATGCATAGCCGACAAGCGTCAAAATCGTGTTTGACGGGCTGAGCGACATGAGTGTCGCCACAACACCGACGAGAAGGACACCGATCCGTCCGGCTAGCACCATCGTTTTCTCGCTCGCTTCTTTGTTAAAGAACTTGCGATAAAAGTCTTCCGTCAACGCCGATGACGTGACGAGCAATTGCGAAGATACGGTCGACATGACCGCAGCTAGAATCGCGGCGAGTAAGAAACCGGTGATGAACGGGTGGAACAAGACATCCGAGAAGCGGATAAATACCGTTTCCGGGTCGGCAAGCGGGTTCCCTTGACCACGGAAGTAGGCGATGCCGACAAGTCCTGTCATAACGGCACCGACAATCGATACGGTCATCCAACCCATTCCGATCCGACGTGCCGTCTTCAATGATGGGACGTCTTTAATCGCCATAAAGCGGACGATGATGTGCGGTTGGCCAAAATAGCCGAGACCCCACGCGAGAAGCCCGATGATACCGAGCGTCGTCGTTCCTTTGAACAAGTCGAACAAGTCTGTATTGATCGCCGTCGCTGTATTGACAGCGTTCGTCATCCCACCGACGTCCGTTAACGCAACGATCGGTACGAGAACGAGGGCGAGGAACATGATCACACCTTGTGCGAAGTCAGTCCAACTGACGGCAGTGAAACCACCGAACAGCGTGTAAAGAATAACGACGCTGATTGTGACGATGACACCAGTCTGATAGTTGATCCCGAATGAGCTTTCAAACAGTTTACCGCCAGAAACGAGTCCGGCCGACGTGTAGAACGTGAAGAAGATGATGATGACGGACGCGGACAGAATCCGTAGCCAGTTCGAGTGATCTCGGAACCGATTCTCAAGGAAGTCTGGAATCGTGATCGAGTCATTCGCCATCTCGGTGAAGACGCGAAGACGCGGAGCAACTAGCAAGTAGTTCAAGTAAGCTCCGATGACCAATCCAACGGCTAACCAAATTGCTGACAATCCCGTGGCATACATTGCCCCCGGTAGTCCCATCAACATCCAACCACTCATATCCGATGCCCCGGCTGACATGGCAGTAACTCCTGGCCCCATTTTACGGCCACCTAACATATAATCTGATGAATCGGTCGTCCGTTTAAACGCGACGTAACCGATAGCGAGCATCATCACGAGGTAAAGCGCGATGGATACCCATTCTTGCCATAACATTGTATTACCTCCTGTACGCTTTCATTTTCATATGGTTCAATCATTCGCGTGAACATTGTGGTGTAATTCCCATAATGTCCTGTGGGCGAACGGTAAAGACGAACTTGTGACTAACCTTAACGGACCTTGAAAGGCATTGCAAACTGTCAAATTTTCATAAAAACGGCTCTAAAGCGCATTATACCAACGGATAAGGTATCTTTTTTTCATAAACAAAGTTTAAATTTTCTGAATGTTCGTCATGCTCAGGATACGCCTATGTAATCTTTCTGTAACATTAAACGTTGATTCTTTCTCTTACATATTAAAAACAACACGAAAAAAAGAGGCTGACCTAGGTCAGTCCTCTCTGTGTTTACGGGATGTCCCGTCCGAATATGATCTGCTCGACGGTTCGCATCGTCGGGAACGTCTGCCCGGATTTCGCCTGCATCGTCACGAGCGCATATTGTTTGCCCGCTTCCTCCATTAGAAAGACCATCGTATAGCCGGATTCATCCGTATAGCCGGTTTTCGTCGCCTGGACGAGGTCAGAGTAATGGATGCTACGTTCGTTGACGGCAGAACCAAGGTGATACCACCAACGCCGTTTCAAGTTTCCGTCCTTGTCAACGAAGTTTGCCTCGTATTCATATGTACCGGCAATCTCGACGAGTTCCGGATAGCGGCCGAACACGTACGTGATTTTGGCCATGTCGCGCGCGGTCGTGTAATGGTCCGGGTCCGAGTACCCGTGGGCGTTCATGAAATGGGTGCCGGTCAATCCCAAGACGGTCGCCCGTGCGTTCATCAAGTCGACGAATTCACCTGTCGTACCGCTCACATATTCGGCGAGGCTGTTCGCCGCGTCATTCCCAGACTCTAGCAACGTCGCATAGAGTGCTTGGCGGACGGAGAGTCGGTCACCGATTGCGAGATGGGCGATATGGCTGTCCCACGGGATATCGAGTGTGGAAGATGTGATGTTGATGAGCGGAGCGTCAAGTTCGTTCGAGGCTGACGCCTTCTCATAAGCGAGGAGGGCGGTCATCAATTTCGTCGTACTCGCCGGGAAGACACGGTCCTCCCCATTTTTATCCATGAGAATGACGCCATCGGTCAAATTGACGAACGTCATGGCGCCGACAAGGATGTCGTCATGGGCAACGGCCGCGATCGGTCCTTGTTCCCATTCGTTCATCGGAATCACAGGGAAATCTGGCCCTTGACTGACCGTGGTCACGACTGGTGCGGCGACTTTCGGCTCGACTGGCGTTTCACGTTTGAACCCAACGAGTGCTGGGATGAGCGCGATGACGGCGAAAAGCGCGAAGCCAAAGAGGAGGCGCCGCATCATATACTTCTGTTTTCGGTGTCTGCGTGTTTGATTCACAATACATTCGCCCCTTTATAGTTTACTTTTCTACCATAATGGATAAACGACACATGATTCGTCTGAAAATTCTTGAAATAGGTCAATATTTTTTAAATCATTCGTCTCTTCCCACTAAAGGAAGCGGGAGTTGAGGACTGATAGGGTAAGGAGCGGATGTGTCGAAACGATAGGCAAGGTGAAGCGAATATAATAAAGTAGAAGTGTAACGACATAACGCATAGGAGTGGTATCGAGATGGAATTGACGAAACAGTGGCGTGACCATTTTAAACAACTACGGGCTTTTGATGAGGCAATCTCTCTTTTGTATTGGGATATGCGCACGCAAATGCCAGAACAATCGGCGCCGCTACGGGCTGAGACGATCGGGTATTTGTCGACGGAGGCGTTCAAGCGGCAGACGAGCGACTCGTTCAAGCAGCTTCTCGACGAGATGGAAGCGGCGAACGGGTTAACCGCGACCGAGAAACGGTCGCTCCAAGTGGCGAAAACACAATACGAACGGAACGCAAAAATCCCGGCGAGTGAATATCAGGCGTACGTGACGCTCGTCTCCGAGGCCGAAACGGCGTGGGAGAAGGCAAAAGAGCAGAACGATTGGGGCATGTTCGCGCCGTTTTTAAAAAAGATCCTCACTTATCAACGAAAGTTTGCCGACTATTTCGGTTACGACGCGCACCCGTATGATGCGCTCCTGTACGATTTTGAGCCGGGTATGACGGTCGCGCAACTTGACGACCTGTTCGAGACGCTCCGCGACGAGCTCGTCCCATTGATTCGTAACTTACCGGGCGGCACCGCTTCACTTGATTGGTCAATGAACAAAAAAGCACAAGAGCGGATTTGTCATGACTGGATGCGAGTCGTCGATTATGACTTGAGCCGAGGACGGCTCGATGCGACCGTCCATCCGTTCGAGATCACGATCAATCGTCGGGACGTCCGTATCACGACCAAATACGATGAGGCAGATTTCCGCAACGCCTTGTTCGGGACGATGCATGAGGCTGGTCATGCGACGTATGAGCAACAGATCGACGAGTCGCTCGATGAGCTCGGACTTGGGGGAGGGGCCTCGATGGGGATTCACGAGTCACAGTCGTTATTTTTTGAGAATTTCGTCGGTCGCAGCATCGCCTTCTTGAAGAGCGTCTATCCGAACCTGCAGGCCGAACATCACGCATTGCAAGATGTCGACTTTGAGACGTTCTATGCCGGAGTGAACGAGGCGAAGCCGTCGCTCATCCGCATCGAGGCCGACGAACTGACGTACAGCCTTCACATCATCATCCGCTACGAACTGGAAAAAGCGCTGATCCAAGGAGATCTCTCTGTCGACGAGTTGCCCGCGGCATGGAACAAACTTTACAAAGAGTATCTCGGTGTCGACGTCCCGAGCGACGCGAAAGGCGTGCTGCAAGACGTGCACTGGGCCGGTGGGTCGTTCGGTTACTTCCCGAGCTATGCGCTCGGATTGATTTACGCGGCCCAATTGACGGAGTCGTTACGAGCGGAACATCCGGATTTCGAGACGTGGATCGCGACAGGCGAGTTCGCACCCATCAAACAGTGGCTCGAAACGAACGTGCACCGTCATGGAAAAACGCTCACACCAAACGAGTTGATTCGCAATGTCACCGGGGAAGACATCTCGGTCCGTCCGCTCGTCCGTTATTTGACGTCCAAGTACGGAACGGCGTGAGGGCAATCCGATGAAGCTTTTCGCACACCGCGGAGTGATGGCTCACTATCCGGAAAACACGATGTCGGCGTTCCGCGCCGCCATTCATACCGGTGCTGACGGCATCGAGACGGACGTTCATATGACGCGCGACGGGATACTCGTGCTCATCCATGACGAATCGCTCGAGCGGACGACGGACGGGCGTGGCCGTGTCGTCGACTTGACGTTTGCCGAGCTTCGAACGGCTAACGCCGCGGTACATTTCGGGGGAGACGAACCGGTGCCGACACTTGAAGAATTTCTAGCGCTGGTCATGCCGACGACGTTGTGTGTAAACCTTGAACTGAAGACAGATATCGAACATTATCCGGGCATCGAAGAGTGTCTCATCGAGGTCGTCGAGCGGACCGGTTTTCCTGCCGATCGCCTTGTGATTTCTTCGTTCAATCATGACACGTTAAGGCGTTTACGGAAGTTGACGACCGAGTATGAACTGGCGGTCCTCTCCTCGAGACGGATCGCGGACCCGGTCGCTTACTTGAAGCAACTCGATGCGAGCGCGCTCCATCCTAGTGTACGAGCGTTCACGGACGCTGAGATCGAGGCGTTAGTCGAAGCCGGTATCTTCGTTCGACCATACACCGTCAAGACGCTTGATCAATTGGCGCGGTTCCGAGAACTCGATGTGGACGCGTTGTTCGTCAATGACATCGAGTGGGCGCGAACACATTTGACCCTGTGACGATACACGTCACAGGGTTTTTCTTTAGCGGTGAGGGGGTAGTTAGAAAAGTGTAAAGAAAGCGGTATCATCCGGACAGTCGTCGCAGCACATTATGGGCACACTGTCATCTTTACGCCGTTGCTCCGTTGTCTTAAGTTTAAGATGTCACCAGCTACATAGCAATCAGATGTAGCACGCTATGCAGCATCACACCAAACTTGTTGTACGCTGTCAATCGGTCAACCCAAAGGGAAAAAGGAGGAAATTTCACATGAAGAAATTGATGTCTTTACTCGGAACGCTCGCACTTGCGTTCGCACTTGTCTTACCAGTAAGCGCGGACGGTCATGAAGGCGATGCGATGGTCCGGGTGCTTCACGCTTCACCTGACGCACCGGCGGTTGACGTGTATGTCAACGGTGAAGTCGCGGTCGAAGGCGCAGAGTTCAAAGCGCTGACGGATTACCTGACGCTTCCAGCGGGAGATTATAACGTTGAGATCAAACCAGCCGGTGACACGGAAACGGTCGTCGTCGCAGCTGACCTCTCACTCGAAGCTGGCAAGTTCTACACAGCGGCAGCAATCGGTCAATTAGAGAACATCGAGATCGCAGCGATGGAAGATGACGCCAACTTCGAAGACGGCAAATCAAAAGTCCGCGTTGCGCACTTCTCACCTGACGCACCAGCGGTAGACGTCGCGCCGAAAGGTGGAGACCCGCTCTTCTCGAACCTCGAGTTCAAAGCGGTATCTGACTACGGCACGCTCGATGCTGGAACGTATGATCTTGAAATTCGTCCAGCCGGAGCGACAGACGTCGTGAAAGCGCTTGACGGTGTCGCACTTGAAGGTGGTAAGAACTATACGGCATTCGCTATCGGTCTTCTTGAAGGAGAGCCAGCGTTTGAAGTATTGCTCGCGGCAGACGGTGGAGAGATGGCCGGAGCTCCTGAAACAGGACAAGGCGGTCTCGCACAAACAGCTTCAATGAACTGGTTGCTCGCAGCAGCGGCACTCGGTGCGGCAGCAGCTGGCTTCTACGTCTTTCGTCGTAAACAGCAAGACGCTTAAACTACTCGTGATTGGGACGTTCCTGTTTCTAACGGTTGCCGCCTCGGCCGATGCGCCTGACGCAACGCCGAAGCTGAAAACGGTCGGCTTTTTCGAGCCGCTCGTGCTCGCCTCGACCGAAGTCGAGCGACAATCGTTTCACCGTGAGACGTTCGTGCCGAAACGATTGATCATCCCGTCGATTGACGTCGATGCGAAGGTGCAGCCGGTCGGGAAAGACCGACTCGACCGGATGGACACCCCGGATCACGTCAACGAGGTCGGATGGTATCAATACGGTGCCAGAGCTGGTGCCGTCGGTAACGTCGTGCTGTCTGGTCATCTGGATGATCTACAAGGCCCTGCCATCTTTAGCGACCTTGGAACGTTACAGCTAGGAGAGATGGTGACACTCCAACATAGCGATCAGGTCGCCCGATATGAGGTCGTCGCTGTGGAACGGTATTTGCTCGAAGATGTGCCGCTCGCTTCGATATTTGCGGCGACACAATCCGAGCGCCTGCAGTTGATCACGTGTGCGGGTCCTTACGATCCAGTGAACGGATATCGCGATCGAATCATCGTGACAGCAAAACTCATACGCGATTGACTCGACAACCCGGGGTGATTGCTACTCCGGGTTGTTTATTGTTAAATGGGGTGAAGGCAATCTTCAATACAAGATGCAGGGGTGAATGAAATCACAATGCTTAATAAGTACGCCTCATCGGTGGGACTGTGGTTCGCGATGTGGTTTCTCGCCTACACGACGGTCGAACATGTCGGATGGAGTCTGATCATAGCGACGGTGGGCTATGTGATATGGCGCAATGTGATTGCAAAATCGAGTAAGAAAGCGACCAGAACGTTTGACCGAAAGCTCCGAGGCATACGCTTAAGGCAAGAACAAGAGCTGTATGAAGAGGAAAAACGAAGGTGGAATGAATCGGGCCGTCTCCGTCAGCAGAACGGTGACCCCAAAAAATAAGCCACAGGCCCATCCTAGTGACGGGTCTGTGGCTTATTTTGATGTAGACTTCAAGCTCCGCGAACGCTTATGCGTCCATGCGATCGAGCAGTTTTGAGAGGACGATCACTTCTTCGTCCGAGAAGTCCTTGAACACGTCCATCAAATACTCAATCTTCATATCTTCTAACGTCTCGAACAAGGCCCGGCCTTCTTCTGTCGCTTGAAGCTCGACGACACGGCGGTCACGTTCACTGCGCTCGCGCGAAATGAGTCCTTTCTTCGTCAATTCGTCCGCAAGAGCGGTGATCATAGACGCTGAAAATTGAAACTCATTCGACAAGGCCGATGCGATTTGCGGGCTCGTTTGGCAGAGCGACCGAAGGATGAAGAATTCGTTACGCGTTAAATATTGTGAGAACATCGCCCGGAGGTTTTTTTTCACTCCGCGATAGTTCATGCGAATCCCGCGTTCGGCGTCAGCGACGAGCTGACGGCGGGATGCTGTTTGGACAGGTGTTGTCATCCTCGGAAGTCCCTCCTACTAAAAAATCATTATTTGCATATATTTCAGTACATAAAAACATTCTACAATAAAAACATGAAGTCTGTAAAGTTATGTCGGCTCTTCCCGGACGCGTAATTGTTGGATGATTTCATCATAATGTTTCAAATCTGGATAAAACCGGCGGAAGAAGAACTCGATTTGTTGATCGTCTCCTTCGGCGAGCAGTTTTGCCAGGACGGCATAGACGACACCCATGCCTTGGCGCGGCAAAAGAGAAGACGGCAATAGGGTGGCACAATTGACGGCTTGTTTAAAATAATGTTCGAGCGTGTCACTCAAGTCTTGGAACGTCCGGATCTCCGCATAATGGAACATGCGTGTCAATTCGATGATCGTCGAGAGGTCCGTCTCGAGCAGCCAGTCGCTTTGGAAAATGGCGTTATCGAGTTTCTCGACGGTGATGTCATTGGCGATATAGTAGTTCAAGTTGTCACGGGTGATCGTGACTTCCTCCGGTGTTTCGACGATGCGTTCGACCGTCTCTTGCTCAAACGTGCGCAGCTGTTTTCGAATGTTCACGAACTCTGAGTCGGCGATTTCAAGCAGTCCGGCGACCCGGCTGAAGCTACGTTTGATTTCCGGCGGCACCGCGTTCGGATTCTTATACCCGAGGTCGTGCTCGATTTCGGCCCAAGCGTGTTGCAGGATCGACCGGACTTGAATCTCTGCCTCCTTCTCCTCATAGCGGCGGTATTCGCCGAGCGCTAGCCGCTTTTCGTTCAGCCCGACGACGTAGTGGACTGATAAATACCCGAATTCGTTCGGGTCGAGCAACGTCGACTTGTCAATCGACTGCTCGCGGTCGATCCGAAACTCTTCTTCGAGGATTTGGGCGACGGCGCGCACGTCATCGTGAAAATAAGTCACGATCCGAATACCGGCCAAGTCTTGCACGTCACGGAGCGACCGGTATTGATACGGTTTCCTTGATAGTTTGGCGTAGAGGCTCTCGGCTTCCTTCGCCCGGGCGACGATGGAATGGAACTGAATTCCGGCATCATCGAGTAATTCGCTAAGTAGTTGTTTCAGCTTGGCGGCGAACGCCTCGTAGTCTTCCTTCTCATTCAAGTAATCGAGCATGATCGCATTCATGTCTTGTGTCGGCATCCGTATCACTCCTTGTCTCGTTGTCTTAAGTATAGCATCATTGAAATGAGGACACATATGACGCAAACATGGAAATCAAGTCGGAGGTACGAATATGAGAGCACACCATTCGTTCGAATCCAGCGAACAAGAAATATTGGAGATTACGGCGTCCCTCTTGCAACAGTCCGGTTACCGAATCTCGCGCATCCAAAAACAAGGAACGACGCTATCTTTCACTGCCACGTGTGCAGCGGTCGCCTCTGAACAGGAAGAGCGGGCTCGGATTGAAACGCTCGTCGAACATTTCGCGATTGAGTGCTGGTCGGTTCGATTCGTGTGAGGATGCCTTTTCGATGATCACCATAAATCGGGTTTTACGTCTCATTTTTGGGGAATAGTATATTATTCGATTTTTATGAAGGTGAACGTTTAGGAGGATGAATAATGTTAGAAACGAGAATTGTACGAGATATGATGTCGGTCGACCATGAAGTGAACGGGATGGTTTCGGGCGGCTGTGTGATCGAACACATTTACTTATTCGCGAAAGACGAAGAATTGACGCTCCGCCTCGCCGCTGAAGCAGGCGTCCAGCCTTACCGCATCACGGAGAAAGGGCTCTGGGAGTCACTCGTCTCGAAATTCACGAAAAACTCAGACGATCGGATCGAACAGTTGGAAAGCCTCGGCTTGACAAAAGAAATGGTCGAATCGCTTGAAGGCGAGATTCAAGACGGCAAGATCGTTCTCGTCTGCGACAAATCATAATGCACTCATGCAGAACGGACCTGACGCGCGCGTCAGGTCCGTATTTTTCATGATTTCGTATCGTAATAGGCGTCGACGATTCGTTTGAGTGACCGTTCGTTCAAATCGAGCGGTGCGTACCCGGCCTCGGCCAGAAGTTGTTTCGTGTTCGTATCGACGAAGTTGATGTCGCGATTCAAATACGGGTTGAATACTTTGACCATGTCATTGAACGCCTGCTCGACGACGCTCAAAGACGATGTCGGTGTGTCCGTGATGTGTAGATGAGGGAAGGCGAGCGCGTGTTTCATGTAGTCGAGCATGTCTTCGTTGCGCGGTGGTGTGTCATTCGTCACGTTGTAGATCGTGTTCGGACGAGCGTGTTCGATCGCGGCGAGAAGGACGTCAGCGACGTAGTCGACCGGGACGAGGTTCGAAGTCCCCGTTTCGGAGCCGACGAGACGAATCGGCCCGTCCGGCGCACCACGACGTTCAAGGCGGCGCTTGAACACCTCGAGCGCACGCATGTAGCCGTACATCGTGAATTTCGAGTCGGCTTCGCCGGTCTTCGAGTCCCCGACGATGATAGCGGGACGGAAGATCGATACGTCGAGATGATGCCGCTCGTCCCAGACCGCCTGTTCCGCATGGGCTTTGCTCTCCTCATACGGGTTATGGAACGGCTGGTCCGTCGCATAGAGCGTCTCATGTCCGATTTCACGGACACCGAGCGTATAGGCCGTGCTGACGTGGAAGAAGCGGGGGCACTCGAGCGCTTTCGTGAGCGCGAGTGCTTGTTTCGTCCCGGTCAAGTTCGTCTCGAACAGCTCGTCCCGGAGCTCTTCGTCGAACTTGACGAGCGCTGCCATATGGAGCACCAGGTCGATCTTCTTTTTGTTCGTCCCGATGAACGCGTCATCGGCGCCGAGAAGGGGAGACGTCAAGTCCCCGGCGAGGACGTCGATAGATGCAAGTTCTGTCGTCGAGAAGGTGCGCTTCACTTTTTCCGGTGAGCGGGCGAGCAGGTAGAGCCGATGCCCCCGTGCGATCAATTCCCGTGCCAACCGTCCTCCTAAAAATCCTGTCGCGCCTGTCATAAATATGTTCACAGTGTTCTTCCTCTCTGTCTCAGTCTTCCTCCATCATACCAACATGGGGCCATTCGAGCCACTTTGATCATTTGTTTTCGATTTTGGGGTTTAACAATTTTTGAAGTGGGTTATGACTTAAAGAGAAGCGTACGCAAGGTACGTCATGACAGTGTTGACCTGTCAAATAACTTAAGTGAGGTTTTTTAGAATCATGGCAAATCTATTCGGAACTGATAAGGATGGCTACAGGAAGCAGCAAGCAGAGATTGAGAAAGCGGTCGAAGAGAAAGGGATCACCCAGATCCATATGTATTTCTCGGACGTCCTCGGAGATTTGAAGCTATTGACGCTGTCTGCGAAATTGTTGCCGGAAGTCTTTGAAGGGAAAACGATGTTCGACGGATCGTCCATCGACGGATTCTCTTCCATCAAAAACTCAGACTTATTCTTACGCCCGGATTTAGATCGTCCACGGTACGAAAAAGACAGTGACGAGAGCATCCTCGCCTTCTTCTGTGACGTTTGTACTTCTGAAGGGGAGCGATACGAGTTTGATCCCCGGAACGTCTTGAAAGATGCGCTCGAGCGTGCTGCCCGTGACGGCTACTCGATTTTCGTAGGGGCCGAGCCGGAGTTCTTTATCTTTGACGAGAACGGTGAATTTTATGACGAGGCCGGATACTTCTCGACCCGCTCGGAAGACAAAGGCTATGAGGTACGCCAACATATCGCCAACCGCTTGAGCGAAGTCGGCTTCAATATCGAGGCGGTCCACCATGAAGTGGCGCCGGCCCAGCATGAGATCGGTATCAAGTATGACGATGCACTCCGTACGGCCGACAATATCCAGTTCTTCAAGGAGATCGTCCAGCTCGCCGCCCAAGAGAAGGGCGCGAAAGTGTCATTCCTACCGAAGCCGCTCCGCGATGTGAACGGTTCGGGGATGCATTTGAACATCTCGGTCTGGAAGAACGATAAGGATGGAAAACCGACAGACAACGCCTTCGAGGAGCCGGATGCGGATTACGGTCTGTCTAAGACGGCCCGTCATTTCATCGAAGGGATCTTGAAGCATGCGCGTGCGACCGCCATCTTCACGAACCCGCTCCCAGAATCGTATGAACGTCTCGTCCCTGGTTTCGAGGCGCCGGTCAACATCTGCTGGAGCCCGTCGAACCGAAGCTCGATGATCCGGATCCCGGCATCGCGCGGTAGTGCGACACGCGTCGAAGTCCGCAACCCGGACCCGAGCGCGAACCCGTACTTGGCGCTCGCCGCTCTCATCTACGCCGGTCTCGAAGGAATCGAGCAACAGCTTGAACCGTCGGCACCAAACGAAGATGACTTGTTCGAGTACTCGGCGAAACAAATCGAGAGCCAAGGCATCGCCTCGCTCCCATCGACGTTCCATGAGTCGATTCAATCGCTCAAGTCGGACAGCTTCCACAACTATTTCAACGAAGATTTGATCGATCGTTACTTGTCGCTCATCCAAGTCCGCAAGTAATAAGTAAAGACGCCATTCCTCCAACGTGAGGAATGGCGTCTTTTTAGTGAATCCCGCGCATATAGCGTTTGATGACGGGTGCGAGGGCGAACAAAATCAGACTGAGGACGATGGCGGCGCCACCGATGACACCGAAGTAAATCATCTCGTTCTCCGGCGAGTAAAAGCGGACGAGCTGGGCGTTGATTCCTTGTGCCGCCGCATTCGACAAGAACCAAAGCGACATCGTTTGGGCCGAGAAGGCCGCCGGTGCGAGTTTCGTCGTCGCCGACAGTCCGACCGGTGACAGGCTGAGCTCGCCGAGGACGACGATAAAGTAACTGAGGACGAGCCAGAGCGGGTTGACGAGCGTGTCCGGCCCTCCGAAGTAAGCCGGTAGCAAGATGACCAAGAAGCTGAGTCCGGCGAATAAGATGCCGAACGCGAACTTGACCGGGATGCTCGGCTCACGGTCACCGAGCCGGACCCATAACCAGGCGAACACCGGCGCAAGCATGATGATGAACAGCGGATTGAGTGATTGGAACCATGCCGCGCGCAGCTCGAGACCGAGGAAGTTCAAGTTCGTCCGTTGATCAGCGTAGTTGGCGAGAATCGTCGCCCCTTGCTCCTGGATTGCCCAGAACATGACCGAGGCGATGAAGAGCGGGATGTAGGCGATGATGCGCGACCGCTCGATTTCTGTCGTCTTCGGACTACGATACATGACGATGAAGTAGATTGTCGGGATTGCGATCCCGAACACACCGACGAGTCCGATGAACGTGTTGATCGTGAATAGCCCGCGTGGAATCAAGACGGCGAGCAGTCCACCGATTACAAGGACGGCGATGGTCGAGTATTTGATCGCGTTTTTCCGTTCTGACGGCGTCAACGGGTTCGGCACGTAGGACCCGGCTAACCCAAGATTGCCTTTCTTCGTGACGATGAAGACGACGAGCCCGATGAACATCCCGACGGCGGCGAGGGCGAAGCCCCAATGGAAGCCGTAATCGGCCTGCACTTGTCCGACGATGAGCGGGGAGATAAACGCCCCGAGGTTGATGCCCATATAGAAGATACTGAAACCGGCATCGCGACGACGGTCCGTCTCATGGTACAAGTCGCCGACGATGCTCGAGACGTTCGGTTTCAAGAGACCGGTGCCGATGACGATCAGCCCCATCGAGATGAACAAGAACGTCAGGCTGCCTGGTACCGACAAGACGATATGTCCAAGCATGATGAACACACCGCCGTAGAAGACGGCCCGTGACGTCCCGAACACGCGGTCCGCGAGCCAGCCGCCGATGACCCCAGACATATAGACGAGCGCCCCGTACACCGACATGATCGACAAGGCGACGTTTCGGTCAAGGCCGAGACCGCCCTCGGACACTTCGTAATACATGTAAAAGACAAGGATGGCCCGCATCCCGTAGTACGAGAAACGTTCCCAAAACTCTGTGAAGAACAACGTGAACAATCCTTTAGGTTGTCCGAAAAAACCTTTTTGTGGCACGCTGTCCACGATTTTCTGTTTATCGATTCTTTCCATGAAAGATCCCTCCCAACTTTCATATCATAAAAAGAACCGTTATGTTTGTAAATTAAAAACGAATTTCCGCTTCAAAATTTAACTATAATGAAATGAAACTAAAAACCACACTAAACAGCGGGGTTTAGTGTGGTCTTAAGGTCAAGCCGTCTTCTGTTTGGCTTCTGTCGCGCGGACCCGGCGTCCGAGCTGCCAGTAGATGAGACCGGAGACGCAGCTGGCGAGGCCGACAAGGAGGAGGGCGACGTGGCCGGCACCGCGATTGAAGAACAAGCTCGCGAACAGCGGCGCCGTCACGCCCCCGATCAACCACTGGATGCTGGCGGCCCCATTGTAGGCCCCGCGCATGTTCTCAGGCGCGATCATGGCGATGAACGTCTGTTGGACCGGTGACATGATCATCTCCCCGAGCGTATAGAACGCATAGACGGCGAGCAAGATCGAGACGAGCATGAGATATGGCGTGCCGACTGAATAAAGGAGACGCGGAACGACGGCGAGGAGCATCATGCCGACACCGAACACGGTCGCCCCGGCGAGCATGACGTTCCCGAACGGTTTTTGGCCGAGCTTCGAGGCGATCGGGAACTGGAACAAGACGACCATGATGCCGTTCAAGGCGAGCAAGTATGCGAACGGGTTTTGCCGGTCCGTGAACGTCGGGAACGATTCTCGCAAGAATAGCGGCAACATGCTCTCGACGATGGCAAAGCCCATCGAGATGAAGACGCCGGCGAAAATGAAGACGAGGAAGACGCGGTCCTGGGCGAAGACGCGCAACACGTCTTGGTTCGACAACGTCTCGTGCTCGGTCGTCTCCGGCAACGTCTCACGAATCCATTTGGCCAGGACGAGCGCATAGATCCCGAACACGACTGCCGCCGCGAAAAAGATATATTGTCGGTCGAGGAAGAGGACGGCACTGCCAAGGAGCGGACCGAACGCGGCCCCGATGTTGTGCCCCATGCGGAGCAAGCCGAACGCTTCGTTCAACTGCTCCGGTTCGGTCACGTCGGCGACCATGGCGCTCGCGGCCGGGTGGAACAGTGAATTCGTCAAACCGAGCATCGCGTTTAGAAGCAACAACGGCCAGAACGAGTCGGCGAAGGCGAAGCCGACGAGTGCGAGCGCATCCCCGATGATGGCGATCATCATGACGGGCTTGCGGCCATAGATGTCCGCGAAACGTCCGCCGATGACCGAGCCGATGAGCGCCATGATCGGTCCTGTCGCCAGGATGACCCCGACTTGGACGTAACTGTCGAGCTTGTCACTATAGTAGAGGACGAGGAACGGGGCGATCATGAACATCATGACGCCGGTGATCGTCTCGCCGAGAAAACGGATCCAAATGTTGCGGTCGAGCCGCTTGAGTGATTGATACATACGGGTTCACCTGTTTATGAGAAAGTAAAAAGGGACGCAGCATGCACGGAAGCATACTCGTCCCTTTAAATTTGCGCATGCCACGGATGGGCAGGCAAAACCGATCTTTTTCAGAAAAGTCGAGGCGCCCGCCCGTCAATATGAAGTTTCGTTTGTGGTACGTTCATGACTGACATGGGGCAGCCTCCTTTCGTGAATGTCGTGTGTCTACGTTTCAAATGTATGACAGGTAGTTTCAATATGTCAACACATTTCTCTAGCTACAGGAGCTCGTTCAAGTTCTTGCGGGTGAGCCGGTAATCGATGAGCCGCGACAAGATGACTTGAATCATCGCCGTCACCGGCACGCTGACGAACATCCCGACGAGGCCGAACAAACTGCCGCCGATGATGATCGAGGTGATGACCCAGAACGGGGTGATGCCGACGCTGTCGCCGAGTATCTTCGGTCCGAGCCACAATCCGTCGAACTGTTGCAGCAAGAAGATGAATACCAAGACGAGAACGGCCGTGAACGGGTCATAGAAGTATGTGATGATGAACGCCGGGATCATGCCGAGGAGCGGGCCGACGTACGGGATGAAGTTCAAGATCCCGATGATGACACCGAGTAAGAGCGCGTACGGTGCACCGATAACGAGGAGACCGACGACGGCCATCACACCGATGATGAGGCAGTCGAGTGACTTGCCGATGATATAGCGCTTGAAGATATAGTCCATCTCCTGGAAGATGTCGATCGTCGTCTTCGCCGTGGCGACCGGGAACATTGCATACAGCAGACGCTTGAACATGCGGGCGAACACTTCCTTGTCTTTCAACAAGTAGATCGAGATGACGATGCCGATCAAGAAGTTGATGAGTGTCATCGTGAAGCTCGAGACGTAGCTGACCGAGGACAACACGGCCGCCTCGACCCAACCGGAGTAACGTTCCTCGAATCGTTTGAAGTCGAGCGTCTGAGCAATCGTCTCGTTATAATCGTGTAAAAACGTGTTCAATTGCCCTAAGAACCCATCGATTTGGCGAATGTAAAACGGGAGCTCCTCGATGAGCGACGAGACACTCGAATATATCCGCGGGAACAGCGTCACGGCCGAGATGACGAGCAACCCGATGAACGTCACGTAGACGATCAACAGCCCTTGATATCGTTTCAGTGCGAACCGTTCTTCCATATAAGAAAGGACCGTGTTCAACAACAAGGCGATGGCGATTCCCATGATGACGGGCGTCAACAGTTGAAACGTGTATTGTAAAACGCGAGAGATCGTGTCCGGCTCACTGATGACTCGCCATAAGACGAGAAAGATTAGGCCGATCACACTTAATTTCCAAATCAACTGACGGTTTAGTTCCACTAGTCCATCCCCTCATCCTATATTTTTTCAGAATAACGTTCTTCTTTTACTATGACCGTTTTTTTTCAGGGTTTCAAGAGGCCATAGCAATTTTCAAAATAAGGATTGACAGGATTGGTAACGTTTGGTTTACTAAAGGACATATTACACATAAATCGCATATAAACACTTTCTATCAAGAGAAGCGGAGGGACTGGCCCGATGAAGCTTCAGCAACAGATTGTATACCAATACTGTGCTAATTCCAGCAAGGTGACCTTGAGAGATGGGAAGGTGGTTGTTTGAATACGTCCGTATCTCGACACCCCTTTCCGTGGAAAGGGGTGTTTTTTGCATAGGAGGACCATCCATGGCAGACAGACGTTCAAACTTACTTAAAACTTTACCACCCCAACATTTCGTCGGGCTCGCGAAAGAAGTGGCCGCGCTCGAACAGGCCGGGGCCGACATCATCCGGCTCGGACAAGGGACGCCGGACTTGCCGACGCCAAAGCCGATCTGTGAGGCGCTCGAGACGGCGCTCGCGAATCCGGACACGCATCAGTATGGCCCGTTCCGTGGGCAAAGCCGTTTGAAACAGGCGGTGGCGACGTTCTACTTGAACGAGTACGGGGTCGAGATCGATGCCGAGAGCGAGGTCGCAATTTTGATCGGGTCGAAATCGGGGCTGATCACGCTCCCACAATGCGTCCTTGAACCAGAGGAGGGCATCCTGCTCCCGAACCCGGGCTACCCGGACTATATCTCCGGGGCCCGGCTCGCCGGGGCGCGCGTCCACGACCTCCTCTTGACAGAAGACAACGATTTTCTTCCGGATTACGAGACGCTCGACACGCACGGGGCGCGGCTCATGTATTTGAACTACCCGAGCAATCCGACCGGCGCCGTCGCGACGCCACGCTTTTTCGAGGAGACGGTGCAATTCGCCAAGGAGCGGGAACTGATGGTCGTCCACGACTTCGCCTACGGCAGTATCGGCTTTGACGGCCATGTCCCGCCGAGCTTCCTTCAAGCCGACGGGGCGAAAGAGGTCGGCATTGAAGTGTACACGATGTCGAAGGCGTTCAACATGTCTGGCTGGCGCGTCGCCTTCGCCGTCGGCAACAAGGATATCATCGAGGCGATCAACACGTATCAAGAACACGTCCACGTCAGCGTCTTCTCGGCCATCCAAGAGGCAGCGGTCGCAGCGCTCGAGTCACCAAAATCCGTCCGCGATGACCTGGCACGTCTATACGAGGCTCGGCGGGACCGATTGGTGGACGGGTTGCGTCGAGCCGGTTGGGACGTCCCGGCCCCGAAAGGTTCATTCTTCGTCTGGGCGAGAGTGCCGGAGGGAGATGCCAAGTCGTTTTCGCAGAAGTTGCTCCATGAGGCAGGCGTCGCGGTGACGCCAGGATATTTCTTCGGCGCGGAAGGTGAACAGTACGTCCGGTTCGGCCTCGTCTCGCCGGAACCGAAGATTGACGAGGCCGTCGCGCGCATCGAGCAGCTGTTCGCCGCTTATGAGGAGGTGCGGGCATGATTCGTCAAGCCGTCCTCGAGTATGACCACAACGACGATGCCCTCGATCGGCTCGGCGAACTGATCGGAGGCCGCCGGGTGCATGTGTTGCGCGGGCGACACGGCTACCCCGTCGTCGAACGGCTGCTTCCTTCTTTGAAGGCGTATCCCGCAACATCGTTCGCAGGCGAGTGCACGGATCGCGAGGCGGACCGAGTCGACCTTGACGGAGCGGACGTCTTAGTCGCCATCGGTGGCGGCAAGCTCGTCGACACGGCCAAGCTCGTCGCCGTGCGGAACGGCGTCCCGCTCATCGTCATCCCGACGCTCGCTTCTAACTGTGCGGCGTTCACCCCGCTCAGCGTCGTGTACCGGGAAGACGGGAGCTACGACCGGTACGACGTATTCCGTGTCATCATCGAACGCGTCATCGTCGACGCCCGGGTCATCGCGTCTTCACCGTACGATTATTACCGAGCCGGGGTCATCGACACGGTCGCGAAGTTCTATGAGGCCCGCTATTTGAGCGGTGATACCTCGACCGTTGCGGGTGTCGATGCCGGAATCGCGCTCTCCAAGCAATGTCATCGTCTGCTCGAAATCGAGCTAACCGAGACCGCCTTCCGCTCATACAGCGAAGGGACGCGCTACGCGGTCGACCACGTGCTCGCCATCGCCGGAGCTGTCGGTGGCTTCGGGGATGCTGGGACACGGGTCGCCGTCGCGCACGCCGTCCATAACGCACTCAGCGAGTTCGAGACGACCCATGCTTTCCTCCACGGGGACAAGGTCGGTTTCGGATTGCTCGTTCAGGAGTCCTTGCGCCGCTCGCCCGACGTGGCTGTGCTTCGTTCGTGGCTCGAGCAAGTGGAGGCCCCGACGACGCTCGACGCGCTCGGTCTTTCTGCGGACGACATCCCACGTCTCGTGGCCTCGGTTATGAGGGAGACGACGTTGCAACAGTTACCCGAACCGCTTGATAGTGACTATTTGAAAATAATTTTTGAAAATTTACAGAAAACTATTTACAGATAAAAGAAAAACGAGTAAGATTAAGACAATTAAATAAGACCGATTGCTTATCAAGAGTGGTGGAGGGACTGGCCCTGTGAAACCCGGCAACCAGATCGTTATGATCATGGTGCTAATTCCAACAGACGAAACGTCTGGGAGATGAGCGTGTCCGACTTCGATTTGTCGTGCCCGCCGCTCTTTGTGAGTAGCGGGCTTTTATTTTGGAGGAGGAATCATTCATGAACATCAAACAGAAAACAGTATTTGCCGGAACATCATTACTCGCCGCCATCGCGCTCTCAGCGTGTGGGCAATCTGATGCGAGCGAGGCGCTCAGCAACGAGTCGCTCACGATCGGTGTGACCGGGGGGCCGCACCAGCAAATTGCCGAGGAAGTGAAGAAGCTCGCGGCTGAGGACGGACTCGAACTCGACATCAAAGTGTTCAACGATTACAACACCCCGAACGCCGCGCTCGCCGAGGGTAGCCTTGACGTGAACAGCTATCAGACGTTGTCGTTCCTTGAACTGCAAAAGTCCGATAAAGGCTATAAGATCGACGACGTGTTCAAGACGGTCGCCTTCCCGATGGGGCTCTATTCGGACAAGTTGACAGACATCGACGAATTGAAAGAAGGCGACAAGGTCGCCGTGCCGAACGACCCGGCGAACGAACTTCGTGCCCTTCGCCTCTATGAGACGGCCGGCCTCATCACACTCAAGGAAGGATTGACGGACAAGGCGACGAAACGAGACATCGCCGAGAACCCGCTCAACCTCGAGTTCATCGAGCTCGAAGCGTCCCAGCTCCCGACGCAACTCCCTGAGGTCGCCCTCGCGGCGATCAACACGAACTTCGCGATGGGCGCAGGACTCTCGATCAACGAGGACGCCCTCTTCCATGAAGACACGGTCGACAACCCGTACCCGAACTACGTCGTCGTCCGGACCGACAACAAAGAAGACGAGGTCGTCGAGACGCTCAAGTCGTACTACCACTCTGACGAGATTCGGACGTTCATTGAAGAGACGTTCAACGGCTCGATCGTCCCGGCGTTTTAAGGAGGTCCTATGATCGCACTCAAACATATCAAAAAGATGTTCACCGTCAACAAAGGAACGGTCACGGCGCTCGATGACGTGTCGCTCACAATCGAAAAAGGCGAGATCTTCGGTATCATCGGGCGCAGCGGGGCCGGCAAGAGCACGCTCATCCGGATGATCAACCTGCTTGAACGCCCGACGTCGGGCCAAGTCGAGATTGAAGGACAAGACATCACGAAACTAGGGAAGAAGGAACTCTCGAAGCTCCGGCACCGCATCGGGATGATCTTTCAACATTACAACTTGCTGAAGACGGCCACGGTCGAAGAGAACGTCGCCATCCCGCTCCGTCTCGAAGGTCTCGATAAACAGACGATCCGACAGCGCGTCGACAAATACCTCGACATCGTCGGACTGACCGACCATCGTAAGCATTACCCGGAGCAACTTTCAGGTGGCCAGAAACAACGCGTCGCCATCGCCCGTGCCCTCGCGCATGAGCCTGACATTCTTCTTAGCGACGAGGCGACGAGCGCGCTCGATCCGGAGACGACCGAATCGATCCTCGACTTGTTGCTCGAGATCAACCGCGAGCTCGGGTTGACGATTTTCCTGATCACCCACGAGATGGAAGTCATCGAACGGATCTGCGACCGTGTCGCCGTCATCGACGGCGGCAAGATCGTCGAGGAAGGCGACGTGCTCGATGTGTTCGCCGACCCGGTGCATACGACGACGCAAAAGTTCTTGAAGACGAACCTCGACGTGCCGGAAGAAGTCGTCAAAGAACTGAGCACGCACGGTACGCTCGTCCACTTGTCGTTCATCGGCAGCCAGACCGAACAGGCCGTCCTCGCCCAGCTGACGAAACGGTTCGGCCTCCTCCCGAACATCATTGGGGGCGGCATCAAGAAATTGAAGCGTGGTCTCGTCGGCAACCTGCTCATCCATCTCGACGGGGATGCCGACCAGACCGACCAAGCCGTCCGCTATCTCGAAGCGAGCGGCGTGAAAGTGAAGGAGGTGACGAACCATGCTACAGTTTTGGGCCGACTGGGGTGACTTGATTTGGAGCGGTACGCTCCAGACGCTGACGATGACGGGCATCGCCCTCGTCATCTCGACGTTCATCGGACTGCCGCTCGGCACGTTGCTCGTGTTGACGCGTCCGAGCGGGCGTTTGGCGAACCGCTACGTCTACGGCGCGCTCTCGAGCGTCATCAACGTCGTTCGTTCGATCCCGTTCATCATCTTGTTGTTCTTCATCTTGCCATTCACACGGTTCATCATGGGAACGACGATCGGGGTTCAAGGCGTGCTGCTCCCACTCATCGTCTTCACGGCACCGTATATCGCCCGACTGATGGAGTCGGCGCTCCTCGAAGTCGACCGCGGCGTCGTCGAGGCGTATGAGGCGATGGGCATCTCGACGCGGAAGATCATCTGGTACGTCCTCATCCGCGAGGCCCGCTCGTCGATCGTCCTCGGTTTGACGATTGCGACGATCGGGTTGATCGGGGCGACTGCAATGGCCGGACTCGTCGGGGCGGGGGGTCTCGGTGACATCGCTTATCAATATGGCCACCTCCGTTTCGAACCGGAAGTCATGTACGTGACGATCTTCGTCTTGATTTTGCTCGTCCAATCGATTCAATCGTTCGGCAACCGTTTGGCGGCCCGTTTGAAGAAGGCATAAGAAAAAGAGCTCTGCTTCGGCAGGGCTCTTACTTATTGTCGAGCAAACGTTTCAGCTCGGCGATTCGGTCATGACGCGGGATGAACGTACGGATCTCTTTCTCGCTGAACCCGATTTGAATCCGGTTGTCGTCGACGACAATCGGGCTTTTCAAAATCTGGGGATGCGATGCGACGAAACTGTACAATTCACGGAGCGACATCTCATCGAGCTGGTCCGCCGCCTGTTTGTACACACTCTTTTGGACGGACAACAGGTCGGTCGTCCCGTTCTCGGTGAGCCGGAGCATATCTTTGAACTCGCTGAATGACATCCCTTGATCGGTCAATTTTTTCTCGACGAACGGGATGTTCTGTTCACGTAACCAATCGATCGTCTTGCGGGAAGAACTGCAACTAGTATGTGTGAATACGGTGACCGTCACCACAACCACTTCTCCTTTGCGTCAAGTTGGATAGTTTTATTTTCTCTCATCCATACGTGACGGACAGCGAATATGTTTCAAATCACATAGACTTTTTTATTCGGACAGCGTGATTCGTTTTGGACGAGTTCGGGTACATGACGAGGGAGACTGCAACTAAGGAGGGAAACACATGTTTGACTACACAGTGAAGACAGACCAATCGGTGGCGGATGTCGTCGAAAAATTAAAAGGGACGCTCAAGGAAGAAGAGTTTGGCGTGCTCTGGGACTTCAATTTGAGTGAGACGCTCGAGGAAAAAGGGCAGGCGATCGATGGGGACTATCGCATCCTCGAAGTGTGCAATCCGAAGGAAGCGAAGAAAGTGTTGACGGCGCACCGGGAAGGCGGTTACTTCCTACCTTGCAAACTCGCCGTGTTCACGAAGGACGGCGCGACTCATGTCGGGATGCCGAAGCCGACGAAACTGATTGAGTTGATTGAAGATGATTCGCTCCAGTCGCTCGCCAGAGATGTCGAGACGCGACTGACGCGTGCCATCGATCGAAGTGTATAAGTGATGACGCCCGCCCACAAGGCGGGTTTTTTATGTGACGGTTTGTCAAATTAAGCGCAACACTTCCTCCGCGAAGGCCTCGTGTGCGGTCTTCCAGCCGAGACATTTCCTCGGTCGGCCGTTGATTTTGGCGAGCGCGTCCACGATCTCTCCTTGGCCGACCGTCGCGAAGTCCGAGCCTTTCGGGAAGAACTCGCGCAGGAGGCCGTTGGCGTTCTCGTTGCTGCCGCGCTGCCACGACGAGTACGGGTCGGCGAAATACATCGGC
>WPCK01159948.1_pt1 | contig 31567 bp, 30 predicted proteins | sample 5399851 | NCBI WGS metagenome assembly WPCK01 (sample SAMN12869471, study PRJNA574797) | sludge metagenome | isolation source: wastewater treatment of pH11 | place: China:Beijing | collected 2019-05-20 | reverse complement strand
CGAGCCTTGGCGGGCGCGGTCGCCGACGCCGTTCGGGGGTTGGCTCTCCTGGTGCCCCCGGTGCGAGTCGGCCCCGATGGTGCGTCCTCCTCGGTGTCCATCGCGGCGTCGGTCGCGGCGTCGGTCGCGGCGGCCAAGGGGAGCTCCAGATCCTCCCCCGCCTCGGGCGCCCCGCCACCGAGCGCCACCTCGGGCTCGACCTCGGCGTCCTCACCGGCGTCGTGCCGAGCAGCGGCGACAGCGTCCGTGTCGTTGCCCTCCAGCGTGGTCGACGCGCCCGTCCCCTCCCGGTCGGCGTCGTCGGTGGCCTGGAGCACCGGCACCGAGCGCAGGCGGTCGAGGCCGAACTCGGCTTCGAGTTGCTCGAGCGAGAGCTTGGTCTCGTCCGATGTCCGCTCGTCGACCGCCGCCTCGGCGGCCAGGCGGGCCTCGTCGACCACATCGTCGAGCTCGGCGACCGCCTGGTCGGCGGTGGCGCGCACCACGGCGTACGCCTCCAGCAGTCGCTCGCGACCCACGCGGAGCTGCCCGAGGTGCACCTGCGCGTTGCGGCGGTGTCGGGCGAGGTCGCGCAGCACCTGCTCGCGCGCCGCCATGGCTTCGGCCACCAGGCGTCGTCCGGCGACGCGACCTTCTTCTTCGGTGTGCTGGGCCCGTTGCTCGGCATCGAGGCGCATGCGCTCGGCATCGGCCTCGGCGGCCGCCAGCAGGCGGGAGATCTCGGAGTCGGCGTCGGCTCGGTTGGCGGCGATGGCCTCCTCGGTCTCGCGCAGCACCCGCGCCACCCTCGCCTGGGTCTCAGCCTCGATCGCCTCGGCCTCTGCCCTCGCGGTCGTGATCAGGGTCTCGGACTTGGCCCGGCTACGTGACGCGTGCTCGTCGGCCGCCGCGGTGACGACGCCGGCCGCCTTCTCCGCCTCGGCCGTGATCTCCTCGGCCTGCATCCGTGCGGTGCGCAGGGTCTGCTCGCTGTCGGCCCGAGCCCGACCGGCCTCGGAAGCCGCAGCTTGGGTGACCTGCTTGGCCCGCTGGTCGGCCTTGCGCTCGACCTCCTCGGCCCGCTCCTTCGCCGACCGCAGCGTGCCTTCGGCCTCGGCCCGCATCCGTTGCACGTCCGCGGTGGTCTGATCGATGAGGTCGCGAGCCTTCTCGACCGCTCTGCGGTGGATGTCGGCCGCGGCGTCGCGGGCCGACTGCAGCACTTGCGTCGTCTTCTCACCGAGGATGGCGGTCAGGTCGGCCTCGTCGATGTCGTCGATGCTCGGCGCCGGGGGCTTCGCCGCTTCCGCCTCGGCGAGGCGGCGCCCGAACTCCTCCTCGCGGGCGTGCAGCCGAGCCAGGTTGCCGGCCACCTCTCGCAGCAGGGCTCGCACCTCGGCCGGTTCGTAGCCGCGTCGTGCGAGGTTGAACTCCGCGGTCGCCACGTAGTCGGGGTTCAGGTCGCCCGCTGCTTGTCCCATCGCCATGGGCGCGATGGTAGGACGGGCGTCCGAGGCGTGCTCGGACGACAAGTGATCGGTCAGGAGGCGCGAGGGGTTCCCGGGCGACCACTACCCTCATCGGTCTCGGTGCGAGCGCACCGACGAAGGTGGGGGTGGCCACGATGGTGCGCAGCGGGAACCGACGTCGGTTGGCGGCACTGCTCCCGGTGGGCGTGTTCAGCGCGCTGCTCGCCGGGAGCCCCACGGTGGGTGCGTCGCCCGAGGCGGTGTGCGCCGTGGTCGACCAGGTGACCGTCAGTGCCGGCGGCCAGAACGTCAACGTCTCCTACGACGGGGACGGGAGCCGGATGGCGTTCGTGTCGAACCGGGACTACGTGGGCACCAATCCCGACGGCAACAACGAGATCTTCGTGTACGACGTGGCGGCCGCGGCGTTCACGCAGGTCACCACCACCAGCGGTTCGGGCGGCGTGAACGTGCCGTCGATCTCAGCCGACGGCCAACGTGTCGCCTTCCAGTCGAACAAGAACCTCACCGGGTCGAACGGTGACGCCAACAACGAGATCTTCCTCTGGGACGCCACCGGGTCGACCCTGACCCAGATCACGACCTCCGGGTCCACGCGCACCAACGCGGCCCCCAAGATCTCCGCCGACGGCACCCGTGTGGCGTTCTCCTCCGACGCGGACCTCACTGGCGGGAACGCCGACACCAACCAGGAGATCTACGTGTGGGCCATAGCGGGCGCCGTCACCACCCAGGTGACCACCACGTCCGGGGGCATCAACGGCAGCCCGACCATCTCCGCGGACGGCACCAAGGTCGCGTTCCGCTCGAACCGTGACATCGGCGGGGCCAACAGCGAGGCCAACAACGAGGTCTTCCTGTGGACCAGCACCGGGCCGACCACGACGCCGGTCACGGCGACGGCGAGCGGCAGCAGCGACGGCCCGTCGATCTCATCGGACGGCACCCAGATCGCCTTCCGGTCCACCGCCAACCTGGGAGGGGGCAACGCCGACGCCAACCAGGAGGTCTTCCTGTGGCGCAGCGCCGGACCCACCACGACGCAGATCACGGCGACGACCGGCGGGTCCAGCGATGGCGTGTCTCTGGCGGCCGACGGCAGCCGCATGGCCTTCAAGTCCAGTCGTGACCTCACCGGCGCCAACAGCGACCTGACCAACGAGATCTTCGCTTGGGACGAGACCGGCGGCATCACCCAGCTCACGGACACCCCGATCGGTGGCGGCGGCAACCGCGCGCCCGTGATCGCCGGCAACGGCAGCAGCATCGCCTTCGAATCCGACCGTGACGTGACGGGCGGCAACAGCGACCGCAACTACGAGATCTTCCGGACTGCCTGCGGCCTTGACGTGACAAAGACCGCCGGCGCGCCGAACGCAGTCGTCGGTGGCAGCATCGACTACCAGATCACCGTCGCGAACAACGGTGCGTTCACCCTCACCGGCGGCTACCTCGACGACCCGAACGCGCCCGCATGCTCGTCGACACTCGCCGACCTCGGGCCTGGGCAGTCGGTGACTGTGGACTGCGAGTACACGCCCACCATCGCGGACGTCGGCACCTACGCGAACGTCGCCACCGTCGACGCCGATCAGAGCCCGCCGGTGGCGTCGAACGCCGTCGAGGTCTCCGTCGGCTATCCGGCGGGTACCGGTGCGCTCGCCGGTCGGGTCACAGAGCAGGGCATCGGTGCCCCTCTGTCGTCGGTCTGGGTGGCCTTGCTTCGGGCGTCGGACTTCTCGGTCGTCGGGGGCGCCGTGACCGACGGCGACGGCGCCTATGCCGCGCTGCTGCCGACCGGCTCCTACTACCTCTACCTCGTCGACCCCTCGCGAGGGCATCTCGCCGGCTTCAGCGGTGTGCCCACGCCGGTCGCGGTGGTGAGCGGCGCCTCGGCCATCGCCGATCGCGCCATGGCGTCGACGCGTGGCCAGATCACCGGAAGCGTGACCGAGGAGGGGACGGGTGACCCGCTCGACGGCGCGGTGGTTCTCAGCATCGGAGGCCCCACCACATCGCCCGAGGGGGGCGTGCTCACGGACGTCGCGGGCGCCTTTGCCTTCGACGGCCTCCCGGTCGGGAACCATTGGGTGGGCTACGTCGACCCGACCGGTGCCCACACTGCGGAGTTCTACCCGAACTCGCCGAGCGTCCCCGCCGCCACCCCAGTGGTCGTCACCGGAGGAGGCTCGGCCGCAGCCGACGCGTCGCTGACCCCTCAGGTCGTCACCCCAGGCGGTGCCGCCCTGTCGGGCATCGTCAGTGAGAGCGGTTCCGCTGATGCGCTCGGCAACGTCTTGGTGGCCGCACTCCGTGCCGCCGACTATCGACTCGTCCGGGCCACGATCACCGACGGCTCGGGGGGGTACGTGTTCGACCTGATCGGAGGCGAGTACCGGCTCGCCTTCGTCGACCTGAGCGGCCGTCACCGCATGGAGTGGTTCGACGGGCAACCGAACACGGGACTGGCCGAGTCCTTGGCCGTCGCCGCGCCGGGCTCGGCGAGCGCCAGCCTCGACCTGGTGGCGGGTGCCCTCGCAGGCACCGTCACCGACGACACGAGCGGCGATCCCGTCGCCGACGCATGGGTGGTCGCCATCGGTCCCAGCGGCGCCATCGCCGGCGGCGCGGTCACGGCTCCCGACGGCAGCTTCTCCATCGCCGAGCTGCCCGCAGGCACGTACCGCGCCACCTACGTGGACCCGGTGGGCGGACGCTTGCAGGAGTACTGGCCCGACAGCCCGAGCTACGCCGGCGGTTCGGATCTCGTGGTCGCGGGCGGTGCGACAACGATCGCCGACGCCGCCCTCGGCGGGCCCTGACCCACTCGCCAACGGGACCCCTGGCGTCGGGCACGGCGCGCCGACGAGGTTGTCCGTCGGGCTCAGACGATGCTCGAACAGTTGTTCGATCTATGATATGAGGTCAGGGGTAGGGTGCGGTGGTGGAACAGCGACTGTCGCTCGTGACCCTCGGCGTGGCCGATCTCGACCGTGCCCGCGCCTTCTACGAGGCCCTCGGCTGGAACGGCGTCGCGGACGACGACGTCGTGTTCTTCCAGGCCGGCGGCATGATCATCGGGCTCTGGAGCCGGGAGTCGCTGGCCCACGACACCGCGGTGGAGGACGGCGGCGGGTGGGGCGGGATCACCTTGGCCCACAACGTGCGCAGCCCCGAGGAGGTCGATGCCGTGCTTGCCGAGGCTGCTGCCGCGGGTGCGACCATCGGTCGTGCCGGTGCTGAGACCTTCTGGGGTGGCTACTCCGGCGTGTTCCTCGATCCCGACGGGCACCCGTGGGAGGTCGCCCACAATTCGGGCTGGCTCCTCGGTCCGGGCGGCGAGGTCTCACTCGGCGTCGAGTAGTACCCGGTGCCCCGCGCTCAGCGGGGGTCGATGAGCAGGGACTGCACGGCGCGGCCGATGCGGCCCCGCTCGTCGTACAGCGCGCTCTCCGCGAAGCCGAGACCATGGTCGTCGACGTGGATGGGGAGCCAGGCACCCCGCCCCCACGGGCTCGAAGAGCGACTCGGCCATGGCCGCACCCTGGGGGCACCGTCTCGGGCCGGGAGGGGGGCCGTAGCATTCCGGGATGCCGAGCCTTGCCGAGCTGGCGCGTCGCCAGACCCTCCTGGGTGAGGACGACGTCGCCCACCTCCAGCGCCTGGTGGCCAGCTGGGGCCTGCTCGCCGATCTCTGCTTCGCCGACCTCCTGTTGTTCGCCCCCGAATCCGGTGATGGCGTCGACCGCGCCGAGGACCGTTTCGTCATCCTGGGCCAGATCCGTCCCACCACCAGCCAGACGCTCTACCGCAGCGACTGGGTGGGCGTCACCGTCACCGAACGGGACCGCCCGCAGGTGGTGCGCTCGTACCGACTCGACGAGCTCATCGAGGGCGAGCTCGAGGTGTCGGCGTTGCGCGAGCGAGTGCGGGTGCAGTGCATTCCGGTTCGCCATGGCGGCCGCATCCTGGCCGTGCTCACCCGGGAGTCCACGCCGTCGATCGGGCGGGCACCCGGCGAGCTCGAGCGCACCTACGTCGAGCTGTTCAACCGGTTCGCCCGCATGATCTCGGCGGGCGACTTCCCGTTCGCCGACGAGCACAGCCGCTCTGAGGAGAACCCCCGGGTGGGAGACGGCACCATCGTCCTCGACCGCGCCGGACGGATCGAGTTCACGTCTCCGAACGGTGTGTCGGCGCTGCACCGCATCGGCATCCATGCCAGCCTCGAGGGTCGTCACCTCGCCGAGCTGGGCCTCGGCGACGACATCGCCCGCACCGCGTGGTCCTTCGCCATCCCCGTGACCGAGGAGGTGGAGCGAGGCACCGGCATCACGGTCGTGGTCAGGTGCATCCCCCTCATCGAGCGGGGCGAGGTCTCGGGGGCGCTCGTGTTGCTGCGAGACATCTCCGAGCTGCGTCGCCGGGACCGCCTCCTGCTCTCCAAGGAAGCCACCATCCGCGAGATCCACCACCGGGTGAAGAACAACCTCCAGACGATCTCGTCGCTGTTGCGCCTCCAGAGCAGGCGGCTCTCCAGCGCCGAGGCGCGCGCCGCGGTCGACGAGTCGGTGCAGCGCATCCAGTCCATCGCGCTGGTGCACGACATCTTGTCCCGCGAGGCGGGCGAGGCGGTTCCCTTCGTCGACATCCTCCGGCCGTTGTTGCGCATGGTCGAAGAGGGGCTGTTGCCCTCGGACAACCGCGTGCACTTCCGCCTCGAGGGCGACGCCGGCGAGCTGCCCGCCACGGTGGCCACGCCACTGGCCATGGTCATCACCGAGCTGCTGCAGAACGTGGTCGAACACGCGTATCCTCCGACCGAGGTGCCGGTGTCCGGCGAGGTGGTGCTCGACCTGGGCTATCGAGCGCGGGAGCTGGTGGTGACCGTCACCGACGACGGCGCAGGCCTTCCGCCGGGGTTCTCCATGGAGAGCTCGACCGGGCTCGGCCTTTCCATCGTGCGCACCCTCGTCGAGACCGAGCTGGACGGCACCATCACCATGCACAAGAGCGACGGCCCGGGGTCGGGCACCGTGGTGCAGCTGCACGTGCCTGTCGGCCCGACCTGGCCGGCCGCGGCCGCCGGGACGAACGCCGTGTCGGGCGGTTGAAGTCGGCGTGACCTGTCGACGTGGTGGGCCAACCGGTCGGCGTTCCACGCGAGCGCAACCGGTGGCCGTACGCGGGACGACCCCCCGAGGCGAGGGGTCGTCGGCAGGGTGCGGCGCCGAGGGGGGAGTCGGCGCCGACGATCTGAAGGTGGCTCAGGAGGCCTTGCGACGGCGGGCCAACCAGGCCTTGCGCAGCTTGCGGCGCTCCTCCTCGGAGGTGCCGCCCCACACGCCGGAATCCTGGTTGGTGGCCAGGGCGAACTCGAGGCACTCGGACTGGGCATCGCACTCGCCGCAGACGGCCTTCGCCGACGCGATCTGCTCGATGGCCGGACCAGTGGTGCCCACGGGGAAGAAGAGGTCGGGATCGGTGTCCCGGCAGGCGGCGTCAACGCGCCAGTCCTCATTTTCCATGGTTACCGGCAGGGTAAGAGCCACCGCTCCTCCAAGGAGTCGATCACACGTTCGTGATTTCGTTCACATGCCGTCACCACGCGGATCTGCGGCGTTGGTGCGGCGGGGACGGGCGTCACCTTACCGCCCGGTAACAACAGTAGCAAGCACTTTTTCTCCGAGAGTTCACAGAGCCGTCGAGTGGTCGAAACCCCTTGTGTCGCAAGGGGTGAACCCTGTTCACCAGCGCCAGGAGCACCCGTCCCCATGACCCTCGTCATCGCCCACCGCGGTGCTTCCGCCGCCTTCCCCGAGAACACCGTTGTCGCCTTCGAAGCCGCTCGCGACCTCGGCGCCGACTGGGTCGAGCTCGACGTGCGCCGCACGGCCGACGGCGCCCTGGTCATCCTCCACGACGAGGCCCTGGCCGACGGCCGTCCGGTGCACCTGCTCGAGCGGTCGGACATCGATCCCGCAGCACCCTCGTTGGCGGAGGCCTTGGACGCCTGTGCGGGCATGGGCGTGAACATCGAGATCAAGAACATCCCGCTCGAGGAGGCGTACGACCCCTCGATGGCGGTGGTGGCCGACGTGATCGCAGAGATCCGCCGGCGTGGGGACGTCGAGCGCTACCTCGTCTCCTGTTTCGACCTGGCCACCGTCGACGCCGTGCACGAGCAGGCCCCGGAGATCCCGACGGCCTTCCTCGTCCTCGACCCGCAGGGCGGCGAGGCCGTCGACGTCGCCGCCGCCCACGGCCACCGCGCCATCCACCCCTGGGTGCCGATGGTGGACGAGGCCTTGGTCGAGCGCGCCCACGCGGCCGGGCTCGCCCTCAACACCTGGACCATCGACGACCCCGGACGCATCATCGAACTGGCGGCGTGGGGCGTCGACGGCGTGGTCACCAACGCCCCCGACGTGGCCCGGGCCGTGCTCGCCGGCTGAGTCGAGGTCAGCGCGGCAGGACGAGGCGGAGGGCGTCGGGCTCGTGGCGGAAGACCAGCTCGTCGATCTCGCCCAGGTAGTCGCCGTCCACCTGGTAGGGGAAGGGGCCGAAGCCCTTGACGGTCAGCGCCGAGATGTCCGGCCGGTAATCCACCCACTTCGACGAGCGCAGTCGGGCGCCCGAGCCCAGCGCCGACGACATCAGGCCGAGGAAGCGCAGGGTCCGCATCGAGCGCACGGTCACCGCGGTGAGGGGCCGGTCGAGGGTGGCGTCGGGGGCGAGGTTGAAGGGGCGGTTGCCGACGTAGGTGTAGGGGTTCGTGTTGAGCACGACGGTCATGTACGCGTCGTCCACGACGGACCCGTCGGCGTGGTGAAGGGCGAAGTGCGGCCGGCTGCGGTCGTAGTGGCGGGCCCAGGTGTCGAGGCCGGCGTAGGCGAAAAGGGCGTGTCCGGCGTAGCGCTTGAGCGCCGCCCGCCGCTCGACTTGGGCCACCAGCTCGGCGTCGAAGCCGATGCCGACGTGGAACAGGAAGTAGCGCCCGTTGACCACGCCGAGCCCGATGGGTCGGATGCTGTCGGCCTCGAGCACCGCGAGCAGGTCGCCCGTGGCCTCGATGGGGTCGTCGGGCAGCCCGAGCTGGCGGGCGAACACGTTCGTCGAGCCGCCCGGCAGGGGAGCGAGGGCGGTGTCGGTGCCGGCCAGGCCGTTGGCCGCTTCGTTGAGGGTGCCGTCGCCGCCGAGCACGACGACCACGTCGGTGCCCGTGGCTGCCGCTCCCATGGCCAGGCGGGTGGCGTGGCCGCGGCGGGTGGTCTCGGCCAGGGTCACCTCGTGGTCCGCGCTGAGGGCCTTGCGGATCACCACGCGCGCCCGGGCGGTGACCGACGACGCCGACGAGTTGACCAGCAGCAGGATCTTCACGAGGGCAGCGACAGTACCGCTCGCCGCATCTCCCGCTTCGGCGGGCCGCTGGGCCCGGGGCCCGGCGGATTTGTCGCCTCGGGTGACCAGGGCCGACAATCGACGCCATGAACGTCGTTGTCTGCGTGAAGCAGATCCCTGACCCGGCCGAGCCCGGGCAGTTGGATCCCGAGACCAAGACCCTGAAGCGGGACGGCAAGCTCATCCTCGACGAGTCCGACTCGTACGGGGTGGAGATGGCCCTGCAGCTGGTCGACACCGCCGGCGGTGGCGAGGTGACCCTCGTCTCCATGGCCCCCAACAACGAGGTCGGCGGCATCCGCACCGCGCTCGCCATGGGCGCGGCGAAGGCCATCCTCGTGTCCGACCCGGCCTTGGCCGGCACGGACTCGCTGGGCACCGCCAAGGTGCTGGCCGCCGCCATCAAGCGCGCCGAGCCCGACCTGGTGCTCACCGCCACCGAGTCGTCCGACGGCTACACGGGCACCGTGCCCGAGCAGCTCGCCGGCCTGCTCGACCTGCCCTCGGTCACCTTCGCCAAGCAGATCGCCGTGGGCGACGGCAAGGTCTCCGTCCAGCGTCAGACCGAGCAGGGTTACGACGACGTCGAGTGCCCGATGCCGGCGGTGGTCTCCGTGACCGCCGGCGTGGTCGAGCCCCGGTACCCCTCGTTCAAGGGGATCATGGCCGCCAAGAGCAAGCCGGTCGACGAGCTCACCGTCGCCGACCTCGGCCTCGACGCCGGCCAGGTCGGCTGGGCCGGAGGCCAGCAGGAGATCGTCGACGTGTCGGCCGCGGAAGCCCGCCAGGCGGGCGAGATCATCGAGGACGACGGCGAAGCCCACCTGAAGATCGTCGAGTTCCTCGACCAGCTCAAGGTCCTTTAGGAGGACATCGACCATGGCACTTTCCACTGTCTGGGTCTTCGCCGAAGCACGCGACGGCAAGGTCCTCCCCATCACCCTCGAGATCCTGGCCAAGGCCCGGGTCCTGAGCGACACGGTCGAGGCGGTCTACGGCGGCGACGCCGCGGATGTCGCCGCCGAGCTCGGTGCCCATGGCGCCAGCAAGGTCCACGCCACCGGCGACCTCGGTGGGGCCCTCCCGGGCGTCCCCGTCGCCGCCGCGATCGCCGCGGCCATCGAGGGCGGGGCCAGCCCCGACCTCATCATGTTCGGCACCACCTACGACGGCCGCGACGTCGCCGGCCGCCTGTCGGCCAAGCTCGACAAGACCGTCATCACCAACAACGTCGACATCACCGTCGACGGCGACTCGATCGTCGTGGTCGAGCCCGTGTTCGGGGGCTCGACCAACGTCTCGACCAAGTTCAGCGCCGCCGGCCCGCACCTGGCCATGTTCCGGCCGAAGTCGTTCGAAGCCTCGGAGACCGGTGGCGGGGCTGCCGAGGTCGTCGCCGTGTCGGTGCCCGACCTGGGCAACTCGGGCGGCGCCACCGTCACCGAGCGCCACGTCGAGGAGCGCGAGGGCCCGTCCCTGGACGAGGCGGCCGTCGTCGTCTCCGGCGGTCGTGGCCTGGGCGAGTCCGACAAGTACGAGATGATCGAGCAGCTGGCCAAGCTCCTCAAGGCCGCCCCGGGCGCGTCGCGAGCCATCGTCGACGCCGGCTGGGTGCCCTACTCGTACCAGGTGGGCCAGACCGGCAAGGTCGTGAAGCCCACGGTCTACCTTGCCGCCGGCATCTCCGGCGCCACCCAGCACATGGTGGGCATGAAGGGCTCGAAGAACATCATCGCCATCAACAAGGATGCCGAGGCCCCGATCTTCTCGATCGCCGACCTCGGCATCGTGGGCGACGTGCACAAGGTGCTGCCCAAGCTCATCGAGGCCCTCCAGGCCCGAGGCTGACGCCACCGCAGTCCTGAGCAGTGCCCGACGGGGCACCGGCGCTACGGCGCCGGTGCCCCGTTGCGCGTCCCGGCACCACCTGTTCTGGCTCCTGATTCGACCGTCAGAGCGGTCGAATCAGGAGCCGGTTCGGGGTGACCTAGCGTGCGGGGGTGGGCCGACGGGTGTGGACGAACTGGGCGGGCAACCAGCGCTGCGTGCCCCACGCCGTCGAGCGCCCGCGGACGGAGGCCGAGCTGGTCGCCGTCGTCGAGCGGGCCGCTGCCTCCGGGCGGCGGGTCAAGGCCGTGGGCGCCGGCCACTCGTTCACCGACATCGCCTGCACCGACGGGTACCTCGTCGACCTGCGCGACTATGGCCGCCTCCTCCACTTCGACCCGGCGTCGTGCCGGGCCACCGTGCAGGCGGGCATCCGCCTCGCCGAGTTGAACCGCCTCCTCGCCGAGCGGGGGGCCGCCCTTCCGAACCTGGGGGACATCGCGTACCAGTCGATCGCCGGGGCCACGGCCACCGCCACCCACGGAACCGGCCGGCGCTTCGGGAACCTCGCCACGGGGATCGTGGGGATGCGCCTCATCGCCGGTGACGGCTCCGTCGTCACGTGCGCCGCCGACGACGACCCCGAGCTCCTCCGGGTGGCGCGGGTCGGCCTTGGTGCCCTCGGCCTCGTGTCCGAGCTGATCCTCCAGTGCGTGCCGGCGTTCAACCTCCACGCCGTCGAGGAGCCGATGCTCGTCGATGACGTGCTCGACGACTGGGACGGGTGGCTGGACCGCCACGACCACTTCGAGTTGTTCTGGGTGCCGAACACCCGGTGGGCGCTGACGAAACGCAACCGCCGCACCACCGAGGCCACTCGCCCCCGGTCGCGCTGGGAGCGCTGGCGCAACGGCATCCTCTACGACAACGTGGCCTTCGGGGCGGCGAACCGGGTGGTTCGCCGGCGCCCCTCGGCCGTGCGCCGCCTCGGGAAGGCCCTCCCCTCGGCCGGTCGGGTCGAGTACATCGAGCCGAGTCACCAGGTGTTCGCCAGCACGCGCCTCGTGCACTTCGTCGAGATGGAGTACGCGGTGCCCCTCGATGCTGTGCCCGAGGCACTGGGCCGGGTGCGTGCGCTGGTGAAGGCCGAGCGGCTCCCCCTGCTCTTCCCGGTCGAGGTGAGGGCGGTGGCCGCCGACGACATCGCCCTCAGCCCGGCCTACGGCCGCGAGACCGGCTATCTCGCGGTGCACGTCTACCGAGGCACGCCCCAGGAGCCCTACTTCTCGGGCGTGGAGGCAATCATGGACGACTACGGCGGCCGGCCCCACTGGGGCAAGGTCCACCACCAGACCGCGCACTCCCTGGCGGAGCGCTACCCCGAATGGGACGACTTCCTGGCCGTTCGCGAGCGCCTCGACCCCAAGCGCACGTTCGCCAACCCGTACCTGTCGCAGGTGCTCGGTCAGCACTAGGCCGCCGGCGCTCACGGCGCTTCACTTCCGCCTCGGCGGGCCGATGAGGTCAACGATGACCCGATGGAGCGGTCACGTTGTCGGCCGCATGACGAGCAGGGTGCTCCTGGCTGCCGTCGCGACCCTCACGATCGCCTCGGTGGTCGTGGTCGCGGCGCTGCTGGTGGGACCCCCTTCGGACACCCTGACCGATGCCATCGAGCACGACCTCCGCCACTTCGCGTGGCCGGTGGTCCTCGGGGTGCTCATCGCCGCCTTCCTGGCCCTCCAGGACCGGGCCGACCGCCACGAGCGCAAGCTTGCCGACGCGCCGCTCGACCAGGGCGAGCGCCTGAGGTTCAAGTGACGTCGTACGACGAGCACGACCCCGACCTGGTCCCACTGTCGGACCGCCTCGCCGTCCTGCTCATCGCGCGCCTCGCCATCGCCGCCAGCGTGATCATCGCGGTCGGTGTGATGGGCGAGCTCGTCCCCGATCCATCCCGGACGGTGTTCCTCGCGGCGGTGCTCTACGCGGGGCTGACCACTGCGGTGGAGCTCACCAGGCGCAAGCTGGGATGGCGGGGCCTCCTGGCGGTCTCGGCGCTCCTCGTGGTCGATGGGGTCTTCCTCGCCTACGTCGTGGCCCAGACCGGAGGCCAGGACAGCCTCCTGACCTTCCTCATCTACTTCCACATCGTCGCCGTGACATTGGTGGCCTCCTACCGCACGGGGTTGAAGGTGGCCATCTGGCACGCGCTGTTGATGGTGGGAGCTTCGTCGGCTGTGGTGGCGTACTACCTCCATGGTGTGGACAACGGCGTCGACGGCGCGGCTGCGTTCCGGGCGACCACCCTGCTCGTTCTGGCCATCGGCGCGGCGGCGTTCTCCTCGCTCAACGAGCGAGGCCTGAACCACAGCCGGCGCCAGATCCAGTCCCTGCTCGACCTGAGCTCGGATCTCGAACGTGAGGAGTGGCCCGACGAGATCTGCGCCGTGCTGGCGGTCCACGTCAACCAGCGCCTGCGCTTCCCGCGCGCCCTCGTGCTGGCGTCCGGCGGTGAGCGCACGATCGGAGCCGTGGCCGACGATGCCGCCTGTACGTGGTTCGAGGCGCCGCCGCTGCCGGACGACGTCTCGGGCGTGCTCGGAGAGTGCCGCCGAACGGGGGCGCCGATGCTGGTGCGCGCGCTGGACCCCGAAGCCGATGCCCTGGTCGCCACCATGCTGCCGCTGGCTCGCAACGTCGTGGCGGTGCCCCTCCTCGCCAACGGCGAACCGGTGGGCCTCCTCGTGGCCGAGTGGGCGGGGGGCCGGTGGAGCGGGTTGCCCACCTCCACCCTCGCCACGCTGGTCCAATCGGCGTCGCATGCGGCGATGTCGCTGCGCACCCGGATGCTGCTCGGTGAGGTCGACCGCCTCGCCCGTCACGACGGCCTGACCGGCCTCTACAACCGCCAGGAGTTCGACGCGGCGCTCGACCGTGAATTCTCGAGAGCCCAGCGCACGGGCGCGCCCCTGAGCCTCGTGCTCCTCGATGTGGACCACTTCAAGGCGGTGAACGACACCCACGGTCACCAGCGCGGCGACGACGTCCTTCGGGAGGTGGGCGCCGGCCTCGAGCAGATCACCCGGCGGGAGGACGTCGCCGCGCGCTATGGCGGCGAGGAATTCGTCGTCCTGTTGCCCGGTGTGGCCGGCGTCGGTGGTTCGGCCTTCGGTGAGCGTGTTCGACTGCGCCTCCACGACGGGGTCGAGACCGTCCCCATCACGGTCAGCGTTGGTGTCGCCTGCTACCCGGAGAACGCTCTCGACCTCGACAGGCTGGTGGGGTGTGCCGATGCCGCTCTCTACGAGGCGAAGAGATCGGGTCGCAACCGGGTGGTCACCAGCAAGGTCCTCGCGCGGCCGACGGTGGTGGTCGAGGCCGGCTGAGGCCTACACGAGTGGCCAGGGGTACTGGCGGCCCGAGGTGTCGACCGGAAACGTCCCCGCCTCCACCAGCGTGCGGGCCCGGAACAGCACTGCTCGGCACTCGACCGGCGTCAGCAGAGCACCCATCGTGTCGGGCAGGCCGCTCGTCACGAGCCTTTCGAGGTCGGCGAGCAGGTCGTCAGGCACCGGCTCGCCGCCGAAGTCCCAGATGACCGTCCGCAGCTTGAAGTCCTCGTGGAAGGCGAGGCCGTGATCGATGCCGGAGATGTGGCCGTCGGGGGCGAGCAGGCAGTGGCCGCCCTTTCGGTCCGTGTTGTTGGCCACGATGTCGAACGCCGCCATGCGTCGCAGCTGTGGATGCAGCGACTCGTCCTCGAGCAGCGTGAAGTAGTGGTGCTCGAAGTCCGCATCCACGAATTGCTGCACCGAACCCTCGCCGAGGGGCCCCTCGCGTAGGACCGTGGGTGGGACGACGTCCCATCCCAACGCCTGGGCCAACTCCCACGCCGCCACCTCGCGTTTGGCGAGGCCAGGCGGGAAGTCCCAGAGCGGGCGCTCACCCCGCAGGGGCTTGTAGACGGCGCGGTCGACCCGTTCGCCGAGCCGCAGCTCCACGAGGAACGTGGCGTTCGAGCTCCACGGCATGCGCCCTTCGATGGCCATCTCGGCCTCGCGGAGGAAGCGCAGGACGTCGTCGGTGTCTTCGGGCACGCCCACCCGGTCAGCTGGGCCGGTGGTGGCCGTTGGATCGGGGGCAGGCGTGGCCGTCCGGGTCCATCGGGCGACCACAGAGGGGGCACAGGGGCCGTCCCTGGCCGACGAGCTCCTCGGCCCACGGGATGAGGGCCGCGACCTGTGCGGGCGTGAGCCGGAAGCGGGCGAGGCCAGGCGGCTCGGTGACCTCCTCCTCGTCCACGAGCTCGTCGATGACGATGACGAAGCGGTCGTCGGCCTCGTCGTAGGCCACGCCCATCGAACCGGCGATCCACTCGGCCACCACCGGCTCGGTGAGGCCCAGGTGGGCGGGTGACAAGGCCGGCGTCACGGGGGGGAGGTCGGCCATCAGTTCGGCGAGGTACTGAGCGAGGGCCGCCACCTGCTGCTTCTCGCACTTCAAGCTCACGACCTGACCGGCCTCGACGGCTTGGAAGAAGAAGGTGCGGGCCCCGGGCGCCCCGACGGCGCCGGCGGTGAAGACGTCGGGTTCGTCGAAACGGAACGACGAGCTCATGTTCGGCCCTCGGGATCCAGGCGTCGCCGGGCCGCTCGGGCCCGCGCCCGCCTCGCGTTCCCCGCCTCGCTCATGAAGGCGCCAATGCGGCGAGGTCGCCGCCGGTCGAGTTCACCGCGAGCACGACGGGCCCGGTGGTGCTGTACAAGACGGCGGTGATGGAGCACGGCGAGATCACGATGCGCTGGAAGAGGTCCAAGTGGGTGCCGAGCGCCTGGGCCACGGCGGCCTTGATGGGGTCGGCATGCGACACGGCCACGACCGTGGCACCGGGATGGCGGGCCACCAGGGTGTCGATGGCGCCGGTGATGCGGGCCTGCATCTCGGCGAAGGATTCGCCGCGGGGGAATCGGAAGCCGCTCGGGTACCGCTGGACGGTCTTCCACTCGGGGAGCTCGGCCAGGTCCTTGAGCGGTGCGCCGGTCCAGGTCCCGAAATCGCACTCGAGCAGGCCGGGATTCGTGCGCACCCGCTTCTTCACCGCCTTGGCGATCGGGGCGGCGGTCTCCTGCGTGCGCTCGAGGGGGGACGCATAGACCGCCCCGATCCTCTGGGTCAACGGCCGGACGCGCTCGGCCACGGCGGCCGCCTGCTCCCGGCCCTTGTCGGAGAGGTGGAGGCCGCGCGCCCGGCCGGGCAGGTTGGTCCCGGTGGTAGGCGTCTGCCCGTGGCGCACCAGCAGCACGAGGGTGGGCTCGGGCCCCGGGGGGGCGTTCTTCGCAGCCATGACCCGAGCACGGTACCCGGCCCCTGGGGCGCTCCGGCGGCGTCGCGGCAGGCACGACCCCAGCCCTGGGACGTGCGGTGGCATGCGTAGCCTGCGCCTCGTGGACTCCCTCGAGGCGCTGACCGCGGAAATCGTGGCGTGCCGCGCCTGTCCTCGCCTCGTCGCGTGGCGTGAGCAGGTGGCGGCCGAGAAGAAGGCGGCCCATCGCGACGAGACCTACTGGGGCCGGCCCGTACCCGGCTGGGGGGATCCGTCCGCCTCGGTGGCGGTGGTCGGCCTCGCTCCGGCTGCCCACGGTGCCAATCGCACGGGCCGCATGTTCACCGGGGACCGCTCGGGAGAGTGGCTCTACCGGGCCCTGTACCGCGCCGGATACGCCAGTCGGCCGGACTCGGTGTCTCGAGACGACGGCTTGCGCCTCACCGGCGCATGGATCACGGCCCCCGTGCGCTGCGCGCCGCCGGCCAACAAGCCCACCATCGAAGAGCGCGACGCATGCCGTCCGTTCCTCGAGCGTGAACTGGCGTTGCTCACCGAGCTGAAGGTGCTCGTGGCCCTCGGCGCGTTCGGCTACCAGGTGCTTGCCGGTGCGCTCGGGGTGCGCCCTCGGCCGCGCTTCGGCCACGGGGTCGAGGCGGTGACCGCCTCGGGCATCACCATCATCTGCTCCTACCACGTGAGCCAGCAGAACACCTTCACCGGGAAGCTCACGGAGCCCATGCTCGATGCGGTCTTCGCCCGGGCACGTGCCCTCAGCGAGGGCGGAGCGACCGTCTGACGCCGACCCGGGACCCGCCTCCCGCGGGCAGACGCCCTCAGCCCCGCAGGGCCAACGTCTCGCCGATGCCGTAGGCCAGGGCCATGAGGCCGAGGAACGCGGCCACCACCCGGCGCAGGCGCCGGTCCTCCGAGCCGATGGCCAGGGCGGCGCCGATGCGGGCGCCGGGAATGACGCCGACGGCGAGCAGCAGGGCGAAGCGCCAGTCGATGTTGCCCAGCAGCGCGTGGGTGATGGTGCCAGGGATGGCGAAGAGCCCGACGCAGGCCAGCGAGGTGGCGATGGCCCGCTTCACGGGCAGGTCGCCGATCTGGGTGAAGCCGGGGACCATGACGATGCCTCCGCCGATGCCGAGCAGGCCCGAGAGCGCGCCCGCGACGACGCCCACGGCGGCGAAGGCGAGCGGCCGGTGGACCTTCGGACCGTGAGCGCCGTCGGCCCCGATCGCCTCGGCATCGGTCTCGGCGAGGGGCTCGCCCGGCTCGAGGTGGTCGGGGTCGGCGGCGAGGGCGGCGGTGGAGTCAACGGCGGCGGGGGCGGCGATTGCCACGTCGGCCGCGTCGCGGGGGAACATGCGCCAGGCGCTGTACCCGAGGAGCGCCGCCGTCATGAGCATGAGGAGGTGACCCTCACCGGGCACGTGGTCGGCGGCGAGGGCGCCGACCACGGCGGCGACGATGCCCGCCGGCGCGGTGATGGCCACGACCGGCCAGTCGACCATACCTTCGCGTGCGTAGCGGGCCGTGCCAGATGCCGCGCCTGGGATGATCGATGGCAGGGTCGTGCCCACGGCGAGGAGCGGGGTGGCGCCGAGGGCGCGGATGCCGGGGGTGGAGATGACCGCCCCGCCCACCCCGAAGAGTCCCGACATGATGCCGGTGAGGAGGCCGAGACCGATGGTGAGCGCGTCACGCAGGAGGCCCGGGTCCACCATCTCGGTCTAGTGCCGTGTCGAAGATGGTCCAAATGCCCCCTCAGGCCGGCGCCACTGCCGCCGATGGGAGGTCATCGCCCAACGGCTGCTCCGCCCCCACCGCTCAGCGTCGATCGGTGGGGGCGGGGTCAGTCGGCGGGGTACGGTGACGCCGACTCGTAGCCGCCGAACCCCGCAGGAGAGCTTCAAGATGCGTCGTGCCGTCGTACTCGGCGTGGTGTCGCTGGCCCTGGTGATCTCGGGCTGCGGCAAGGACGAGCCGTCCGACTACAACGCAGAGGTCGAGAAGAACTTCATCGAGACCTGCACCGACGAGGGCGGCGACGACCTGCAGGACGTGTGCCAGTGCGCCTACGACAGCTTCGAGCGGGAGATCCCCTTCGACCGCTTCCAGCGGGTCGACGAGCGCTTGGCCGACGACCCCGACGCCCAACTGCCGGATGAGTTCCTCGACCTCTACACCGACTGCGTGATCCAGGCGGGAGGGGGATCGGCGGGCACCACCCCCGAGTTCCCCACGACCACGACGACCGCCACCACGCTGGCGCCGGGAGCGACCACCACGGCGCCCGGGGTCACCGACACCACCGCGGCACCGTGACCGACATCGCGACCACCACTCCGGCCAAGAAGCCGCGGTGGACCAACCAGTGGCTCGAGCTCTACAACGAGGTCATCGAGACCGGCCTGTGCACGGGCTGCGCCGGCTGCGTCATCTCGTGCCCGCACGATGTCATCGGCTACGACCACCAGGCGGGCGGCTACAAGCCCTTCCACCTCGAGGACGATCTCGGCCCCGGCGACTGCGTCCACGGCCAGAAGGGCTGCACCACCTGCACCCGGGCCTGCCCGCGCTTTCGCACCTGGGAGGCCGAGGCGGACGAGCACCTCTTCGCCCGCACCCGTGAGCCCGACGAGATGTCCGGCATCTACCAGGACGTGCTCCTCACCCGGGCCAGCGACGACTACGTCCACAAGATGGGCCAGGACGGCGGGCTCGTGTCGGCCCTGCTCATCTGGGCCCTCGACCACGGCTACATCGACGCCGCCCTCACCTCGTTCGTCGAGGGCGACGGCACGTCCTGGAAGGCCATCCCGGGCGTGGCGAGCAACAAGGACGAGGTGCTCGCCTCTGCGGGCAGCCGCTACACGTACTCGGCCAACACCCTCGCCCTCGACGACGCCCTCGAGCGTGGCTTCTCCAAGCTCGCCCTCGTCGGCATGAGCTGCCAGTCCTCGGTGCCGCCGGTCATGTGGCACCGCAAGGTGGGCAAGATCAGCAAGCCCGTCATCTTCAACATCGGCCTGCTCTGCTCCAAGACCTTCGACGACGCCATCTTCCCCGAGCTCTTCGAGGCCAAGTACGGCCTGAAGAAGGAGGAGATGGTGAAGATGAACATCAAGGGCGTCTTCCAGATCTGGATGCGCAACGGGGACTACCACGAGATCCCGTTGAAGGAGTGCCACGCCTGGACCCGTGAGGGCTGCAAGTGCTGCCCCGACTTCTCGGCCGAGCACGCCGACATCTCCACCGGGGGCATCGGCGAGAACAACGACTGGACCCTCACCATCGTCCGCACCGACCTCGGCCGCGAGATCATCAGCCGCATGATCGGTGACGGCTCGATCATCGCCCGCCCCGGCGACGAGGATCCCGGCGCCATCGACCTCATGCGCCGCCTGTCCATCGTGAGCCGCCGGCGCTGGCCCGACTTCGCCGAGGCCTCGGTGAAGGTCGGCGTTCCGCCGCCCAAGAAGAAGAAGGCGGCGGCGCCCGAGGCGCGACCGAACGCCTGAACCAGGGCGAGTAGCGTCGCCGCCCATGGGATTCCTGGATCGGATTCTCCCGGGCGACACCTTCGACCTCACCCTGTCGGTGGACGAGGCGGTGGTTACGCCTGGCAGTCAGGTGGTCGCGCGGTACGACCTCACCGGCGAACTGGACGACAAGTACACGGCCCTGATGGTCGGGCTCCGCGGGACCGGCTACCACCGGCGCAGAGAGAGCAACATCGATGCCAACGGGAATCACTCGTCGCACATCGTGAATGCGCCGTACATCCTGCACGACGAGCCGCATCAGCATGCCTTGGCCATCGGCCCGGGGAAATCCGTCTTCACCGTCCCCGACTGGGGTCGTACGACTTCGAGAAGGGTCTCGGCTCGAGCGTGGCCGGCGCCTTCGGCGAGAACAGCGATGAGATCGGCGCTTGGCGGGCGGTCGCGCAGGCCGAAGTGCCCGTCGACCGTGATCTCATGTCCGGGTCCCTCGAGCGCTTCTCGTTCTCACTCGAGGTGCCGACAGGCGCCGGGCCGACGACGGCCCACTCGAACGGCAGGGTCGAGTGGCGCGTCGCCGCCAGTCTCGACCGCAAGGGAGCGTTCAAGGGCGACTTCGAGGCGACGACCCCGCTGTTCGTCTACTGAAGGCCGCCACTGTCGCCACCGGGCTACGGTGCGCCGCCCCCTCGTGACCCGACGGGTTCTTCAGAAGAGCGGGGAGCACATGCCGAGCAAGCTCATCACCGTCGTCGCGGGCCTCGCGCTCGCCTTCGGCGTCGTCGCCTGCAGTTCTGACGACGCCGACGACCCGTCCACCACCACGGTCGCAGCGACTGAGGACAGCACGGACACGACCGAGGCCACGGACATGACAGTTGCGGGGGAGGACACCGACGCGGAGTTCTGTGCGACCAACGACGAGATCGACGCGCTGTTCGGTGACGCAAAGGAGCCGCAGGCGCTCATCGACGCCGCCAACGAGGCGTTGGCGCTGACCCCCGACCTCGTCGCACAGGCCCCGGACGTGTTGGCCGCCGACGTGGACCTCATCGTGACGGCGACCGAAGCGGTGGCCGCTGGAGACCCGGCGGGCTTTGCCACCACCGAGTTCCAGGACGCGACTGCCGCGGTCAACGACTTCTGTGGTGTCTAACCGATGAATCCCGGTGAGGCCTTCGGTGCTGCGGTCGGCACACTTCTCGAGCAGGCGGCGCAGCGGGGGCCGCTTTCGCTCGAGGGCGAGAACGAGGTCGTCTGCTCGAAGTGTGACGGTCATCTCACGTTCACCGGCACCGCCCCGGAGCCCTGCCCGTTCTGCCTCACCTCCCTCGGCGGCGCCGACGTGTGTGCGGCCCCGGATCGCCTCGCCGTCGATGCGGTCCTGCCCTTCGCTCTCGATGCCGCCGCCGTGGAGGAAGCGGCGGAACGGTGGATCCAGAAGCGCAAGGGCGCGCCGAAGGCGTTCAAGAAGATGCGCGATCTCGGCTCACTCGTCAGCGTGTATGCCTTGTACTTCACCTTTGACGTGGGAGTGCAGACGCACTACATCGGCCAGCGAGGCATGGAGCAGACGTCCCCGATGTCCGCCAGCGACGACAGCATCACGTCGACGTTCATGCAGTGGGAGCCGGCGTCAGGGATCGTGTTCAACACGTTCGAGAACGTCATGGTGTTGGCCAACACTGGGTTCGACGACGACCACGTCCACGAGCTGGAGGCCGGGCCCACGGACGAGACCGTCGGACAGGGGGTTCCCGAGCTCCTTCCCGCCATCAAGGCCGAGGTCGATCGGGACCGCCGTGCCGGGCGCTTCATCCTCACCGGTTCAACGCGCCTGTTGTCGATCGCTGAGGTGAACGAGTCGTTGCCGGGTCGCGTCGAGATCGTGGACCTCGGCCCCTTGTCGCAAGGCGAAATCGAGCGCTGCCCCGAAGGCTTCGTCGACGCGTTGTTCGGATGAGACACGAGCTTGATGGTCGGCTCGAACCTGAAAAAGGCCGACTACTTCGAGCGACTCTGTGCCGGTGGGTTCCCGGAACCGCTGGCCCGCTCCGGGCGCCGCCGGCAAGCCTGGTTCTCCAGCTACGCCACCACCGTCGTCGAGCGGATGGTGGCGGACCTCGCTGACGTCCAACGGCTGGCGGTGATGCCACAACTGCTGCGGCTCTGTGCGGCCCGTACCTCGGGGGTGCTGAACACACGCAATCTCGCTGATGACCTCGGGATTCCCTACCGCACGGTGGGCAGCTACCTGGCCCATCTCCGCGCGGTGTTCCTGGTGGCCCTGCTGCCGGCGTGGTCGAGGAACCTGACCAGCAAGGTGGCGCACCGCCCGAAGATCCACCTGGCCGACAGTGGACTGGCTGCTCACCTGGTGGGCATGGACCCCTCAGCGCTTGTCGAATCGGCGGCGCTCGGCGGTGCCCTGCTCGAGACGTTCGTGGTCGCCGAGGTCACGAAGCAGCTGGGGTGGTCGGCGACCGACGCGGCGGCGTACCACTTCCGTGACCGCGGTGGCATCGAAGTCGATCTGGTGCTGGAGGTGAGGAACGGCGCCGTCCCCGGGGTCGAGGTCAAGGCGTCTTCGACCGTTCGGTCGCGCGATTTTCGCGGTCTGCGCCTTCTTGCCGAGCGGCTCGGCGACCAGTTCGTCGGCGGTGTCGTGTTGTACACCGGACCGGACCCTGTGCCCTTTGGTGATCGTCTGCTGGCCTTGCCGCGGTCAGCGCTCTGGCAGGTGTCGGCCTGACGAGATCAGTCGGTCGGGGTGTCGACGGGGAGTCTTGAGGCGGCCTGGTTGGCTGCGTCGGTGACGGCTTCGTTGCAGAGCGAGATGGTCTCGACCTGGTCGGGGAACTCCTCGACCACGCTGGCACCTGCGGCGGCCACTGCGGTGGCCTCTTCCTCGAGGGCCACGTACGCGTCCACGTCGGCGACCTGCTCGAACTGGGCCACGAGCGCTTCGGAGTCCGCGCACACTGCGGCGGCCTGCTCCTCGGCGCTGGCCTCGCCACCCTCACCAAAGGGGATCTCGCTGAATGCCGTGAGGCACTCCTCGGCGGCGGCGGCCAGGTCCTCGTCGCCCTGGACGGTGGGATCCTCGGCGATGGCTTCTGACGCCACCAACAAGCCGTCATACGTGTCGGGTTCGACGGTTCCGGTGGCGTCGAACTCGGCTTCGAGTTCGGTCACGCTCTCGCAGTAGGTGTCGAGATCCTCGTTGCCGGTACCCGTCTCGTCGGCGGCGGCCTCGGTGGTGGTCGTGGCCTCAGCGGTCGTCGTTGTCGTGGTGGCGTCGTCGTCACCGTCACTGCTGCAGGCGGTCACCCCGCCGAGCAGCGCCGCTCCGGTCAGTAGCGACACGAGCAAGAGCCGCGCCGGTCGAATTCCCACGTCGCTCATTTCATCGCTCAGTGCCATGTCGTCAATGTCTCCTCGAGTTTGCGGGGTGGATTGCTCGATGTGAATGGGCGGCGCCGCAGCTTGGCGTGGCATTCACTCTCGAAGCGCCGGATCGTGGCCTCGTCCAGATCCTTGGCCCGCAGGATCTTCAGCGCCACCTCACGATTCAGCCCGTCCTGTCGAGCGCGGTAGACGGTGGCGAAACCGCCCGAACCGATCTCTTCAAGATCGCTGAACCCCTCGATTGTGTCCACCGCCACCCCCACCTCCCGATCAGGCGCGGCGCAAACCCTATGCCGAATGATGGTCGGGAGCAGTTCACCATCGCGACCGTGATCGCGAACACACGCCGGGTGATCGCCGGACCTTGAGTCATCTTGACCGCGTGGTCAAGATGGGGACATGGACCTGACGTACCCGCCCGAGGCGGAGGCCTTCCGCACCGAGATCCGTGCCTGGCTCGAGGAGCACCTCCCCGACGGCTGGTTCGACGACGACTTCGAGCTGACCCGCGAGGAGCGTGCCCGCTTCAACGACGAGTGGACCGAGAAGCTCTACGGCGGCGGTTGGATCTGCGCCTCCTGGCCCACCGAGTACGGCGGCAAGGGCCTGTCCACCATGGAGGCCGTGGTCCTCAACGAGGAGTTCGCCCGGGCCGGCGCCCCGCTGCGCGCCGACTTCTTCGGCGACACGCTGGTGGGCCCGACGATCCTCCAGTGGGGATCCGAGGAGCAGAAGAAGGAGTACCTGCCGAAGATCCTCTCGGGCCAGATCGCGTGGTGCCAGGGGTTCTCCGAGCCCGAGGCCGGGTCCGACCTCGCCGGCCTGAAGACCCGGGCCGAGCTCGACGGCGACGAGTGGGTCATCAGCGGCCAGAAGGTCTGGACCACCCAGGCGGGCTTCGCCGACTACATCTTCCTGCTGGCCCGCACCGACCCGGACGCCCCCAAGCACGCCGGCATCTCCTACCTGCTCGTGCCCATGAAGCAGCCCGGCGTCGAGGCCCGGCCCATCACCCAGGTGGACGGCTCGGCCGAGTTCTACGAGGTGTTCTTCGACAACGCCCGCTGCCCCAAGGAAAACGTCGTCGGCGGGGTCAACAACGGCTGGAAGGTGGCCATGACCACCCTCGGCTTCGAGCGCGGCACGTCGGCCACCACCGGCCACCGGCGCTTCGAGAAGGAGCTCGAGATCATCGTCGCCAAGGCCCGGGAGAACGGTCGCATCGACGACCCGCTCGTGCGCCAGCGCCTCGCCCACGCGTGGTCGAAGGTGCAGATCATGCGCATCAACGGCCTGCGCAGCCTGACTGCGGTGGTGCAGAACAAGAAGGACCTCGGCGTCGCCGCCCTCGGCGCCACCAACAAGATGTACTGGTCCGAGTACCACCGAGATGTGATGGAGTTGGCCATCGACATCCTCGGCATGGACGGCCAGATCCTCACCGGCAGCGTCGACGAAGAGGAGTCGGTGCCCGGCTACGGCGTGCGCGCGACGAACGCCCGGTACCCGGCCAGCGTGCTCCAGTCCTCCTTCTTCTTCAGTCGCTCGGAGACCATCTGGGGCGGCACCGCCCAGATCCAGCGCAACATCGTGGGCGAGCGCGTGCTCGGCCTGCCCAAAGAGCCCAAGCCGGCGTAGGCCGGGCCCCGTGACCCCTCCGGTCGAGGTCGAATCCCTCCAGCTCGCCGATCTCGACGAGGTGGTGGTGGCGACGGCGCGTGCCTTCTGGCCCGACCCCCTCTTCGGGTACTTCGCCCGCGACCACACCCATCACCACCGGTTCGCTCCGTCGATGCTGCGGCCCGTCATCGCCGACGCCCGGCAGCACGGCGAGGTGTGGGTGGCCCGCACCGCTCGGGGAGTGGCCGGCAGCGCGTCGTGGATCGCGCCGGGCGACATGCCGCGCTCCAAGGCCCGAGACGCCCGCATCGCCGCGGGTGCGCTGGGCGCGTTCGCCCGGGGCCGGAACCGCGCCAACGCCCTCCGCCTCCTGGGCGCGGTCGACAAGCGTCACCCCCGAGAGCCGCACTGGTACCTGGCGTTGCTGGGCGTCGATCCCCGCTTCCAACGCCAAGGTGTCGGCCATGCCCTCGTGGCGCCCGTGTTGGCGCGCTGCGATGCGGAGGGTCAGCCCGCCTACCTGGAGACGCAGAAGGAGGAGAACCTCGCCTTCTACGCACGCTTCGGCTTCGAGGAGATCAGGCGCATCGACGTGGACGGCGCGCCGCCGATCTGGCTGATGTGGCGGGAGCCCGGCAGCGCCGGCTGACGAGCAGCCTCCGGCCTCAGATGGCCTCGGGGGCGAACACCGGGGTGTTGCCGACGCCGGCCTCAGCCCCTTCGTCGCCGTCCTCCAGCGCGTTGCCGACGGCGGCGTCCTCGCGCAGCGGGAGCTCCTTCAGGCGGAACACCAGGACGAAGCCCGCCAGCAGGACGACCACGGCCAGCAGGAACACGTTGTGGATGGCGATGGTGAGCGCCTCGATCACCGCGTCGCGGATGCCGGCGGGGAGGGCCCGGATGGCCTCGGGGCTGTTGAGCAGCGAGCCCACGTTCCCCCCGGAGGTGGGCGTGCCCTCGGGCAGCAGTCGGGGCAGCTCACGCGTGATGCCGGCGGTCAGCACGGCGCCGAAGATGGCCACCCCGAACGAGCCGCCGATCTGGCGGAAGAAGGTGGCCGACGAGGTGGTGGTGCCGAGGTCGGCGGGGTCGGACTCGTTCTGCATGGCGAGGATGAGGACCTGCGAGATCAGACCGATGCCGAGGCCGAACACGAACATCGACAGCGAGCTGTAGGCCCGCGTGGTGTTCAGGTCCATGCGGCTCATCATCCACATGCCGGAGGCGGCGATGGCGAAGCCGAACACCGGGAACACCTTGTAGCGGCCGGTGCGGGTGATGAGCCGGCCCGACCCGATGGAGGTGATCATGATGCCGATCATCATGGGCAGGGTCAGGAGGCCCGAGTTGGTGGCCGAAGCGCCGGTGACCACCTGGAGGAACAGCGGCAGGAAGATGATCCCGCCGAACATGCCCATGCCCACGAGGAAGCTGAGGATGACGCTCATCCGGAACACCGGCTTGCGGAACAGGCGCAAGGGCAGGATCGGCTCGGTCGCCCGGCCCTCCCACAGCACGAACCCGGTCAGCAGGACGACGCCGGCACCCAGCAGGCCGATGATCGTCCGCGAGCCCCAGGCGTACTGGTTGCCGCCCCACACGAGGGCGAGGAGCAGGGTGGTGACACCGGCGACCAGCAGGGCAGCACCCTCGTAGTCGATGCGGTGGCGGCGCACCACGAAGGGCAGGTCGAGCACCTTCGAGGTGATCACGAGGGCCGCGCCGCCGATGGGCACGTTGATGTAGAAGACCCAGCGCCACGACAGGTGGTCCACGAAGAGCCCGCCGATGAGCGGGCCGGCCACGCTGGCCACGGCGAACACCGAGCCGAGGTAGCCCGTGTACCGACCCCGCTCGCGGGGCGGGATGATGTCGCCGATGATGGCGAAGGCCATGGCCATGAGGCCGCCGGCGCCGATGCCCTGGATCCCTCGGAACAGCACCAGCTGCAACATGTCCTGCGAAAGGCCCGACAGCACCGAGCCGATCAGGAAGATCACGATGGCGGCCTGGAACATCTGCTTGCGGCCGTAGAGGTCGCTGAGCTTGCCGTAGAGCGGGGTGCTCGCCGTGCTGGTGAGCAGGTACGAGGTGACCACCCACGACAGGTGATCGATGCCGCCGAGCTCACCGACGATGGTGGGGAGCGCCGTCGACACGATGGTCTGGTCGAGAGCCGCGAGGAGCACGCCGCTCATCAGGCCGCTGAAGACCAGCAGGATCTGCCGGTGGGTCAGGTGCTGGCTGGAGGCGATGGGGCTGGGGGCGGGCGAGGTGCTCATCGGCGCAGGCGGGCTTCCCGGGACTCGTCGGAGGTACTTGTAGTCTGCAAGGAGATTTGTTGTATCCTACAAGTTCATGGAAGCGATGCCAATCGTGCGGTCACGGACCGATCCGACCGTGGTGACCGACGGCCAGCGCATCGGCGTGGCGTGGCGCGAGCTGCGGCGGGGGGCGTCGATGATCCGCTTCCGCGAGCTGCTCTACGGCCCTGACATCGAGATCGGCCAGGTCGACGCCCTCGATCTGCTGGTGCAGCACGGCCCGTCGCGCATGCGTGACCTGGCCGACGCCCTGCGGGTCGACGCGTCCACCGCCACCCGCACCGTCGCCCGCCTGGCAGATGCCGGGCTCGTCGAGCGGGTGCCCGACCCCGACGACGCCCGAGGGGTGCGCGTCCGCCTGAGTGCCGAGGGCGAGGAGCTGCACGCGGTCATGGGGGAGCGTCGTCGCCTGCTCTTCGATCGGGTGCTCGGCGGCTTCGAGCCCGACGAGCTGTCCACCCTCGCGGACCTGCTCGAGCGCCTGGTGGCCGGTGTCGACGCCGCCGTGGCCGCCAGGGTCGACGGGCCCCACCCGGGTCTCTGACCGTCGTCCCGTCGATGGACCACCGTCGCGGGGTGACATTGCGGTTCGATTACGGATTGTTACAGTGGCCCGGTCATGTCCGCCCGACGCTCGGCCCGCGCCGGCAAGCAGCGCCGTACCTGGCCCCAGCGCATCGTGATCGGTGCGGGCGTCCTGGTGGCCTTCACCTGCGCGGTCACGGCCACGGGCCTTGCCTACGGCAAGTGGAAGTTCGACCAGGTGGCGCACTACCAGGTCGAGTTGGTGCAGGCCGCGTCCGGCGAACCGGAGAACTTCCTCATCGTCGGATCGGACAGTCGAGAGGCGCTGGACCCCGACTCACCCGACGCCGACATCTTCTTGAACGGCGAGTCCGGCGGCGCTCGCTCGGACTCGATGATGGTCGCCCGCATCGATCCGTCGAGCCAGCACGTCGACCTCCTCTCGGTGCCCCGGGACCTGTGGGTGACCATCCCCGGCGGCGACCCCGACGAGCACCACCGCATCAACGAGGCCTTTGCCGGCGGTCGTCAGCAGCTCATCGAGACCGTCGAGGCCACCCTCGGCATCGACATCAACCACTACGTCGAAGTGGACTTCAACGGGTTCAAGGAGCTCGTCGGGGCCATCGACGGCGTGCCCACGTATTTCGACACGGCCTGGCGCGACGCCAACTCGGGCCTCGACATCAAGGGCGAGGGGTGCGTCACCCTCAACCCGGAGCAGGCCCTTGCCTACGCCCGGGCCCGGCACCTCCAGTTCTACGACCCGGAGACCGGCGAATGGGAGTCCGACCCCACCGGGGACCTCGGTCGCATGAACCGCCAGCAGCTCCTCGTGGTCAACGCCATCGATGAAGCGGTGTCGCTCGAGCTGGCCAACCCGGCGCATCTCAACAGCCTCATCAACGTCGGGGTCGACAACGTCGGCGTCGATCCGGGCTTCACCTTCGACGACATGGTGTCACTGGCCAAGGCCTTCGCCGACACCAACAGCGAGGACATCGCCCGCCACAGCCTCGAGATCGAGGACTACCGCACCGACGGGGGGGCTGCCGTGCTGACCCTCGACTCGGCTGACTCCCAGCCGGTGCTGAACATCTTCCGTGGCCTCGAACCCGACGAGATGACCGAGTCGATGGTCACCATCGACGTGGTCAACGGGTCTGGGGTCAGTGGCCAGGCGCAGGCGGTGATGGACGCCCTCGTGGCCAGCGGCTTCACCGCGGGCGAGGTGGGCAGCGATTCGACGCCAGTCGACGCCACCGAGATCCACCACGCCCCCGGTGCCGAGCGGGCCGCCGACCTCGTGGCCCGGCACCTCACCGGCGGGGCCGTCCTCGTGGTCGACGAGGACCTCGACCCCCTCCAGATCACCCTCGTGACCGGTCCGGACTTCACCACCGTGCAGCAGGCCGCCCGCCCGCCGGTGGCCACGGACACCGCCGGCGGCGCCACGTCCACGACGTCCAGCTCCACCACGTCGACCACCATCGGCCACAGCGCCGGCGACCCTGCGGCCGAGGGCATCGACTGCGACTGAGCCGCTCCCGAGTGGGTTCGGCCTTCGGGAGCCGGCCCCGCCCGCGGTAGAGTCGGCCCCCTGCCCTCGTAGCTCAGCGGATAGAGCATCGCCCTCCGGAGGCGTGTGCGCAGGTTCGAGTCCTGCCGAGGGCGCCACACCGACCGAGTCGGAGGCGCGGGCACCGAGATGACATCGCCCAACGCCGGGCCGCCGGCGATCGGGGACGGGAACCGACTGCTCGACGGCAAGGTCGCGGTCGTGACCGGTGGGGGCGGCGGGATCGGTGCTGCCGTGTCCCGGCTGTTCGCCGAGCACGGCGCCCTCGTGGAGGTCGCCGAGGTCGACGGCGACGCCGCCTCGTCCTTGGTGGCCGACATCGAGGCGGTGGGCGGGGCGGCCCGGGCCCACGTGGTCGACGTGCGGTCGACCGACGGTGTCGCGGCGCTGGCCGCCGGCGTGCTCGACCACCACGGCCGGGTCGACGTGTTGGTCAACAACGTCGGTGACTACCGGCCGTTCGTCCCGTTCTCCCGCTCGGGGCCCGAGTCGTGGCAGGCGCAGTACGAGGTCAACCTGCTGCACGTCTTCGCCGTGACGAGGGCGTTCCTCGACGCGATGGTCGCCGCCCGCTCAGGGGCCATCGTGAACGTCCACTCAGTGGAGGGGATGCGGGGCTACCCGGGCGACCCGGTCTACGGGGCCATGAAGGCCGCGGTGGCGGCCTTCACGACGGATCTGGCGGTCGCCGCCGGCCGCCACGGCATCCGGGTCAACGGCATCGGCCCCGACCTCACCCAGACCGCCCAGGTCGACTACGTCGCCGCCGGCGAGGCCGACGATCCCCTCTGGGAGGCCTGGGCCCCGGTCGGGCGCCTGGGCGCCCCTGAAGACCAGGCCCGGGTGGCGCTGTTCCTCGCCTCCGACCTGTCGGCGTTCGTCACCGGCCACAACATCCCCGTCGACGGCGGCACCAAGGCCGGCGGCGGCTGGTTCTGGTCGCCCACCGCCCGCCGCTTCACCAATCGCCCCCCCGGCCTCTGACCCCCAGGAATTCTTGGTGAGAAACCCCCGTATCGGGGGTTTCTCACCAAGGAATTCTGCGAACTGGCGTCAGGGGTCGAGGGCGAAGGGGGCGCGGACGCTCCCGCGGCGCTCGCCGCCGAGCGCGGAGCCCCACACCAGGACGAAGCACTGCGCCCCTCGGCAGTCCTCGACGCCGACGAAGCCGTCGAAGGGCTCGGGCTCGTAGGAGATCGACACGGTGCCATCGTCAGCAGCCGTGGCGTGGACGGTGGTGGGGAAGAGGCACTGCTTGGGACCGTCCCGCTTGATGCAGGTGGTGGCGTAGACCTCCTCGGCGGGCACGAAGCCCTCACCCTGGACCTCGAGGTTGTCCCCCTCGACGAGGCGGGCGAACGCGCTCGGCGTCGCGGAGGCGTGGGCCGGGGCGTCGGGGTCGAAGTCCAGGGGCACGCTGGTCGCTCGCTCGAACGCATCGTCCGCTCCGGTCGAGACCTCGAGCGTGCAGCTGACCTGGCGGCAGTCGAAGTCCTGGCCGTTCATGTCCGACACCACCGCCGAGGTCACGAAGGGGACCAGCGTGGTGCCATCGGGACCGGCTTGGTAGCTGCCACCACCCGTTGGACTCGTGCAGCGGCCCTTCGGGAAGGGACGTCGCCCGGCGCACACCGTGGCGACGACCGAGTCGCCCGGGCGGAGGTGGGCCACCTCGATCGTCACCACGTCGCCGTCGACCATGTCGGTCGGTGGGTCGACCGTGATCGTCGGGTCCGGCTGGAGGGCGGCGTTGGGATCGAAGTCGAGCGGGATGGTCCCGATGCGTTCGAACACGAGCACGTCCTGGTCGAAGGTGTGGACCTCGAGGCAGGTGGGGGCGTGGTCGCCGCACAACGACGCCGAGACGGCGATCGGCAAGGTGAACGAACCGTCGTCGTCGATCTCGGTGTGGTCGAACGCGCACTCCTGCGGGTCGTCCGACGCGCACTGGCGGAGCTCCGCTGCCGCTCGCGGATCGAAGCCTTCGCCGTGGACCTCGACCAGCTGGTGGTCCACAAGCCCCGTCGACGGCGTCACCGTGAGCGTCGGGTGGTCCGAGCCCCCGGGCGCTGACGCCAGCGCCACCGTCAACGCCACGTCGTCGGGCTGATCGTTGGCGGCGACCGCCAGGAGCACTGCGACCACGCCAAGCACGGCAAAGATCGCCACCGCCGCCCACCGGCCAGAATTCCTTGGTGAGAAACCCCCCGATGCGGGGTTTCTCACCAAGAAATCCGGCGAGCTCGGGGTTCGGGCGCCATCAGGCCTCCAGGCGCAGCACCCGGGCCGAGTGGCGGGGGAGCGGGCCGACGTCCACCAGCGTGCCCCGCACCTCCACCGGCCGACCAGTCCAGTACTCCGTGAGGCCACCGGCGGGAGTCGGAGCGCGGTCCGCGAGGCCGATCCGGGCGAGATCGACGATGCCGGCCCGGGGCTGGTCCCCGAGGTTGAGCAGGCCCACGTCCACCCGGCCGTCGGGGTGGCGGCTGACCAGCAGCTCGGGGAGCGCCCGCTCGAAGAGGTCGACCACCTCGGGGCGGCCGCCGGCGAGGGCGCGGGTCTGCGCCACCATCGCC
>WPCK01017025.1_pt1 | contig 31572 bp, 18 predicted proteins | sample 5399851 | NCBI WGS metagenome assembly WPCK01 (sample SAMN12869471, study PRJNA574797) | sludge metagenome | isolation source: wastewater treatment of pH11 | place: China:Beijing | collected 2019-05-20 | reverse complement strand
TGCCGGTGCCACCGACGATCTGGAAGCGGCCACGGCCTTGATGGCCAGTCTGGGATCCGAGTTCCTGCGGCGGAACGAATGTCAGAATTCCGGCATCTTCGACGAGGCCGCCCTGAAGGCCGTGTTTGCCCTTCGATTGGAGCCCGAGACGGCCCACCCCGTCCTGATCAAGCTCGGCAAGAACGATGCCCTCTGCCGGGGCCTCGTCGCATTGGCCCAATCGGCACCCGACGATGCCTGCAGGCAAGCGCTTAAGTATGCCTTGCAGCATCGCGACACATCGGCGCTGGAATCCGCAATGAGTTACGTGCTGCTGCTGCGGCACGCCGGTGGAACCATCCCGCACGTCCCCCACTTGCCTTACGATGCCGAATGGGTTGCCGCCTATCCCGAGGCGCTGCAAGCTGCCTTGTCGATGCTGGCCCAATTCTGTCCTGGCGGCGCATCCGCGGCCCGACTCATCCTGGCGAAGGACTTTCCCGATCGAGAATCGCTCCAGCATGAAGCGGAGACACTCGCCCGGTTGTTGGACGTTGGCCCCGAGGCGATTTCCGAGGCACGTCGATCGCATCTGCAGCGGCGGCTCGCCACACTCAGGAAGCAGCGAGATCGCACTGCCAGCACGACCCCCGAACGCCTGCGGAACCTTCGACGCAAGGTGGAAGATCGCGCTGGCCTGGAATGGAGCCTGCGCCTCGCTGAACTTTGCCGCGAAGCGGCGGCGGTCAACTTGCAACAGATTCTGGACGTCGATGAAATCCATCCCGAACTGTTGCAGCCACCCCTGACCGGTGTGGTGCAGGGTATTTTGACCATGCAAGGCAAGTCGCGGGACCTGGGATTACGACTCTTACGACAGATCTGCCTCGATGCCACGCACGATTTTCGGGACGACCCGGAAAACCGCAGCTTCCTTTCGTCCCTCGACGGGCAAGGTATCGCTACCGCACCCTGGCTGGACCCTCACCATGTGGTCACACGAACCACGGTGGGCGGCGAAGCCTATTACGTGGCGTTTACTCGTGACATCCGTGACGTGTTGCTGATGGGATTTCACTTCTGCACCTGCATCGCACCGACGGGTCACAACTTCTTCGCCGTCCTGGCCAACGCGGTCGACGTCAACAAGCGAGTCCTCTATGGACGTACGGCGGATGGTCGCATTATTGGACGGTGCCTCGTGGCCTTGAATGTGCGAGGCGAGATCCTGACGTACGAGCGCTACGTCCACGATGTCAAGGACGACTTTGGAACGGCGGTGAGCGACTTCGTCCGTGAGCTCGCCGTGCAGATGCGGACGCAACTCGCGGATATAGGGACGGTGCCGAGGCTGGTCGCGACCCGCTGGTACGACGATGGCGCCATGGCAATCGGGCCCTCGCACGATCTCGACGAGCGGACGAGCCCCATTCGCCAGCTCCTTCGCGACGCATCCGACGATGACATGTTGCCTCGGCTGGAAGCGATGCTGGGATCGTGGAATGCCGTGAGCAAGCTGGCGGGAGCGCTTTCCGAGCTGGCCGATTTTCGGCGACGGGCCCCCTGGAACGCCCAGTTCCTCCAGCGGTTGGGACACGGCCCTTCGATCGACTGGGAACTGCGAATCCGCCTGGTGGCCCAAGCCCGCGAGGCCTTGTCCGCCGCTACGCGGAACGAACAGCTGGGCGCCTTCCCCCGCAAGGTACTGCTCCGGCGACTGGCAGCTTCGTATTGCGACGGCTGTCACGGCTTTCACACGGAACGACACCATATCGGCACGTTGACCGGCGTGGTCCGAATGGTGACCGACTTGGATCCGACCCTGGCGCTGCGGCTGTTGCGCGGCACACGCTCCCGCGGGGTCCGATCGGACGCCGAAGAGACCGTACCTGCGCGGGTTCGCGTGCTGGCGGAGATCCATCAGCGGCTGGGGCGGTCGGCCCTCGCGAAGCGGCTGTCGGCGAAACTCAAGCCAACACCTCCTTCTCACAAGTGACCCGCCGACCGGATCGTGTCCTATTGTGGAGCCGAAGGGCCTACCGTCACGGTGACCACTTCGTAGTCGATCGGGCTGGTGGAATTCAAGCCGGTCGCACTGGCGGCAGCGGCCACGGTAATGCGGAACGTGCCCGTGATCCCGTTGCGGGGCGTTACCGTCACCAGGCCCGTAGTGAGGTTGACCGCATAAGTGAGATTGGGATCGGCGGCCTGCGGCACGAACAATCCCTGGGTCCTCAGGGCGGCTTCGTCCAGGTAGAACACCGGATTGGCCTCCACGTCCCGCCCTATCAACTGGAATGTCGTTGCCGTGTTCACGTTCGTCTGGACAGCGGGAATGTCGGCCAGGAAGGGCGCCCCGTTGATCGTATCGGGCGTCACATTGACCTGGAACTGCCGCGAGGCCGTACCGCCTCGACCATCGCTGACCGTGACGGTAATCGTCGCCGTGCCCGATGCCCCCTCCGCCGCCTTGAGCATCACGACGCCGTTCTCTTCGTCGGTAAAGACCGTGGCGGACTCGATCACCACATCGGTGAGCGGGCGATCGCTGCTGTTTACCGGAACTTCGCTGATTGCCTCGCGAACCGATTCCCCCTCCACCAGCTGTCCAAAGATCGTGTGGTTGAAATCCAAGTGCCGCGCGGGTCCTTCGGTAATGAAGAACTGGGAGTTGTTGGTGTCGTCCGTGGTCTTGGCCATGGACAGGATCCCCGTGCGGTTGTGCTGGAGATCGAAATGGAATTGATCGCGGAAGTCGGGACGCGTCGAGCCTCCCGAACCGGTTCCCGTGGGGTCACCCGCCTGCAGCACGAAATCATCCACCACGCGATGGAAGATGATATCCTCGTAGAATCCGGACTGGGCCAGGGCAATGATCTGTTGCGTAGCACGCGGGGCCCGGTCTTCAAACAGCTCAAAGACCATCTCGCCAAAGTTGGTGACGTTGAGCCGTAAGCTGCGATTCCCGGTCAGCACGGTGGGCGCGACCAGCGACGGATTGCTGCTGGTCACCGTAAATGTCAGGTTGTCGTTGTCGGCGTCTTCGCCATCGAGTGCGATGTGCAGGGGCGAGCCGCCCAGCAGCGTGACGTTGGACAGCGCTGCGAGCGACGGGTTGCTGTTGGCCGCCCCCAAACTGACCACCACATTGGCCACCGCGCTGGTGGACGTCCCGTCATTGACCGTGATTTCCACACGGCGTGAACTTCCGGTCCGAGTATCCGCCGTGTTGCGGTACACCAGGGTACGGAGCACCTGCTGATACTGTTCCCGCGTCGCCGTTCCCGTCAGTTCCAACAGTCCGGTTCCTGCGTTGAACGACTTCGTGATGATGGTGCCGTTGGGGATGGTGACATCGAGCGATTCCAGACCCACATTCAAGATCTGGGCGATACGGACGGCGGCGGATGACAATTCGGTCTGGTCAGCGTCCGTGATGATCAGCTGGGGAGTGGTGATCGCCGCTTCCGTTTCCCCTACGGGCAGCGTGGCCGTACCGTCATTGCCTGCCGCGGCAGAGCCATTGACGTCCACGACGGGGACGGCGTTCTGCACTGAGACGGTGAAGATCGAGGCGTCGCTGCCAGGGGTTGGCACGCCATTGTCGTCCACGATCACGCGGAACGGGACGTTGCGATTCCGATCCGCCGAAGTCGGCGTCCATCGAATTCGTGCGGAACGGTTGTCCACACGAGTGATCGTGGCGCCAGCCGGTGATTGTTCGGGATCCAAGATGAAGGTCAATTCATCCCGGCGATTCGCATCCGTAGCAGTCACGACCAGGTCGAGCGATTGTCCGCCCGCCAGCGTCTGGTTGGGCACTTCCGTGATGACCGGGCTGACGTTCTCCGGTGGTTCGACCTCCACTTGATATCGCTGTCCTTGCAGCGTGGTCGACCTCAGGTCTACACTCCTTTGAAAGGCAATCAGCGAGATACCGTCCTCATCGAGAACAACGTCGGGGAACCGCTGATCACCGGAATTGGGACCCGTGGTGCCGCGATTGACGGTGAAGACGTCGCCATCCCCAGTTCCTTCGGCATCGAAGGTCCTCGCTTGGACTTCCCAACCGCTCCCATCCGGGAGTCCCTGGCTCCAGGCCGCCAAATACTCACCCGCCTCCGCCAGGACGACCGCAATATCCCGCTGATGACCCGGCGTGGAGGTATTCACGCGCTGTTCGCTTCCCATGCGGGCACCTGCTGCGTCAAACCGCTGGGCAAAGACGCCCCAGCCATCCCCGTCCTGGGAAAAGCTGTTCCAGCCGACAATGAACTCGCCGACGCCGTTCACATCCACCGCGGAGTCGTGCTGACTGCCCACCGTCGTGGTATTGACGCGAGTCTCCGTACCTTGGCGATCTCCGTTGGCATTGAACCGTTGCAGGAAGATATCCCAGTCATCGCCGTTGGCGCTGCGACTGCTCCAGGTAACCACAACGTTCCCGGCATCGTCCACCGTCACGGCCGGCGCACTCTGCTCGTTGGCCGTCGTCGTATTCACCAACACGTCCGCTCCGACGGGTTGGCCATTCGTCCCAATCCTTCGCAGCCAGATACCATCGACGTCCCCGGTACCCGGTCCCTGCCACACGACCACGCCGCGGCCATCGGCCGACATGGCCAGGTCTGGATTCGATTGAAAGCCCTGGGAATTCTGATTCACCCGAAACTGGGAACCGGCCGCACTACCATCGGCCAGGAAGCGTCGCGCAAAGATCCCGTGCAGGTCTGCCGCCCCCCTTCCCTGCCATGCCACCAGGAAGTTGCCAGACGAATCGGAATCGATGATCGGCCCCGACTGGTCGCCACGTGTGATCTCATTGACTCGAATCACGTTCCCCAGCTGTGTCCCTGACTCGCTGAGCCGCCGCACAAAAATCTCCCGATCGTCCCCCGCCATTCGCTGGTCGACGATCATCCGCCCGTGAAACGCGGCAAGCGTTCCGCCATCTGGTCCCAGAGCCACGCTGCCAGCACTACGTTGTGACTCGAGCAGGGCATCGGAACCACTGATCGTCAGGGCCTCGCCCAGGACCGTGGCCGCCATCAAACTGCGATCTTCCAGGGCTTCCGGTGCCAACCTGCGGGCAAATCGGCGACGAAACTGGGAACGATTCCGCAAACGGAATAATCGACGGAACATAGTAGGCTGCCCTTGACCCTGAGTTGACTCATGATCTGCGGATCATTCCGCAGGTTCCAAATCCTGTTGCCGCAACGGGTACGGCCTTTCCGGTCGACCCGACTCCATTTGGCACCCGAAGGCGGTCCCCCAGTGGCACTTGCTTTCTCGCAAATGTCCGGGTGGGCCTGTAGCGGAGCGGCGCAAGCCGCCCGGTTTCTTACAGTATTCCTTCTTCAACGTACCGGACGGCTCGCGCCGTTCCGCTACCAAAGTGAGAGGCATTGGGAGGTCCCCCCAAGCACCACCAGGTGCGGTCGCAATCTGGTACAAATGTTGTCAAATAATACACCGGCGTTGGCGAGGACCCCTGTCATGTTGACGGAAATCAACCCCTACCCACCGGTTGACCCGGGGGCCGAACGGCCTGCTTTCACGCAATTTGACGGCTATTCCGCCGCCGGACCTACCCTCCGCAGGATGGTTTTCTGGCTGGCCACCCTGGCGTTATCCGTCATGGCGAACGCTCAAGAGGATGGATATCTGCAATTTGAGGGCCAAATCGGTGCCGGCCGTGGGAAACGGATCGTACTGATCTCCGGCGACGAGGAGTATCGAAGCGAAGAGGCACTCCCCATGATGGCCCGCATCCTGGCCAATCGCCACGGGTTTACCTGCACCGTCCTCTTCGCCATCGGTGACGACGGCTTCGTGGATCCGAACCGCCGGGACCGGATCCCGGGGCTGGTGCACCTGGCCAAGGCGGACCTGATGCTGATAGCGACTCGGTTTCGCGGGCTTCCGCCCGACTCGATGCGGCATATCGATACCTATCTTCGGTCTGGCAAGCCGGTGGTCGGGATGCGGACGGCCACGCACGCCTTTGAGCTGCCGCACGATTCCGAGTTCGGCTACTTCAGTCACGACTATGCGGGGGAGGAGTACGAAGGGGGGTTTGGGCGTCGCGTCCTGGGAGAACGATGGGTCAATCACCATGGCGAGCATGGCCGCCAAAGCACTCTCGGTATTCTGGTTCCAACCGAGCGCGAGCATCCCATCCTGAGGGGGATCCACGATCGCGACATCTGGGGGCCGACGGACGTTTACGAGGTGCGGCTCCCGTTACCAGGCGACAGCCGACCGTTGGTCTTGGGCGAAGTCCTTTCAGGGATGTCGCGCGAAAGTCCACCGGTGGAAGGGGCCAAGAACGATCCGCGGATGCCGATTGCCTGGACGAAGACGTACACCTGGCAAGGCGGACCATCCGGGCGCGTTTTTGCCACGACCATGGGTGCCTCCCAGGACCTGGAATCGGTGGGATTGCGACGATTGATCGTGAACGGCTGTTATTGGTGCGTGGGACTGGAGTCGGCGATTTCCGCCGACAGCGACGTCCGCATCGTGGGTTCGTACCAGCCCACACCCTTTGGCTTCGGTGCATTTCAGAAGGGGAAGCGACCGAACGACTTTTGAATCGGATCGCACAGGGTGCCAGGCCCCTTTTGTGACCACCGACGAGCGGTGCGCGCAGGACGTGGGCATTCCACCCTTGGGGGTGCAGCCATCGGCGGATGGGGCGTCTACCGTACTTTCGGAGTCCACCGCGCGTTCGGCCAATCCTACCCCAGTACCCGCTGGGATTACGGTGGGTATTCGCCGATGGCCGTCGCGCCGATATGCTCTCGGACCCGGTTTTCGGGCGCGTTCCACGAGAGGGAATCGCACGCGAAGGATCCGGAAATCGCGGCCAATCCGAGGCCTCGCCCCCGATAGCTGGTCTTGCCGGGAGCCTGCCAGCACCTTAGTATTTTGGGTTTCTTCCCGCTTGCTGAAGGATCTCTCCGTGTCGTCGCAAACCATGGCCCTGCTGGCCGAGGCCGCTGCCCATCCGCCCGCCGGCGGTGCCAACAGCCTGCTCTCGGGTCCTTGGCTGCTCTTTATCATCCTGCCCATCTTGTTTTACTTCATGGTGATGGTTCCCGAGCGGCGGCGGCGGACCGAGCATTCGGCCATGCTGAGCGCGCTCAAGAAGAACGATCTGGTGATCACGGCCGGTGGAATCTATGGGACCGTGGTGAATGCCTCGGAAGGGTCCGAGGACATTACCGTCCGAATCGACGATGCAACCAATGCCCGCATGCGTGTCTTGCGCAGTGCGGTCTCCCGCGTGTTGCGCGGTGACGAAAAGAACGAAGAATCCTCTAAGTAGGCGCCATTTCGGGAACGAATCACATGTCCAGTAACGTGCCCATCTTTATCTTTCTGGCGTCGATCCCCCTGTCCTTCTTCCTTTCCAACGTGGTGGCCAATTGGCTCCGCATGAAGGAAATGGGTTGGCGGCTGGGAATCATCTTTCTGTCCCTGGCGACGGCCGCCATCGTGTTGACGTTCGGGAAGCCGAGTCTGGGGATCGATCTTCGAGGTGGCGACATCCTGACGTACGAGGTCGACGAGAAGACGACAAAAGAGGCCCTGACTTCCACGTCGGGCAACGGTTCCGCCAACGCGCGTCCCGGCGATCCGGCGGCACCCCTCCAGATCGACATGCCCATGCTGCTGCAATCGCTGGGTCGGCGAATCAACCCCGGCGGCCAACGGGAAATCGTCATCCGGGAATACGGAACGAACCAGGTCGAAATCATTATTCCCGAAGTGTCCGCGGCCGAAATCGACACGATCAAGGATGCCATCCGCAAGACCGGATTCCTCAAGTTCCGCATCGTCGCCGATGAATTCCGAAATCCACGCATCTGGGAACTGGGGGAAAAACAGCTCCAGTCCGACAACGAACTGGAGAAGGCCGCCAAGTATGTCTACGACGGCGAGAAACTGGTCGGCGAGTGGATTCGGGTCGGTCGCGAAGAGGTGATAACACCGGGAGTGGTGCCGAACTATCGCATCGAACCGGACTACTATAAGACCATGCTGCACCGCGAGATCGTCCCGGACCAGCTGGAAGTGCTGACGATCGTCGACCCGGTAAACAACGTCGAAGGCAAGGACCTGGCCAACGTGGGCCGCGGCTTCGACGAGTTTGGCGGTCCCGCCGTCGACTTCATGATGAATACCGAAGGTGCCATCAAGATGTCGGGCCTGACCGGGAGCAATTTGCCAGACCCCAACAATCCGCAATCGAAGGCCAAGCTGGGAATTGTGCTCGATGATGAACTCCTTTCCTGCCCCGTGATCAACAGTCGCATCTCGTCCAGTGGTACGATCGAAGGCCATTTCTCGGAGACCGAGGTCGATACGCTGATGCGAATCCTGCGCGACGGCAAGATGCCGGCCGTGCTGTTTCCAGAACCGATCAGCGAGAGCAGTGTCAGCCCGCTGCTCGGCGAGGACACCATTCGCAAAGGGAAGCTCGCCACGGGCGCATCGCTGGTGGTGGTGGTTCTGTTCATGCTCTGGTACTACCGTTTCGCGGGGCTCGTAGCCTGCGCCGCGCTGGTGGCCAATCTGTTCTTGACGGTGGCGGCCATGATCGTCTTCAAGGCGTCGTTCACGTTGCCCGGTATCGCGGGACTCGTCCTGACGGTCGGTATGTCGGTCGACGCCAACGTGCTGATCTACGAACGGATCCGGGAAGAGCTATCGCGTGGGGCGTCGCTGCGGATGGCAATTCGCAACGGGTTTGACCGTGCCATGTCGGCCATCGTGGATTCCAATGTCACCACGCTGATCGTGGCGGTTGTCCTCTACGCGATCGGAACGGCCGATCTCCGCGGGTTTGCGGTCTCCCTGACGTTCGGCATCTTGATGAGCATGTTTACCGCCATCTTTTGTTCCCGCGTATTCCTGGAGATTGCCGAGCGTAAAAAGTGGATTCGCGGCCTGACAATGGTGAAATGGCTGGGTGAAACCAACTTCCCGTTCATGCGAATGACCGGCTGGGCGGTCCTGGGATCCGCGGTCGTCATCCTGGTGGGATTTGTGGGGGTCTTTGCACGTGGGGCAAACCTGTTCGATATCGACTTCCTGGGTGGCACGTCGGTGCAAGTGGTGCTCAAGAAGCCGCTTCCGATTGGTGAGGTCCGAGAGCTTTTGGCGGGGATCGCCGACGACGTCTGGGTCACGGGCATCCTGCCGGAAGGCCGCGCCCGCGATACGGTCTATAAGATCGATACGTCGCTGCGAGACAGCCAGGAGCTGCGTGACCAGGGGAAGAGCGCCCTCGACGAACTGCAAAATCGCGTCCAAAACGCGCTGGTGAACGCTGAAACGGGTGAGCCACTCTGGCTGGCCCGAAATCTGGAATTCACGCCGGCAGCCCCCTTCGAGGCCAAACCGGTCCCCTCCATCGAGCCCGCAGCGGAAGGCCAAAGCGCCCTGCCACGGCCGACATCTGGAGAGCTCGGCAGCACGGCCGACCGGCCGACCAAGGCCCCTGCCCCGCCGGCCCGAACCGACGTGACGTTCGACGGTCCCATCCGAGAACGCCTGGTCTCCGGTCGCGCTGCGTGGCAGCTGCCCGTTCAGGCCGATGGGTCCGCTGCCCCGCAGGAAACGCCGCCCGAGGATTCGGCGCCGGAACCTGCCAGCGAGACCCCGCCGCCTGCCGAGGTCACGCCCGCCGCGGAGGAGCCCCCCGCCGAGCCATCTCCGCCGGCTGAAGAAGCCGCCGCACCCGAGTCGGCCGGCACCAACACGTCCGAATCAGCCGCGCAGCCCGAAGCATCCCAGGCCACTTCGTCCGATCCCGCCGCGACGTCCCCCTCCCCTTCGGCGGAACGCCCCCTCCAGCTGCAGCCTACGGCGTTTCGATCGACCTCCCAACTGACGTTCGAGGAAAAGATCAGCGAGCGGACCCTGGAGCGGCTGATCGAAACCGCGGCCAAGGCCGTCGACCTGACGCCTCCGGTCGTCCGCTGCCGCAACGATACCTGGGACGGTCGCAGCGACACGGGCTTTACCGAATGGACCGTCGACTTCACGACCGATTCGGAGCAGACTGACAAGATTCTGTCACACCTGCACACGCAAATCGCACAGATGCCCGTGTGGCTGTCGTCGAATGCCATTGGAGGCAAGATCGCTGGCCAGATGCAGACCAAGGCCTGGTTGGCAATTATCTTCAGCCTGGTGGCCATCATCTTCTACATCTGGCTCCGTTTCGAGAAGGTCGCGTACGGACTCGCCGCCGTCATTGCCGTGATCCACGACGTGCTGGTGACCCTGGGGGCCATTGCCCTCAGCCCCTGGATCGCCCAGTTCGCCGGGTTCTTAATGATCGAGGAGTTCAAGATCAGCCTGCCGATCATCGCCGCCTTCTTGACGCTGATCGGTTATTCACTGAACGATACGATCGTCATTTTTGACCGGATTCGCGAGATCAAGGGGAAGAGCCCGGATGTGACCGAGGCGATCATCGATCGAAGCGTCAACCAGACGCTGAGTCGCACCATCTTGACGTCGTTGACGGTCTTTATGGTCGTGGTGGTCTTGTACTTTTTCGGTGGAGAAGGGATTCACCCCTTCGCCTATGCCCTCTTCGTGGGACTTATCGCGGGGACCTACAGCACGGTATTCATCGCTTCGCCCATGCTGCTCTGGTTCCTGCGCTGGTCCAAGGCCCGCGAGGAGTCCCGCGCCAAGCCGTATTCGGCAACGGTGCGGTAACCATTCCGTCGCGCTGCGGTCCACGATGCCGACCGTATCCCGGGTCGGCACGCCGAAAATCGGCGATGTGCGGGATGCGTCGATCGCACCGACGGTAACGCGAATCGCTCCGCGCGTCATGTCGCCGGCAGCCAATGGCCGAAACTGGACGTGGTGGAGTCGGTCGCCAACCCCCACCTCGAGGGCCTCGTCGGCTGGAAGCGTACGACCATGAACCGCCTGTTTCGTGCCCACCTGACGCTGTTTGTGTGTGTGGCCACGCTCACGATGCTCGTCCTGTGGCTGGGCAGGAAGACGAGCCTGGCCGTTCCTGGCAACTCCATCACCGCCGCATCGCTCAACCTGCGAAGGGACGTATCGTTGGCCATTGGCCAGTCCACGAACCCGGTCGCGGTCCAAAAGGCCGTTCATCCGCCGGGGGCCATTGTCCCCATCCCGCTGCCCGAGGCCTGGGCGGAAATGGTTCACGTGACACCGACACCGACCCCGAGGCCCGCCGAGCTGGACGAACCATCGTCCAGTTTGCCGGACAGTGAACCAGCACCCATGGCTGCTCCGGCGCCCCCGTGCGTTTCGCCGCCGAAGTCTGTCGTACACCGCGTCGTGGAGGGCGAAACCCTGGAAGGCATCGCCGAGCAGTACCTGGGCGACCGGACGCGCCTTTACGAGATCTTCGACTGCAACCGTGATCAGCTCACCCACCCAGACGTCCTGCCGCTGGGTGCCATGCTGCGGATCCCTCCGCAGTGGCACGACGTGTCACCGGCCCAATCCTCGGTGGCCCCGATCTCGCCGATTGAGGCACCGCAGGACACGTTGCTTCCTCCCCCCTTTCTGCCGGCATCTGCCCCATCCCGCTCGGATCCCTGAATTTCTTGCCTTTCGCGTCGGTGCGGAAGAAAATGGCGGTAGCGTCGACGACCGGGATGGCGGATACCCCGGATGCACGTGCATTGGCGCGTTTCGAGGTTCGTGAAGGCCGCGAACGACAGCCGGGGCGAAGTGGCAAGCAGGGCGAGACAGGCATCCATGTCCTCCAAGGAAGATCGTGACAACGTGTCGTCGGAGGAGGAAACCCCCGCGCTCGTGACCAGCGTGGGAGTTCACCTGATGCTGCTGGTCCTCTTCGCGCTGCTGACGATTCCGTCTCGGACGCGTCCCGGGACGCTGTCCTTCGAGACCGACGCGGTCCAGGAACCGGTCGCGTTGCCACTGGTGCTGGCCGATTTGGACGTGCAAGAACTTCCCACGGATTCCATTGGCGTCAGCGGTCAATCGCACGATTTGCAGGTCGAGTCAAGTGCCCTTCAGCTGACCGATGTGACGCAGATTCCTCCCCCCGACCTGGCAACCCTGCCCCAAGGGCGTATCGAAATCGAGAGCTTGATCCGTCCGCCGACAGCGGAAACGTCCCGGGACCACTTGATCGTCAAGGGGTCCGGTGGCACCGCCGTGACCGGTACCAAGGGTGCGATCGATCGCCTCACCCATGAGATCCTCCTCTCCCTGGAACAGCGACCGACGCTGGTGGTCTGGCTCTTCGACCAAACCGCCAGTCTGAGCCGCCAGCGGTCCGACATTCGGCGACGACTCGGGCGCATTTATCAAGAGTTGGGAAATATCCAGTCGCAGGGGAGCGCGGCGTTCCAGCGGCCGGTCGAGCCACTGCTCTCGTCCGTCATCGCCTTCGGCCAAGACGTATCGCTGTTGACACCCGAGCCCACGGCCGATGTGGCGGAACTCGAGTCGGCAGTGGCCGGGATCCCCGAGGACGACAGCGGCGTGGAACATGTGTTCCAGGCCATCCATCTGGCGGTCTCCCGATATCATCGCCTGAGAACGGAATCGCGAACGCGCCCGGCTCGGAATATCCAATTGATCGCTTTCACGGATGAAGTCGGGGACGATCAAGCCTTACTGGACCGGACGGTCGCCGCCTGCCAACGCTGGGAGATTCCGGTCTACGTCGTAGGGATTCCCGCCCCATTTGGCCGCCATGAATCCCTGGTCAAGTGGGTCGACCCCAATCCCAATTTTGACCAGTCCCCCAAGTGGGGACTCGTGAACCAAGGGCCCGAGACCTTCATGCCGGAACGATTACAGCTGCGCTTCGCGGATGGAAATGAACGGTACGAGTCCATGGACTCGGGCTTTGGCCCCTATGCACTGACGCGACTGTGCGTCGAAACGGGCGGCATCTACTTTACGGTCCATCCCAATCGCCAGGTGGGGCATTTTGTTCCCGAAGGGGAGACCGATGCGTTCGCATCGCGATTGAGTTACTTTTTCTCGCCGGACGTGATGCGGAAATACCGACCCGATTACGTGGCGGCGTCCGAGTATGAAAAAGGGCTGCGTGAGAGCGGCGTACGAGCGGCTCTGGTCGAGGCGGCGCGGCAATCGGCCGTGACGCCCCTGACCGAGCCACCGCGTCGATTCGTGAAGTTGGACGACGCCCAGTTCGCGGCGGAACTGACCGAGGCCCAAAAGGCCGCCGCTCGCCTGATCCCTCAACTGGATCGACTGCATGAGATCCTGAAGCGGGGTGAAGCCGATCGACCGTCCGAAGAGAGTCTCCGGTGGCAGGCCGGCTACGACCTGGCCATGGGACGTATTCTGGCGGTCAAGGTCCGCACCGAGGGATACAACGAGATGTTGGCGCAAGCCAAGCGCGGACTGCCCCTGCAGGATCCCAAGAACAACACCTTGGTCCTCAAGGAGGATCCTGAGCTCGCGGCGGGAGGGCATCTCGCTGCCCTGGCAGAGCAGGCCAGGGCCTACCTCGAGCGCGTGGTCGACAAGCACCAGGAGACTCCCTGGGCCCTGCTGGCCAAGAAGGAGTTGGAGACGCCCCTCGGGTGGAAATGGCGTGACTCGTATACGCAAATCCCACGTCCGCGCCCTGGGGGGGACAATGGCGGCAACCCTCCGCCTCCCAGCGACGACGAGCGGCAGATGCTGCAGCGGGCCCGCCCGTCGCGTCCTGTGCCACGGCTGTGAGCACGTTCGGCCCGTGGATGCCTTAGAATTCTCGCCCACTGCGTCAGTCGCGGCCACGGCCAACCATGGCTGTGGTTTCTGGAGCGACCCCGTTGACAGAACCCTTTACCGCTTCCCACCTTTCGCTGGTGTCATGCGCGTGCCCATCCACCGATCGGGGAGCGAGTCGGTTGCCGCCAGCGGCCCTTGGACACAACGTGCAGCCGATCCCCGGCCCGGAATTGACCAGCGGCCTGAGCACCAGAATCGCCGCCTTCTGATTGACACTGCAGTTGCTTGCGGATAAATGTATTAATCACCATGCCACATTGCGTCACAGTCGGCAGGTTGACCCTGTGGGGCCGGGACACTGGCCCAGAACTTGAGGAGCATTGCTTTGAATTCCGCCACACGCATGCGCAAACGGGCGTTCCGACCGTCTCTGGAGTCCCTGGAGGATCGGATGCTCCTCTGTGGCGATGCCTCAGCACATGCAAGGCTGGCGGAATCCCATCATACAGGCCTCGATGTCGTCGCGCAGCACGACGCGGATGGGAACGGCCATTTGACGCTGGGCGAATACGAGGCACTGCCTGCCACCGAGCAGAACAAGCTGGACCCTCATCTGATCGACGACCCACGTTTTGACGGGCCCGTGGACTTTGATGAATTACTGGGGGTACCCAAGCCGGGAACGGGGACCGAAGCGCCGACCCTTCCCGATTTCTTTCCGCAACTGGCCGATCCGATCAGCCTGGACCGAACCACGCAGCCTGGACGCAATCTGCTGCGATTTGGCACCCAGGTGAATAACCAGGGGACGGGACCCGCCATCCTGATTTCCGGGCGTCCTGGCATCGATTCGATTCCCTCGGGCGCGCCCATTACCAGCTGGGTCAATTCCGACGGAAGCCAGAACGTGCTGCAAGCGGTCTATAACTTTACGAACAATGCCTATTCCCTGGCGCAGTACATGGCGGTCGGCCGCTTCATCTATCATACCGGCCACAGCCACTTCCACTATGACGGCTATGCCTATTATCGATTGAGACACAATGTCGGTGGCCAGGCCGGTGACTATGTCCAGCGAAGCGATGGCACCGGCGTGATCGGCGAGAAGGTTGGCTTTTGCCTGATCAATATTGCCAGCTCGTTCACGATGGAGAACGGACAGAACTCGTCGACCCTGCCCGGTTACGGGCGTCCCGGCCAGCCCTCCACGGGTTGCGGGCTGCTGCAAGGCGTTCATGTCGGCAAAGCCGATATCTATTCCGACGGCCTGCAAGGCCAGTGGATCGATGTTACCGGCGTTCCCAACGGCTCGTACTTCCTGGAAATCGAGCTCGATGGCGAACACGCCCTGGTCGAAACGAACGACAACAACAATGCCAAAGTGTTCCCGTATAACCTGAACACGAACCCACCGGTCGGGGGCATTTCGCCAGACGTCTACGATACCAACACCAACAATAATACATTTGACGCCGCCACCGACATGGGAGTCATGGGGACGTTCGTCAAATCGGGTCTGACGATCCACTGGGGTCAGGATTTTGATTATTTTCGCTTTGTTGCCAGCTCGAGCGGCACCTACACCGTGACCTCATCGATTGCCGATGGAAATGTTGATATCTACCTGTACAACAGCGACCGCGTCCAAATTGGTGCATCCACGAATTCCAGCGGCAACGAATCGATCAGCTACAGTTTCGTGGCCGGCCAAACGTACTATGTGAAGGCGGAAGCCTACAATTCCACGCAATCGAGCAACTACCAGGTGGCCTGGAACTTGAAGCCACTCACCACCAGCACCGCCGCGGTGGCGCTTTCAGGTGAGGATGGTCGCGTCGGGAAATTCGTGATCAACCGGAACGGACCGACCACGACTGGCCTGACCATTGGCTTCACCCTGTCAGGGACAGCCATCAATGGCGTCGATTATCAACTGGTCAGTCCGTCGAGTCTGACCATGGGTACGCTGCAGAGCAGCGCGGAGATTGAGATCATTCCGATCAGTGATTCTCTGGTCGAAGGTCGCGAGACCGTGATCCTGACCATCCTTTCCAGCAGCGCTTATGTCGTCGGGCCGACGGGCTCCCAAATTGTGATTCGCGACAGTGGTGTACCTGTCCCCTTCACGCCACATTCCCAGGAAGGTTCGACCGGTGACCGGGATGGGGCCTTTGGTTTCGACGAGCTGCGGGGTCGGCGCCGTGGCCGTCCGCTGGCGCATTCCGCGGCGGACTCCGTACTGCGGGCGTAATGCGGCGAGGTCCAGTCACCTTCTGACGGAATCGCCTTAATTGGAGTCGCCGCCGTCCGGCGAATTCCCTTGCCGCAAATGGCGGCGGAGGTAGATCGCCCGTTCCGCATTGCGATCCTCGGTATCCATGGGAACACCCCGGATCATCTGCAGATGGGCAGGCTGGGTATCGATGAACAGCTGGTTGACGGTGGGGATCTCCAGGTTCTTGATCAGGCCCAGGTTCACTCCCATACGGACGCTGGAAAGCAGCTGCATCGTCTCTTCGCTGGAGATGGTCTGGGCGGTACAGAGGATACCGTACGCCCGGCTGACCCGATCATGCAGGTCCTTGCGGCTTTCATGCACCAGAAAAGTCCGAGCCTGCCGCTCGTAGTCGATCAGCACATTCACCGCATCGGCGACTTCCGAGATCAAGTCCTGCTCACTCCGCCCCAACGTGACCTGATTGCTGATCTGGTAGAAGTCCCCGGTTGCCTGGGAGCCTTCGCCATAGAGTCCACGGACCGCGAGGCTCATTTTCTGTAAGCTGCGAAAGACCTTTTCGATGTGCCGGGTGATCACCAGGGCGGGCAGATGCAGCATGACGCTGACTCGCATCCCCGTGCCGACATTGGTGGGGCAGGCGGTCAGGTAACCGAGTCGGGCGTCGAAGGCATAGTGGACTACGTCCTCGATGGCATCGTCAATCCGGTCGATCTGCTGCCAGGCTGCCTGCAGGTCGAGGCCACTTCGCATCAGCTGGATGCGGAGGTGGTCTTCTTCATTGATCATGACACTGAACTGTTCTGCGGGGTCCACCAGGACGCCGCGGGTTCCCTGGTTCTCGGACAGTTCTCGGCTGATGAGCTGCCGTTCCACCAGAAACTGCCGATCGACCGTATCCAGTCCATCGACGTTGAGATAGACACAGTTGCCCAAGGCCGGTGCGGAGGCCAATTTCCCACGTGCCAGTTTTTCGATGGCGGCCCGATCATGGTCGGTGCAGCGTCGCACGAAGGGAAACTCGGCCAAATTCCGCGCCAATCGGACGCGACTGGAAATGACAATATCGGACTGTGGCCCGCAGCCTCGCAGCCATTCGCCAGACTGTTGTGCCAGTTTTGCCAGGTCGGGATGCGCGATCATGTCTCGCCGTGCTCCAGCGCTCGGATTTGATCCCGCAGCTGCGAGGCCATCTCATAATCTTCCTTGCCGATGGCCTCTTTCAACTCCCTCCGCAGCCGGATCAGATCCGTCAGATTCGACTTGACGGTGTCGGCATTCTTCGGCCGCTTGCCCTTGTGCTCCAGAGCGCCGTGGATATTGACGAGCAGCGGTTCCAACTCCTCGGAAAAGCAGCTGTAATCGTGAGGACAGCCCAATCTTCCTTGATTTCGGAATTCGTAAAAGGTGATCCCGCACATGGGACAGGATTGCTGATCGATACGACTGATTTCTTCGGCCGTCTGTCCGACCTTCAGGTGTTGAGCCAAGGAGCCGGAAAGGGCCGTCGACGAATCTCCATCGGAGTCCGGGTGCGAAAGGTACTCCCGTGCGTGATCCTCGCACAGGTGCAATTCTTGCGGTTCCGAACCGGTAAGTTCGGTAATGTGAAACGTCGATGGCTTCTCACACTTCTGGCATCGCATCAGGACGGATTCCCCAACCGGGTCATGATTCGCTATCTTTCAGTATAGCGAAACCACGACGCTGCAGCGCTATCGACCGGGTCCTGCGCGATTCTAGCAGGGGGTCCCTGGGTGTCAAGGTTGACCACCACGGGTCGTTCTCGAGAGTTTCGGCATGGGCTGTTTGCCCGATCACACGACGTTTTGTCGGCTGGCCGAGTCGCACGACTTGGTCCCAGTCTTTTGTCGACTTGCCGCGGATACGTTGACACCGGTGTCCGCCTTCCATCGGCTTCGCGGCAATCGGGGGGCGTTCCTGCTGGAAAGTGTCGTAGGGGGGGAACAAGTCGGTCGGTTCAGCTTTCTGACGTCGGAGCCCTATCTGACGTTTACCGCACATGGCCATGACGTGACGACGGTCCGGGATGGCCAGCGACAGACGCGTCGATCGGAGAATCCACTCCACGAACTGCGGTCGCTGGTGCAGCAGCAGCGACTGGCCGAACTCGTAGGGCTCCCCCCCTTTGTGGGGGGGGCGGTCGGTTACCTTGGGTATGACGTGGTGCGGTATAGCGAACGACTACCCCATCCTCCGTTGGATGACCGGAGGCTTCCTGACATTTCCATGTCATTCTACGACCGGATGGTCGTGATGGACGGGGTGCAGAAGACCGTCCTGGTCGCGGCGCTGGCCCACATCCCGACCGAAAAACGGCGGCTGCGGCAGGTTTACGACGCGGCCTGCGCACGCGTCGCCGACGTGGTGCGACAGCTGACGTGCGAATCGAATCCACTGCAGGCGATCGAGGTCTCCGCGGAAACGGGACCCGAGGTCCCAGCCCCGTCGAACTTCACCCGCGAAGGGTACGAGCAGGCCGCACGTCGCTGCGTCGACTACATCCGCGCGGGGGACATCTTTCAAGTAGTGCTCAGCCAGCGCATGACAATGCCCGTCTCCGCACCCCCGCTGGAAATCTATCGGACGTTGCGGACGATCAATCCCAGTCCGTTCATGTTCCTGCTGGAAACGCCCGAAGTCTCCCTGGTGGGAAGTTCTCCCGAGATCATGTGTCGCGTGGTGGATGGTCATGTCACGGTCCGACCCTTGGCGGGGACTCGAATCCGAGGCGACAGCGCCGAGGAAGACGCCCGCCTGGCACGGGAATTACTCACCGATCCCAAGGAGCGCGCCGAACACGTGATGCTGGTCGATCTGGGCCGCAATGACGTGGGGCGCGTGGCCCGTTTTGGCAGCGTCCAGCTGAGCGATGTGATGACCGTCGAACGCTACAGCCACGTGATGCACATCACGTCCAATGTGACGGGCCAGCTGCGGAACGACTGCGACGCCTTTGACGCCCTGATGGCCTGCCTGCCCGCCGGCACCGTCTCGGGGGCACCCAAAGTGCGCGCCATGGAGATCATTGACGAACTGGAACCACACCGCCGAGGCCCCTACGCCGGCGCGATCGGGTATTTCGACTTCCGAGGCAACATGGACACCTGCATCGCCCTGCGGACCATCGTCATCCACGGGAACTCCGCCGATGTCCAGGCCGGAGCGGGCATTGTGGCCGATAGCCAGCCTGCCCTCGAGTATCAGGAAACGCTGAACAAGGCTCAAGCCCTTCTGCGGGCCATCGCCATCACGGAGAATCGAGTTCGCACCCCCAACCCGTTCGTTTGAAGTGGCGCTTTCTCAGACGTTCCCGCCGGGATAGAATCAGGGCGGCGTCCTCGGCGTTGGCCCGCCGATGCCGTGCAAAGATTTCGCGGGTGTAGCTCAATGGCAGAGCGCTTGGTTCCCAACCAAGATACGAGGGTTCGATTCCCTTCACCCGCTTTGGAAGACACTGGCCCCCGCGCTTTCCATGGCTCTCTGGGAACGGCCCAGGAGAAGGGTCTCGTGATCTCCGTGGGGTAATTCATGATTGTCCAGATGGTGGGGTGCAGTCATCACACCTGTCCGATTGATGTCCGTGAACGAATGGCGGTAACCGGCGAACGGGTCCCGGAGTTCCTCACTCACTGGCAGGCCCGCTTCCCAGATTCCGAAGCGGTGCTCCTTTCGACCTGCAATCGTACGGAGCTCTACACGGCCGCCTGGAATCGGCATCGGGCCCCTTCCCACGGCGAGGCGATTGCGTTTTTCTCGGAACGGCAGGGGGTCCCGCAGCGTGTCCTGGAGACACGGCTGTCGCAGCGTTCCAATGTCGATGCCATCCGGCATCTGTTCACCGTGGCGGCCAGTCTGGACAGCATGGTGCTGGGGGAAACGCAGATTCTCGCGCAGGTGAAAGCGGCCTACCAGTTGGCTTGCCAGCAGTCCAGCGCCGGATTATTGACCCATGCCGCGTTTCAAGCGGCCATTCGCACGGCGCGGCGGATTGCCCGCGAAACGGAACTTCACCGCCACCGGGTCAGTATTGCCAGCCTGGCCGTGCGCGATTGCGGAGGCCAGGCCTTTGAGCGACTGGCGGACAAGCGGATCGCGGTCATCGGCGCCGGGAAAATGGCCATGGAAACGCTGAAGTGCCTGCAATCCGAAGGGGCACAGCGCATCCGAATCGTTAACCGAGACCCGCTCAAGGCAACCGCCCTGGCCGCCCAGTACCACGGTGTGCAGGTCCCCTGGGAACATCTTCCCCAACTCTTTGCGGAAGTAGACCTGCTGGTAAGCAGCACCGGCGCCGACGAACCGATCGTACGCCTGGAAGCGTTTCGATCCTGGATCGCCCCCCGATCTCAGCGACCGCTATTGATCCTCGACCTGGCCGTACCAAGGGACTTCGACCCACAGATTGCCCATTGCCGGGGTGTGTCTCTCTATTCCATCGACGACTTGAAGCATCTCAGCGCGGAGCATACCCGACTGCGGGAACATGAACTGCGACTCGCGCAGCGGATCGTCCAGGAAGAAACCGATCGCTATTGGTCATTCGTTGCCGGCCGGTCGACCGTCCCCGCCATGCAGCGACTCGCGGAGGCTGCCAGGGTCCTCAAGGCTTCCGAATTGGATCGCCTTTTCCGGAAGCGACCGGACCTGGAACCAGGGACTCGACGTGAAATCGAGCGGATGGTGGATCGCTTCGCGAATAAGCTGTTGCATCCCCTACGCGGGATACTGCGGGGTGAGTCCCCAGTTGACGGGACCGCCGAAATGCGACGCAGGCTGCAGGGATTCCTCGACGAGGATCCCTAGGAAAGGTCCCTCTTCAGTCCGTGCCTTCAGCGTCTTTCTCGTCCCATTCTTCTTCTTCGTCGTCGCCGTCGTCGTCGCCGTCGTCGTCATCGTCGTCGTCATCTTCTTCGTCGAAGTCTTCGTCATCAACTTCTTCCCAGTCGCCCTCTTCTTCGTCGTCCCATTCCTCCTCCTCCAGGTCTTCTACCTCGTCCTCTTCCAGTTCCTCCTCCTCCTCATCGTCGTCGTCTTCGCCCTCGTCCTCGTCCTCGTCCCAATCTCCTTCGTCCTCCTCGTCCCAATCCCCATCCTCGTCGTCGTCATCGTCGTCGTCATCGTCGTCGTCGTCGCCATCTTCGCCTTCGTCTTCCCATTCTTTTTCCTCCTCGGCAGCGCGGATGGCGCCAGATGCCAAGGGATTCTCCAGCTCTTGTTCCAAGTCCACGTGACTTGTGCCTTCCAGTAACGTCGCAATGGTCACCGTCATGTCTCCCTCGCCAGTCGAACGGTCCGAATTACCACCGTACCTTGATGGTGCTTCCAGGGACTGCCGAAATAGATCAGCGCGGGGCAGATCGCTCAAGTCCCGAAGCCCGAAAACGGCCAAAAACTTCTTGGTGGTCCCGAAAAAATAGGGGCGCCCCAGCTCCTGGCTGCGGCCCACCACGCGCACCAAATCCCGTTCCATCAGTTGCCGAATGACCTCACCGCAATGGACGCCGCGTATGGCATCCACATCGGCGCGCACCACCGGCTGACGATAGGCAATTACGGCGAGTGATTCCAGCGCCGGCTGGGAGAGCCGGACGACGTCCGGGACATGTTGAAGTCGACGCAGCCAGCCCGCGAACGGGCGGCGGGTGCGCAGTTGCCATCCGCCACCCACCTCTTCCACGCGAAACGCGCGCCGTTCCCGGTCATAGTGTTCGTTGAGTCGAGCCAGCAGTGTACGGGCTTCCGTGCCATCCGCCAAGTTGGCGAACCGAGCCAGTTTTCGTGCATGGAGCGGCTCGCGGGAGAGGAACAGGATCGCTTCCAGCCGCGCCATGCGCACATCGCGACCCGCCGCCGGCAGCGTGTCGCCGCGGTCCAGACTTCCGGCTACCCTGCCTGGGATCCCAAGGAGGATCGGGATTCGCCTGATGCTCACCGACCGCCGATCTCGATATCTACCAGAGACCGAATGCAGTTGCCGAGCGGGTGTCTCAGAATATCGCCTGATCCACATTCCGCAGTTTCCCGAATTTGCCCTGATCTCGCCTCCAGCACTTGCACTTCGCCTGATTCTTCCGCATTATCGGAGGAGTGCTTGGGTGGAGTACATGGGAACTGCCGCAGATCCGCTGCCTGGATCGGAAATGATCGAATTCCCGGTTCAAGTCTACTTGGATCACAACGCCACGACACCCGTCGATCCGCGGGTGATCGAGGCCATGGTCGAGGTTCAGCGCGTCTGCTTCGGGAACCCATCCAGCCAACACGCCGTGGGGCGTGCTGCCAAGCAGGCGTTGGAAGAGGCCCGCGAGGCGATCCTCAAACTGTGTGGCGGAGTCGTCCACAGGTCGCCATCGGATCGGCTGATATTCACGAGCGGCGGGACGGAGGCCAACAATCTGGCGGTGAGGGGTTTGTGTGGCCTGCCGCCCGGCCGGATCCTTGTTTCGCAGGTGGAACATCCGAGCGTTTCGGCCGCCGCAGCGCACCTGTCGGCCGCCGGCTTTACCGTGATGCAGGCCCCCGTGACGCCGGATGGAATCCTCTGTCTCGATCGCCTTTCGGAGCGGATGACGCCCGATACGCGTTTGGTAAGCATCATGCTAGCCAATCATGAAACCGGAGTTCTGCAGCCCATTGCGGAAGTCTCTCACATGTGCCGGCATCGCGGCATTGTCCTGCATACCGACGCAGTCCAGGCCGTCGGCAAGATCGCGGTGGAATTTGACGCCCTGGGTGTGGATGCCATGTCGGTTGCGCCCCACAAATTCCATGGGCCGCGCGGCATCGGGGCACTGATCCTCCGGCGTCGCTTGACCGTGCTGCCCGTACTCTATGGAGGCTCCCAACAGCTGGGTACACGTCCGGGCACTGAGCCCGTCGCGCTCGCCGTGGGTATGCACCGGGCACTGGAGCTATGGCACCAGGAAGCGGAAGCCCGTCGCGTCCGACTTCAATCGCTGCGGGATCGGCTGGAACAGACGCTTGTGAAGGAACTGCCCGGCTGCATTGTCATTGGCCAACGGGCTCCCCGAGTGCCCCAGACCCTCTGTCTCGCCGTCCCCGGACTGGACCGCCAGGCACTGGTCTTGGCCCTCGATCGCGCGGGATTGGCGTGCTCGTCCGGGGCTGCCTGTGCCAGTGGTTCCACCGAACCGTCACCCGTCCTCAAGGGCATGGGGCTTCCGGACGCTGTGATTCGTTCTGCCATTCGTTTGAGCGTCGGTGCCACAACCACCGAGGCGGACATTGACCGCGGGGTGGCAATCACGGTCGCCGAGGTGCACCGTCTGCAACAGGGACCGCGTGCGATGCCCCGAACGACCGAATACGAGCCTATCTAAACACCTGCAGGCCCCTCATCCAACGTTCGGAGTACGTCCCAGCCGCCGGCGGGGACAAGGACCTCGCCACGAGCGCACCTACGCCGGGGCCGACAGCAGTCCCGGAATGACCTTTCCGCCATTGGCGATCTTCATGGGTCGGCCACTGGGCGTGGTATAGCTCGTCTCCAGGGGAATCGCCAGCGCCTGGCAGACGGAGGCCATCAGGTCCTCTGCCGAATAAGGCGCCGAGACGACTTCGCTGCCATCGTCGCTCGTTTCCCCCACCACGATTCCCGGCCGGAATCCGGCGCCACCGACAACAACGCTCCAGGCGCGGGCGAAGTGATCGCGCCCGCCACCGGGATTGATGCGCGGCGTCCTGCCGAATTCCCCCATACAGATCAAGGCCGTCGTCTCCAGAAGTCCTCGAGACTGCAGGTCCTCGACGAGCGCGCTGAAGGCCTGGTCCAGCACAGGCAAGCGCGAATCCTTGAGGGTCGGAAAGATGCCGTCGTGATTGTCCCAGCCACCGAAATCGACCTCGACAAAGGGAACTCCTGCTTCCACCAGCCTCCGCGCCAGCAGGCAACCTCGACCAAAGCCGTCCTCGCCGTAGCGCGCTCGGACGGCGGGCGCCTCCGCGTCGACAGAGAAGGCCTGCATTTGGGGGGACGTCATCAGGCTGAGGGTCTTGTCGAGCACCTTGGCGTGATCCTCGGCGATGCTCCCCCTGTCCTGCCGAATGAAACCCATTTCCAGCGCCCGCAGGGTCTCCATCCGTCGCATCAGCCGACGCCCTTCCAACTCCAATTTCAGGTTCTGTACGCGGCCATCCGGTGTGACCACGAACGGCGCCCAGGTCATCCCCAGGAATCCCGGCCCAACACTGCCACCGCCAATGGCCACGAAGGGAGGGATGGCCAGGTCGGGCCTCTGGTCGCTGAGTTCATGTGCGATGACCGAGCCATAACTGGGATGCTGCACCGACGGATTGGGGGGAAAGCCCGTATGCATGTAGTACGTTCCGCGCGTATGGTCGGCCTCACGCGTACTCATCGAACGCACGATGGAGAGATGCCGCATGACCTTGGCCAGGCGCGGCAAATGTTCACAGATCTGTCCGTCCCCCGAAGTGGCCACCGGTTGAAAGGGACCGGATGTGGGGGCCCCCGGCTTGAGGTCCCACAGGTCGATCGAGGAAGGCCCGCCAGACAGCCAGAGCAGAATGGCCGCCTTCTGGTTCTTCCGCATTTCTTCCGCTCGGGCCCGAAGGCTGCCGGTGAACGACAGCGCGGGGATCGCCCAGGCCGAGGCCCCCGCAAGGTGTTCCAGAAAATGGCGACGCGACATTCCACGCGGGCAAGATTGACTCATGAGATAATCCTGGGCTTCGCCGTGACATGCCGCTTCCGGCGCGTACGCAAACCAAACCACCGGAATGCGGCGATTTCCGACTAGTGATTCAGTATGAACTCATTGCTGTTCAGCAGGGCCCACCACAGGTCCTGCATCGCCGAGGCACCTGGGTCGGCCAGTTCGGACCAGTTCGACTCCCGGTCGGCAGCCGGGGAACTGTCCGCCGCCGTCACCGCGTTGGCGACGAATAGCCGCGACACCAGCCTTCGCTCCGGAGCCGCCGGTTTGCGAGCCAAGGCCGCCAGATACAGCTGGTCCACCTTTTCGGCGGGCCGCAGCCGACTGGAAAGGACGTCCGCCAGAAAACCCCCGGACTTCAAGGATGTGGCCCGCTGTACCAGCTCGCCATTGAACATCATCAGGGCCTGCGGAATGGTCCCATTGAACGTATTGGATTCCCCTTCCTCGTCATTGCCAAAGGCCTGCGAAAACTGTTGCAGCCACGTAACCTTCAGCGATTCCTGCTCCTCCAGCGATGCACCCGTCCGCTGGGCACCGGTGGCCACCAGGAGCGATTCGTAGAGCTGCTCGGCCGACAGTTGACGCAGATAGAAGCGACTGAAGGCAGGGGGCTCTCCCAACTCCGGATCGTCGGCCGCATTGCTGCGTGACGGCCGACTGGCAAGGGCATAAGGTCTGCTCAAGACAATGACCCGCATCAGCCGCTTCAAGTCAAAATCATTCTGGCGCAAATCGGATGCCAACCAGTTCAGCAATTCCGGATGAGATACCTGGCGATGCGCCCCCAAATCGTCAACGGGCTCCGAGAATCCATATCCCAAAAAGTGCTTCCAAAGCCGATTCACAATCGCCCGTTCGAGCAGCGGCGACGCCGTCACCAGCCGAGCCAACTCCTTTCGCCGCGCGACGTCTGACAAATACCCACTGCGATTGGCAAGCGGCGTCCCGTCCAGAAACACAGGATAGGCCACATGGAGGAGCCCATTCCGCTCTTCGTAGTAGATCTCTGCCTCGTCGGGATTGCCACTTTCACCGGCAAAGTCCTGATCGGTCAATTCCACCTCGCGGACCATGCGCGACCCGTCCTCAAACTTCCTCAGCGCCACCGCCTGACGGGAGAATGCATTCAACTCCCAAAAGCGATGTTGCTTCCAGTCATTGAAGGGGTGGTTGTGGCACTGGGTGCACTGGACCTGGGTTCCCATGAAGAGCTGGGCCGTCTTGGCAGTCGCCTGCACACCCTTCTCGGATAGCTTCATCACCAGGAAGTTCGTGGCACCGTTGAAGTGGGACGAACCCGGCGCCGTCGTCCCCGTGGCGGCAATCAATTCGGAGACCATTTGGTCATACGGCTTGTTTCGCCGAAAGCAGTCGGACAGATACTGTCGCATCCCCGGCCGACTCACCAAGGAATCGGCCTCCGTTCCCCCCGTTCGGCCGATCAGCAGGTTGGTCCAGATGGTACTCCAGTAACGCGCATATTCGCTCGAATGGGCTTCGGAATACAGCAGCTGCTCCACCAGTCGCTGCCGCTTGTCCCTCCGATTGTCCTGGAGATACTTCGTGACTTCCGGGACGGTCGGAATCCTCCCCAGCACGTCGAGATACAGGCGCCGACACCACTCTCCCGCCTCCGCCTCGCGCGAAGGCTCCAGTCCACGTTCGGACCAGACCTCTTGAATCCGCGAATCCACTTCGCGAATCGCCACGGCGCCATCCGATCCGGCCGCGCCCCCTGACAGCCACGCCACCCCTAAGGGAGCTACGCCAACGACGAACCAACGTGCGAACATGGATTGGCAAAGTCGCTTCATGGGACAGCGGTGCATGTCGGACTCAATCGCTTCAATGGGCGCCCGTCCAAATTCCATCGCCGACCCAAGGAAACCCTTACCAGGATCAGTGTATCGTCTTGATACACATGTATCAAATCGCTGCAGCAATATCGACAAAAAAAGCGGGACCAAATCCAAGGATTCGGTCCCGCTTTCAAAGCTGCGTGTTGCCTGGAGCTACCGAGGATAATCTTGGTGGGTGGTGTGCCGCATGAAGAGAGTCCTCATTGGGGAGAATCAGGAGTCTCGATTATTCCGGCGGCAAGGCAACCCGCAGCCAAACCTCTCTTGGACCGGCCCCTTGAATTGCCTCTTCTCAGTTCCGGCCCCAACTGCCAAGACATGAGAAGCAAAGAGTGTGCCATAGTCTGCGTGGCGAGTGGAACACGGTCAGGATTCCGTTCGGTGGACCGCCGTGTTCGGTTGCGGTCGGGTATCGGCGCTGGTGGCTTGGTGCGAGGCCTTATCCCGTCGCCCGGAGGTCGGCGAATTGCAGGCGAGAGTAGAACGGGCAGCGAGGCAGCAGTTCGTGGTGCCGGCCATCGTCGACAATTCGGCCCGAGTCCAGAACGACGATGCGATCCGCCAGTGTCAGTGTTTCGGCTCGGTGTGCCACGAGTATCGTAGTGCGGTTGGCCACGAATTCTCGGAGCGATTCGTGGATCAGGCGTTCGCTTTCCACGTCGATCTGGCTCGTCGCTTCGTCCAATAGGAGCAGTTCCGGGTCACGGAGGATGGCCCGTGCCAGGGCGATTCGTTGGCGTTGGCCCCCCGAGAGCAGCTTTCCCCCGGAGCCCACGCGGGTGGAATAGCCATCGGCCAGTTGTGAGACGATGAACTCATGGGCGTGAGCCCGGCGCGCTGCGGCCATGACGTCGTCATCGGTGGCTTGCGGTCTTCCATAGCGGATATTGTCCGCCACACTCTCATCGAACAGGATCGCCTGCTGAGTTACCAGTCCGATTCGCTGGCGGAGGTCCATCAGCCGCAGCTGTCTCAGGTCACAGCCATTCCAGTGGAGCGAGCCGGCCAGTGGGTCGTACAGTCGCATCAAGAGGCTGAGCAGCGTGGACTTTCCGCAACCGTTGGTCCCTACCAGGGCCACCGTCTGGCCCGGCTCGATCGACAGGGAAATATCTTGGAGCACCGGAGGACCTTGGGCATATCCAAAGGAGACGTTCTGCAGGTCCAGCCGCACGCGGCCTGGTGGCATCCGCTGGGGCCGGGGCGGATCGATCACCGCAGGACGCTGATGTTTGAAGGCCCAAACGCGATCGGCAGCCGCGGCCGCATGTTGCAGCTGGTTGTAGACGTCGATCAGTTTGCGAAAGGGATCGCTCACCCCCGCCAACAGGGCAAAGAACGCCATCAGCTCGCCAAATTCCAGCGGCCGCGCGGAAAGGCGGATCCCCAGGAGGTGCGTCGATTCGTTGAGTACCAGGTACCCGCCGGCCAGCAGTGCACATCCTATCACGGCCATCCCCATCAGCTCATTGCCGGGCTTGGTCAGGGCCGTGAACCAGGCAATCCGCTGGTTACGTCGCATGAGTTCGCGCCCCTGTTCTCGAAACCGTCGCCGTTCGTGGCGCTCGGCGCGGTACGCCTTCACTATTTGTATCCCTTGCATCGATTCGCTGAGCCGATTGTAAAGTCCCGCCATGTCATCCAATGCGTGGTGGCTGGCCCGCTTGACCATTCGCGACAGGCGATCGATCAGCAGAATGGCGAGTGGCGTCACGAGCAGGGACAGAACGAGCAGTCGCCAGCAGAACCAGGCCGCTCCGAGCAGGCAGGCGATGATCTTCAGCGGTTCCACAATGGCCCGGCCGAAGACGGTGCGAACCCCTACCAGTACGGCTTCCACGTCGTGCGTGAAGAGGCTCAGCAGTCGTGGTTCGCGTTCCCGGCTGAAGAACGCCATGTCCAGGCTCAACGCGCGGGCATACAGCTGATTTCGCAAATCGAAGATCACACGCTGGGTGACCCGTTCCACCAGGACAACGTTCAACACCAGGAACAGGGACTTGATCACGGTACCCAGCAGCAGAGCGAGTACCACCAGTTGCAACGTGGCAAAGGGGTCTGCGGGGAAGTAGCGATGGATCCAAGGCTGGAGTCGACGGGACCGTTCCGCGACTCGCTGTTCCGCCCGCAAACTGGCCTCCAGCCGCCGCCGTTCCCCGCCCCGGTCCGCAGCAGGCCGGCTCGATTCCTCGACCAGTCCCCTCCGCAACTCCTCGGACTTCTTCTCCGCGGTGGCCAAGCGCTGGTCGACCCAGCCGCGCATGGACTGACGCTGCAGAACAATATCGACGATCGGGTAGATGGTGCCGAGGTTGGCGCCCCAAAGGGCCGCGGCAAGTGCTGACGAAAACAGGATGCCGGCCAACGTCCAGCGGTAACGAAGGGCGTAGAGGACAATCCTCTGGAAGTTGCGCAAGGGTCCCCCGACATCCTTTCCTTGGGAACGTGCCCGCGTTACCAGGCACTTCGGACCGGCCGCCGCCAGGCGACCCACGGGGCGAAAGCCTATCAAATCCAGCGGGAATTCACCAAGGCCTTTGCCCGCTGCCCACCTGCCACGCTGCTAGCTCACTCGATCCAGCCACCGCACAGCACGCGATCCTCGTCGAAGCAGACCACGGCCTGACCCGGGGCAATCCCCAGATACGGCTGGTCGAATTCGATCTGCAGCCGACCGTCAGGCAAGAGTGTCATGGTTGCGGGCACGGCCGCACTATTGTACCTCACCTGGGCCAAACACCTCCGATGACCTGACGAGCGCGCTACGAGCCAATTCACGTCCCCGGCCGTCAGTCGATCACGGGCCAGCGCTTCGCGACTCCCGAGGACCACGCGATTGGTATCCGGCTCGATTCGGACGACAAAGCAAGGTTCTCCCAAGGCCACCCCCAGCCCCTTCCGCTGACCGATCGTAAACCGTTCGATGCCGTCATGATGTCCCACCGCCTCGCCGGTCGTCATCACCAAATCGCCCGACGTGTCGCGCGGTCGGCGGGCGGCGACAAACTCCTGGTGGCGGCGCGGGGGTACAAAACAAATCTCCTGACTGTCCTTCTTGTTGGCCACGCGCAGACCAAGCTGCTCGGCTCGCTGTCGGATTTCCGTTTTCCGGTAGCCACCCAAGGGCAACATCATCCGGGACAACTGATCGGCGGACACACCGAACAGGACATAGGCCTGGTCCTTGTCCGAGTCGACGCCGCGACGCAGTGCGATGCCTCCCGCCGGTTCGGCTGTCAGTCGCGCGTAGTGCCCCGTGGCCACATATTCCGCTCCCAGGGAATCCGCATAGTCAAAGAGCTTCCCAAACTTGATCCACTGGTTGCACTTCACGCACGGGTTGGGCGTTCGGCCAGAGGCATACTCGGCCACGAAATAGTCCATAATCGCCTGAAATTCGTCCTGCAGGTCCAATGCGAAAAACGGGATGTTCAATCGATGCGCGACGTACCTGGCGTCTTCGGCATCGCTCGCCGTGCAGCAGCCCTGCTGGGGCGAAACGGGGTCCTTCGGCAGGACCGGCAAGCCGCGATCGGCACACGTGACGGGTGACGCCGTGCCGTGTCGCAGGAAAACACCCACCACCTGGTGCCCCTGCTCCAAGAGGACGGCCGCTGCCACACTGCTGTCGACCCCTCCCGACATGGCAAGAACGACGTGGGCCACGCCAATTCACCCCCAAAAAAACAGCAAAAATGCTCGATTTCCACGCGGCAATTCCGGTGCGATGCCGGGTCCAAGAAAATAGTCCGGCACCCTTCCCTTTGCCCATTTTACTGGTTGCGTGAAATTCTTTGCAGGTTAGGATACGTCAGCTTACGGCCGAATCCCGCCAGCATCGTGGAATTCCCATTATCGCGCTCTCGCGGGAAAATATTCCGGGATCGGCGACACGTCAGGTCTAGAGGTGCAGATTGCCAGTCCAAAGCTTGGGGTTCGAGTGGACCCTCGCTGGTAGCTGTGCAGCCCGATACGAAAGGAGGACCTTTTCATGCAACGTATCTTGGGGTTGTTTTCTGTCGCTGTGCTTGGTTTGCTCTGGTTGAGCGGACAAGTCGCCGCGCAATGTGGCTGTGGTGCCGACTGCGACGGTGGTTGCGGGACGGCCGTGGTGGAAGGCGCCGTGGGCGCCGTGGGGCCGGATGCGGTTTCCGGATGTGGCCCTGCCTTTACGACGCGAACCGTCTATCGAAGCCAATGGATCCATGAGACGCAGATGCGAACCGTCACGCGGTATCGCCAGGAGCAGCGCCAGCGGACCTACACGGTCAATCGCCAGGTGCCCCGCACGGAACAGCGGACGCAGACGGTAACCGTCATGGTCCCCCAACAGCAGTCGCGGGAAGAGACCTACACCGTGATGGTGCCTCAGACGCGATCTCGAGAAGTCACTTCGACGGTCATGGTTCCGGAACAGCGGACTCGCACGGAATCGTTCACCGTGATGGTGCCTCAGCAGCAGACTCGTGAAGAACAGTATGTGGAGTGCCGCACCGAGCAGCGTTCTCGTGAGGAAACGTTTACGGTCATGGAGCAGCAGGCACGCAGTCGGGAAGTGAGCCATACGGTTTGTGTCCCCGAACAGCGCACGCGTACCGAGACCTACACGGTCCAGGTTCCAGAGACCAAGACGCGTACCGTCAGCTATACCGTGATGGTTCCCGAACAGCGGACTCGCACGGAGACGTACAACGTTTCCGTGCCGTTCACCGTCGATCAAACCTACACGGTCAGTGTTCCCTTCACGGAGCAGATCGAGCAGCCTTACACGGTTTGCGTCCCTTTCACGGAGCAAGTCGCGCAGAATTACACCGTGTGTGTACCGTTCACGGAGCAAGTGGCGCAGACGTTCACCAGCTATGTTCCCCAGCAACAGACGCGCACGGGAACGCGGATGGTATGTCAGCGCGTTCCGGTGACGCGGTTCCGCACCGTCTGTCGTGACGCGGGCCACTGGGAAGAACGGACTGCCACCGTGGCCGCAGGTGGCTGCGGTAGCGGTTGTGTCGCCGGCGGTTGCGGCGACTGCGGTGGCTGTGCC
>WPCK01064877.1_pt1 | contig 31611 bp, 30 predicted proteins | sample 5399851 | NCBI WGS metagenome assembly WPCK01 (sample SAMN12869471, study PRJNA574797) | sludge metagenome | isolation source: wastewater treatment of pH11 | place: China:Beijing | collected 2019-05-20 | reverse complement strand
GCTGTTCCTCCTAATTATCACTCACTATATCATAAGTTGATCGTGATTCATCATCAATTTAAGTAATGGAAAGAAATCTTTACATGGACAAATAAATTTTTGACATCATTTTGACATCACTAACCTCTTTTTTCTCACTATTCTCAAAAATGGCATACAAAAAGTCCGCTGTTTAAGCGGACTTTTGATATTCTTGTAAACTTTCCCGAACTATTCCCACTCAATAGTGCCACCCGGTTTGGGTGATAAATCATAAAGGACTCTATTAACATTATCAACCTCATCTAAGATACGGTTGGTAATGGTATTCAATATGTCATAATCAATGGGTTCAATGGTTGCAGTCATACCATCGGTAGCATTGACTGCTCTAATGATAATGGGGTACGCATAGGTGCGTTCACCCTCTTTAACACCCACTGATTTGAAGTCGGGGATGATGGTAAAGTATTGCCATACTTTTTTATCAAGACCATGGTTGGCGAATTCTTCTCTTAAAATTGCATCTGCCTCACGGACTGCGTGAAGTCTTTCAGGTGTGATATTCCCAAGAACTCTGACACCCAAGCCAGGACCTGGAAAGGGCTGTCTAAATACCATAGATTCTGGGAGTCCCAATGCCAAACCCACTTGTCTAACTTCATCTTTGAATAAGTTTGCCATGGGCTCGATTAATTTGAATTCCAAGTCTTCTGGTAGGCCACCCACATTATGGTGTGATTTAACACCCTTGGATGTTTTGGTGCCACTTTCAACCACATCAGAGTAAATGGTTCCTTGAGCCAAGTAGTCGATACCTTGAAGTTTATTGGATTCTTCATCAAAAACCACAATGAACTCATTCCCTATAATTTTACGTTTCTTTTCAGGATCAGATTCGTTTTTTAGTTTTGAGAGGAATCTTTCAGAAGCATCCACATAGATGAGGTTTTCTTCCAACAAAGGTCTAAAGACCTTTAGGACTTCTTCAGATTCATTTTTTCTCATCAATCCATGATTAACATGTACACAAACCAATTGCTTGCCAATGGCCTTAATTAAAAGGGATGCAACCACGGATGAGTCGACGCCTCCACTCAAGGCGAGTAATACTTTTTTATCTTTAATTTCATTTCGAAGTTTATTAACTTGATCATCAATAAAATTTTGTGAATTCCAGGTGTTTTGGGCACCACATGTACCGAAAACAAAGTCTTTAAGCACGGATTCAGATGGTACAGATTCATACTGAACACTTGTTTGTGAATATGGGTGGTCAATTGAGATCATGGGGATATTGAGTGTGTATAACGTGGCGTCAATATCAACATCCTTTCCATCAACATTACGATTGGGACCCCCATTTAAAATGATTCCTTTAACACTGTCATCAAATTCAGTGGTATCATGGGGAAGAATTTCACTATAGACTCCAAAAACTCTAATAAGACGGGCTATGTCTGTGTTTACACGACTTCCTAAGTCAATAATTACAATTTTATCTTGTTTCATGGTGTCTCCTTAAAAGTTATAATTCGGTGCAGATTTTACATTATCAACATCGTGTGGGTGACTTTCTTTCAAGCCAGAACCTGTTATTTTTACAAATTGAGCGCGCTCTTTCATAGCATCAATGGATTCACATCCACAATAACCCATACCTGATCTCAAGCCACCCAACATTTGGTAGATTACATCTTCAATACTTCCTTTAAAAGGAACTGTTGCTTCAATCCCTTCAGGAACCAACTTTTTAAGTTCATTCACACCGCCTTGGAAGTAGCGATCACTTGAACCCCGTTGCATTGCGGAGAGTGAACCCATTCCCACGTAGTTTTTAACACGCTTTCCATAGACTTCAATGATATCTCCTGGGGATTCTTCGGTTCCAGCCAACAGTCCCCCCAACATCACGCAATCGGCCCCTGCGGCGATGGCTTTAACGATATCACCTGAGAGTTTAATACCCCCATCCGCAATGACACCAACATTGTGTTCTTTGGCAACTTGATAAATATCATTGACTGCCGTTAACTGAGGCACACCCACACCAGATACAACACGTGTGGTACAGATTGAACCGGGACCCACACCCACTTTTAAGACATTGGCACCCGCTTCAATTAAATCTATGGCACCATGGGCGGTAACAATATTTCCCCCCACTATATCTAAATCAGGATACACATCACGAATAGAACGCACACTATCAATAACCCCTTTTGAATGACCATGGGCACTGTCAACGGTTATAATGTCAACACCCGCATCCACAAGTGCTTTAACACGATCCAACGTATCCAATGAGACCCCCACTGCAGCACCAACAACAAGTTGTCCAGACTTATCAACATTGGCTTCAGGATCTGCTTCAGTGACTTTATAAGCCTTCACATTCCTAACCATTTGGGCTTGTTCATCTATGGTCATATTTTTATGAATAAATCCAAGTCCACCCAATCTGGCCATATGAAGGGCCATCTTGTCTTCAGTAACGGTGTCCATCGCTGCTGAAATAATGGGCGCATTCAAACTGATTGAATCTGTGAGTCTTGCTTTTAATGAAACATCTTTTGGAACAACCTCCGATTTGGCAGGCACCAATAATAAATCATCAAATGTATAAGCTTCTTGCAAAATCTTTCCGTGCATAGTATCTCCTCTTTCTTTTTCTATCTATTATAGCGTAAATAAATAAGATTATAAAGAAAAAGTAAAATGAAAGTGCTATGATATAGCTATGGAAAACAAAAACATAAAAATCGCAATATTTGATATTGATGATACACTGATTAAACGTGGAAAAGTAACACTTGAAGAAAGTGCAAAAGTTGCAATCGAAAAACTAAAAGAGAAGGGAATCGAGGTTTTAGTAGCGACTGGACGTGCTTATTATTTTATACATGATGATGTACATACAGCCATCTCCCCCAATTATTATGTTTGTACCAATGGGGCTTGTGTTTATGATAAATCACAAAACTTAATCTACAAAACACCCATGGAAAAAAACGAAGTGGACGCGTTAATTGATTATGCAAGAAATAACAACTTGGGTATCGCGCTAAAAATGAAAGACAACATGCCCGTCTATCATAACTTAGAAATATTCCAAACTGTGTATATGCAAGGATCAGATAAGTTACATATCCTAGAAGATAAAACCAAGGAACTTTTAGAAAAAGATGTGCCCATGGGTATCTTTATGATGGGAGATGAATCCCTCATTGAAGCCAGTCGTCCTTTAAGTCCCAATGGTTTTTACGCAAAGGCCTACACCGACGCTTATGATATCTATTCCAAACATGCCGGTAAAATAAAAGGCATCGAGTTTGTACTGAATAAACTCAATCTAACTTGGGATAACGTCATTGCGATTGGGGATGCAGCCAATGACTTAGAAATGATTGAAAAATCAGCCATTGGGGTTGCGATGGGAAATTCAATTGATATCCTAAAAGAAAAGGCCGATTACGTCAGCGCTGATATTGAATCAGACGGTGTATATCAAGCCCTTCAACATTTTAATTTAATTTAGATTTAGAATGAACCAAATTATAGTAGTGACCCTTAAGTTCCATTAAGGACGCATGGTTACCACGTTCAATGATATTGCGATCAGATATATAGAATATCTGGTCGCTATTTTTTATTGTCGACAAACGATGGGCAATGATAAATGATGTCCTGCCTTCAATCAAGATATCCAAGCCCGCTTGGACCAAACGTTCAGTTTGCGTATCAATAGAAGAAGTTGCCTCATCTAAAATTAAGATTTTCGGATCCTTAAGTAACGTTCTGGCCATGGCAATCAACTGTTTTTGACCCTCAGATAAATCAGAACCACTCTCCTGCACAAAGGTATCATATCCCTTGTCAAACTTAGAGATAAAATCATGGGCCTGAACCAATTTAGACACCCGAATCACAGCTTCATCGGTTGCATCCTGTTTACCATAGCGAATGTTGTCCATGATCGTACCTGAGAAAATAAAACTCTCTTGCATCATAATACCCATTTGCTTACGCAACGAACGAACACTCACATCCCGAATATCATGGCCATCAATCAACAAAGCACCCGCATTCACATCATAGAAACGACTTAATAAGTTTACAATCGTAGTTTTACCTGCCCCTGTTGGACCCACCAAGGCCACAGATTGACCCGGTTCAATGGTAAAATTAACATCTTCTAAAATGGGTACATTGGGTTCATAACCAAAGGATACATTTTTAAATTCCACTTCACCTTTAATTTCCGGAAGTTCATAAGCATCGACTTTATCTTCAATAACCAAAGGTTCATCCATAGTTTCAAAAATACGTTCAAGATATGAAATGGCAGTCACAAAACTATTATAGATATTGGCGATATTCAAAATTGGATGCCAAAATCTTAATGCATAGGTTCCCATCGCCAAAATAACACCCAAGGAAACTTCCTCCAAACCAAGCCACAACAAGCCCACCCCATAGATACCCATGGATATGATGGTCATTAAGTTATCCACCACAAAAGGAAACAAAGCATTCATACGAACTGCCTTTATCCAAGTTGTTTTATATTCAGAAGAAAGGTTTGAAAAGATATTGGCATTCTTCACTTCACGATTAAAGAGTTGGGTAATTTCAATCCCATTCAAACTCTCTTGAAGATACGCATTCACATTGGAACTCTTATTAGAAAGTAATTGCCACGCCCTTCTTTGGTGGGTTCTAAGAAAGAAAACAACCAAAAAAGAAATGGGGATTCCTGATAAAATAACTAGCGATAACCGAACATCCACATAAAACATGAAAAATAAAATCATCAACACATTGACCAACTCTAGAATCAAGTTAACCAAACCATTGGATAAAACATCAGACACCGTATTCACGTAGTTAACCACACGAATTAATATTTTACCATGCGGCCTGTTGTCGTAGTAAGTAAAAGGTAAATATTGAATGTGCTCAAATAGATCACTGCGAATATCATAGACAATGGCCTGACCCACACGCGCCATGATAATGCCTCGGATTGTGATAAAAATGAGGTTGATAATAATCGTGGCCAAAAGCAATGCTGCCCAAAATATCAATGCACCCATATTTTTCTGTGGGACCACAACATCAATGATATGACTTGTAACAACAGGACCACTGAGTCCAATGAAGGCACCCAATATACTGACCCCAAAGGCAACCAACATCTTATTTTGGTATTTTTTCACATAGACCATGGCCCGTTTGAGATATTCTATATTAAAAGGTGTTTCAAGATTTTCATCCACATCATATCGATTCTTCGCCATTATACTTCACCTCCCAATTCCTGTAGTTTTGCCATGTCACTATAATAACCCTTTTCTTGTAGTAAGGCTTCATGTGAACCCGATTCAACGATATCACCCTGATCCAGTACAAGGATTCTGTCAGCATACATCGCGGTTGTGATACGTTGTGTAATGATGATTTGCGTCATCTTATCTTTATTACGCTTGAGTGTTTCCGCAATTTCAATTTCAGTTTCATTATCCACTGCAGAAGTAGTATCATCCAAAATTAAAATGGGACGATCACTGGCAAAAGCGCGACTTAAAGCAAGACGCTGTCTTTGACCTCCCGATAAACCCACACCTTCTTCACCAATGAGTGTTTGATAGCCATCTTCTGTCTTTAAAATAAAGTCATGGGCCATGGCATCTTTTGCGGATTGAACAATCTCATCTTCATTCAAGACCTTCATACCATAGCCAATATTTTCATAAATGGTGTCTGAAAAAAGCATCACCTTTTGGGTCGCAATCGCAATATTGGCACGTAAAGTATCCAAAGGATAATCTTTGATATTGATTCCGTCTATTTTTATCTGACCCGAATTGACATCATAAAGTCTGGCGATGAGATTAATTAACGTTGTTTTACCAGAACCCACAGACCCCAAAATAGCCAGTGTTTCTTTCGGTCTAATTTCTAGGTTCAAATTCTCAAATACAGTCTTATTTCCATATTTAAAGCTTACATTCTCAAATTCGATATGTCCTTCAAATCGCGTAGGATTGTCTATATAAGCTGTCTTAACAATTTTACTTTTCGCAAAGTATATTTCACGAATTTTTCCTACCGAAACATAGAAGCGTTGTAGATCATTGATTACAATTCCCACATGCCGCATTGGATTGGCGATGGCAGAAAGTAAAGCAGAAAAAGCAGCAAATTGACCAAATGAGAGTTCCCCTCTCATAATATATAAACCACCCATAAATAATAAAATAACAGAGAACCCTTGCGCAACCAATTCCAAGATGGGATTGTATTTGAGCCACGTAAAAGTGACTTCTTCATTGGCACGACGATAAGCATCAGATTTCTCGTTGAACTTATGGATTTCATATTCTTCCTGCGCAAACGACTTAACGACTTTATTGGCCGCAATATTTTCTTGAGCCACTGTATTCAACCCTGAAAAACTTTTTCTCAATTGAATATATCGTGGGCGTACTTCTTTAGATAAAAAGAAGGCCACAAAAAGAATTAAAGGAGAGATGGAGACAATCCAAAGCGTTAATTTAGCATTTACATTGAATAGATACACAATGGCCACTACAAAAACCACAAGCGACTCCACGACGGTTTTAATAATCCATGCAATGGAGTGTCGTATCATATCAATATCCCCTGTCAAACGCGTCATAAAGTCCCCAATGCGATGGTTATAGAAATACTGACGATCTTGTTTCTGAATGATTTCATAGGTTTCAGTACGAATTGTATAGACAACATTTTGACTCACTTTTTCAAACAACATCATAGTTAAATAAGCCAGAATGGTTCTAAATAAAGTAAAAGCAATCATAAAAATAATTAAGAAGATTAGACCCTGTCTATCTGTTCTCAAATTTTCAATAGAATTGGGGCCAGCAATATAGCGATCCACAATTAAAGAACTGACATGGGGTGCTACAATTGCCATCACACTCACAATAACAGATCCAAAAAGCGCAACAATATATTTATATTTATCTTTTCCAATCTTGCCCCATAACCATTTCATTTCTTCCATAATATCCTGTCCCATTTCTTATGTACGCATACCATTTTATCGCATATTATTAATTAATAAAAGACTTGTACGCACAATTTATCCATTTTGTGCAAAGCGCACAAATACAAAAAAAAGAAGCAGTAAAACAAAGATTGTTTTGCTCCTTTAATATATTATCAATATCTATAATCTAAAAGATCTTAAAGGTCTGTAATCGCCCAATCAGGTAACTCATTGCCACGTTTGACAAGAATACCTTTTTGGTAATCCGTTTGATTGATGAACTGTAGAATTCTATGTGTTTCCTTTTCATCACAACCCATTATTAACTTAACTTCTAAATCTCTTTTCAAAATATCGCCCACAACCATAATCGCATCAACCTTACTGGTCTTGCGGCTCCCTTTGAATACTTTAATAGCATCTGTATCATTCAGATAACCATAATCAACAGGATAAATCATATTAAGATATTTAGCGTGGTGACTCCCTTTAGGTTGAGAAATTATGATACTGGTTGATAAGACCAAAGAATCAATCTTTTGCCAAAAATAACCATTATTAAATAAGTTTTTATCCATAATGCTTCAACGCTCCCTTACATAGAATATTATACATGTTTTTCTCCGATTGTAAATAGCTAATTATTTTCATGAAAATCATTACATTCTTCAACAACATGATCCAACGCCTGTTCAAATATGGTCATAACATGGTCATCCATCAAAGAATAAAAAATATTCAATCCAACCTTCTCGAACTTTACCAAGTTCGCTTCCCTCAATTTATGAAGGTGTTGAGACACAGCCGATTGACTCATCCCCAAGATATCGGTTAAATCATTGACAGAACAAGGTTGCTTTGAAAGAATTGTCATTATTTTTAGACGCGAAGCATTCCCAAACATCTTAAAAATAGTCATCATCGCTTCATATATTTCATTTCTATAAAGGTTTTCTTTCATTATAATGCGTTCATTTTCATTCAATGTATTCATTTATAAACATCCTTCCATTTTATTACAAAAAATACGCTTTTAAGCTTTAATGAAAAGTAAAAATTTTCATCACCCGCTTCTCTACCAATTATAACACTCTTTATGGTATTATAAACTTAAACAATGAAAAAAGGAGTGTTTTAAATGCTAAATAAAATAGATTTCAAGCGACAGATTGCGATATCAGTCATCTTTGTTGCACTCACAATGACCCTGTTTTCGATTGCTGTCTTCGGCATCTTAGGAACACCTTACGAAGGACATATATTATTGAATTACTTCTTCATGGGAGTCGCCTTTGGATTATATGTATTCATACTCATCCAATTAAAACTCAATGCCGCCTTTTTACTATTCGTTTTAGGGTATGTTTTCTCTTTTGGAACACTCTACTACGTATACTCATTTGCAACCGAAGGATTTGGTGAACTGGCTGGTTTCCTTGGATGGATGATTATCATGGCACTGGTTGTTGCCTTGGGTATCACTTTAGAAATATTACTTCATATTCGACGAAAACAAAAAATTCAAATCAATGAAAATAAGCATGTGATTGAAGCAGAAGTGGTTGAAGCCATTGAAACATATGAAGACGAAGAAAAAAAGAACCTTGTTGATTAAGGTTCTTTTTCATTGCTTAAATTATTTCTTAATATTGAAGAATGTATTCATTCCTAAATATTTAGCAGCATCACCAAGCGCATCTTCAATACGTAGCAATTGGTTATACTTAGCCAAACGATCTGTACGGCTCATTGAACCAGTCTTAATTTGACCTGCATTAAATGCAACTGCAATATCAGCGATGGTTGTGTCTTCAGTTTCACCTGAACGGTGGGATACAACTGATGTATATCCAGCACGTTTTGCCATTTCCATAGCATCAAAAGTTTCAGTTAAAGTACCAATTTGGTTAACTTTAATTAAGATGGAGTTACCCACACCTTTTTCAATTCCTTCTTTAAGAATTGCAGGGTTTGTAACAAAGAGGTCATCCCCAACAATTTGGACACGGTCGCCCAAACGGTCAGTTAATGTTTTCCAACCATCCCAGTCTCTTTCACCCAAACCATCTTCAATAGATACGATTGGATATTTTGAAACCAAGTCTTCATAAAGATCAATCATTTGGTCAGTTGTAAGTTCTTGTCCACCACTCTTAGCTAAAACATAAGTTTTAGTTTCCACGTTGTAGAATTCACTTGCAGCAACGTCCATTGCCAACACAACATCTTTTCCTGGAACATATCCAGCTTTTTCGATGGCTTGAACAATCACTTGAAGTGGTTCTTCGTTACTTGATAAGTTTGGTGCAAATCCACCTTCATCACCAACTGCAGTAACATGACCCATTCCTTTTAATACACTACGTAAAGCATGGAATACTTCCGCACCCATACGCAATGCTTCCTTAATGTTAGGTGCACTTACTGGCATAATCATAAACTCTTGGAAATCAACTGATGAGTCAGCATGTGATCCACCATTGATAACATTCATCATTGGTACAGGTAATTCTTTAGCATTGAATCCACCTAAGTATTGGTAAAGTGGTAAGCCATAGAAATCAGCAGCAGCAATTGCAGCAGCCATTGACACACCTAAGATTGCGTTTGCACCCAATTTAGATTTATCATGTGTACCATCAAGATCGATCATTGTTTGGTCAATCAAGTTTTGTTCAGTGACATCATAACCGATTAAAGCTTCAGCAATAATATCGTTAACATTGGAAACAGCTTTTGAAACACCTTTACCTAAGTAACGTGATTTGTCACCATCTCTTAATTCAAGCGCTTCGCGCTCACCTGTTGAAGCACCTGAAGGTACCATTGCACGTCCAAATGCACCTGATTCAGTCGTTACTTCAACTTCAATTGTAGGGTTACCGCGTGAGTCAAGGACTTCACGAGCATAAACATCAATAATATATGGCATATTCTATATTCCTCCTGTTTTTAAATTGCATCAATGATGGCTTTGAATGAGTCAACTTCTAATGAAGCACCCCCAATTAAAGCACCATCAATGTCTTCTTGTGACATGTATTCTTCAATATTATCCGGCTTTACTGAGCCACCATATTGGATTCTAACTTTACTTGCAACATCATCACCAAATAAATTACGTACCTCATCACGAACAAGTGCACAGGTATCTTGCGCAATTTCAACGGTTGCACTCTTACCTGTACCAATCGCCCAAACGGGTTCATAAGCAATCACTAAGTTTGCAACATCATCTGCTTTTAATCCAGATAAGCAACCTGAAACTTGTTTACGAACAACACGTTCTGTTTTACCCGCTTCAAACTCAAACAAAGTTTCTCCAACACAGATAATTGGGGTCATTCCAGCTTCAATTGAAACTGCTGCTTTCTTTTGAATGTCTGCATCAGATTCATTGAAATACTGACGACGTTCAGAGTGTCCAAGCACAACCCATTCTGTACCCAACTCTTTTAGCATAGCCACAGAAATTTCACCGGTATAAGCACCATTGGCTTCAAAGTGAACATTTTGAGCTGCAATTTTTAGATTGTGTGCACTCTTGATTGCTGTATCAAGCGCTGTAAAAGGCACCGCAACCCCAAAATCAGCTTTATCTGTAATGTATCCATCAACGCCTTCAACAAATGCTTTTGCATCCGCATTGGTTTTATTCATTTTCCAGTTTCCAAATATAATTGGTTTTCTCATTCTTAAGCTTTCTCCTCAATAATTGAAATACCAGGAAGATCTTTACCTTCCATAAATTCTAAACTCGCACCGCCTCCAGTAGAGATATGTGTGATTTTATCTTTAAATCCAAGTTGAATGGCTGCAGCTGCAGAATCACCACCACCAATTACAGTCAATGCATCTGGTAACTCAGTGATCGCTTTACAAATTTCAAGCGTTCCTTTAGCGAAAGCTTCAAATTCAAAAACACCCATCGGACCATTCCAAACCACAGTTTGAGCACCTTCTAAAGCATCTTTAAATAATGCTACAGATTCAGGTCCAATATCAAGTCCCATCATATCTGATGGAATTTCAGAAGCCTTTACAACTTCATGGGCTGCATCAGGCGCAAATTCTTTTGCGACCACTGTATCAATTGGCAAGACAAGTTTATCACCTGCTTTTTCAATGACACGTTTTGCAACCTCAACGCGGTCTTCTTCCAATAAAGAAGTACCCACTTCATAACCCATTGCTTTATAGAATGTATAGGCCATACCCCCACCCACAATCACTTTATCAGCAATGTTTAATAAGTTATCAATGACATTAATTTTGTCACTGACTTTTGCGCCACCCAAAATCGCCACGAAGGGACGCTTTGGTGAATAAATTGCATCACCAATAAATTTAACTTCTTTCTCTACTAAGAAGCCAAGCGCAGATGGTAAATGTTCTGCGATACCAACGGTAGAAGCATGCGCTCTATGGACAGATCCAAAAGCATCGGATACAAACAAGTCGCCCAAGCTAGCCCAGTACTTACCCAATCCCGGATCATTTTTACTTTCGCCACTTTCGTAACGCGTATTTTGAACCAAGATAATTTCGCCATTTTCCATATTTGCCACAGCATCTTCAAGAACTTTTCCACGGGTTACATCCACAAATGTAACTTTTGTATTAGGAAGCAGTTCAGCCAAACGTTTCGCAACAGGCGCCATGTTATTTTTGGCTTTGTCCTTTGCAGTTTGTGCTTCATCCTTGTGATTTACTTTTCCAAGGTGTGACATAAGAATTATTTTTGCATTGTTTTCCAACAAATAATTGATGGTTGGCAACGCACCAAGAATACGGTTATCGTCTGTGATTACGCCATCTTTAAGTGGCACGTTAAAATCAACACGTACGATTGTTTTCTTGCCAGTAACATCTAAATCTCTTACTGTCTTTTTTGCCATAATTTCCTCCTTATATAACACGTTTATTATATCAAATATATGGGGGGCTTACAATGAACACAAGCAAGATTTAACAAAAGAAAAGCTGGATTTCACTTAACTTGATATCCAGCTTTAATAATTGCATTTTTAGAGGCACGAATTGCATCATTGTCACCTGTCACAATGACAGTTCCTTGTTCCAACTTCACTTCGTAATCAACATTTTCTTGATCCAAAGCATCAGAAACTTTCTTGACACAATGTTGGCAATTCATGCCATCCACAAATAATATATGTTTTTTCATACTGCGCCTCCATCTACATTCTAAACTTAAATCTCCTCAAACGCAATGCGTTTACCACAACAGAAACTGAACTAAATGCCATAGCAGCCCCTGCAATCATAGGATTAAGAAGTGGACCGTTAAATAAAAGATATAACAACCCAGCCGCAAATGGAATGCCCACTACGTTATAGGCAAATGCCCAGAATAGGTTTTGTTTAATATTTCGAATGGTTGCTTTACTTAAACGAACGGCTTCTAAAAGTACTCGTAAATTATCCTTCATCAAAACCACTTTAGCACTATCAACCGCAACATCTGTTCCAGTACCAATCGCGACACCGACATCAGATTGTACCAATGCCACTGCATCGTTGATACCATCCCCCACCATGACAACCACTTTTCCTTGAGACTGAAGCTCTTTAACATGGTTTGCTTTTTCATCCGGTAAAACCTCAGAAACAACAACATCAATATCCAAACTATCTGCAATCGCCTTTGCAGTTTGATGATGATCCCCTGTCAACATCACAACTTCAATCCCCAGATTATGTAAACCTTTGATTACAGACTTCGCTTCATCTTTAACAGTATCCGCAACTGCAATCAAACCAACAATTTTTCGATCATAAGCAGCAATCATGGCTGTTTTACCTTGTTTTGACAACATATCAATATCTGCTAAAACAGATGCATCCAATGTTATATTGGCTTCATGCATAAAGGCTTCATTACCCACCAACAATTGTTTTTGATCAACTTGTCCTTGAATACCACGACCCAAGATGGCTTTAAAATCTTCAACTTGAACCAACGCAATATCCTTTTCTTCAGCATCCCTAACAATCGCTCTTGCAAGTGGATGTTCAGAGTAATCTTCCAAAGAAGCCACAAGTTTCAAGACATCAACGTCACTATATGAAACTAAATCCGTCACCTTAGGCTCACCATGTGTTAAAGTACCTGTTTTATCAAAGACCACTGTATCCACATGGGCCAAGGTTTCAAGTGCTTCTGCTGATTTCATAAAGACACCATGACTTGCTCCCACACCTGTTCCAACCATAATGGCAGTCGGTGTCGCAAGACCCAAGGCACAAGGACAGGCAATAACCAAGATGGTCACAAATATAGTCAAACTAAATTCCAAATCACGGGTACCCAAATACCAAGCCAAACCCGCCACAATCGCAATCACAATCACCACTGGCACAAAGACTGCTGAAACCTTATCTGCAATCTTCGCAATCGGCGCTTTTTCAGATTGTGCATCTTCCACCATCTTAACGATTTGCGCCAATTTGGTGTTTTGGTTGTCTACCGAAGCTTTAACCAAGATACGTCCATTAATATTTAAAGTACCCATAATGACAGAATCCGATACTGTTTTATCAACCGGCAAACTCTCACCTGTCAACATGGATTCATCCAATGCCGATTGTCCTTCAAGGATGATACCATCCATAGGAATTTGTTCACCTGGACGCACCACAAGCAAATCCCCCACCACAATTTCATCCACATCAACTTCAACCTCTTTTCCATCTTTAAGTAAGAAAGCTGTTTTGGGTTTCAGATTTAATAATGAAGAAATGGCTGAAGTCGTCTTTCTTTTAGAAATCTCTTCCATATATTTACCCAAACCAACGAGAGCTAAAATAACGGTTGCCGATTCAAAATAGAGATGATGCGCAAAGCTTGCATCCCCATTGAATATGCGAACCATGCCATAAATACTATAGAGAAGGGCGCTCAAAGTACCGATCGCAACCAAGGAATCCATATTGGGATGTCCCTTGAATAGAGTTCTAAATCCTCTTTTATAAATGTCTCGATAAATCCAAACCACCGGAATGGTAATCAACGCTTGGAAGATTGCATAATTCATCGCGCTATGATGGGCATCAATAAATGCAGGTACATAAAGTCCAGGGAAAATCATTGGACCCATGGCTACATATAAAATTATTACAGCCAGTACCAATGAAGCAATTAAGTTAAAACGTTCTTTCTTCGCTTCTTTAATCTTAGTTTCATCATCTTTTTCTACCACATCGAAACTTCGAATCGCTTTATAACCCACATCTGAAACCTTATCGATGATATCTTGCGATTTCAAAGCTCTTGGATCATAGGTAAGACGTGCCGATTCCTTCAACAAATTAACACTGACACTTTCAACTCCAGGCAAACTGCCAACCCCTTTTTCAACACTGGCAACACAGGAAGCACAAGTCATGCCTTCAATGGCCAAATCCAAGGTTTTTAATGAAACAGGTAAGGATGCTTCATACCCAGTGTTGTTGACCGCATCTATAATCGTATCAGAAGATACAGATTCATCTAAATTAACACTGGCCTTATGGGTCATTAAATTGACACTCACACTATCGACCCCTGGTACTGCTTGAATTGCTTTCTCAACACTGGCCACACATGAGGCACAAGTCATACCATCAATTATAAATTCCTTCTTGTTCATAAAAAACATCCTTTCTAATCAATCATTTTATTAAATAACGTTAAAACCTCTTCAATTTTAGTTTCTCCGGCACCTTCTTTAAAGGCATCCGTCACACAATGCTCCATATGTTGTTTAAGCATGGCAGCATTCGCTTTTTTTAGTAATGAAATGGTAGCAAGAATTTGGTGTGAAACATCCACACAATAACGATCCTCTTCCAACATTTTAATGGATGCTTGTAATTGTCCATTTGCCATTTTTAAATACTTCATTCCTTCTGCTTTCATTGCTTCCTCCCATCCCCCTCCTAGGGGGTACGGTTAAATTATAGCATAGAACCATCAAAAGTCAAAATAGATGCCTCATTATTATTTGTACAAAAAAACCGAGATATAAATCTCGGTTGATAATTATAAATCAATGGCAGCTTCCAGCGCAATTTCCATCATTTTAGTGAAAGAATTTTGACGTTCTTCTGCAGATGTAACTTCTTCAGTCACAAATGAATCAGAAATCGTAAGCACACAAGCTGCTTTCTTTCCCAATTTCTTTGCGTTGGCAAATAAAGCAAAGGACTCCATTTCAACACATAAAACATCATGTTGGTCACGAATGTCTTCCCATGTCACACCTGAGTCACGATAAAATACATCACTACTATGAATGCGACCTGCAATCATTGGAATGTTTAATGCTTCTGCTTTATCTTTTAAAAGTTTGTTGAGTGATGCAGAAGGCTCCATAATATTGCCTTCATAGTTAAAGGCCACTTTTGCGAATGTTGATTCAGAGTAGCAGCTATCTGCCAATACTACATCATAAACATGGGCTTTATCACTATAGGATCCAGCTGAACCAATACGAATGATGGCTTCTACGCCATATTGGTCAAAGAGTTCATATGAGTAGATACCAATACTTGGCATCCCCATGCCTGAACCCATAACACTTACTTTTTGTCCCTTATATGTTCCAGTGTATCCAAACATATTTCTAACTTCATTAAACTGAACTACATCCTCCAAGAATGTTTCAGCAATAAATTTTGCACGCAATGGATCTCCAGGCATGAGAACAACCTTTGCGATTTGGTTTTCGTTTGCATTAATATGCGGTGTTGCCATTTTATATTTCCTCCTTAAAATGTCAATTTAATTATATCAATACTGAGCGCTATATTCAAACTAATAAAAAGTCGAGCCTTAGCCCGACTTTTTATTCCGTACCCATGAGGAGTCATGGATTATTTATTGGTTACGGCGTTTTGAGTCTGCATAATATGCATTCAAGAGGATTTCTTTCATGTCATTCACCATTGGAACCCGAGGGTTACATGGAGAACATTGATCCTCATATGCAAGATATGCAATGTCTTCGTGGGATTCAACAAATTGTTTTTCGTCAATACCCTGTGCTTCAAAGCTCATTTTAATACCACAAGCCTCTGCCAAATCATGACAAGCTTTTGCGTAGCTTTCCACACCTTCTTCAACTGTACTTGCAGGCAATCCTAAGATTCTTGCCAGTTCAGCATAGCGTTCATGTGCAACATATTTACTATATTTTGGCCACAAGCTTGGTTTTGGAGGTATTTGACCATTATAACGAATCACATGAGGCATCAAAATAGCATTGATACGTCCATGAGGAACCGTTCCAAACAGTGCACCCACTTTATGAGCCATCGAGTGGTTCATACCCAAGAAAGCATTCCCAAATGCCATCCCTGCTAAAGTTGAGGCATTGTGCATTTTCTCTCTGGCTTCCAAGTCTTTAGCACCCAGCTTCACACTTCGCTCCAAATTCTCAAAGACCATTTTAATGGCTTTAATGCATAACCCATCTGTGTAATCATTGGCCAATGTCGAAACATAGGCTTCAGTTGCATGGGTTAAAACATCCATCCCCGTATCTGCAGTGACGACTGCAGGAAGTTTATCAACAAAGATTGGGTCAACAATAGCGACTGTTGGCACCAAGGAATAATCCGCCAATGGATATTTTTTATTGGCTTTGGTATCGGTAATAACCGCAAAAGGTGTTACTTCTGAACCCGTACCGGATGTGGTTGGAATACACACCAATTTAGATTTTTGACCCAAATCAGGATATCTAAAGGCACGTTTACGAATATCAATAAATTTTTGTTTCAAATCATTGAAATCAACTTCTGGGTGTTCATAGAATACCCACATCCCTTTGGCAGCATCCATTGGGCTTCCCCCACCCAAAGCAATAATGGTATCTGGTTTAAAGGATTGCATCAATTCAAATCCCTTTTTAACTGTTTCTAGTGAAGGATCAGGTTCTACATCACAGAATAATTGAATTTGAACTTCATTACGACGTAAATTAAGTTGTTCAACAATTTTATTGTAGTAGCCAAGATCAACCATGGCTCTATCTGTAACCACAAAGACCCTTTCAACATCTCGCATACTCTTTAGATAACGGATTGCATTTCTTTCAAAATAAATTTTTGAGGGCACTTTGAACCATTGCATATTATTATTTCTTCTTCCCACTTTTTTAATATTTAACAAATGCACTGCACTTACGTTATCACCCACTGAGTTATGACCATAAGATCCACAACCCAAAGTAAGTGAAGGAATAAACTCATTATAAACATTACCAATACCACCAAAGGTTGAAGGTGAGTTCCAAATAATTCTAATGGCAGGAACCACTTTACCAAATTCAACGGCCAAGTCATAATCTTTGGTATGAATTGCAGCGGAGTGTCCAAGTCCATCATATTCAACCAATGCTTTTGCCATCGCAAGCCCTTCTTTAGAATCTTTAACTTTCATAAAGCTCAATACAGGTGATAGTTTTTCTTTACTCATTAATTCTTTATCGCCCACTGCCTTTATTTCAACAGCCAAGACTTTAGTTCCTTCAGGAACCTTAATACCTGCTTCATTTGCGATCCATGTTGCATCTTTACCAACTACATTTGGATTTAAGACACCTGTTCCAAACATGTATTGTTCAAGTTTTTCTTTATCTGTTTTACTTAAGAATGCCATATGATAGTTCTTAAACTTTTCAATAACCGTGTCATAAACATCTTTATCCACAAACGCAACAGATTCACACGCACAAATCATACCATTATCAAAGGCTTTACTCATCGCAATATCATTGACCGCTTGGTCTAAGTCTGCGCTGGATTCAATATAGGTTGGTACATTACCTGCCCCCACACCCAATGCAGGTTTACCACATGAATAGGCTGAACGTACCATGGCGTTTCCACCTGTTGCCAAAATGGTTGCAACACCCTCATGTTTCATGAGTTGGTCAGTTTTTTCTTTAGATCCTCTTTCGATCCATTGGATACAATCCTTAGGAGCTCCTGCTGCAACAGCTGCTTCCAAGACCACTTTTGCGGCTTCAATTGAACATTGTTGTGCCGATGGATGGAATGAGAAAATAATTGGATTTCTCGTTTTCAAACAAATCAATGATTTAAAGATTGTGGTTGACGTTGGGTTTGTAACTGGGGTAATACCACAGACAACACCGACTGGATCAGCAATTTGTGTAATTCCCAAACTATCATCTTCATCAATCACACCCACCGTTTTAAGATGTCTCATATTATTGATCACGTGCTCACAAGCAAATAAGTTTTTAGTTGCCTTATCTTCAAAGACCCCTCTACCTGTTTCCTTAACTGCACTCAATGCCAATGCACCGTGCTTATCAAGTGCTGCAACACTTGCTTTTGCAACGATATAATCGATGGCTTCTTGATCCAATTCCATAAACCCACCCAAAGCAACATGAGCTTTTGCTACAAGCTCATTTACTTCGTTATCAACTTTAACATTTTCCTTCTTAGCTGTCATAAGCGCCTCCTTGTTATTTTATTCACATATATATCTTAACCAACTAACTTAAACCAATCAACAAAAAAACAGACAAAAGTTGCCTGTTTTAAGTTTTATTTCATACTTGTGAAAATGTAAACGCTTTGCTTGTGAAATTTTTAATAAATTGTTTGAGTTACCCAATTTCTATCGAAAATTTAAGTATCTTTTCACCCAAAGCCTTTATATGTTGAATCCCTTTCTTATCTTTGATATCACCCTTAAATCCCACCATATCGGGTAATCCATGCCAAGGTTCAACACAAATAAAAGGAGCAATCTCACCTTCTTTTCGCATACTCCATAAACCAACATAATCAAATTCACCACATTCAACATGTACTTTTTGGGTGTCAGATATTAAAGTAATGGACGCAATTTTATCATGAATTAAAGCATCATTCTCAAAAGTTTCATCCGTTATTTCTATCACATCTATCATTTCTTTTTGAATTTCTTTGACCAAAGGACCTTCTAAGTGGTATCGATTTGGGGTTTCTTTAGTTTTATAAATCGCTTTATCCCCTTTCTTAAAATTAAAAGCAGGATGGGCACCCAAACTATAATACATATCTTTATTCTCCAAATTCTTGAGTTGATAAGCAATCACTACTTTTTTATTTACTAATGTATAAATAATATCCAACTCAAATCGGTAAGGATATACTGCATAGTTTTCATCTGTACTTTCGTAATGAAAAACAAGACAATCGCCTACTTTAGAAGCAACCATTTCAGTATCCCGCATAAACCCATGTTTCGTAGTTGGGTAGGTTATGCCTTCAATTTTTACAACACTGTCTTGGGTCACGCCAATATTTGGAAACAAGACCGGAGATACCCTTCCCCACCATTTTGGATCTTGTTGCCACATATATTCAATCCCTGTTTCAAGGTCAATCAAACTAAAAAGCTCCGCACCCTTCGTATCTACTTGTATTTCTATTTTATCATTTGTCAGTCTCATACACGAACCTCCCTATCACATTTATGATACAATATCTTTAGCAAGGAGGCTATCATGGATATTAAAATTGAAACAATGTGTGACTCTTTAAGGGATTGTATCATCAGTGAAAAATTGGGGGCCCATCGCATTGAATTAAACTCAGGCACAAAGTTGGGTGGATTGACCCCATCAGTGGGATTGTTGAAGTTGGCAAAATCAAAAATTAAGATACCCATTGTGACGATGGTACGGTGTCGGTTGGGCGGTTTTGTGTACACTGAGATGGAATATCAAACCATGTTGGAAGATGCGCGTATCATGCTTGAAATAGGGGCTGATGGCATTGTGTTTGGATTCTTAAATGAAGATGGAACGATTCATATCGAAAGAACAAAAAGTTTTGTGACACTGGCCCACGCCTACCAAAAAGAAGCCATTTTCCATCGCGCCTTTGATCGTACCCACGATCCAGAAAAAGCCATAGAAACACTCATTGAATTAAAGGTAGATCGCGTTTTAACTTCGGGTTTGAAAGAAACTGTCACAGAAGGTTTGGATACTTTAATCTCTTTGATTCATCATTATCAAGATAAGATTGAAATCTTACCCGGTGCAGGCATTGACCATGAAAACATAAGACATATCATTCAAACATTAAAAGTTGACCAAGTGCATGGATCTTTTAAAGAAGCCACTTACCCTTTGGGTTCTACTTTTAGTAAAGACGATGTACCTGAATTGTATTATCAAATTGGAGAAGATAACTTAAAAAAAGCCCTTCAAGAAATTGAAGGACTCTAGATTATTAAATTGCACAACCATCCGGACCACAGAGATCATCATCATTACCCACCATTTGGAGCGGCGCTTTTAGGTTCAGCTCCTTTTTTAATTTTTCTAACAACTCAACAAATAAAGACTCAGGTTGTGCACCTGACACTGCATATTGATTGTTGAAAACATAGAAAGGGACGCCCCTAACACCAATTTGTGTGGCCTCATTCACATCTTGTTTAAAGCCATCTAAATAGCGATGCGCATCAGACACAATTTGGTCCACAACTTCAGGATTCAAATCCAATGAAACAATCACGGATTTTAAAAAGTCTACATCCGATAAAAATTGGTTATCGGTAAAGTGAGAACGGAACATTGTTTCTTGAAACTCAAAACCCTTACCCATCTCATTGGCATATTGAAATACACGATGTGGTAAAAGTGTATTTTGGTGCATTAAGTTATCAAAATTATATTCAAGACCCAAACCACTGGCACGTTCAGTTGTGTTCTTCACCAAATCTTTCACCTGAGCATAGGACATCCCCAACCCTTCTTGCGCAAAATCATAGAACAAGGTTCCAGGTACACTGGGAGCATCCGGGGTTAATTGGTATGAATGGTATCGAACATCCACCATCTCACTCATTTTTGCGGTTTGAATCGCATTTTCTAATTCACGCTTACCGATATAGCACAATTGGCAAACGAAATCAGACCAAATATCTATTTGTAATTTCATCTTTATATTCCTCATTTCTAGCTTCTAAACTTTATTATTTCGAAACCGAAATGTAAAGACAAATGCCTATGGCAATAAAGAAGGTTGGCGCTTGGGGACTACCTGTGTTTCAAACTCATCTTTGATGGTTTTGAGTAATGCCCCGTCCAAAATAACATCCAAACCCGTTTTAGCAAGGAGTGCACCCACATAGGACAAAGACGCATGGGCCATCTTTGATTTACCATTGGAGACCCATTGCCAAGAATGCATGGGTGTACCATGGGGTTCACATGCCACAAAAGCTTGCGCAACGGGCACTTGCCAACTCACATCACCCACATCAGTAGAGGCATAGGTCAGTTCATTAAAGGTAAAGGGCAAGACTTCTAAAGAAACTTGCTTATTTTGAGGTGAAAGTGCTTGTGCAAATTCAAGTGCTTCTTTTGAGTAATTAAAATCAAAAGCAACCATATTATCATATAAAGTTTTGGAGAGCGCATAATTGGGTGCAACATCTTTACACGCCGCTACGATTTCATGACGCACTGTAGTTTCACTCATTAAGGCCGCCCCTTTTGAAATACTCACAACCCTTTCATAGAGTGCTTTAACTTTTTCTGCATTGCTTTCACGGATAACATAATGTAATTTTGCGAAATCTTGAACAACATTGGCAGCTTCCCCTCCGGCATTTAAGAAGGCATAATGAATGCGTGCATCAGATGACATGTGTTCTCTTAAGAAATTAACACCAATATTCATCATCTCTGCCCCATCCAAAGCACTTCTACCCATTTCGGGCATGGCTGCAGCATGTGAAGTGAGACCTTCAAACTCAAAATCAACTTCCATAACAGCCAAGGTGCGATCACTCCATGTCTGATTGACATAATGGGGATGCCAAGACAAACAAACATCCATTCCATCAAAAACACCGGCCTTTGCCATATGGGCTTTACCAGATCCGCTTTCTTCAGCAGGACATCCATAATAATAGACAGAGCCAGCCAAGTTATATTCCTTTAGATAGCGCATCAATCCGATGGCACCCGCAAGGGATCCTACTCCCAAAAGGTTATGGCCACATCCATGACCACTTTCCCCCTTCACAACGGGTTCTTTAGTCAAAGCGTCAGCCTTTTGACTCATCCCAAAGAGTGCATCAAACTCTCCCAAGAAACCAATTTTAACGCCACCATTTTCATACTTACCTAAAATCGCATGTACCACATTTCCAACGCCAACTTCTACTTCAAAACCATAAGACGCCAAAACACCGGCCAAATGGGCACTGGATTTAGGGGTATCAAAGCCCACTTCAGCATACTCCTAAATTGTATCTGAAGCTTTGATTAAGATGTTTTCTTCTTCTTTAATTAATTGATATAGCTTTTCTATCATCCTTGACCTCCGAAATTAGGATTCATATTCTGAAAAATCTGGATACTCAATTTCTATATTATCGGTATTGTTGAGGGTGATTTTCATCGTCATAACACCTGTTTCACCTGTGGTTTTATCCAGCACATCAAATTCAATGGAGATTTCTCTAAGGGCTGCATCATTTTTATGAATTGTATAAATCATGGTGGCTGAAACCATTTGTACATCATCATCGATATCACTCAATGCACCTTCACCAACCGCATCATCACCATAAATTTCAAAGAAAGCGGCCATATCCTCTATCACCAAGGTGTAAATTACGTTTTCTCCTGATTCAGTAACTTTAAACTTTTCCAGTATCTCAGGTTCTACATCATAGTTTTCAACCAAATCTAGGTTCATGGATTCTGTATCTTCAAGGGTGAAGGCTTCTTTCATTTTCATCCCAAAGACATCCGTATACGTATAGCCATCTTTGATATAGACTTCAGTTGAAAAAGCCCCCATTGAGGTCACAATATGAGCCTCTATAGCATTTAAATCATTTTCATTAAAGTTCTTGAGCTTGGTTGCCACTTCCATTGAATCCATGCCCAAGTCTTTGGCGTCTTCAAATGCGGATATGTCAGGAAAAACAAAGGCCATCACCATATCAACGTTTTTTTGGCCTACTTGATTTTCAAGGGCCTTCTTAAACAGTTCAGCGGATGAGTGTGTTGTGTCCCCTGGGGTTTCTGTGTCATTGGGCTTTGAGCCACATCCCACCAAGAATAACACCATTAATAACGTAATACTTAATATTTTCTTTTTCATAAAGTAACCTCCTTTATTTTATTGTATCATAAATCCTATTTAATATCGGTTTGGGCACCAGACCCATATGACCCGATATGATATACGTTGTATTCAATTCAAGATAATGTTGGATTGTTTTTTTATATAGCGGCAAGCTACAGTCTAATTCAGGCATAAAATCTTTAAAATTATCCCCTGCATTATCTCCAATATTGAGGACTTTTTCTACCGCGTCATAAACCGAGATACCACAATTTGTATGCCCGGGTGTATAAAATAAATGAATGCCATCTTCTTCAAAGGTATAACTTTCTTTAAAAGTAAGGGTTGGCAGTGCATACGCAAAGGGTCCTTCAACATATTTACTTGCGGCTTGAGTGCTTTCTTCCCAATGATCTATGATATTATTGGCACAGTTCTCATGCGCAATAATGTCTTGATATGCTAATACATCATTGCCCAACATATGATCGTAATGATAATGGGTATTGATAATATATAGCGGTTTTCGGGCATCAAGATAGGGTTTGATGGGGTCAATGCTAGATGACCCCATGCCAGTATCTATCAAATACTGTGCATGTTTTGCTTGAATAAGATGCAAATAAAGTTGCCAATCTTTATAATCCTCTTTAAATAATAGATGTCTTTCGCTGAGTTTGATAATTTCCATAACAGCCTCCTTCTTCATTATAAACGAATGTTTAATTATTCATCAATTTTTGTTTAAGAAACTGGATTATACGCACAATATTTGAGAAGATGGATTTAAGAGGGTTCTACCATGAAAAAATACACAACACGGATTGATTCAAATAAATTGATATTGTCCTTAATTCTTGTAATATTTCACTTAAGGCCTTTTCAACATGTTTATCCCAATTTAGATTATTTTATTAACAGTGGTATAAGCAGAATTTGTGTTCCCTTCTTTTTCTTTGTTTCAGGTTATTTTGTATCATACAAACAAAAGGAGAATCCTTTATATATAAAAACATACAACCAAAGAAACATCAAAAACTACCTTATATGGAGTGTGATCTACCTTCCCCTTTTAGTTCTTTTTATCTTTCAAAATTTTGAGTATGTGAAAACCTTCATTGATAAGCTTCCCATCACCCATACAACACTCATCCTATTTTCTCCTATAATTTTCATTCTCACTATATTGGTACTCCTTTTTTATTCAGGCGTTTATTATCATCTTTGGTTTTTTCCAGCGCTTTTATTATCCATCAATATTATTGTTAAGTGGACCAAAAAACATACGATACAATCCTTATTGATCATTTCATTCGTGTTATTAATTTTGGGTGCATCAGAAACCTATTGGGGGTTTCTTCCCTTTGTGATTCAAAACATTTTACAACATTACTATCGTTTGTTTATTACCACCCGAAACTTTATATTCTTTGGTCTTTTCTATGTTACCTTTGGGTATTATGTTCAAAGAAAGATCAAACTGAAGAAAAATTATTATTTCTTAGCTTTTTCAATCCTGTTGTTTGTTTCGGAATTATTATTAATTAAAAATTCCAATCGTATGAACAGTAATATCTTGATCTCAGTACTCCTTTAACCTATGTGCTTTTCACTTTTTCAATTCTAACCACGTATGTCCCCAAAACAAATATTGCACAAACTTATCCCAAATATATTTTCTTAGTCCACCCGATCGCCATCTATTTGGTGTCAATCTTGCAATTATCTATGTGGCCACGTATTGTCTTTGTCTATGGACTTTGTATCTTATTGGCAAAGTTTATGATCTTCATGGAGTCCAAACGAATATGAAAAAAGCACACCGATGTGTGCTTTATAATCAACAAATGGTGGAGCTTACCGGGCTCGAACCGGTGACCTCTACGCTGCCAGCGTAGCGCTCTCCCAACTGAGCTAAAACCCCTTGCTTATCCATTATACTTAATTAAATCCTTAACTTCAAGATAGTTTTAGGTTTTCTGCTTCTTTTACATAATAACTGGTATTCCCATGTTCAATTACATAATCAATATGGACTTGTGCAGCTTCTTTTTGTTTCAAACCATATAATACAAGGGCTTTACGGTGATGCCAGCTGACTTTATCCAAATTGGAAGTGGGCTCATATTGATCCAATAATGTATTAGCTTTTTCGTAATCATGATTCAACATACTGCTTTTAATCTCTAAACTGGATGTATCTTTAAAATGTTTTGAGATTGCATTGAAATAGGACTCAAATTCTCTTCTTTGTTTATCCGGTGGATAGAGACTGAATTCATATATTTTATATTCGACATTTCCTTTTAAAATATCCTCATGTTCACGAAGAATGAATGCCATCTTTTTTTGGTCATTTAAGTAAGAAAGACCCATGAGGTACGCAATCCATAAAGAAGGAGAGATATTCTTTTTATCGAAGTTCATGGTTTTTTCTAAGTAATCCGTAAATGCTTGTGGATCCACTTCATCAAATAAAATGGGATTCAGTTTTTGTAGTGCTATACGCAACCGATAATCATATAAATAAACGTACGCTGCCATGCTGGCAACGATGATGAGTAATAAAGCAATCACATATACCCATTCGTTTTGGAAAAATTTTAAGTTTTTTTGGAGTTGGTTTAGGATTAAAACAAAACTGATGAAAGCTGAAAAAGCGACACTCAACGAAAAGAATCGTGCCATCCCCATCTTGTTTCTAAATTCTTTATAATGGTATTCCTTGTCTTTTATCATTTATAATAACTCCTTCATTGACTGCCACCAATTGCGTTTGAAGAATGCTTCTAAGTCCGCTTTCTCCTTTTCGATTTGATCCAATCCTTGGTTATAAATTTTATCTGCCGCTTGCAAATCAAAAATATTATCAACAATAACCGGCACATTGAAAACGTAATCCGCTTTACTGCTGTGACGGTATTCTGCTTCTCTAGACAGTAAATCATAGACCCTTGAAATGACTTCCAAACTCTTATTTAAAGGGATGTCACTGTCAATGGGACCCCGCATGGTAATCGCCAGGGTTTTCTTAGCTCCATAATCTTTTAGCATGGGAACAGGCGTATTCATGCGCACCCCACCATCAATTAAAGCATAATCTTCAAATTCAATTGAACCAAAGACCATTGGAAAACTCATAGATGCGGTGATGGCTTGTGCCAATGAAATATCTGAGATTACTTCAGTTCTTCGATGGGTATTATTATAAAGGTGTGGATGAGACACAAACACAACCAAAGTGCCGGTGTAAAGATCCACTGCAGTGAGGGCCAAAGGGATTTTTACTTCTGATAGATGGTGAAAACCCAGCCTATCGCAAATCTCTTGTACCAAAGTGCCCATTCTATGGCCATCAATAAATCCATGTTTTACCTTTTTATTAAACAACAATTCACGACCTGATATCCGTAATATTTTACGTTGTTCGATTTCTACCAAGGCCCCTTTGATTTCTTCAAAAATGGCTTCAGAAGAAAGCCCCATTGCCATCAGTGCCGCAATCATTGCGCCTGCAGATGTACCACTGAGCGCAACCGGCCTTATTTTATGGTCTTCCAAATAAGAAATTAAGGCAGGTTGGCACAGTGTTTTAATACCGCCACCTGAAAATGCAATGCCGATATCTTTTCTCATTATTGAGCATACTCCATAATATATTTTTGAATATAACGTTCAAAATTATCCAGAAAACTGCCTTCGCCCCAAGTATTAATTTTAAAGAACACAGCTTGGGAGCCACCCGATGTGATAGCAGTAATATAGATATTGTCATCGTTTGAGACCACAGTAACATTGAGTGAAACCCTGTTACCACCCCAGTATGAATAACGTTCATAGACACGAACACCCACCACAACGTCACCTATTCGATAATTGGAGACATCTTCCAAAGAGCTTGAGATACTGCCTTCGCGCACTGAATCATCAATATAATTTAGAAAATGTTGCACATTTCCTTTAAATTTTTTTTCAAATTTCGCCATACGAAACCTCCTGGTAGACCTTAACACGATTCTTTGATCGTTTGGCCTGGTATAAAGCATAGTCCGCTTCATAAAAAATCTTTTCATAGCTGGTTTGGTCAGTAATGAGACTGACGCCCACACTGGATGTGATTTCAATTGGAAACTCGACGGTTTTCAACAATTCCAAATAAGAATAGGCTTGATCACAACACTTATCGTTATTCATGATATCTCTATTATACACTAAAAATTCGTCCCCGCCCATACGTCCAATGATGCTGGCATTGTTAAAGGTAGCGGATAGGGCTACGGAGACTTCTTGTAACAATACATCCCCTTGAAGGTGTCCATAGGTATCATTTATTTTTTTAAAGTTATCCATATCAATGATAATTAAAGCATCCACTTGGTCTTGTGGTTTACTCTCGATTAAGGTTTCAACCATGGCTTTGGTATATTTTGCATTATATAAATTGGTCAAACCATCCACTCTGGCTTGATTCAACAAGCTATTATGACGATTTACTTCCTCGGTTACATCGATAATTTTTCCAATAATAAAATTTGATTCCCCAATCAAATTATAATGATAAACACGAATGATGACGACTTCACCATCCTTCTTTTCATATTTCAAACTGGATACACCATCTGAAATTTTTTGATTTAAAAAGTTCTTTAAGCGCAACTTCGTTTCTTCATAATGGGGTGCTTTTTTAAATTCCAAACTCTCTTTTCCCTGGAAATTAATTTTTTGAGTGTCTAGGTTATATTGAAACAACATCTCATCAGATATATTCGATAAAATATGAAAACGTTGGATTTCAGAATCCAAACTTTTCTTCGCTTTTTTAAGACGCAAAGCATAGTATAAAATTATGGCCACACAAGCAATGACCCCATAGATAAAGTATGATTTAAAGGCTTCAAACATTTCGTACAGCAGCAATCCTTCTTCTTCACTGGCCGAGGCCTTAATGAATAATCCCCTAAAGGTATCATCATCCACCGAAGCAATTGCTTTATCGATGATGCTCATGAAGATTGGATCATCATTGACATATAAAAACCTAAAATCTTTCCCTTCCATAGAAGTGGGCACAAACTCAATATTCTTTAAATTAAAGTGTGTTATGTAATAATTAATCGTATAAATGCTGGTAACCCCATAGTCAACAGTGCCATCATTAACCGCGCGCAATAAAGCTTGGCTATTTTTAAATTGCCGTTTATGCGTTAATGCTTGTAAATTTGCATCATTATAAGGCGTAGTATAACCATATGTATATGATTCGAGTTCCTTAAGACTCTCAATTTTAAGATTTTTATTCATAAATAAGAATTCTTGAGTCACCAAATAAGGCTCAGAATAGCGGTAGGAGTAGTTACCATAAGTTAATGAAGCACCCGCAATTAAATCGAATTGAGTTGCGTCAATGCGATCATTTGCATTTCTTCCAATTAATTCAAACTCAAAACCGGTTAGGTTTTCTATTTCTTTAATATATTCATAGGTAATGCCAGCAAATTCTTCATCTACATTTCGATATTGAATGGGTGCATCCCCAATGGTGAAGTGTATTTTGGGATTGGGGTTTTGTTTGACATACTCTTTTTCTTCTTCTGTCAAAGAAAAATCAGCATTGGCAACCACAAAAACACTGTTCAAGAATATAACCAGTGTTAAGAGATAGATGAATTTATTTATACTTCCAAATTTTTTCACTTCATCCTCCGAATCTAAAAGTTATTATATAGTGATTGCACACCATTTACAATAACCTAGAAGCTTCGCATATCTTTAATTTCTATACTGGGTAAGGTAATATGGTTGGGTAGGTCTAAAATATATTGCACCAAATCCACAATGGCCATGACATCCAGACCTGATTCTAGGACTGCCTTGGGCAGTGGATCATTTGCGCGTTCATAAAATCCTGTATTAATCAAACCTGGATGAATATCGGTAATTCTAATATTATATTTTGCCAAATCATCCTGAATGGCTTTGGTGAATGCTTTGGTTGCATGTTTACTTGCGTTATAAACTGGATAGTCCTTTTCAACCACAACACCACTTTGAGAATTAATATTGATAATCAATCCATCCTTGAGGTTGTTGAAAAGTCCCGTGATTAACGCAATACTACCATAAACATTGGATCCAATCACATCATGGAGTCTTTCTTGTGTGCTATTTTGAAAAGAAACATCCCCCGATATCCACAATCCAGCATTATTAATCAACACATCAATTTTACCCTCCAAAGCATCTACGATTGATTCTATGTGGTCTGGTTTTGAAATATCAGCCACAATCATCGTCGCATCCAGTTTTTCACTCAAGTCACTCAAGGCTTCTAAGTCTCGATCAATCAAAATGAGGTTTTCATCTTTTAGATGGTTCGCCAGTGCTTTGCCCAATCCGTGCGCTGCACCCGTTATTACAATTGTTTTCATATGGGTCCTTCTTTCTGTTTAGTATATTCTATCAAAAAATTGACAGTTATCCACAATCTTATTAAAATAAACAGGAGGTGTTATATGAAAATCGCAATCATTGGCTTTGGGATTGTGGGCGCAACAACCGCCCTTTACCTAAGCGAAAATAAAAATATAGAAATTGACGTTTATGATGACAACCTGTATGGCGGTACCAAAGCAGCTGTTGGGATTGTCTGTCCATGGTCTGTTCAAAGAAGAAATAAGGCTTGGTATCAATTGGTTGAAAGGGGCGCCAATTTTTATCAAAAATTAATTAAAGATTTAGATGACGATAGTTTCGTGGATCATTCAGGGGCCTTAATCATCAATGAAAAACGTCATGAATTTATGTGGGAGTTGATTTCTAAAAGATATATAAACAATCCCATCATGAAACGCATTGAAGAAGTCACATCTTTAAATCGGATACCTCAGGATTTAAAGTTTAATAAAGGCATCTATATTGAAGGTGCTTTTAAAGTAGATGGGGCACAGTATTTAAAAACAGTAAGGCATCATTTGAGTGACGTTAACTTTATCAATGAAACCACAACCCTATCTCATCTTTTAAATAAAGGATACGATAAGATTATTCTGGCGCCTGGGGGTAGGCTGCATGAAGTGATGGATTTACCGGGTTATGTCATAAAACACAAAGCCCAAAAAGGGATGTTGTTGAAGTATCCTTATCCTAAAAATAATCACACTATGGTATTACCCAAGGGTGAAATTGATCTTTTGTTTAATGAATATGAATTGATTGTTGGGGCTTCTCATGAGACTGATCCAATCCATATGGATTTTGATCTGGATATTGCAAACGATCTGAAAAACCAAGCATCGGTTTATCTCAATTTACCCAATGTAGACCCCACCTATCAAATTGGATTAAGAGCCCTTAACCCCTTAAACTTGCCCATTTATGGTAAGCTTGATGGGTATGACGATATCTATATTGTGAGTGGTTTGGGGTCCAGCGGCTTAAGCAGTGGCCCTATTATCGGCTATGATTTGGCACAAAACATCATAAATGAAGTGCCTCTAGATAATACATACAACCCCAAACAATTTATTTATAGGAAAACAAAGGAGTCCTCTTATGATCGCATTTATTGAACAGTTAATTTTAGAAGCGGGTGAGTTGATTCAGGCACTCATTCAAGAAGAATTACATATTAAAAGTAAAGATACCCATGACTGGGTCACCAATATCGATTACCAAGTTGAAGCTTTTTTAGTGAATGGTATTGTGAAAGCATATCCAGACGCAAATTTTTTAACTGAGGAAGATACCATCCAAACTCAGGATTTAAATAATTTATTTATCATTGATCCCATCGATGGTACCACCAACTTAATTCATCAAAAACAACATTTCGCGATTTCTTTGGCATACTACAACAACAACGAGCCTTTATTTGGCTTTGTGTATGATGTGATGGCCCAGCGTTTATTTAAGGGAATCAAAGGAGAAGGTGCCTACCTCAACAATACTCCCTATCAAATGAATCCAAATCGAGATGCATTGCGCATTGAACAGGGGTTAATCTTTGGAGATTTATCCAAGGAAGGTTTGTTTAAAAAACCATTGCCTGAAATTAAAAACAAGATTGCAACCCATCGTTTCTTGGGCAGTGCTGCCATTGAAGTTTGTGAAGTTGCTTTTGAAATGGCCCATGCATATGTGTTCCCAAAGATCACTTTGTGGGATGTAGCAGCTGCCTTTATTATTTTAAAAGAAGCGGGTGGATCTTGGTATTTTGGAGATACAATTGAAGGATATCCCTTAGATAAAAATCATTATTACGTAATTGCAGCCACCAATAAAAATGTCTTGGAAAATATATTGTCTTGGAAATAAAAAAACACCATCAAATGGTGTTTTTTTATTCATCAGAATAGCTATCAAAGTATCCTTGGATATGGATAACGGGTGTTCCTTTATCACCTGATCCAGAGGTCAAGTCGCAAAGAGAACCAATGAGATCAATGATACGTCTGGGTGTTGTGCCCAGTCTGTTA
>WPCK01423544.1_pt1 | contig 31631 bp, 30 predicted proteins | sample 5399851 | NCBI WGS metagenome assembly WPCK01 (sample SAMN12869471, study PRJNA574797) | sludge metagenome | isolation source: wastewater treatment of pH11 | place: China:Beijing | collected 2019-05-20 | reverse complement strand
CAGCCGCGTACGGGCGCGACTCGGTGATCGGCCTCGCACCATCAGCAGCCGCTGCCGAAGTGCTCGGCGACTCGCTCGGTATCCGGGCGGAAAACACAGCGAAGTTCCTCTACGAACACCACCACGGGCGCTGGAACCTCGAAGCCGGGCAACTCGTGCTAGTGGACGAGTCCTCACTCGCAGGAACCCTCGCACTCAATCGCATCGCTGAGCACGCCGCCGAGGTTGGAGCCAAGGTCGTCCTCATCGGCGACTGGGCACAGTTGAGCGCCGTCGAGACGGGCGGGGCGTTCGGGATGCTCGTCCGCCATCGCGATCAGGTTCCCGAGCTCACCGACGTGCGCCGCTTCGCCAACGAGTGGGAGAAGACCGCCAGCTTCGGCCTGCGCCACGGGAACACCGACGCGCTCGACGAGTACCAAGAGCGGGGCAGGCTGCTCGACGGTGACGCCGAGACGATGCTCGATGCGATCTACGAGGCATGGCGCAGCGACCGCGACGAGGGCCTGCGCACACTGATGATCGCGGGCACCGGCGAGATGGTCGCCCAGCTCAACGAGCGCGCCCGCACTGATCTGGTCGAAGCTGGGCGCGTCGAGGCAGACGGTCTGCGTCTGCACGACGGCACCACCGCAGGCGTCGGCGATCTCGTCGTCACCCGACTCAACGACCGCCGCCTCTCCACGGGCAGGGCGTGGGTCAAGAATGGCGACCGCTGGCAAGTCACGCACCGCTACGACGACGGCTCGCTTGCGGTACGGCGGCTGGGGCGCGGCGACAAGCCCTACGGTAAGGCTCTCGTGTTGCCTGCGAAGTACGTGCGCGAGGAACTCGAACTCGGCTACGCCTCCACGGTTCACCGCGCCCAAGGAGCCAGCGTCGATACCGCGCACGCGCTCGTTGACCCGGAAGTCTCGTCGCGGGAGTTGTTCTACGTGGCGATGACGCGCGGCAAGCACCGCAACCACGCCTACGTGATCGTGCCTGACCCGCACGAGGTCGAGCCGCATCTCGACCAACCCGAGCCGCTCACCCTGACCGATCGGCTCGCCAAGGTGCTTGCGCGCAGCGACGCCGACCTCTCCGCGACCGAGACGCTGACGCTCGAGGTCGACCGTCATGCCTCGCTGTCAACCTTTCTGGCCGAGTACGACGTGCTCGCCCGCGAAGCGCAGATCGACCGCTGGGCCGCGCTGCTCGACATCGCGCCGTTCCCCGAGAACGTGGCCGACGACGTGTTCACCAGCCCCTACTACGAGCATCTGGAGAGCGCACTCGCACGTCACGAGGCAGCTGGCCACCTTGCAGCCGTCGCGCTCACCGCGCTCGCACCGAGACTCACGCCCGGCGAAGACCAGGCCGACCCCGCCGCGCAGCTGGCCGACATGCTCGACCAAGCCACTCAGAAGCTCCGGCCCGGCAAACGAACCAGAGCACGAGTCGCCGGACTCATCCCCACGCCTGCCGAGCCGATCGCAGACGACATGCAGACCGCGCTCACCGAGCGGCAGGCGCTGATCGAGGCTGCCGCACGCCAACTCCTGCACGACGCCGAAGAAGCGGGAGCCGCATGGGTGGCGCGGCTCGGCCAGCCGAGTTCACGACCCGAAGCGCGAGAGCGGTGGGAAGCACACGCTGCCACAGTCGCGCTGTACCGCTACCGATACAAGATCACCGGCCCGGCACCGCTGGGCGACCCGAATGCTGTGCGTGGCCCTCACCAAGCGGCCGAGTACCGAGCAGGACGGCTCGCATTGCGGCACATCAAGGCGAGCGTTAGACACAATGATGACAGAGGACCTCAGTCGACCGTCCGCAACACACCACGACGTGGACTCTGACTATCAGCCTCATCAGGCGCGCGACGACACGCCACGCGGAGAACCACTCGGTGACGACGTGGTGGCAGGCGGAACGCTGCTCCGCTGGGCGTGCCACCACGGAACCGACAACGCGGGAGGATGCCGGAGGATACCCTATGTAGCATGGGTACCGCGTACGACTTCCTCAGCTCTCATCTGAAGACGATGGCTGCGCCGTACCTGTTCATCGGCTCGGGGATCTCAAGACGGTACGCTGATCTGCCCGATTGGGAAGGTCTCCTTAGACACTTTGCTGCATTTACTAGCCACCCGTATGAATACTACCGTGGCCTCGCTTCAGGCGATCTTCCCAAGACTGCCTCACTGCTAGCCAACGAGTTCTACTCGGTGTGGTGGTCGGATAAGCGATTCTCCGATTCGAGAGACAGGTATGGCACTGAGGTTACCGATCCCTCATCAGCGCTAAAGATCGAAGTGGCAAGGTATTTCGAAGAAGCGATTGAAGGATTCAAGCCGACGGCCGAGTACGCTTCCGAGTTCTCGCTCCTGCAGAGCGCAAATGTCGAAGGAGTGATAACGACAAATTTCGACAGGCTGATGTCCGTTGTTTACCCTGACTACACCGTCTTCACTGGCCAAGATGAGTTGCTGTTCGCCGACCCACAAGGTATCGCAGAGATCTACATGATTCACGGATCGTCGCAACAGCCGCGATCACTCGTTCTGACGGGGGAGGACTACGACGACTTCCAAGAGCGAGATGCGTACCTTGCCGCCAAACTGATGACCTTCTTCGTCGAGCACCCGATCGTTTTCCTTGGTTACAGCCTGAGTGACAACAACGTGCTGGAGATACTTCGTTCGCTGGTGAAGGCGATGCGCGGCACCAACGCGAGCAAGCTTAAGGAGCGCCTTCTTTTCGTCAACTGGGACTCGGAAGCTTCCCCAGAGGTTCGCTCTCGAACCGTGCAGATCGAAGGTGGCCAAATCGAGGCCTTTGAGATCGTTGTCCCTGACTTCATCGACGTCTTTCGAGCGCTAGGAATCAAGGAGAGGGCACTTCCGGCTCGTGTTCTACGTCAGCTCAAGAATCAAATTTACGAACTGGTAAAAAGCAACGATCCTGACGGTCGACTCGTGCAGGTCTCCGACATTGAATCAGCCTCGGATCAACTCGACGTGGTGTTCGGTGTTGGCGCCAAGATGACAGTCAAAGGGATCATTGGCCTGTCTCGCTGGGATCTCGTTGATGATGTGCTCGGTTCACCAGACCGCGGGCTTCCCAGCGACCAGGTGATATCGGAGGCGTTCGGGAGTTCCTTCGCCAGCAACTGGTATGTGCCCTACTGGAAGCATCTCCGGCAAGGTGAATTCCTTGACGAGACGGGGAACTTGCTGCCGCAGGTTGAAGTCCCATCCAAGATTCATTCCTATATCTCCCGAGAAACCAAGAACCTTGGAAAACGCTCTCTCCCGGATGGTGTGACCTTTCAAGACGTGCTCGACCGCCAAGGAGAGGACTGGATTCTTGGACACCCTTGGTCGTTGCTCGACGAGACCCGCGACGGTGAGGGCTTGCGAGAGTACCTGAACAACAACCGAAGCTATCGTCAGCAGTCCTACTACCTCACGCAGTACGCCAAGTTGGCCGTGACCCTCGACTGGCTGATGTACGGACCCCCGAACGAGGCCAAATCATGAGCGTTGTAGAGAGCCAGGCGGCAGCGGCCTCGGCATTGCTTTCGGCACCCGTTCTCCGCTCAGCGATGCGAGACGGCCCAGCATCGAAGTTGGCAAATCGCACCATTTCAAGTCTTGTTGAGAGTGGCCTAGCCATTGGCGCATCCACCGTTCGAACACTGATCTGGCGTTGCGACCGATGGCTCTCGCGCCACTACCGTAACGATCTCGTCTACCGTAGAGCCGTTCTCGGTCAGATGATCCCCTGGAGCAACGGCATCCTTCTGCCGGAGTTCAGGGTCGGTCGCTCCATCGTCGACTTCTTGGCCGTGACAGACTCGCTGCACGCCGTCGAGATCAAGAGCGACCTCGACAACACCTCCCGACTCGATAGCCAACTACGCGATTACCGGAAAATTGCACCCTTGGTGTCTGTTATGGCATCAAAGCGCGTAGTGGAACGAGTGCTCGCTGCCCCGGAGTTCCAGACTATTGGTCTTCACTGGCTTGATGTGAACGGTCGCGTGGAAACGGTCCGCGATGCGGAGTTTAGCCGTGAATTTCTTGATTCAGAGGTCTTAATGCGGTCACTTCGTCGCGCAGAGTATCTCAGAGTTCTGTCTGCTCTTGGCTCTACTATTCCCGACCTCCCGAACACGCAGGTGTTCTCATACGCACTAGCAGCTTCCCGAAATCTGGACCCGCTCGTTTTCCACGACGCGGTCGCGGAGCAGCTGAGGGGGCGAAAGCCGCGGGCTGGCCGATCACTGATCGCTCGATTGCCCGAGCCGGTGCGGCCCGCCGTATTGAAGCTCGATCCGACGAGGCAGCAGATATCCAGTCTTCAAGACTGGATGAACCAGGAGGTTGCAAATGTATATGCCTAGGCTGAGGGCACGACAGCACGAGGTCTTTGCTGTTCGAAACTGCGCCTCAAGTTTCGCTGCATCTTCGCGTGTCACACCGATTCTCGAGCCGGTGGCCTCGCCAAACGACCTCTTCACGCGCAGGCTGAGAGCGATAGCCGACGAGGGGGCCAGTTGTGACCTCGTCCTTAACCCTTCGGTCGGTGATCTACGTTCGAAGGGTAGCTGGAGAGAACTTGGCGACTACTACCTAGAGAACGATCTCTTCAAACACCACGGACTTGCCGTCCTCTCCAATGCCGACGCTGATCACGCGGCGATGTCGCGCTGGATCAGTGAGGCTAGGGGCGCTGGGCACCAGTTCACGCTCGATATCGTTCATGAACTGGATCTCTCCGTGACCCTGCAAGGTGCGACGTATCACGGAGTTCGATGGAACATTGCCGAAGATCGGACGGTCCCGGCATCATATGGCCTGCCTCTCGGAGGCCTTCCGGTGGTCTGGGCGAACGACCCGTTTCCTTCCTTGCCGCGCAATCGAGAGTATGTCGGCCGGGAAGAAGGGATCTTCAGCACTCGCGTTGCCGGCTACAAGAGCGCAGGCTACCTCGGCGTCAGCGACTTCCTCACACTTGGAAGGGGATATCAACCAGGCGGCGGTCCAGCCTATGCGGTAGTTATCCACTTCACCTATGAATCCGGTGATGTTGTCCGCCTAAAGCACTTCTGCTCTGACAGCAACGAGACTCAGGATGACCCGGCTGGTAAGTTCTTCGAGGCCCTTGAGAAGCTCATCGACTTCGTTGACGAAAGGTCGCTCCCAACAAACCTAGGAATCGACGGGTTCCGCGATCTTTATCAGCGTCAGCACTTTCCCGGGCTTGGCAAGGTCAAGGAGTTGTCGATCATGAATCACATGTTGGTCATGCAGGACGCGATTATCTAGATTTCGTGTCGAGATGACTCAGTCGGAGAGGACGCGGGGATGCCAGCGGACGACTTTGCTCGACGAACCCAGCCTTCTCAACTAGAAGCGAGACATCACTTCAGTCGTCAGACTGTGATTCGTTGGCTCGCTTGACGACGCCCTTGGCGACCGGCTTCAGAGGTCTCCAGTCGATGCCGCTGCCTCGCCAGTAGCGGTCACATTCCGCCTCGATCTCAGACTTCAGCTCGTCCAATTGCGCGTAGCTCGCTTGCTCAGACTTGGACAGACCTGGACCCTTCATCTGTTCTCTGTACGCATCAAGCTTCTCTTGAATTCGGCGCAAGGCTATACCAGCAGCGCTACTAAAACCGCTTATGTGGCCGTCATCACGATGATCGCTCAATACCTGTCGAGCAGACTCCTGCACAGTATCTCGCAGGAACTCACCTGCCTTTTGAAGGTGACTATTCACCGCACTCCTTCCTCGATTCTGCTAGCCAGCCGAGGCTGGCAGCGTAGGTCAACTTGCCGTCGTCGCACCGATTCCGCTGGCGAACACCGTCGCGTTCAAAACGGAGTCTCGGCGTTCGTTGACCACGGACTGGTTGGCGTTGGCGGCAACGCACCTTCTGGTAGCGGTAGGTTTGCGACGACGTAGAGGTTCAAGATGTCGTCGCGATCCATGAACATGATCTGGCTGCGCTTGTGGGCGTCGAGTGCGTTGCCGAGCCAGTTGCGCGCCGCCTTGGTGATCTCGCCACCCGCCACGATGAAGGCATGATCGACCAGGACGCGACGATTGGTCTCGGGGTCAAAGATCTCGTGCGCCAGCATCATGAGCGCCTGGTTGTGGATCTCAGCCATGTTGGCGTTACCCGTCTTGGTTACCCCCGAAGCGTCGAGCTTGCCCTTCTTCGCCTGGATTCCGAAGTAGAGAATGTGCTGCGTCGGCAAGGTGTAGCGCATCCAAATGTCCTTGCCGTACTCCAGAGCCTTATCTTTGTGCCCGGCGGCCGTGATGCGGTGGTAGCCAAGTTGTCTGAACATCGGGACCAGCACCTCCTCGATGAGGTGATCCTCGCTGCACTGGTCCAGGTACGCCGTCAGGAGTTGCCGCCGTTCCAGCTCAGCCTTGCTGAAGGGGCGGTGGGGGTTGGTGGCAAGGATGGTCACGGTCTGGGTGCCGACATGACGCAGATAGCAGTGGTTGTCCTCGCCATAGAACGCCTCGAAACCTTCGCGGCCAAGGACCTCGTTGAGTTGCGCGAGCGCCCGAGGACGGTCTGACCCTTCGTTGAGCCGATCGGCCGGGCTCATCAGCTGATCGATGAGGCGACAGAAGATCTCTGGCGGGCGGTTGGGTCCGTCGTGCGGTTCGGCCAGCATCTGTTCCAGCACATCTGCCACCCAGCGGTGGCGAGTGGAACCGTCATGCTGGTACTCCGTCTCCAACTCTTGGAAGAACGCGGTGATGTACATGCTGGACCGGTATGGGAAGTACTTGGCTTCGTCCTCATTTTCAGCGTCGTCACGGCCCGTGTTGCCCACGATGAGGTCAGCAAGAGCTTCGAGGTTGCGGCGCTTAAACTTCACGGTGCCATTATCGCAAGTGAAGCCGACAAGCTTCCGGACTCAGCAACGCTCGTATGCCGCAGCTCGTGCACGGGCACTCCGGAGTGCGCAGCACAAGGGACGTCAGAGCAAGTCTCTGGTGTGCGTCCAGACGGTCATCCGATGCACGTTGAACCGCCGACAGATCGAGACCACGCTCTCACCGTTCGCGCGGGCTGTTCGGATAGCGTCCACTTGGCTCTCCGTGAGGGGTGTTCTAGCTCGTCTCCTAGGGTTCGCGACGACTCCCGGCTCATCGTCAGCGGCACCGTCCGGCTGGTCGCCGAGCACGAGCTTCGCCTGATTCCACGCGGAACTCAGCCGCTCGAACCGCTGCCAGGTGTTCGGTTTGAGTCCACCCGTGTCCACCCCACGCACAAGGCTCGAACCCTTGCCAACGTCGATGTTGGTGGAGGTTCGGGTCTTGTCGGTGTCTGCGGTCCTGACAGGATGGTGGCCATGGCTTTCGATGAGCCGCGCCTTGTGAACCTCTACGATGGCGACAACCCTGGTGGCGAGGACCACGGGTTCTACCGTGGTTTGGTCGATGCTATTGATGCCCGTCGCGTGCTCGATCTTGGGTGCGGCACCGGGATGCTCACGGTCACATTCGCGACCGCTGGTCGGACCGTCGTCGGGATCGACCCGTCCTGAGACCATGCTCGGAATCGCACGCAGTCGGCCCGGCGTCCACGACGTGCAGTGGCTTCGCGGGGATAGCCGAACTGTCCCAAAGGGTGAGTTCGACCTCGTAGTGATGACCGGTAACGTCGCCCAGCACATCGAGGACGGCGAGTGGATGGAAGCGACGGAACATCCAGGTCGTCGGATCATGATGCGCTTCCACAACCTCTTTGTCGAATCGGGTGAGGATGTCGTTGATGAAGTGACTCTCGCTTTCCGAGGGCGAGGTGAGATTGAGGCAGACCTTGTGAGCGCCGGGTTCGTGGTCGACTCCGTCTTTGGCGATTGGGAACAAACACCATTCGCTGCGGACGATCCGGTGATGGTGTTCTGTGCACACGCGGACTGACGGTCCTCCGGGCAGCTGTGTCGGTGGGCTCTGGAAGACTTGTCGCATGAGCAAATCCATCGTGTCGCGCGCCGAGACGGAAGGTGGCCGTGAGTTCCGTCCGGCTGCTGGGCTGCAACCGACGGGCCAGGATCTGGTCGAGAGGGTGTCGTCTCTCATCGACCGTGCTCGTGAGTCGATCGCTTCGTACGCCAACGCGACCTTGACGATGACCTACTGGGAGATCGGCTCGATCATCGATTCGGAAGTGCTTGGCGAGGAACGAGCAGAGTACGGTGCACAGACTCTTGTGACGCTGTCGCACGAATTGGCCGCGCGATATGGAAAGGGGTTTGACCGCCCGAACTTGAGCCGTATGGTCAACTTCGCCCGCAGTTTCCCTGATCGTGAGATTGTTGTGACGCTGTCACACAAATTTAGCTGGTCGCACTTTCTAGCACTGCTACCGCTGCACAGTGACGACGCGCGAGCGTTCTACGCCCAGGAGGTGGTCTCCAGGCGGTGGACAGTGCGCGAACTGCGGCACGCGATCAGCCGCAAGGCTCACGAGCGCCGAGAGATCGCGGACTCTCAACTTGGGCCAGGATCGATGGTTCCGGCCGACACCTTCAGCGACCCGTACCTCCTCGACTTCCTCGGCCTCCACGATGGCTACCTCGAAGCAGACTTGGAAACCGCCGTCCTGCGAGACCTGGAAGCGTTCCTGCTGGAGGTCGGCACTGGCTTCACCTTCGTGGAGCGGCAGAAGTGAATGGTGATCGACGGCAAGGACTTCCATCTGGATCTGCTCCTGTACCACCGTCCGCTGAAGCGGCTCGTTGCGGTCGAGCTCAAGATCGGCGAGTTCGACGCCCGTCATGAAGGGCAGATGAAGCTCTACCTGAAGTGGCTCGATCGATATGAGCGTCAAGCCGGAGAGGCAGCGCCAGTCGGGCTGATCCTCTGCGCGGAAGCCAGCCGCGAACAGGTCGAGCTGCTGGAGATGCACAAGGATGGCATCGTCGTCGCGGAGTACTGGACGGCCCTGCCACCCAGGCAGGAACTTGAACAGCGCCTGCAAGCCATGCTCCGCGAGGCGCGTGAACGACTCGCTCGGCGAGTGCTGGACTCACCTGGCGACGACTGAGGTCACTGCTGCGCGCTGCGCAACTCGCACAAGAGGGGGGGTGAGTCATCCCAAGTGAGCGCACCATCCGGCCCCTTGAGTCCACCACGGAAGGGCGAGACGACGGCTGGTCCTGCTGGTTTAACCCGCGCGACCTGCGCAAAGACAAGGTCTTCAGGTGCGGGCAGGGGTTCTCAGACTCTCAACGGAGATCCACTCTGTGCGCAAGGCTCGAATCCTTGCCAACGTCGATGTTGGTGGAGGTTCGAGGCCTCGGCCCAGGTCAATGCCCAGGCAGTACGTCGGGTGAGGTAGCTGCCACCCTTCCTCAGGGCTCGAGATCGCGAAGTCGGGGCGATGGTGCTCGCCGAGGGTGAACGAGGAGATCCCCATCTGGTCGGCGCGCACCCCTGCTCCACCACCTGGCGGATGATCTCGGCGTGAGTGAACTCTGTGCCGTTGTCGCGCCGGGCGAGGTCGCCGAAGGTGCTGAGCCCCAGGCATAGCTGTGCGGGACCCGTCACGTCGTCACCTGCTGGCCGCGGGCCTCGTGGCCGTTCTTGCCGAAGTACATGATCTCCCACACCGCGTTGTCGCGGACGGGGGCGGCCTCGCGCCCGAGGATGTGCGCATCGACTTCGACAGGGCCGCTGAAGCGCAGGTAGCTGCCGTCGAACCCGACCAGCCGGGCGACGAGGCGCTTGATCCCGGTGATGCTGTCGATGAACTTCGTGCGCAGGATCGTCTCCTCACGTGTGTAGCGCACGGTGTAGGCGTGCTCGGAGTCGTCGTACCGGTAGGCGTGCACGTCGGCGACGGGTTTGCGGGTGTCATGGTCGGTTCGGACGCCGGAGGTCGAGAACAGGACTTTCGTCTCGTCGTCGGCGATCACCTTCCCGTCTTCGGCGAGCATGAAGACCGGGATCGGGGCGTAGCCGTACTTCTTCTCGGCGACGATGTAGGCCGTGATGAACGTGTAAGGGCCTGCCTGCCCGCGCCCCCAATACCAGTTGTTCACCACCTGGGGAAGGGACACGTTGCCCCAGTTGTGGTCGTGGTACCCGTGCCCGCTAGTGGTGGTCTCTCGGCCATCGACGCGGTAGGTGGCGGAGACCGTGCCGTGCGGCACCGAGGGCAGCCAGGCGAAGTAGTCTTGCTCATCCTCGCCATAGACGATATGGCCGGTGTGCGGCCGCCACGGCTCGGTCTCGCCGGTCAGCCGCACCTCGATAGCGAGACCGTCGATCTCGGCGGTGATGCGGTACTCGTGCAGGTCCCCGACGAAGCGGTTGCCGCCTATGCGCACATCGCATCGCTCGGCGGACGCCTGGAACTCTCTCGCATCGAATGTGGCAATGCGGTGCACGCTGTGCCCATCGGGTAGGTCCAGATCGATGACGACCTGGGGCTTCAGCCCGGTCCCCGGGCTGGCAGCGTCCTTCGTGAAGAAGGTCACGACGAGCTTCGATCCGTCATCCAGGTGTGCATCGAAGTACCACCACTCGTAATGCCCGCGCCGCGACGGTTCGGTACGCAGGCCGTCCTCGAACAGCTGGATCTGGCGCGTGATCCCGAACCGCTCGTAGTGCTCTGGCCTATTCGCCATGATCGCCGGCTGCGCCATCGACTGTCCTCCTCGGGGTCCGTTCGCTATACTCTGTACGATAGTACTGATTGTAGCGGGGGAGGCACCGATGATCCAGACCCAGCGAGAACCAGGTGAGGGTTTGCCGAAGACGCGCCGCCGCCGCTCCGATGGGGAACGCACGCGCGCCATGATCGCGGCGTCCGCGGTCGCGCAGATCGCCGAGCATGGCCTAGCCGGCACCACGCAGCGCAGGGTCGCGCAGCGAGCCGGCGTGTCGCTCGCGGCGGTCACCTATCACTTCGCGACCCTTGATGACCTGTTCGACGCCGCGTTCGATTACCTGATCGAGGAGTCCGTCGCCCGGCTGAGCGATCTCAAACAATCTGCGGAGCAGGGAGCGATCACGCTGGCTGATGCCTGGAACGAGGTGGTCCGCGATGAATGGGGCAGCACCCGCGCCACCGTGGCCGGCGGCCTTGAACTGCTAGTGGCAGCCACTCGGGAGCCCAGGCTGTGGCCTGCCGCGACGCGACTGCTGGACGCGCTGAACGCGTTCTTCCTAACCTGGACGACTCAGCCCGACCCGGCCAGGAGCGTACTGTCGCTCATGCTCGGTCTGAGCCTGACCGAGGCCGCTTCCGGCCGTCCACTCGCCCCCGAGGACATCGGCGGCATCCTTTCCGCCTTCGGCGTCAGCCCCGATTCCCCCACCTGCCCATCCGCATCCGACGATAGGACCACACCATGCTCATAGCTCTCTGGATCATCAACGGACTCCTCGCCCTCGCTTTCCTGGCCGCCGGCAGCATGAAACTCCTGCGCCCCAAGCACGACCTCGTCGCATCCGGCCTCGGCTGGGCCGAGAGCTTCACCGACAGCACCGTCAAGCTCATCGGGACAGCAGAGATCCTGGGAGCGCTCGGCCTGATCCTTCCCCTGCTCACCAGCATCGCCCCGGTCCTGACCCCGGTCGCCGCGGCATGCCTGACGGTCACCATGATCGGCGCAATCGTCGTGCACCTGCGCCGCAAAGAGAACCCCGCCCCCGCACTCGCACTCGCCGTCCTGTCCGCCGCCAGCGCCGTTCTCGGCTTCATCTACGTCTTCTAGGAGTATTCGAAGCACATGAGTGACACCACCTAGAACCCCACCGACATCGGCGACCTCGATGGTCGCACCTACCTCGTTACCGGCGCGAACGGTGGTATCGGTTACCCCGCCTCCGAGCAACTGCTGCACGCGGGCGCCACCGTGATCATGGCGGCACGCAACCCGGACCGGCTGGACGCGGCAGTGAACGCGATCCGTGCCGTGAACCTGGCCTCCGCTGCCCGCGTGCAGCGTCTGCGCATCGACACCAGCAGCATCGCCTCATCCAGCGATGCCCGCACCCGACTCCGCCACCTGATCACGACGAGCGACACCGTGTGATCGAAGGCGAAGGCGGAGGAATCGTCGAGCCAGCCGGTGCCTGCTGCTGACCCGCAGGCGCGAGCGGTTCGCATAGCGTCCACTTCGTTCTCCGCCAGCGGTGTTCGAGTACGTCTCCTTGGCTCTATCGATGCCGCGATGAGTGGGTCGTCGGACTCGCCCACGGGCTCGACGGCGACCCCAGACCCTCGATTCCACGCGGAAACAAGCCGCTCAACCCGCTGTCGCCTGTTCCCGCAACGTTCCATTGCGTCCACAGCGAGGAGCCGGTTAGGTGCTGTTCTCGGTTGGGCCCGGTGTCACGCTACTCGATGACGCGCCGTACCCCGGCTCGGGCGAGCATGAGCGTGACCACGAGGAGCGTCACGGCGAAGAAGCCTCCAAGATAGACTGCGTCCCCCAGCACGGCATCCGTCAGCCAGAGGATCAGCGCTTTGCTTCCGGCCGCAACGACGACCAAGCTCACCGCGGAGACCGTCTTTACACGGGGCGTCTCGGCGTTCTTCATCCTGCCGACAATCCTCGTCTTCACGCGCACCACGACCTCGAGCACGAGCTTGAGCAGGATCGCCGTGACGAGGGAGGTGAGGAAAGACTCGCTGATGATCTTCGGGAACAACTGCGCGAAGGTGCCGAGAACGATGAGATAGACGAGCACGTCGACGAGATCGACGGCCTTGATCCGCGTAGCTTGCATACATCAATCGTACTGTTGCGCAATGCCAGACGGCTGCATCGGATCGGGCGTCTCGCGGACCTCGGCGCCGAGCAGGGAGTCCCGCATCCGCATTCTATTTCGGTCCTTGCTTCATCGTCACGAGGGGTGCTCGTTATGCAGGTCGCGCGCTCTCTGCAGTCCTGCGTGGAGGGATGCGCCGAGCTGAGGACTGGCAGGGAAGACGTTCGACTCTCCGAGTTCGGCCAGGGTGCCGGTGTTGCGCAGCTGGGTGAGGACGCGGTCGCCGACTCCGGTGAGCACGAGATGTGCCCCTACCGAGGTAAGGCTGTCGCGGTATCCGACGATCATGCGGATGAAGGTGCTGCCGAGGTCTTCTTTGCCTCTGAGGCGGAGGACGACCACGCTGCCGGCGGAGCCGGTGTCCGGTGTGGGGAGTTGGTCGGCGAAGACATCCGCGGAGGCGAAGAAGAGGCTCCCGTAGGGAGTGAGGACGACAATCTCACCGGCGTGGAGTGTCGCGGGCGGGTCGGTCTCCGCGGCTGGCCGGTCTTCGGCGTCGAGGGTCCACCGCACGACCCGGACACGGTTGGACTGGTGGAACACGAACAGGACGACGGAGATCGCGACCCCGGACAAGACGGCGTATTGCATCGGGACGAGTAGCGCGAGGAGGAACGTGGCCGCCATCATCACGGCTTGGGTCCCGCCGGTGCGCCAGACCATCACGGCCTGGTCGATCTTGAAGGTGCGGATGCCGATCACGATGAGCAGGGCGGCGAGGGCGGGCATCGCGATATGTCCGGCGGCGGATCCGAACAGCAGGATTGTGACGATCATGACGAGCCCGGCGACCAGGTTCGATGCCCGTCCCCGCCCGCCGGCGGCGACCACGAGCGCGGTGGCCGACATCGATCCGCCGACCGGCATGCCCTGGAAGATCCCCGAGACGAGGTTGGCGATGCCTTGGCCGGAGAAGTCTCGGGAAGGGTTGGGGTAGGAGCCGTCCGGGTTCGGCTGCGACTGACTGATGGCGGCGCCTTGCACAAGCCCGACGAACGCCAGCGACGCCGCCGGCACGATAAGCGCGGCGATGAGCCCGAGCGAGGGCAGCACCGGCCCGGGGAGGGACTGAGGAACCTGGGTGATGTCGTTGAGCGTCTGTACGCCCGCACCGGGCAGGAGGGCTGTGACGACGGAGGCGGCCACGATGGCGACTGCGAGGCCCAACGCGCCGAGCCGGGTGCGTTCCAGTAAGACGATCAGGATCGCGGTTCCGACGGCGACGGCCACGGTCGGCCAATGGAACGAAGCGATGTGGCGTAGGGTGTCGCCGGCCCGCAGGATTCGGTTGGCTGCGTCGGAGTGGTAGCCGGTCGCGTCGGCGAGCTGGGCGAGGACGATGTTCGCCGCGACCGCGTTCACGAACCCGGTCAGCACGGCGTTCGGGACGTAGCGGACCAGGGTGCCGAGTCGTGCGATGCCTGCGGCGAGCATGATCAGGCCGGTGAGGATGGTGAGGGTGGCGAGCGCGGTGGTGGCGCCGGGACCGGTGAGTCCGGGGACGTCGGAGAGAATCACCGCCATCGCGCCCGTGGCCTGCACGGACATCACGACGGAGCTGGTCGCGAGCGCGCCGGTGAGCGTGCCAAACAGGTAGCCGTAGAGGCCTGCCAGCGGGCTTAGCCCTGCCAGCAAGCCGGCGGCCAGCCCGTCCGGCACGCTCACCAGGCCGTGTACCAGACCGGCGCGAAGGTCGAGACCGGAGAAGGTGCGGTAGTCAGCGGGAAGTCGGTGCCACAGTGATCGGAGACCCATGCCCGCTCGCGTCAGGGGGTGACGATCGCGAAGTCCGGGTCCGGCTCGTCGAGGACGCCGAGCAGGCGGCCCAGCACACCGGCATCGCCGTCGAGTTTGATCCCGGCGTCGGCGAACTCCTCCGGCGGAATCTGCCCGGCGAGCAAGGCGGTCAGGGCAGGCATGGTGAGCGTGAGCGTCACATCCGCATCCGTAGCGGCTGCGGATGATGTGTGTGAGAGCACCCCGTTGCGCAGGGTCACCCGGTACGCCTGACCAAGATCGGTGAGGTCGAAGCGAAGAGTCAGGTTTTCGTCCCAGGCGCGCGGGCCGTCCACCCGGATCGCGAGCGCGTCGAACCACTGCTCCGCGCTGAGCTGGGCGAACATGTCGGGGGAGGCTGTGACCGTGGGGGTGCCGAAGCTGCCGTGCCGCAGCTCGTGCGCGCCGGAGAGGTACGAGGACCGCCACGTGCCGTTCTCCGCGCCATAGCCGAGCTGTTCGAGGGTGTCGGCCAGCAGTTCTCGGGCATCCTCGTGGTCGGGATCGGCGAAGACGACGTGGCTGAGCACTTCCGCGGCCCACCGGAAGTCGCCGGCCGCGAAGTCCTCGCGAGCTTTGGCCACGACGGCGTCTGCGCCGCCCATGTAGCGCAGGTAGCGGCTGCCGGCCTCGGTCGGCGGGTGCTTCCACAGGTTGACCGGGTTGCCGTCGTACCAGCCCATGTAGCGCTGGTAGATGGCCTTCACGTTGTGGCTGACCGAGCCGTAGTAGCCCCGGGCGTGCCAGGCGTTCTCCAGCGCGGGCGGCATCTGGAACACCTCCGCGATCTCGATGCCGGTCATGCCCTGGTTTAGCATCCGCAGCGTCTGGTCGTGCAGGTAGCCGTACAGGTCCCGCTGCTCTGCCAGGAACTTCATCGCCCGGTCATGGCCCCACGTAGGCCAGTTGTGTGAGGCGAACACGACGTCGGTCTGATCGCCGAACATGTCGATCGCCTCGGTGATGTATTTGCTCCAGGCGTGGGCGTCGCGGACCACTGCGCCGCGGAGCGTGAGGATGTTGTGCAGCGTGTGCGTGGCGTTTTCTGCCATGCACAGCGCACGGAAGTCGGGCAGCAGGAACTGGAACTCGGCGGGCGCCTCTGAGTCGGGCGCGAGCTGGAAGACGAATCGCACACCGTCGACCGTGAGCTCCTGCCCCGTCTCGGTGACATCGACCGTGGGCGGGATGAACGTGATCGCGCCCGTCGAGATCGTCTGCGCCAGCCCAATGCCGACCTGGCCGCGCGGGCCACGATCCAGCACGGCTCCGTACATGTAGCCGGCCCGACGGGCCATCGCGGTCCCGGCGAACACGCTCTCCGACACCGCATGCTCGGTGAACCCGGCCGGCGCGATCACGGGCACCGTGCCCGAGTCGACATCGGCCTGGTCGAGCACGGCGCGCGCTCCGCCGAAATGGTCGGGGTGGCAGTGCGTGTAGACGAGTCCCGTCACGGGACGATCCCCACGATGCGCCCGATACAGGGCCATTGCTGCGGTGGCCGTCTCCTTCGAGACCAGCGGGTCGACCACGATCACACCGCGCTCGCCCTCGATGAACGACATCACCGACCCATCAAGACCCCGCACCTGGTACAGGCCGGGAACGACCTCGAACAGTCCCTGGATCGCGTTGAGCTGCGACTGCCGCCACAGGCTGGGATTCACAGAGTCAGGCGCGTCGCCGGCGAGGAAGGCGTAGGAGTCGTTGTCCCAGACAACCCGCCCGTTCTCGTCACGCACGACGCAGGGCTCGAGCGCGGCGATGAAGCCGCGGTGAGCGTCCTCGAAGTCCTGTCGGTCGGCGAACGGCAGCGTCTCGGCAACGTGCTGCTGTTGGGCGATGATGGTCGGGGTGGCGGGCTTGGGGGCTCCGCTGGTGGTCTGTGTCATGGTGTTTTCCTCTGTCTCGGGAGAGTCTGTTTCAGGCAAGTGCCTTGGTCTTCAGCTGCTCGAACTCTGGCGTGGTGATCGCGCCCGCATCCAAGAGCTCTTTCGCGCGGGTGATCTGCTCGGTCGGGTCGGCGGATCCTGCTACCGAGCGGATGTAGTCATCAGTGGCGGCCTGGGACTCCTGGAGAGCCGCCTGCTGACGTTTGGCCATCCCGCCACCCCGGGCGATGACGTAGATCAGCGCGGTCAGTGGCGGCACGATGATCAAGGCGATGAGCCACAGTGCCCGGCCCCAGCCCTTCATCGTCCGGTCTCGGAAGATGTCCGCGATCACCTGGAAGATCACCATCAGGTAGCAGATGAACAGGAAACCCCACGCCATCAGCCAGAAGAAGTCCCAAAAGGTCATGTTTTGCTCGATTCACTCTCTTCTACCCGTCCGCGTAGGCGCGGCCGTCCCCGCGACAGTCACGGTCGTTACCAGGCTCTACGTCTCGGGTGGTACGCACACCACCCCGCCGGGGTGATCTTCGGCTTTCCCACCCTGGTCCGGGGTTTCCAAGATGAATCAAACTTCCCACTGGGAACATAGACTTCTGGTATGCCGTCAGTCCGCTCAGCCGTCGCGCCTGGTGTCCCCGCGTATCTGGTGACCCGGCCGAGCGTCGGTGCCCGCGACGTGATCCGGCGCGCGTTGCAGGATCAGGTGAGCGACGCCCTCGGCGAGCATCGGGTCTGTGTCGTGATTGCGCCGGCCGGCCACGGCAAGACCAACCTGCTCTCGGCCTGGGCCGGTACCGCCGAACGGCCGGTGGCCTGGCTTTCGCTGACGGCAGCCGACCGGCACGCCGATCACCTGGCACGAGGCCTGTCCGCTGTCCTGACCGAACTCGAAGCGGTCACCGACGAGGCGGTGGTCGTGATCGATGACATCCATCTGGTTGACGAAGACACCGCGAGAACGGTCCTGCGCCCGTTCATCTACAACCCGCCACGGGGCGTGCGCCTCATCCTGGCCGGACGTGGCGATCCCGGTATCGGCCTGGCCCGGCTCCTGGCATCCGGAGAACTCGCCCTGTTAGGAACCGACTCCCTGTCCTTCACTGCGGAGGAGATCAGCGAGGTCGCACAGGCACGAGGGATCGACCTGAGCACCGAGCAGGCCACCGCCCTGCACCGGCTCACCCGCGGGTGGCCGGTCGCCGTACGACTCGCGCTGCTGGCACGATCGTCGACCTCGGTAGCGGACCTGCCGATCGCGTCGGCTCTGAACGAGAACGTTCCACAGTTGCCGGAATACCTGCTCGAAGCGGTTTTCGCCGACCTTCCCGATGAGTTGTCCGGCTTCGTCGTGGAAGCGTGTGTCAGCGACTGGCTCACCAGTTCTCTCGCTGACGATGTCCTTGGGCACCAGGACGGGGCCGCTCGTCTCGAACAGGCTCTCGCCGCTGGACTCCCGGTGGAGCGCCGTGAGCATCCGGGGATGGAACCCGTCTACCGGTGGCATCCGCTCATGTCCGCCTCCGGACGAGCAATCCTCCGACGCCGTGACCCGCACCGCCTGCACGAACTGCATGTGCGCGCCGCTCGCGCGCTCGCCGCGCATGACCCGGTTCAAGCTGCCCGCCACGCCCTCGCTGGCCGAGACCCCGAACTCGCATCGGCTCTGGTGCGCTCGCATTGGCTCGCCGCCGTGCTTCGCGGTGACTCACCCCTCATGGAAGAGGTCTGCAACCAACTTCCCGCACCGTACTCCGACACTCCGGAGATACTCGCGATCCGAGCCGCATGCCTGCGCAACATGGACGATGCCGCCCGAGCGAATGAACTCGACCGCCGTGCACGCGATCGTGTCACCTCCAGCGACGAGCCCCGCGCACTCGACCTCACGCTGTCTCTGGCGCGCCTGTTCGTCATCGACTCCGAGGGTGAACTCGCCGCCGAATCCATCAGGGCCCAGCGTCTGCTGGACGAACTGCGTGATGCCACCGGCCCCCTCCGTGCGTGTGCGCTGCTGTTGCTCGGCTGGACTGAAATGCGGCTTCATCATTCCCGGGTTGCGGTCGATCTGCTCCGGGAAGCCGGCGCATCCTGTCGCGCCGAAGACCTCACCGACCTCGCCGGACGAGCCCGCGTCAACGAGGCATTCGCGCTCGCGTTCGGCGGGGACTTCGACTCCGCACGGGAGCTCATGGCCGTCACAACCCGCGAAGCGGCTCCGGAGAGCTGGCGCCGCACGGACGGCGCGATCGAATGGTTCATGACCGGCTGGATGCAACTATGGACCGGCGACGCACAAGCCGCGACAGACTCCCTCCAGCGTGCGGCCGACCGCGACGCCGGCCTCACCTCCTTCGCTACCCTGGCCCGTTGCTGGCTCACCATCGCTGCCGTCGACACCCGAGACCGCCACCGCGTCGAACGAGCCGCCGCCTGGCTCGACCTCGCACCGGACGCCACGGTCCAGGGTGTGCCGTTCGGCGCCTTCAAGGGCGTCGCCCGAGCCGGCGCGGCGCTGCTGGACGGCCGCCACCAGACTGCCGCCGCGCTCCTGGATGAAGCGATCGTCGGCGATCCGGGTCAGCCCGGAGTCAACTCTCTCTCCGTCGCTCTCTCCGTCGCTCTCTACTGGCAGTGCGGCAAGGTCGATCAGGCCCTGGCTCTCGCTGCGCTGCTTCCTCCGGAACTGCCCGCGTACCTCACCGCGGGACCGGTCGTCGTCACGGCCCTCGCCGCGCACCGACGCGGCGCTCACGACGAGGCACATCGCCTGCTCGAAACGGCTCTCGCCGCATCGGCTCCCCAGAACCTCATCCGCCCGTTCTTGCTCAGCGACCTCGATCTCACCCTCCTGCTGGCCGAGCACTCGGCATGGGGCACCGCACACCAGGACCTCGTCGCCTCTGCACTCGTCCGCCGGTCCAAGCTCGGCGGTGATCCGCCAGGCCAGCCCCTCACTAGCCGAGAGCTGGAAATCCTGAGCCACCTCTCGACGACGCGCAGTCTGCCTGAGATCGCGGCGATTCTGTACATCTCGCGGAACACCCTGAAGAGCCACCTGAAATCGATCTACCGCAAGCTCGGAGTCGACAACCGCAGGGACGCCGTCCGCGCATTCCACACCTCCGCATAGCCGCAAATCGGGAAACCCAGACGCCTTCACCAGATCGTGCGGGATTTGACCACCCCGGCGGGGTGATGCGCCCACGCCGCAGAGCAGAGACCCTGGTAGGGACCGCGGCGTCGCGGTGATAGTCGTGCCGAGGAGGGGCACAGGAGCACATCGACCGACAAGAACGCACCTCCGAGGTTGCTTCTCGCCGTTCATACTCGATTCATCTGCTACCCGAAAGTGAGACTCTGTGGGACATGTCGTCGGCGAGATCCTGCCCTACGCAATGGCAGTGGCGATCAGCCCGATCCCCATCATCGCCGTCGTCCTGACGCTCCTGTCCCCGAAAGCAAAGGCCGCGAGCGTCGGGCTGCTGGCCGGTTGGGTCGCAGGCATCATCGTGACCGTCGCGCTCTTCATCATGGTCTCCGAGATGCTGCCCGAAGACCGTTACGACGGCTGGATGCCGATCCTGGGCACGATCAAAATCGCGCTGGGCGCGGTGTTCCTGTTCATGGCGATCAGGCAATGGCGAAGCCGCCCCAAGAAGGAGATGGAAGTCACCCTCCCCGCATGGATGCAAGCGATCGACAAAGCCAGCGTGATGAGCGCGGCCGTGATCGGCTTCCTGCTCTCCGCCGTCAACCCGGTGAACCTGCTCATGTTGGTCAGTGCCGGGCTCACCATCGGCTCCTCCGAACTCCGCGGCGGCTCCCTCGTGATCGTCGTGGCAGTCTTCGCGGCGATCGCCGCCTCCACCATGGTGATCCCGGTGGTCGGCTACCTACTCGCCGCACGCACACTCGCCCGCCCGCTGGAGCTGTTACGGGGGTGGCTCGCCAGATACAACGCCATCATCGTTGCGCTGCTCCTGCTCGTCGTCGGCGTCTACATGATCCTCCAGGGACTCGCCGACTTCTAGCCGCGCACTCTCCCGGTCACCAGGAGAGTGCGCGCGATACGGGTATGCGACGGTCAGTGCACCCACATCTTGAGAAGCACCAACACGACGCCCAGCAGCGCGATCGCGACTCCGCTCCCAAGCCGCACCCACAGGCTGGTCGTCCAGGCGGTCGCCTTCGCATAGCCAAGAACGCCCAACAGCGCTACGCACAACCACAAGCAGGCCGAGACCGCCTGCTGCTCGCTCAACAGTCCGCTGTGTCCGAGCAGGAGCACCGTCAACGGTGGGACTCCGGCGACCAGCATCCCCCAGGAATGACGCGCCGCAACCCGCGCCGCCGCCCTGATCCGAGCGATCAGCCGGACTCCGGAGTCCGGCTGATCGTCAAGGTGAGCAACCATGCCGACATAGACATGAGCGGCCCAGAACACCACCACGGTCGCGGAGACCTTCACGATGACATCCCAGTTCGCTGCTCCGGCGACGGCTACCAGGCTGGTTACCAGCACCACGCCGTACACAGCCGACTCCGTCGCGAATCGTTTCACCGGCCTCCATCCGCCCACGTACACCAGCCCGACAGATACTCGGACGACACTTCAACGAAGTGTCACAGGAGGCGAGCCCGATCCACACCACCCCGCGGGAGTGATCTTCGGCGAGACGCGCGCTCAACAGGCGCAGAGCCCGATGATGATTCGGGTGTCGGATCTCGGTGTCGCACCTGATGAGGATGACAGTCTCTATGCGGGTCGTGAGGTACCTCGCCCGCGCCGCGATCCCTTGAGAACATGGGAAATCAGAGTCCTGAGTAACTTCGTGGGTGCTTGTCAATCCCCGGGCAGTTGATCGAGCATCACCCAGGTAGTACGTCGCCTGAGGTAGCTGCCGCCCTCCCTCAGCGCCACCTATCAGCCTAGAATCCCGAGGCTTTGGCCGAGGAACAGGGCGCCCAGCAGCAGAAGCACCGTGATGGTGATCGCAGACATATTCGACTCGAACCAACCGCGCGCCGAAACGAGTGTTGGGGTGAGCCGTTCGCCACCCACCAGCGCGACGGCGAGCGGCACGATGACACCAAGGGTTCCGACCAGCGCGAACACGACCACTGCGACTACGGCCTGCGCCACCGCGAGGCCGGCTTCACCGAACACAGCGCCAGCGCTTAACGAGAGAGGGATGTTCTTGATGACCAGGAGTCCCTGCGCGGCACCGACCCCGAGTGCGCCGAGCGGGCTCAATCCGTCAAGACGCGACGTGAGCGAAGGCTTTTTCGACGCCGACTCGGGTACATCCTCGGCCGCATCGTCTCCACGGGGGCGTTTGCGCCAGGCCAGGGCAGCGAGGACGAAGAACAGGACGGCGAAGATGAGTTGCGCGAGATACACACCAGTCTCCGTGTACTTCCCGGAAGCATCCTTGTAAGCGTCGACGATGAGGAATCCGACAGTCGTGAGGGTGATGATCGCCACGAACCAGCCTAGGCCGAGCAGAGCGCTCTTCACGCGCCCGTTCTCCCCGAGCAAGAGCATGAGTCCGGTGACGATCACGAACGGGCTCAACATGAGACCGAACGCGAACGGCAGTGCCTCGCCGATAGCAGCCCACATGTGACTCCTCCTTTCCTCGCGATGAATATGCGCACAAGTGTAACGTTCGCCTACGTCGCGGCCCTTCCTGTGGGTCGCGGCCACGCGCGACTGCCTAATTTCCGGTTCAGAGAGCTTGAAGGCTCAAATGGTGCGCTCACTCCAACAGCAGAACCTCGAACGTCTCTCGATTCCCGCCAAAGTATTCGGAAGTGACGAGGTAAGTAGGAACTGCCAGAGCTACATGACAGCCAACCCAGCCCGAAACGCAGAGAGCTGGAAGCGAGAAGCAGACCGCGCCGCCAAGGAAGCTGAACTACTTCGTTCGCTCACACCTGACCAGGCAATCCAGAGGATCGAGCAGATCCGTCAGGCAGAGAAAGCAAAACAAGTCACGTGAGTAAATGTATTTACGATTCCAGAACCGAGAAGTACAGGCCCAGGAACTGGCCCTGTCATCGGCTTCTACTAGAAGACATATTCAAGTTCGAGCAAGGGGAGAATCAATCTAGGAAAGTGCACGTTCGAATGATGACAGTGTCCGTGGGATGCTCAGATAGGAGCAGGCGTCTGTTGATACAGCGCTAGCCGCGCTGCTCCGTCAACTCTCCGGTAAGTGCTTGCATTGAGCGCTCTGAAAGGTTCAGGCAGATCATCCCGCGAAGATGCCGAGCGGTAGACAAGAGTTGCAGCATCGTTTCCTAGGTCGATCATCTGGGCATCTGTGATCTCATAAGACAGCCAAGCTGGGGCACCGTCGAGCAAAGAGGCAACAGCATCTCTGGTCATTGTCATTCCATTGATCAGAACGAACAAACCGTCTTGGGTCATTAGGTTGCCGTAGAAAGATCCACCCTGCGACTCGCACAGGGATCGCCAACCAGAGTTCTCCAGTTCCAGAAGCTCTTCTAGACTAAACCCGCTCATGACTCGACCTTATCAAGTGTCACCCAATAGCGGTGGGTACAAAAAGTGGTATCAACCAGAACTCGTAGCGGCTGAACCATCTTCACACCACTTATCTCTAGCCGAAGGACCTAAAGTTGGTAGATGAAAAAGTTTCGAATCACTGGAATATCGACGCCCTTCGGCGGGGTCGATTGGGAATACAAAGACGATGACCGGGAAATTGCCAGACGCACTCTGAATCTCTTAGAAGACCGTAGAATGCTCTGGAAAGACTTCTCAATGGAGATCGAAGAGCAATGCGTCGCTTCCGCAGATCGAACGCGTAGCGAGTTGGGAATTCTAATGAACACCCCAGGTATTGGGGACGCCCTCGAGGCGCGCCTCAAACTGCTGCGGCAACTGTTCCGAGACTTCATGAGTGAAGTTGGGCCAACCGATGATCGCTGGAGATACTCCCACCATCCAATGGGCACCGACCCGTTGTCAATGGCATTGGGGAGGCTCAGAGCACTGGTGGGCGTGCAGATCGGAACCCTCGCAGCCGAGTACGACCTCGATGTTTCAGACGAGTTGGCTTCCATCGTCCCTGATCAATCTGGATGGTTCTTCGAGAAATTCAAATGAGCTTAAAGCTCGGAGTTCGAGGACTCTGCACCTGTTGTCCTTCTTGGCTCGGCCGTAGACTGGTTGCATGTCTATGACTATGGCTCAGGTTGAAGAGGCGCTGTTGGCCCTAGATCGCCGCGAGCAAGCAGCGATATTTCAGCGCGGCATTCGTAACCTGGACACGCGTTCTGAGGACTTGCCTCAGGCCGAAGTTGAGGCCGCATGGCGAGACGAGTTGAGCAAACGCATTGACGACATTCGTAGCGGCGCAGTCGAGCTACTTGACTTTGACGAGTCCCACCGGCAAATTCTCGCGCAACTGATCGCACGCCGCAAGTGAGGCTCCGCAAACGTGAGCATCCCGAAGCTCACGAAGAACTCCTTGATGCCGCCTGCGAGGGGCGCTGAGTGACTTCCGCTTTCTAGTAACGGCCTTATCTGACTCCACCAACTACGCTGAAACCATGATCATTGCCGTTCCTGTGACTGCCGATGGACTTGTTGATCCCAGGTGGGGTAAAGCGCAGACCATAGCCATTGCGAAAATCACCACTGACCCAGACGTCCAGATCGAGTTGTGGGAGGAACACCCGGTTGGCTGGAACGTGCTCCACGACCAGGGTGCACACGGGACCCATCATGCGAGGATCGTTAAGTTCCTCAAAGAGCACAACGTGAATGCTGTCGTCATCAATCACTGCGGCGCGTCAATTATGAACACGATGCAGAAGATGGGACTCGTCATCGCGGTGGAGGCGGTCGGACCAGCAAAGGAAGTGCTGATTCAGGCGGCCCCCGAACTTCAGCGAGCCGTCAATAACTGGGCGTGACCTATCACATGACGGCCGAGGAAACCCCTATGTGCATCACTAGAGCCCGGCGATGGTGGGCTCGCCTGCTTCGCTACAGACCGGGTCTCTTACAGGGCGTTATCACTGTGGAGGAAAGATGAAGCTGGTCGCGGTTGATATGGACGGAACATTCCTTAGACCAGACAAGACATATGACAGGCAGCGATTCTTGGCCCTGCGTCAGCGCATGAGAGATGCCGACATCCGCTTCGTCGTAGCGAGCGGTAACCAGTATTGGCAACTGAAGTCCTTCTTCGAACCGACCGACCAGGTTGCCTATGCTGCGGAGAACGGCCATTTCCTCTACGACGTCACCGACCACGAACCGTTTTATTCCCCGCGGGCTCGCCCGGAGATCGCACACCAACTGCTCACCACACTGGAGGAACGACACATTCCCTACCTGGCGTCGACTCCCCGGGGTGCGTTCTTACCGCAGTGGATGCACGAGGACGATGTCGCTTGGGCACGTCGGTTCTACTATCGCTCGGATGTGGTCGATGACGTCTTGCGCTACGTCGACGAGGTACGCAAGGCAACTGTCCGACTTCTCAACCCCGGTGAGTTTGTCGCGGAGTTCCGTGAACTTCTTTACGGACAGTTCGATCCCGTTGTGTGCGGACCTCAGAGTGCAGATCTGAACGTCGCCGGACACAACAAAGCGGTAGGGCTGAAACGACTCGCAGACCGCTGGGGGATTGAACTGTCGCAGGCGATAGCTTTTGGTGACAATTACAACGACCTGGAGATGCTGCACTCTGTGGGAACTGCTGTTGCCATGGAGAATGCGCCCGAGGACATTCGAGATGCAGCAGACCGAGTCGCGCCTCCTAACACCGTTGACGGTGTTCTGGAGGTTCTCGATGAGCTTCTCCCACGCTAGGACGATGCGCAATGAAAGTAACCATCACGAGCCTGGAGATGTTGGAGCCCCCAGCGGACCCAGTGGAACTCTCAACACTGCAACTCCCTGAAGATGTTTACTTGGAGTGCGCTCCAGACATGTCGCCAGAGTACGCCCGGTTCCTCTACGGGCTGGTTGGCGGTCCCTGGCGCTGGACTGATCGACTGGATTGGAGCCGTGACCAGTGGTTAACCGAGTTATCGGTGCCGGGCACAGAGTTTTGGATCCTTTACCGCGTCGGTGTTCCCATCGGCTACGCGCACCTCTATCCCGAAGTGAAGACCGACGGGACCCATGTGGAGATTCGCTACTTCGGTCTAGTCGAGGATGCTATCGGTCAGGGCCTAGGAGGTGCGCTACTGAGCGCTGTTGTAGATGCGGCGTGGACTCTTGCTGAGCGCGCTTCAGCGCGCGCCAACCAAGGTCTCTCCTCGCTAGAGATGCCTCCGGTGGTCCGAGTCTGGGTCCACACGTGCACGCTTGATGGCCCCGCGGCCCTGGCAAACTACCGTGCTCGCGGGTTTGCCATTTTCGATATCGAGGACGTCGAGGAAGACTATCCGGACGAACCGCTGGGGGCCTGGGTATCGACAGGTGGCCGCTAGTGCTCTGTTGGGTGCCAAGCGCGGGATAGATGCTAGGAACAGGTTCCACAGCGCGTGGACCAAACCAGACATGAACGGGTCCCCTGCACCAACCGCGTCGGCCAATGAACCACAGTAGCCCGCGAGCACTCGCAGGCTCCGCTCTTTCCATCCACTTCCCTGAAGGTCGCTGAGCCCTGGTCACCTTTCGTCAGCACGACTATTCCACCAGTCGACGCCCAACCAGCAGCGATCTTCTTCGGTGATCGATCTGGGGTGATTGACCCTGTGTGCAGGACACCTGGCAACGGGGCAGCTTCGCTTGCTCGGGCAACTTCTAGTGTTCACGCATCGACGTGAGCACTAGGCGGCGTGACTTCTTCTATCTGTCCAGCAGAAGTGGCTTTGCCGGTGGTTGCATGTGAGTCCCAATCGGACCACGTGCTGAACTGGTCAACCATCCGTCGATCCCAAGTGAAATAGCGCAGCAACCATCTGGGTGGTTTTACATGTGGAACTCCGCGTTTCATCGTGATGTCCCACCCATTGGAGTCAATCGTCCTGTGGTGGTAGAAGCACAGCAGAACCCCGTTGTCGGTGTGGGTCTCGCCGCCCAGAGCATGTGGCTTCACGTGGTGCACTTCGCACCACGTCGACGGGACCTCGCATCCTGGGATGATGCACCCCTTGTCACGGGTCATGATGGCCTTACGTTGGTTCGAGTTGAAGATTCGCTGAGGTGAGCTCAATGAAACGATGCGTCCGTTCGAGTCCTGAACCAACGTCTGCCAACTTCCGCAACAAGCCCCACGATGGGCTACATCCATTGATACCGATGAAGTGGATCCGGAGTAGTCGTGCAACGTTGCCCTACCCTTCTTGTCTGCAAGGCTTTCCTGAGTTACCTGAACCAATACGGTGATCGGAGCTCCACCCAGAGTCGGCATACTCTCGCTTTGCACGGCAAGGTTCAGTGCCGATGCGAAGTGATCGTGGCGCTTCTGGTCGGGGGAACGCTCGTCCAGTACGTGTGCGGGGACGTTGGTTTCGGTCTCTTGGAATCCTGTCCATGGCCCCTTTTCGGCGTCCACTACAACGTTCGGTCCCGGTACCGTGCCCGACTTGGCTGAGGATACAGACAAAGTGTCATCTGCAGTCTGCACGCGTGGTGAACCAATTGCGTCAAGCATTCGACCAAGGGTGGCGGCCACTTCTGGAAGCAGGCTTGCAGTAAGAGCGACGCGTCCATTGCGCTCGGCTCCAAGTCGCAAGAAACGGCCCCTGAGGACCTCGGTGTCATCTGGATGTTCGCCGTCTGGATCCAATACTTCTGCCCATGCGCCGCACATGACACGGACTGAATCAACGGGGACTCGAATATCAGCGTCCTCGTCCACACCCATGTCTAGGCCCGACGCAGACTGGACCAAATTCCGCTCCACGGTGTCCATTAGGTCTGGGTCTACGGCAACTGATCTTGGCTTGTCCAGCATCTTTGTGATGGCCAAGGCGCTCTCGATCGGCAAGAGGCCGGCCTCGAGTGCTTTGCCTACGTGCGGGTATCGGGGAGCTAGAGGTTCTCCGGTTAGCGTGGTGCGGGCAGTTGTAACTTCAGCGAGTCGCACCCGTTGGCGTGTGGCCCACGCGCTTTCGCCAGTTAGCTGCTTTAGGAGTTCGACGCTGGTGCGGCAGCCGTGAGCCCGAGCAAGGTTGTCTTCAGCGCACGCATACTTCGACCGCTTCTCAATCTCTCCTGCAATGTGCACCTGAAGTGCCTCAATACGACCAGCCAACACGGCAATGCGTTGGGCGGCATCGACTAGTTGGTGGTCGGGGAGACCCTCAACTAGATCGAGATTCCGAAGCAACGCGTCCATAACAAATCATACCACTAAGTCGAACGTATGTTCGATAGAAATTGGCAAACTGCTGAAAGTAGAAACAGGAGTGGCGATAGTGACGGCCGGGTCAAAGGTGACGATAGTGATGGCCGAGCCAACGGTGACGATTGTGACAGGAGTGGCACCCGTGACAAGAGCGATACCTTCAACAAAACGATGCCTGCGGCGACAGCGGTCAACGCAACACCTCGCTGGATCAGGACCCGCCCCCTTCCTCGTCCCGCCCCTGAGATAGACTGTCTGACGTTTGGCGATATCTTTGCCGGTGCGCGATGATTGCGCCCACAGCAGCGACATGAGAGCGAGGTGAGTGGTCCGATGTCAAGTGACAGTCGAAGTCATAAATGGAGCACCGCAGGTTCCTCACGCTGCTCAGCACTGCTACCTATAGCAATACCTAAGTAGAGGCTGACCACATCACTTCTTCGAGAACATGCGGTGGAACCATTCCGCACGAACAAGCGTCTGAGCCCAGTCAGATCTGGTCTCGGCACACAACGTAGACTCGAAGGAAGTAGCGATGTCCCGAAATGAGATGACTCCAATCGAGGGCAGTGGCGTCAACAATATCGAGGGCAGTGGCGGCAGTAATCGTCGTCCCGTCGAACCCCCGCAAGACCGCGCTATGGAGCAGCCCGTCCATGACCGCTCGAGCAATGCCCGGCAGCTTCCCGAGCAACGTCCCCTTGCGCGTCCCTTGGTGGAGCGCGTTAGGCGACCGCTCGCGACTATGGACCTTCCCGCGCTCGCGACTGAACTAGAAGACGAATCCACGGCAGATTTGGCCGCAACCCTTCGGCGCCTGGACCGGGCGGATAGGGCTATTGCCTACCGGCTCCTCCCCAAGCTGCAGGCTTTGGAGGTGTTCGAATCGTTTAGTCCTAGGCTTCAGAGCGACCTGGTGCGTGGGCTGCAAGACAGCGAAGTGGCGGCCATTTTCGAAGAGCTGGAGCCGGACGACCGCGTGTGGTTGCTTGATGAGCTTCCGGCAGGGGTAGCTCAGCGTCTTCTTCGAGGATTGTCTATTCAGGAGCGGACGCTGACGTCGGCCGTTTTGGGATATCCACAGGGTTCTATTGGTCGCCGCATGAGCCCCGAATACGTGGCCACCAGGATCGACATGACTGTGGGGGAAACGCTCGAGCGAATCAACGCGGGACTTGACGAGGCTGAGACCGTTTACACGCTGCCGGTCCTCGACCACTCGCGGCATGTCATGGGTGTGGTGAGTCTTCGCGATTTGTTGGGCAAGCCCGAGGACACCCCCATACAAGAGATCATGAAGCCGGCTCAGTTAGCGGGTGCCCACGAGGACGCTGAGGTTGTAGCTCGCCGCTGCGCCAGGCAAGGTCTACTTGCACTGCCAGTCGTAGATAGTGAATTCCGCCTAGTCGGGATACTGACCTTGGATGACGCCGTGCGAATCCTGGAGCACGAGGAAGATGAAGACCTCGCTCGTCAAGGTGGTGTCGAACCCCTGAGTCGACCGTATCTCTCCACGCCGGTTTTCCAGATTGTGAAGTCAAGAATCGTTTGGCTTCTGGTCCTAGCGATCGGTGCGGCGCTAACGGTCCATGTGCTGTCGTACTTCGAAGCGACCATTGCGCAGGTGACGATACTTTCGCTGTTCGTGCCTCTGTTGATCGGCACGGGCGGGAATACCGGGAACCAGGCTGCGACCACGGTGACTCGCGCTTTGGCCTTGGGGGATGTGACGCCAAGCGAAGTGCTCAAAGTCTTTGCGAAAGAGTTGAGCGTCGGAGCAATGCTCGGCACCCTCCTGGGTCTGGTGGGCTTCCTGGTGACCATTTTGGTCTACGGTCCACAAATGGGAATGGTCATCGGACTGACATTGCTGGCGGTGTGCACGATGGCGGCAACAGTAGGAGGTGTGATGCCGCTGGTCGCAAGGGCCATCAAGGTGGATCCGGCGGTGTTCTCCAACCCGTTCATCACAACGTTCGTCGATGCCTCCGGGCTGGTCATCTACTTCTTGATCGCGAAGGCGGTGCTGGGGATCTAGAACTGTAGTCATGCTCTAGAACCGCCAAGACTGAGTCATGCTTCCCCTCAAGTCCGCTTCCGTTCAAATTCGATGAGCCACTTCTTTGTCTCGGGGCGGCCTCCATATCCTCCGAGCTCTCCACCTGACTTCACGACTCGGTGGCACGGTAATACCAATGGAAGCGGCGTCTTCGAACAAGCGGTGCCGACGGCCCTTGCTGAACGCGGGTGTCCAACTAAATCGGCGATCTCACCGTAGCTTGCGACTTCCCCGTACGGGATGTGTTGCAGGGCGATCTGGACCTCCTGATAGAAGGCGGAGGCTTTTGTCACCCACGGGTTGGACATAGGGTGCAAGTCGAGCACAAGTGCGAAGCTGCGCCGCACCCCACGGAAGTACTCGCCAATCTGCTGTTCGGCCATATCGAGGTATCGATCCGCATCTTCCTCGAAATCAGGGTCTTCGTCGGGATCTGACTCATGACTCAATCCATCCTCGTACAACTGGCGTTTGGTGCACTCAGGATCGAAGTCGAGGCGCACCAGACCATGCGGACTGGCGACCAGTAGCAAATCCCCAATCGGGGTTTCAATCTGGCGGTGTCGCAATAGGGCATCCGTTTGGTACTTGTACTCCATGCTCTAGTGTCTCGCCTTTGTGGCGCGTTTGGCTGGTAGGTAACTGGGCCGTTTCTGAGCAACTCCTGGAAACGGGCATCGGTGTTTCGATCTGGCAATCAAGCACGATAGTTTGGATTCCATAAGTCAAGCGGATTCCTTCCGCCCAACGAGTTCAAGGAGTTCGAACAAATGATCAAGCGAGTTGTGGTGATTGGCGTTGCTTCCATCCTGGGACTGGGCGTGCTTGCGGGCTGTTCCAACGGTGCCGGAGAACTGTCGAACATGTCGGAAGAGCAAGTGAGTGGTGAAGTTCAGAGTGAAGACCCTAGCGATATAGAAACCGTCGAGGTGTCAGCGACCATCGAGAACATGACAGGTACGTGGAAGCTCAAGGCCGGCAGGTCTCCCGAGAGCGAGATCAATCCGGAAGGGCAGAAATGGCTTGAACTGATCGTCGAGCCCGACGGCTCTTTCAGCGGCTCTGGTGGCTGTAACGGGATGATGGGCAAGCTGACTGTTGAAGCTGGGAAGGTTTCATTCGGGCCGATCGGCTCGACGAAGATGGCCTGTGAAGAACCCATTCTTCTCAACGAACACAACTACTTCACAGCGCTAGAAGCCGTGACCGAGGGAGAAGTCGCGAACGGCATGCTGATCCTGACCGGTGAAGACACGGAACTAGTTTTCAAACCGGCCTCAGAGGACTCACAATCTTAGGATTGTCGGCCGGCGGTAATGAAGTACGAGGAATGTCGATCACATCATCCGCCGAACGAAGCGGACTCAGTACAGCTCTCGCCCCTGCGAATGTGGCTCGATGTGCATGACACGCCCGAATAGGGGTGCGCCAGAGGGCGAAATTGCTGCGTTGGACACGTTCATTTACGCAGGTCAGAGACTATTTGGTGAGGCTGTGGTTGGCGTCACTTGCAACTGTCTGGACGTTCGCGGTGGGCGCTGGTAATGTTGTACCTCGCCGGAAGTTCCGAGTGAAGGTCCGGCAGCCCCTCTTCTGAGTCGCAAGATTCGGTGTTGTTTGGGGGTGTTGTTTGTGAACTTGATAGTGTGTGTTTTTTGTTTTTTTGTTTTGTTTTTTGGTTGGGATTGCCCTGTTTTGGGGTGTTTTCTGGCATTGCTTTTTGGTTTTGTTGGAGAGTTTGATCCTGGCTCA